>LAHS01000073.1_pt1 | contig 26450 bp, 16 predicted proteins | sample 329651 | NCBI WGS metagenome assembly LAHS01 (sample SAMN03275699, study PRJNA271635) | activated sludge metagenome | isolation source: sample C-1 Sludge from hydrolytic chamber (first chamber) of Anaerobic... | reverse complement strand
TTGGCGCGCTTGCCGATGATCACCACACTCTCATAGATATTGCCCGTCTCGTCACACAGATCCATGATGTCACGTGTCACGGTGTTGGTAGGGGCCTTTGACTTTTTGTAATCCATTTGTTACTATTATGTTATTATTGATTTTTCTTCTATTCCTTCACGTTTTCTGTCACCTTCTTACATTTCTCGATGTAGGCCTCGGCCCTCTTGCGCTCCTTGGAGTCAGGATATTCGTTGATGAATCCGTAACACTCATCTTCGGCATCCTGATAGCGCTGTATCTTCTTCGCCTCTACGCTCTGCTCGGCAAGTTCAAACTTACTCTTCATGATGAGCACGGCGAAATCCTCACGGTGCTTGGAGTAGGGATAATCCTTCAGCGCGTTCTGTGAGGTAACGATACAGGCCTGATAGTTGTTGCCATTGGCCAGACCGTCAGAAGTGGTGGAGGTATTGCCGAAATAGGAGCCGAGGTCATAGTACAGCTGTGCTGACTTGAGTTCCTTCTCCACCAGCTTATCCTGCAGGGCAAAGAGGCTGCGCTGTGCCTGCTCCTTGTATTTGGCATCAGGGTAAAGGTCGAGATACTCCTGGTAAGCTGCGATGGCAGCCACGGTCTCAGTCTGATCGAGGCGGGGTTCCGGCGTACACATATAGAGGCTCTGCCCCACATAATACTCGGCCTCCTCGGCATACACGCCGCGCGGATAACTCTTGACATAACGCTTGAAGGTCTCGGCCGCCGTAGCATAATCCCTATCTCCATACTCTGCCATGCCCAGCATATAGAGGCTCTCCTGAGCCTCCGGCGTGCCTTTGGCCTGAATGATGAGCTGCTGCAGTAACGTCACCGCACGCTGATACTTGCCAGCAGCAAAACACTCCTTGGCATACTCATAACGGTAATGATAGTCGGACGACTTATATACTTGGTTAAATTCCTTGGCACAGCTGCTGAAAAGCAGCAGACCTGTCAAGGCTACCAACAGATATTTCTTCATACTCAAGCTTTTGACTTGCAAAAATACACATTATTATCTGATACACAAAGAGGAATGGGGTATTTTTAGAATTAATTGAGGAATAGGCATCGCGGCATCTCACCCCGCACTGGCGTTTCCCAGAAACACGATGGCCCGTGGTTGTATCAGACAGATACGCACGCGCAGCTGTTTCTCACCCACACTTCCCATTGTCCATGCACCTGACTGAAGCACCCCACACACAAACATGAAATTTTATCAACTTTTCCATGATACGCCGGAAGACATGAGGAGCAGGAGAGACAAACGGCACGTACGCCAGAGACCCGCGGGCGATGATGCCCCGTGGAGCTATGGTGTTCTGACAGATTAAGCATGCGGCTGCTACGATCGACAGACCGTGGCAGCCACATGGCTTTATAAGCTATTCCCTATGGCGTTTTCGGAAAAAACACAATAACCTTTCGGGAAATTCCCGATGGTGTTTCAGAAAAAGCTATGTGACTTTTAGAGAAGCTGCCGATGGCTTTTTCGGGAAATTCCCGATGGTTTTTCTACGACCTTTCAATAGCAGTCAGAGGATTTCCGTTGGAAACCCCGGGCGGCAAAAGCCCACGTTACAAGTCATGGTCCTCGCAGCGGACCATAGGCAGAACCAACCCGGGCAACAGTAAGCCACCCGGGGACTGCAGCCCAACCCGCCAGCTAATATCAGGCACCTACTCCACCCTGCAGGACGCGTCTGCCCGCAACCCTAAAAATATCCTTTCTCTCTCCAGATATGCAGCACCCAGCGCACGCTGAAATAGAAAGCAAAGAGGGCTACGAGGCCGATGAGCCCAAACTTGATGTAGCCTCCGTATTCGGCGATCTTGTCGTCGAGCTGCGACTCCGGCACGATGCTGTGCAGATACCAGCCGAGGGCGGCAAGGATCACGTTCCATGCGCCGGCTCCGATGGCCGTGTAGAGCAGGAAACGCCAGTAGTGCATCTTCGCCAGCCCGGCGGGAATGGAGATGAGATGGCGGATACCCGGCAGCAGGCGCCCCGTGATGGTGGCCACCATGCCGTGGTTATTGAAGTAGGCCTCGCTCTTCTCTACCTTCTCCTGCGTGAGGAGACAGAGACGGCCGAGGTGGCTGTTGGCAAAGCGATAGATCACGGGCCGGCCGAGATAATATCCGGCAGCATAATTGATGGAGGCACCCGCACAGGCACCGAGTGTAGCCATGAGCACCACGAGCCATACGCTGAGGTGCCCGCTGGCAGCGTGATAGGCGGCGGGCGACACCACGAGCTCACTCGGCACGGGCACCACCGTGCTCTCGAGGAGCATCAGCAGGAACACCGTGCCGTAGTTGAGGTTGGACAGGAGTGAGGTGATGATGTGCATAGACGAAACCTTCTATTTGTTTTGCTTGGCCCACGTATCTTTCAGTCCCACGGTCTTGTTGAATACCGGGGCTTCGGCGGTACCGTCGGGATCGGCCATGAAGTAACCCATACGGATAAACTGCAGGTACTCGCCCGGCTTGCGGCCGGCAGCATACTGCTCTACGTAGCAGTTGGTATATTCGTGGAGGGAGTCGGGGTTGAGCAGCTCGTGGAAGTCGCGCTCGTCGGCAGAGGGATTCTCTACGGCGAAGAGGCGGTCGTACTCACGCACGTCGGCCTTGATACAGTGGTCCACGCTCACCCAGTGGAGGGTGCCCTTCACCTTACGGTTAGCTCCGGGCATACCGCTCTTGCTGTCGGGGTCGTACTCGGCCTGGATCTCCGTGATGTTGCCCTCGGCGTCTTTGGTGCAGCCTGTACAACGCACAATGTAGGCATTCTTGAGCCTTACCTCACGATCGGGAGCCATGCGGAAGAACTTCTTCGGCGCATCTTCCATGAAGTCGCTGCGCTCTATCCACAGCTCGCGGCTGAAGGTGATGGTGTGCGTACCTGCATCTTCCTGCTCGGGATTGTTCTCTGCCACCATCTCCTCGGTCTTTCCCTCGGGATAGTTGGTGATGACGAGCTTCACGGGGTCGAGCACCGCCGACACGCGCGTAGCCTTCTTGTTCAGGTCCTCGCGCACGGCGGCCTCGAGAAGCGCCATGTCGTTGAGGGCGTCAAACTTGGTATAGCCTATCGACTTGATGAAGTTGCGTACCGACTCGGGCGAGTAGCCACGGCGGCGCATGCCGCAGAGCGTCGGCATGCGGGGGTCGTCCCAGCCACTGACGAGATGCTCATCTACCAGCTGGTGGAGTTTACGCTTCGACATCACGGTGTAGGTGAGGTTCAGGCGGTTGAACTCTATCTGGCGGGGACGGTTGTCGGCCAGCCCCTGGGCGGCGCTGCCGTCGTACTCCTTGAGGAAATCGACAAACTTATCGTAGAGCGGACGGTGGGGCACAAACTCCAGCGTACAGATGGAGTGGGTTACACCCTCGAAGTAGTCGCTCTGTCCGTGTGCAAAGTCGTACATGGGGTAGCAGTGCCACTTCGTTCCCGTGCGGTGGTGAGGCGTCTGAATGATGCGATAGATCACCGGGTCGCGGAAGTGCATATTGGGGTTGGCCATGTCGAGCTTGGCGCGCAGCACCATCGACCCCTCCACAGCCTCGGGAGTGTTCATCTGTTCGAACAGACGCAGGTTCTCTTCGATGGGACGATCACGGTAGGGGCTGGCGGTACCGGGCGTGGTGGGTGTGCCCTTCTGCTCTGCCATCGTCTCGGCACTCTGCTCATCGACATAGGCATGACCCTGGCGGATCATCCATACGGCAAAGTCCCAGAGACGCTGGAAATAGTCGGAGGCATAGTAGATGTTGTTCCACTTGAACCCGAGCCACGATATATCGTTGAGGATATTCTCCACATACTCGGTGTTCTCCTTAGAGGGGTTGGTATCGTCGAAGCGCAGGTTGCATACGCCGTTGTATTTCTCTGCCACGCCGAAGTCCATGCAGATGGCCTTGGCATGCCCTATGTGCAGGTAGCCGTTGGGTTCCGGCGGGAAGCGGGTCTGAATCCTGCCTCCGTTCTTTCCCTCTGCGAGGTCTTCCTCTACAAACTGTTCTACGAAACTGATGCTGGGCTTTTTCTCTGTGCTTTGCTCCTGTATCTCCATATTTATTTATTGTATGTTTTGCTTATTGTATATTTGCAAAGTTAATCAATTTTTCACAATGGTGACGTGAAAGGTGAAAAAAGATTTGTTAGTATCGTAAAAAACCATTACCTTTGCGAACGTTATCCTGAATACAATCTTTTTACCTTAATGAAAAGGCTAATACCTATTGAGAATGGATGGTGGTCGCTGCGAAGCGAGCGCCATTTTTTGTTTTATGACCTTTGGCATAGTCGGCCGTTGTTATTCCTTCAGTCTTTTTTCGGTTCCACAACCCATCGGTATGGGTAAAGACAGCAGCCATCGCCCCTATTGCGATTCATGCTTATCGGCATCGCGGTTAATGCTTATTCGCGTTGCGATTAATGCTTATTCGCATCGCGGTTAATACTTATCGGCAACGCGAATAATGCTTTATCGCAGACCCGATGGATTCACTTCGTTCGTAAAAAGTCCCTGCGCGATGCGTTACAGACCTTTCCGCCCTACTGTCTTTTCAGTTTTTTGTCTTTGCGGTCTTTATTTTATTCCCCTCTCATTGAGTGCCGCGGCATATCGCCTGGCATTGGCCATGTGCTCCGCATACGTGGTAGCGAAGTTGTGCGTACCGCTGAAGTCTTCCTTGGCACACATGTAGAGATAGTTGTGGTGCACCATGTTGAGCACCGCGTCGATACCCGCCACCGAGGCCACACGGATCGGTCCGGGGGGCAGTCCGGGGAAACGATAAGTGTTATACGGGCTGTTGATGTGCAGCAGGTTGTTGTAGATGCGCTTCAGGGCAAACTGTTTCCACGCAAACTTGATCGTGGGGTCGGCCTGGAGCGGCATGCCCTCGGGGTACTCGCCGTCGCGCAGCATCAGCCGGTTGTAGTACATGCCCGCGATCATCGGCTTCTCGCCGTTGTTGGCCGTTTCCTCATCTACGATGCTGGCCAGGGTAGCCACCTCCTCGGGCGTGAGCTTCAGGGCGCGCGCCTTCTGCTGGCGGTCATCGTTCCAGAACCTGTCGTGCTCCCCCTTCATGTCCTGCAGAAACTTATCTACCGATACGTTCCAGTACACATCGTAGGTATTGGGCACGAAGAGTGCCGGCACCGTGAGCGTGTCGTAGCCGAGCTTCCGGCAGGTGGCCTCATCGGTGAGTGCCCGCACGATCTCCGTGCTGTCGGCCATCAGCTTGCGGCCCAGCACCCCGGCGAGGTCCTGCATGGTGCGCACCGACGGCACCGTCAGGCTCAGCGGCGTCTGCATGCCGTTCTTGATATGGCGGAACACCTTCAGCGCACCGTCGGACGGCTCGATGGCATAGCGGCCCGTATGCAGCTTCTGGATCATGCTGCTATGGCGTGCCAGCGTGCAGAACGCATGGTAGGCATGCTGCGCCGCGATCGGTTCTATGCGGGCGGTGAGCGAGTCGAAGTTGTCGTCGTCGTCGATATAGACGTAGGCCGTCTCCTTCTGTCCGGTAAAAGAGGTGAAGAAGTAGTAATATCCTATGCCGGCCAGCACGAGCAGACACAGCAACGCAGGCACGAGATACCTGGATTTCATGTTTATTTTCATGATCTTCTGTTTCCTAATTAGAATGCGGTGCAAAGTTACGGTTAAAATATCATGTGGCAAAACTTTTACCTTGCATCTTCAAGGCATTTGCAAGAAAGTGGAGGGGGAGAAATAAAAACGCACAGACGAGGATATCGTCCGTGCGATTGTCGGCAAGAGAATGATTCCTGCCCAAGTGCTATCCTTATGGTTTAAGCGGGATACTGACGTACCGCTTAGAGAGCCTTGATGGAGATGGCATAGCCTCCACCTGCCACGGCATGGAGCGTGAGGTGCGACTTAGCGCTGACCTTCATCTTGCGAATGACGTATGCCTGCGGATTCTTCTTGTAGTCGGCTCCCGGCGCATCAGCATAGATCGTAGCCTCATACCTGCGGTTCCTGTCAAGGAAGTTCAGGTCTATCGTCGATTTGCGTGCCTGTGCACCTGCCACGCTGCCCACAAACCAGTTGTCGGTGCCCTTGGCCTTGCGCGCTACGGTGATATATTCCATCGGCTCGGCCTCAAGATATACCGAGCGATCCCAGTCGAGTGCCACATCGCGGATAAACTGGAAGGCGTCCATGTGCTTCTCGTAGTTCTCGGGGAAGTCGGCAGCCATCTGCAGCGGACTGTACATCGTGACATAGAGAGCGAGCTGTCCGCAGATGGTGGAGTTGCAGTGGGACCCATTTGCACAATCCATCTCGAAGATACCCGGCGTATAATCCATCGGACCGCCCTGCAGCCGGGTGAAGGGCAGTATGGCGGTATGGCCGGGACGGGTACCGCCGAAGGCCTGATACTCGGTGCCTCGGGCCGACTCGTTGCCCACGAGATTGGGATAGGTGCGGCAGAGACCCGTGGGGCGCACGGCCTCGTGGGCGTTGACCATGATGTGGAAGTCGGCCGCACGCTTCACGGCATGCAGGTAATGGTTCACCTCCAGCTGGCTGTAATGGTGCTCGCCACGGGGAATGATGTTGCCCACGTAGCCGCTCTTCACCGCGTCGTAGCCATACTGGCGCATGAGCTGGTAGGCACGATCCATATATTTCTCATAGTTCATCACCGACGAGGAAGTCTCATGGTGCATCAGCAACTTTACACCCTTCTGGTGGGCATAGTCGTTGAGTGCACGGAGGTCAAAGTCGGGATAAGGTGTAAGAAAGTCGAACACTTGCTCCTTGGAATTGCCCGACCAGTCTTCCCAGCCTATATTCCAACCTTCCACAAGCACCTCGTTGAAACCATATTTCGATGCAAAATCGATGTATCGGCGCACGTTGGCGTTATTGGCACCGTGACGGCCCGAGGGGTGGGCATGGGTATAATCGGTCAGCCCGAGCTTCACCGAGGGGAAGTCGTGGGTGTAGGCCCAGTCGCTCTTGCCCGAGATCATCTCCCACCACACGCCTACATACTTGGTGGGGTGGATCCATGAGGTGTCGGTGAGCTTGCAGGGCTCGTTGAGGTTGAGTATGAGGTTGGAGGCCAGCACACGGCGGGCGTCATCGGTCACGATGCAGGTACGCCACGGCGACGTGCAGGGGGTCTGCAGATGAGCCATGTTACCCTGCGCATCGGGCGTGAGGGCAGAGGTGAACGTACGGGTGCCGGCATGATAGAGCAGGTGCATGGCGGGATAGTTGATGAGGGCTGCCTCGTGCAGGTTGAGGTAGATGCCGTCGTCGGTCTTGAGCTGAAGCGAGGTCTGTACCGCATCTTTGGAGAAGATGGTCTGCGAGAGGTTGCCCGACACGGCCCCCTCGAGCTTATCGTGTATCTCGCTCAGGCGTGAGCGCGTATATTCGTATTCCTGCGTGTCGTAGTCGCCGGGGATCCACCAGGCGGTGTGGTCGCCGGTCATGGCAAACTCGGTGCACTCCTGCTTCACTACGAAATAGTTGAGCTTACCCTCCTGAGGGAACTCATAGCGCAGCCCCATGCCGTCGTCATACACCCGGAAGCGAATGTTCATCTTGCGGTCAGACTGCTTCTGCTCCAGTCTGACGAGGAGCTCGTTGTAGTGATTGCGAATGGTGGCGTTCTCGCCCCACACGGGTGTCCACGTCTCATCGAAGGAGGACGACTGTTCACCCGCCACCGAGAAGCCCTCGATGAGGTCGCTGCCTCCCTCGAGCTGATAGCCTAAATGGCTGCGGGCGATGACCGTCTTGCCGCGATAAGCAACGGTGTAGCTGGGGCGCGTGCCGTCGAGATCGAATGTTACCTTCAGCCGGCCGTCGGGCGAAAGCACGTCGGTGGCTGAAGCTGTGCCGCAGAGCAAGAGCAGGGCGGCGGAGAGAAAAAGATGTTTCATAAACTTGAGAGGCTGCTGCCTCCCCCAGCCTTCACCCTCCCCGAAGAGGGAGAGGGGGGCGAAGGAGGTGAGCTGCCTGTGTCTTATGGGTTAATGTTTATTGTTGTCCTGTTGGGGAAATTTGGGAGGAGGTGCTCTGTGTGTCTTACTTTGTCAGCCTCACGATCTTGCACCCATGCGCGGGAATGGTGGCACTGAGCTCAGAGGCGGAGCCCTCGTCGGTGTGGGTCCAGAGGTCGCGTACCTTATAAGAACCCTCGGCACCAAAGTCGGAAAACTTCACGGAGCGCACGGCGGGCTCGGCATCGCGGTTGAACAGACCTACCACCCAGCTGCCGTCCTGCATCTGTCCGTACCATATCTGGCTCTTTACGTCCCACAGACCGTGGCTCATGGGCTGCCCCACAAACTTGTCGGCGTTGAGCGCGAGCAGCTCCCGGTTCTGATAGAAGCGCAGGCCGTCGCCGATGGTAGAGGGCTGGTCGGTCACCGCCACGGGGCCGCCGGCCATGAGCTGCAGGGAAATGACGCTCATCTTCTCGTCGTCGTTGGCGTAAGAGTGTATGCGGGTGAAGTCGCCGTCAAGAATGATCTTGCCGCGCCCGGAGATTCTCGACCAGTTGATGAAACCATCAAACATATTCTCGGAGTTGGGCCATCCGCCCCGCAGCAGTCCGCGGTTCTCCTCCGAGAAACGCTGCCAGCCGCCCTCGAGGGCATCGGCATTGATACGCGTCATGTTGCCGCAGTACTTCTCGATGGCAGCATCGTTTTTCATGTGGGGCATGACCAGCGACACGAACACGCCGTACTTCCTGGCCGCCTCGGCAATCCACTTCATGGCCTGCACATAGCGTTTGCGGCCGTAGCCCTTGTTTACCTGATCCGAATAGTTCTTGCCGTCCTCGTACCAGCTGAGGAAGTCCATGCGTATAAAATGTATGTCGAGGTCGGCATAGTGCCTGAAGAAGCCGTCGATAAACTCGTGGGCACCGGGGTGATCGGTCACCACCCACCGGAAGTCCTCTTTGGTCGAGGGCGAGATCACGTCTTTGTCCTTTGCGGCATCGAAGAGGAGGCTCGACACCTTGATGCCATCGGTGCCGGGAATCACGGCGTCGGCATTGGTCTGGTGCACCCAGAGCGGATTGTCGTAAACGCCGAGGGTGAGCCCTTTGGCCTTGCAGGCTGCCACGATGTCTTTCAGGGGCACGCCGCTATACTCGGTCATGTAACCGTCGGGACCGATCATCGAGGCAAAGCCGTCGGTGCAGAGCATCGTGTATCCGTAGGGTTTGAGGTTGGCCGACACCCAGTCGATGGTCTGGTTCCAGTCGTCCATGGTGAAAGTTTGAGGCACTTTGGCTGTCTCTTTGTCGCGGAGATTCTCATAGACGCTCCAGTAGAGCGGTGCGCGCTGCACGTCCTCGGCCAGAGGGGTCATGCCCTCGGTGATGTTCTCGCCGTTGTCAACGCCCGAGTAGCTGGGTACGTCCCACTCGTTGCTGCCGCAGGCCGAGAAGGCCAGGGCACAGAAGGATAAGGCGCAGATGATATGTTTTTTCATTTTGTTGTTCGTCTTTTTAGTCGTTGGTTAAGAAAATTTTCATTCACTCAGGTATTCCACTTTTATCTTCATGTTGCGCAGATTGAGGGTCAGCCTGTACTTACCGGCCTGCTGTACGCTCCACTTGTTGTCGGTACCGTCGTTGGTATGCACGGCGAGCGCATCGCTGCCCACACCTTTTTGGTCGATAATCACGCCCGACTGGGCAGGCATCACGAAGGTCTGGTCGAAGCCTTGCGTCCTGCTCACGTTGCATTTGAAGTCGCCCTTGAGCAGTTCTCCCTCATAAGTCCATACGTAGGGATCGTCCTTGCTTTGGGTGAAGGCAGTGGCATCGCCGAGGCTCCACTGTCCCAGCGTGGCATCGCCCACCATGTAGAGATGAGTGGTGAAGAATGAGCCCGCAGGTATCTCGCTGAGGTATTCGGCCCTGAGCTTCCACGTCCTGAGGTCGAAGGTAAGGCGATAGATGCCAGCCTCCTCCACCTTCCACTTATTGTCGGGGTCACCACCATGAATATCGATGTCGGCGGCGGCTACACCCTGCTTGTTGATCACGGTGCCGCTTTCGGGCGAGTGAACCCATGTGCCGCCCCATCCTGCCGTTGGATCGACGGTGAGTTTCATCTCACCCGCGGTGAGCGGACCCTCATAGACAAAGGTATAGTCGTCCTGTTTGGCGCAGGGCGTGCCGTTCTCGGGTGTCCAGCCGGCAGGTGTGGCATCGCCCACGAGATAGAGGCCGTCGGCCTTGTAGGGCTCTATCACCTTGATGGGAGCACCGAGGTACTCGGCCTTGAAGGTGTGTGCACGCAGGTCGAAGGTCAGACGGTAGTGTCCGGGCTCTTCCACTTTCCACTTATCGTCGTTGCCACCCTGACGCATGGCAAACTGGTCGCTCTCGCAGCCTTGCTTGTTGATCCTGGTACCCGATGCGGGCGCATAGAGGAACGTGCCGCCCCAGTCGCCGGGTTTGAGCGGGCACTTCATCTCGCCCACGTTGAGGTTGCCGTCGTAAGTGAAGATATACTTGTCGGTAGAATCCCTGGTCATGGCGTAAGGATTGTCGATGCTCCAGCCTGCCGGCGTGGCATCGCCTACCATATAGATATTGTCGGCCTTGATGGGCAGCTCCTCATCGATGACCACGAGATCTTTCTCGCCATCGCAGGAGCTTAATCCCAATCCCGCCAAAGAGAGAATGGCAAGGAGGCAGAGGTTGAATATTTTTTTCATTGTTGAGGTTATTTGGTGTTATTGTTGGGTTGAAGGGGTAAGGAGTGATAGGGGAGCGGGCAAATCAGACGAAGCGTGCCCATGCTCCCCTACAGTGGTAACCGAGACGATCTACTTCCGTTTAATCATACCCCGGATTCTGTTTGAGGCTGTGGTTGGCACCGAGAATGTCGGTGTGGAAGGGGAAGATCTCGCAGTGCTTGTCGGCATCGACCTCCTTGTCCCACCAGCTGCTCTCAAACTTGCCGAAGCGGATCAGGTCGATGCGGCGGCGCCCCTCGCCGAGGAACTCCCGCCCCCACTCGTCGAGCATCTCGTCGAGGTTGAGTACGGCGGAGCCTTCGGGTGCATAGAGCACCTGACGGTAGTCGGCCTGAGGATAATAACGGCGGCGCACGCTGTTGAGCAGCCTGGCAGCCGTGCTCACATCGCCCTTGCGCAGCTTGCACTCGGCAAGGCTGTAGATCACCTCGGGCAGCCGGATCTCCACGTAGTCGGACTGCAGCTGTCCCTCATCTTCATCGCCGTAGAGCGGATATTTCGCATAGTGCCAGCCCGAATTGTGGTCGCCGGTGGTGAGATCGCTCTTCGCATCGCTCATCCACTGGCTGGAAGGCATGGAGCGGAACTGTCCCACGGCATCGCGTATGTCGAGGTTGTAGTCGCCGTTGGGCGAGGTGACATACTTCTGCTGGCCGTTGGCATCGGTATAAGGCAGCTTGCCGAAGATAAACATGCCCTCGCGGGTGCTGTTGCCCAGGTTGCGGTAGAGCTTGAGACGGACGTCGCCGGCATACTTCTTAAACTTAGCCACCGTCATGCCCAGCTGGTAGCTGTAGGCCTTACCGGTAGGATCGTAGCTCGGCGAGCAGGCATACTTACAGTTGTGGTCGCCCTCCTTGTTCTTCGTGTCCTGCAGATAGTCCTTGGCATTAGCGGGAACGCTCCACCAGAATGTGTCGCCCTTATAGTGCCAGTGGGTCTTGGTTCCGCCGGGGAAAGCGAAGATCACTTCGTCGCAGTCCTCGTTGTTCCAGTCGAAAACCGCGTCCCAACGCTGATCCACAGCGTATGCGCCATACTTGCCGTCCACCACGCCCTGTGCGTACCTGATGCAGTCGTCGGTGCGGTCTTCGCCTATATACACTTGGGCGTTGAGATAGAGACGCACCAGCAGTGCAGCGGCGGCAGCCTGCGTGAACTGTCCCTGAAGGGTCTTGTTGCCGCCGGTAGAGGTCTTCTCCACCAGGTTGGGCAGTGCCTCGGTGAGCTCCTTCTCTATAAAATTGAAGGTTTCCTTGGGATCCACCTGACCCTCGGAGTTCTTGCTCTGATCGTAGAAGCTCGTGGCAAGGGGCACGTTGCGGAACTCATCGAGCAGACGGAGGTAGAGCCATGCGCGCAACACGCGGTTCTGAGCCTTGAGGTTGTTGAACTCGGCCTCGCTGAAACCAAACTTCGAGGCAGAGAGCTTGTCGAGGTCTTCGATGACGTGGCAGGCCTGCATGATGCCCTGATAACAGCCGTTATACTCATCCTTGGCGGTGCCGTCGGTCACCTTCCACTGGTGCTGGTGCAGCCGGCGCCATATTCCTCCATCCTCCCACCAGCCGTCGCGGGCAGGGGTGATGAGCTGGTCGGCGGGCTCCTCGTTGAGCACATGACGGTTCTGTATGCTCCAGTAGCCATGCTCGAAGGGGCGCAACACGGCACGTATCACGTCTTCCTTGGTGTTGTAGTAGTTTTGTGAGGCTACCTGATCGTACAGATGCTCGTCGAGATCCGTACAGCTTGTCGTCACCGCCGTGGGCAGCACGAGACAGGCGGCAGCCATATATTTGATCAAATTTTTCATTTGTCGATAGTCTAAAAAAGGGTAAATAGCAATGGGGTGTAATTAGAAGTCGAGCTGCACGCCGAGCATAAACTGACGTGTCGAGGGGTAATAGCTGCGCGTGCCCTTGTCGCCGGGAGTACCGGGATAGAGCCCGTTAAGCTGATAGCTGCCGGGATCGATACCCGTAAACTTGGTCCAGGTGAAGAGGTTGGTGCCGGTGGCATAGACGCGGATCTTCTGGATATACTTCTTGTTGAGGTCAAAGGTGTAACCCAGGTTCACGCTCGAGAGCTTGAGATAGTCGCCATTCTCGAGGAAATAATCGGTAACGGCAGGGTTCTGCGTCACAGCCAGATTCTTGCTGTAGGCCTTGTCCATCACGTTGCCCGTGAAAGCCTTGGTGCCATAGTAGAAGTCGTGGATGTTGAAGATCTGGAAACCGAGGGCACCCTGGAAGAAGAGCGACAGGTCAAGCTGCCTGTAGCGGAAGGTATGGGTCATGGAACCCGTGAACCTGGGCAGGCCGTTGCCGATGTACCGGCGATCCTCGTCGGTGGCGTTGTCGGCTAAGATCTTGTCGCCGTCCTTGTCATACACGATCCATCGGCCCTGCTTGTCGATGCCGGCATATTTCAGGAGGAAGAAGCTGCCGATGCGGCGGCCCTTCTCTATGCGCTGCAGCGTGTGGAAGGGGAACGGATCCTCGAGGCTCACCACGTCGTAATAGTCCTGTCCGGTAAACTGATTGTTGGAGAAATCGACAAACTCATTGCTCATCGTAGAACCTACGAGGCTGATGGAGTAGTCGAAATCCTTGGTGCGCACGGCGTTGATGTTGAGGTCAAACTCAAATCCGCTGTTACGCATGGTGCCCACATTGACGAAGGTGGTGGTGAAGAGGTAAGGTGGCGTTGACACATTGTAGTCGCCGAGCAGATCCTGCTGGTGACGGTTGTAATAGTTAAGCGATCCGCTTACCAGCCCGTGACCCACCGAGAAGTCGATACCCACGTTCCAGTTTCTGCCCTTCTCCCACTTCAGGTCGGGGTTGACGTTCTTGCCCGGTCCCCACACCTGGTAGGTCTTGCCGTTGTAGTCGTAGTAGCCAAAGCCCTGCATGGTGTCGAGCGACTTGTACGAGTCGAAGTTCTGGTTACCCGTCACACCATAGTCGGCGCGCAGCTTCAGGTCGTCGAGCCAGCCCTTGGTGCCCTGCATAAACTTCTCCTCGGAGATACGCCAGCCGATCGACACGGCGGGGAAATTACCCCACTTATGGTTCTTGCCGAACTTCGACGAGCCTTCGTGGCGCAGCGAGGCGGTGAGCAGGTAGCGGCCGAGGTAGTCGTAGCTCACGCGGCCGAAGAAGGCGATGAGCTTGGAGTCGTTCTTGTAAGAGCCGAAGCCCACCTCGTCCTTGTCCTGTGCGAAGGTACCGGTACCGATGTTGTCGGCATGGAGGGCATTGTTGGGGAAGTCCTTGTTGGCGGCGTTCAGACCGCGATACTGGTTATACTGGTAAGAGTAACCGAGCATCACCTTGAGGTTGTGACCGCCCCACGAGTTGGCATAGTTGGTGATCCATTCGAGCGAACTGTACTTCTCCTTCTTATAATCCTGACTTGCCTCGCCCGTACGACCTGCCGCGATGGCGAGGGTGCTGGTAGATGGACGGAACCAGTCGTTGTAGTTGTCATACTGATGGTCGGCAAGGGTGAGCTGCGTGGTGAGCATCTGCTTGTCGCTCTTCGGGGCAAGCAGCGGCAGGAGGTTGAGCTTCACGGTGCCGTCCCAGTCGAGCAGCTTGGTGGTACCTTTGTCGTCGTCGAGATGAATGAGCTCCACGGGGTTGTAGGCGGCCGCCTGCCCCTTGAAGCTGTAATACTGCGCAGGGTTCTGCGGATCCCGCACCGGCGTGGTGGGGTTGGCTTCCAGCGCATTGCGGAACACGTCCCAGGCTGCCGTCTTGCGGTAAGCTATGCGTGGGGCAATGTTGAGCGAGAAGGTCAACAGTCCGCTCCTGGTGGTGTGGTTGAGGGCGACACGTGCGCCATACTCCTCGCGTCCCGACCGGCGGTCTATACCCTTGGCGTTGCGATAGTCGGCCGATGCACGGTAGTTCGACTGTGCGTTGCCGCCGCTCAGCGTCAGGGTGTGCTGATGGCGGAAGCCCACCCGGCTCACCTCCTTCAGCCAGTCTGTAGAACCGCCGAGGTCGTAGCCTATGCCCGAAGCCAGTCGGTTGGCGCGGTATTCGTCGGCGTCGAGCATGTCGATCTCATGCTTCATCACGTCGATCGACACATTACCGTTATAAGAGGTGTGCAGCTGTCCGTCGCGGGCACCCTTCTTCGTGGTCACGAGGATCACGCCGTTGCTGCCGCGCGTGCCATAGATGGCCGAGGCGGCACCGTCTTTCAGGATATCGAAGCTCTCGATGTCGTTGGGGTTGAGGTTGGTGAGGTTGCCGCCCGGCACGCCGTCGATCACGATCAGCGGGCCTAAGCCTGCCGCGCGCGAAGATACGCCACGGATCTGAATGGAGGCCTGGTTGTTGGGATCGCCCGCACCTGTGTTGGTGATGCTCACGCCGGGCACCTTGCCCTGAATCATCATCGAGGGATCAACGCTGGCCACCTGGGTAAAGTCTCTGGACGAAACATGCGAGATGGCCGATGTAAGCTCCTTCTTGTCCATCGTGCCATAGCCTATCACCACCACCTCGTTGAGGTTGAGTTCCTCGTCTTCCTTCATGGTGAGGTTGATGGTGCCGCGGCTGTTCACGGCTATATCCTGCGTCTTATAGCCGATAGATGAGATGCGCAGGGTGGCCGTAGGCTTGCTCACCTTGATGAGATAGTCGCCTTCGAGCCCTGTGACGGTACCGTTCTGGGCACCCACCTCCTTGACTGTGGCTCCGATAAGCGGTTCGCCCGTCTTGTCGGTGATGACACCCTTGACGGAAAAAGCCTGAGCCATGACAGACAAAGCACAGAAAAGAAGCATAGACAGCGTGAGTGCCATCTTGCGTCCCAATTCTCGTTTCTCTTGAAATAGAATCATAGTTGTTAGGTTGAAAAAAGTTGTTACAGTATTACTCGGTTTTTAGCCGAAGGCACTTCCTGCCATCGGTCTGTGCAAAGATAAGTAATATAAGCACACAAAAAAACAACATATATTAAAAATATAGTTGCCATTAAATGATAAACACCTGATTATCAGAAGATATACATAAATGAGTATATCTTAAAAAGTAGTAGGTTGAGACTGTTCTGAATCGACTCTTCCTATCTTCTGCACCTGTTTTTCCAGCTCGTCGCGGTTCCCGCGGGCCTTGTTGCGCACGCGCGTGCGGTAATTATAGATGGTGGTGGTGGAGTAACGCAGAAACTGAGCGATCTTCACGCTGTCGGTTATGCCCAGCCTGATGAGGGCGAAGATGCGTAGCTCGGTGTTGAGCTTGTGCCCGGGTTTGGGCACGATCTGCTCACCCTCCTGCAACAGGGCGTTGAAATCGGCGACAAAGGTGGGGAAGAGTTCGAGGAAGGTATCGTCAAAATTGTCGTAGAAGTCGAGCAGCTCCTTGTTGAGTTCCTTGCTCGAGAAGGCGAAGAAGTCCTGCAGCTCTTTCTCTCCCCCGTGATCCACGAGTTTGCGCAGGCTGCGGCGCAGATGGTCGAGCTTGTCGAGGTAGCTGGAACACTGATCCATGTACCTACCGATGTAGATCTCCTTGAGGTATGAGTTCTCGGCTATCTGCTGCTGCTGCCGCTCCATGAGCAGGTTGCTCTCCTTGAGCTGCCGGTTCACGGCCTTCATCTCCTCATTGGCGTGGTACAGCCGCTTCCGGGCATCGAGCAGCCTGCGTTTCTGTTTCACTACGTAGCGATAGGCCACGAGCAGCAGTGCCGCCAGCAGACTGATAGCGATGATGGCCCACACCAGCCGCATCTGCTGCTTGTGCTTCTTGGCCAGGAAGGCCTGGTTGATGGTGGGGAAGGAGTCGAGGATTTCGAGAATACGCAGACGCGCGTTGCAGGCCTTGGCATCTTCCATACATATAGAGAGGTAGCGGTAAGCGCGGTCCACGTCGTCCTGTTCGTAGAGTAGCATGGCCAGCTTGCGCAGCGAGGCATACTCTCGCGTGTCGTTTTTCATGTCGTTGATGGCGGCCTGCGTGTAGCAGTCGAACGCCTGGTCGCGGTCGCCGGCAGCCATGTAGGCTTCAGCCAGCGTGTAATAGTAGGCGGCATCGAAGTGACAGTCGCCCGTGGGGCGGAATGGAAGCAGGGTCTTCAGAGCCTTCTGCGGCTGCCTGCGGTCGGTGAGGTCGTCGCCACAGATCATGCGCCACATGTTCGATCCGCGCTGATAGCACGAGAGTACCGAGTCGCGATAGAGCGTGGTGCTGTGATCGTAGAGTGCACGCTCGTTGGGTGTCACGGCATAATCGGTCATGTAGCCGTAAAGCGTGCGGCAGAGATGAAAGTAGATCGTGGCGTAGGCCGGATTCTTGGAGCAGCTGCGTATGGGTACGAGCAGGTCGAAAGCCTCCTTGAACATTCCTGCCGTCATCAGGGCCTCGGCCTTGTGCAGCGTGGCGTAGATCATGTGGGGCTGATCGTGGAGCTGATCGGCGGCATGGTGCATCTGGTCGGCATAGTAGGAGGCGGAGTCGGAATTGAATCCCGAATATTCCTGCCACAGCGACTCGCTCAGGTGCATCGCGGCCTGAAGATCATAGCTCTGGACACGGAGCAGCTCCCTCTTGAGCTGCGTGATGCCCCGTTCCTTGCGCTGCATCAGCTCCGGGCGCATGTCGATGGTACGGTCGAGCTCCTGCAGCAGGGCATTACGGTCCCCGCCCCATGTCTGTATGGGGAGCTGCACGAGTGCTGCAAAGAGCACCACCTTCGCCATGTTCCATATCTTCTTTCGGCTCTTCATTCTGCCTGTAACGTTCTACGGTCTGTGCAAAGATAACAAAAGAAACAGAAAGACAAAAGCAAACTCAGGCTTATGTGGCAGGAAAGCTGTTTTTGATTCTTCCGGCAAGTCGTGTGATGCGGGCAGTACACCTGTCTGAAACATAACAGGAATTTTACTCGCATCACACAATTTGCAGGGTGATCCAACAGAGGCTGTAGTCGGAAAGAGCATATCGGCGTTGCGATTCAATATTAATCGCGACGCGATAAAGTATTAGTCGCAGCGCGAATAGGTATTAATCGCAGCGCGAATAGATATGAATCGCGCAGCCACCCTTCCGTATCACTCTTCGCGCCGCTCTGGAAGGCACCTTCAGGCCGATGATTTTCAGAAAGCATCATGTCAGCCTCAATGCTGCTTTTGTGGGCTTCTGATTCGGCGGCCGTCGCGATTTTTTGCAGGCAAATGCGGGCTCATTGTGCACTGCACCAATTGCACGCGCCAAGAAGTTTATACCTCTGCAGGGTGAAGGCTATGGTATCTATTATTTTGGGGTTGTTAGTTATTTTTTTATGAGAAATAAGGAGTGATATAAAGGAAGTTTAAGAATAGCTGCGTAAAGACCGTCAACCCGCGCGGGAGGCACACACCTGTTCCCCATTGGGGAGGGGTTAGGGGCGAGGCTACAGACTCTTCTTGATTCCCTCCATGATCCACGGTGCCACGATCTTCATCTCGTTGTTTCGGTCGAACAGGCCGAACTTCTCTTCGCCGTTGCCCTGGCTGTTGTTGTCCCAGTAGAAGGTGGAGAAGCCACGAAGGCGGGCCTGCTTCACGTAGTACTGGCAGTAGTAGGTCATGTTCTGGTGAATGCGGTCTTCCTCGCCGGTCTTGTAATGGTCGCTGATGCCCCACTCGCCGATGCACACGCCGAGCCCCTTGGCACTCCACTGCTGCACCGCCTTGTCGAAGAGGGCAGCCATGGAGTGCTCGTCCTCGGGACATGCTCCCCACTGTTTATAGGGTTCACCCCAATAATAATAGGTGGTGCCGCCGGCATAGCTCCAGGGATTATAGAAGTGGAACTCGATGCTCATGTAGCTGTTGCCGTTCTCTTTGAGATCCCTGGGCACGATGAGGGCACCGTCGAGGCCGAAGTCGGGATTGCAGGCGTAGGTCTGTACCAGCAAGTTGCGCCTGGCATTGTTGCCACCGGTGGCGCGCACCGCATCGACGAAGGTCTGGTTGTAGGCATTCTGCACCGCGAGGTTCTCGGCGGTGGGCCGGTTCCAGTTGTCGCGGATATGCACCTCGTTGGTTCCGGCAAAGGCCACGCGGTAATCGTACTGGCGGAACGCCGTGGCGATGTTGGTCCAAAGCAGGGCGAGCTTTCGGCAGTTCTCCTCCTTGTGGGAGTTCAGCGCACGCCCCTCAAGCCACTTGTCATGATGGGTGTTAACGATGACCTTCAGGTCTTCTTCCAGACACCAGTCCACAATTTCCTTCACGCGGGCCAGCCACGTGGCGCTGACCGACATGGTCTGGGCGTTGGTGATGTGGCACTGCCAGCGCACGGGAATGCGCACGGCGTTGAATCCGGCAGCCTTGACGGCCTTGAGCATGCGGCGTGTCACCACTGGATTGCCCCACCCCGTCTCTGCCTGGTCGGCATTATCGGGGTTGCTCAGCTCGAAGCTCTCGCCGTCAAATCCCCGAGGAGTGCTCTCCAGCTGATTGCCGAGGTTCCACCCCACCACGTCCTTGTTCCATTGCTGGGCAGTGACGGCGATATTAGGATCGGCAGCGATACCGGCGGACTGACGGATAGGTTCCATGCCCTCCTGCTGTTTCTTACAGGCAGAGCTCACAAGTGTCTGTCCGGCCAAAACAATGACCAGACCAACGGTGCTGAAAAACTTAGTGATGTGTTGATACATTGTTTGAATTGAAAATTGAGAGTTGAAAATTGAGAATTGAAAATAGAGATGGGTACCATAGGTTGATGAAGCTCAGTAGAGACGGTGTGTACACCGTCTCCACCATAAACAGGGCAATTATGGCATAGCAGTAGGACAGCCATGATCAGGCAATAAAATAATAATGGAATGACTGCGGGAATGGAGACGGTGTACACACCGTCTCTACTGAGCCAAAATGGTCGGTAGAATATGTAAGTCATCAAAGGAAATTAGCGCCGCTGCCCTACTCCACGCTGTCGGCCTCGCGCATCAGCTGCGTCAGATATTCCTTCTGCACGCGCTTCACCTTGCTCACATACCGCCGGTCCTCGGCATAGCCTATGCGACTGAGGAACGCATAGTAGTCGCCGCCGTTATATTTATACTGCACGTCGTCGCGGTAAGCCTTCACCGACTCTTCCCAGGTATCAAACGTGTAATAGCTGCCGTCGCCGGGGTGGCGCAGCCCGAACAGGTTGTGGCAGCTGTGGCATACCTCACTCGTGAAGTGGCCCGTCTCGAGCACCGCCTGTGCCGCCACGATGTCCTTGTGCTTCACGCCGTATTCTTCGAGCACGGCCAGCAGATTCTCGAGCGTCAGCTCCCTGCATACCTTATCTTCCTCGCACAGCGGACTCACTATGACGTTTGGAACCGGTGTCGAACGGTTTTCGCTTGCACGTGCGGGGCTCGGCATGGCATCCTGCGCATGGAGCGACAGGGCAAACATGGGGGCTAACAGCAGGGTGAGAAGGTTCCTCTGTGTAAACATAACTTGTCTTAAAACGCAAACCCGTGAAGATTATTGAATCGGAGGAAATCTATTAAATATTTTTAAGTATTGGTCACCATTGGCGAAAATGACTGATCAACAGATAAATATGTTGCAGGAACCTTTGCAAACCACGAATTTCCACGAATGGACACGAATACCTTTCCCACCCGTAAAACTAATCAGCATGTCATTCTCGAATCGCGTCTGTGATTCCTCATCTCATTCAATTCGGGCAGGAAACAACTTATGGCATTATGCAAAAATTATGTCTCTAAGGTGGCATTAAACCTGTTCACTATGTGGATAGGTCTAAAGCAATCCATGACATAAGAAATCGCAGACGCGATTTGAGAATGACACACTGATTTGTTTTACGGGTGGAAGTGGTATTCGTGCTCATTCGTGAAATTCGTGGTTCCAGACATGCGCTTATAATCTGTTCCATCTGATGAATCTGTAGAGAGAATTTCAAATTATTTGCATAATCCCGTGGGAGACGGAGTACACTCCGTCTCTACTGAGCCAACGTTACGACTCGTGCGTCAGCCTGTCGTGAAATCTGTGGAATCTGTGGCTGAAAAAAGATCGACAATCATTCGTGCCGATTCGTGTTCATTCGTGGTTCCAGACACGCACTTATAATCTGTTCCATCTGATGAATCTGTAGAGAGTACTATCCTGTGAGCCAGATGATGTGAGTAAGATAGCTTACGATCATCTACGCATTTTAGGGTTGGGGCTCTGTTTTCTATCTGCAATCTGCCGGAAGAGCTAAAAAAACTCGGCAGAAAACAATCGACATCAGGATAAATTCCTTAACTTTGTGAGGAATGAATGAAAAGGAGATTTTACAATAGTTTGACGGCGAACGGAGGCGGAAGACGGAGGGGCTGACGTTCGTGCGACACCTCGGGGGTGGGACGCTCCCGTCCCGGCTACGACAATTTTATCAAATTACATCATAAGCAAAATGAAAAAGATCTACACTGTTTTAGGACTGATCCTGCTCAGTCCGCTGTTTGCGCTGGCGCAGCCGGCACCGCAGCTCCGCGAGGACAACATCGACGAGGTGCTGAAGGCCATGACCCTGGAGGAGAAGGCGATGCTGCTGGTGGGTAACGCCAGCCATTTCACGAGTTCCACGGCTGTCGTGGGCGGTTCGGCCGTGAAGGTGCCGGGGGCCGCCGGTACCACGGCTGCCATTCCGCGCCTCGGCATTCCCGAGACCGTGCTCACCGACGGGCCTGCGGGCGTACGCATCAATGCCACCCGCGAGGGCACGGCGCAGACGTTCTATGCCACAGGGTTCCCCATCGGCTCCTGCCTGGCTTCCACATGGAACACGGGGCTGGTGCGCATGGTGGGCGAGGCCATCGGCGAGGAGACGCGCGACTATCATTGCGACGTGATACTCGGGCCGGGCATGAACCTGCACCGCAATCCGCTGTGCGGCCGCAACTTCGAATATTACAGTGAGGACCCGCTGCTGACGGGAAAGATCGCCGCCTCGTATGTGCTGGGCGTGCAGAGCAAGGGCGTGGGTGTGAGCATCAAGCACTTTGCCGTCAACTCGCAGGAGACCAACCGTACCGGTGTGGACGAGCGCGTGAGCCAGCGGGCGCTGCGCGAGCTGTACCTCCGCGGCTTCGAGTATGCCGTGCGCGAGGCCAAGCCCTGGACGGTGATGAGTGCCTACAACCGCATCAACGGCACCTACGCGCAGGGCAACCGTGACCTGCTGACCAGCGTGCTGCGCGACGACTGGGGCTTCCGCGGCATCGTGATGACCGACTGGATAGGTGAGCGTGCCGACATGGCCATTCCCGACCAGGTGAGGGCCGGCAACGACCTCTTCGAACCGGGCGAGGCCAAGCAGATGAACGACATCATTGATGCCGTGAAGAACGGAAAGTTGGATATAAAAGATGTAGACCGCAACGTGCGCAACATGCTGGAATATATCGTGAAGACTCCTACCTTCAGAAAATATCAGGCTACCGACAGGCCCGACCTGAAGGCGCATGCTGCCATCACTCGTGCCACCGCTGCCGAGGGTATCGTGCTGCTGAAGAACGAGAAGGGCACGCTCCCGATGAAGGACGTGAAGAAGGTGGCACTCTTCGGCGTGGGATCTTACCATTTCCTCTCGGGCGGTGTGGGGTCAGGCTGTGTGCACACGCCGTATATCGTCGATATGGTGGAGGGTCTGAAGAATGCCGGCATAGCCAGCACGTCCAACCTCACGGAGATGTACACCAAGTATGTAGATTTCCAGAAGATCAAGACAGAGGCCGACCGCGACCCTGCCCGCTGGTTTGAGCGGCCTGACATGGGCGACCAGAAGCTGCCCGAGATAGCCATCAGCAGGCAGCAGATACAGGCAGAGGCCTCGGCCTCTGACGCTGCCATCATCACGCTGTCGCGCCAGGCCGGCGAGGGTATAGACCGCGCCATCGAGGGCGAGTTCAACCTGACGGAGCTCGAGCAGGAGATGATAGGCAATGTCACGGCGGCCTATCACCAGATGGGCAAGAAGGTCATCGTGATCATCAACTCGGGCAGCGTGATCGAGACGGCCAGCTGGCGCAACCTCCCCGACGCCATTCTCATGGCATGGCAGCCAGGCGAGGAGGGCGGCAACTCGGTGGCCGACATTCTGACCGGCAAGGTATGCCCCTCGGGTAAGCTGACGATGACGTGGCCCATTCAGGCTGCCGACCACCCCTCTACGGCCAACTTCCCGCAGGACGACATGACCATCTATCACTATGAGTCGATGAAGGGATGGTCGAAGGATGGGCTGCCCAACCGCGACTATACCAACCACGAGGAAGACATCTGGGTGGGCTACCGCTACTTCGACACCTTCGGCAGGAACGTGGCTTATCCGTTCGGCTACGGTCTGTCGTACACCACTTTCGCCTACGGTCAGCCCAGGGTGAAGCAGAGCGGCGACAAGATCACGCTCAGCGTATCGGTAAAGAATACGGGTAAGGTGGCCGGCAAGGAAGTGGTGCAGGTCTATGTGTCGGCTCCCAAAGGAAACATGGTGAAACCAGCCAAGGAACTGAAGGCTTTCGGCAAGACCCGCGAGCTGAAGGCGGGTGAGAGCGAAACGCTGACCCTGACGATGGACGTGCGCGACCTGGCCAGCTTCGACGAGACCGGGAGCCAGTGGGTGGCCGATGCCGGAACCTATCGGTTTATGGTGGGTGCCAATGTGGAGGATATCCGCGGCACCGCCACGGCATCGCTGAAGCGGTATGTGGAGAAGGTGAGTAATGTGCTTGCACCCACGCATGCCATCAACAAGATGATAAAATAATATTGCCGCCCGACAAACGATTAAAACGACACAACACAAAAAAGCGGGATCGCCCTGATATGGGCGATCCCGCTTTTTTGTGTTGTGTCATTGTTTATCCGGCAGCAAGTCTGTCTGTCAGTACACCTCCTTGGCCCTTGACTGCCCTACACACCCGCTGGGAGCCTGTATATCGAGCAGCGAGCAGACCGTGGGAGCTATGTCGGAAATGACCACGGCCTCGCTGCTCCTTCCATGCTTCACGCCCGCCCCCATGAGGAGGAACGGAATATGAGTATCATACTCCCACGGCGAACCGTGCTCACTCCCTGCGGGGTAACTATCGTTGTCAACGATGTAATGGCCAGGTTTCAGTATCAGCTGTATATCTCCGCTCCGCCCCGGGTAATAGCCATTGGCCACCTTGACCCTGAGCGGCTCGGGCAGGGTCTGGCGGTGTAGCTCGTCGTATCTGAAAGCATAGGCCACGGCGGGATCTTTCCTCAGCTGTGCCACCACGTTGTCGCCCATCGCCTTATCATCGAGGTAAACCCGGTACTCATGAATTTCCTTCACTCCCGATATCTTCTTCTCATCTACATTCCAGCGGCCCGACGGGATTCCATGCTTCTGCGCCTGCTGGCAATTGACAGAGGCACCATGGTCGGAGGTGAGAAACAGGAGATAGTTGTCCCGGCCCACCTGCGCATCGAGAGCATCGAGAACCCGTGCCAGCTCTCTGTCGAGGGCGAGATATACCTCGTCGAGCTCCTTGCTCTGGTAGCCATAACGGTGTCCGACATAATCGGTAGAAGAAAAACTGATGGTAAGCATATCCGTCGTGCCGCGCATTCCCAGCTTCTCGTTGTGCAGAGTCTCGATAGCCATATCGGCCACCAGGGTATTGCCTATTGGCGTATATCGTATATCCTGCCCCTGGTGGTGCCGGCGGTTGAAGTCTTTTACCCATGCTGGCAGATCCTGCATATAATAGCTGCTTGATACGAAAACGCCGGCAGCATTGTCAAACCAGTAGGCCGCATCGGCGGTATGGCCGGCCGGGAGGATGGCTCCACGGTCTTTGAGCGATACTCCGATCACCTTCGGTTTGAAGCCAGATGCCATACGGAGCTCATCGCCTATCGTGGTAACGCAGAGATTCCGGGGTGACATGTTGCCCGTCTTGTCGTTGGCCCCTATCGTGTGCACGGTGGTGTCCTCCACGCAGTAGGTACGCCTCCCGTTGATATAGAAATCGTTGCTCGCTATACCCGTAAGGGCCGGCACGCTGCCGGTATAGATACACGAGTGTCCGCAGGCCGTAACCGACGGCATGTAGTTGATGTGGGTATTATCAAAACTGAACCCTTGGGCCATCAGGCGGTTGAAGCCTCCTGCACTGAACCGTGACCGATAGCTCCCGAGGTAATCCCACCTCATCTGATCCACCACGATGCCTACCACCAGGCGGGGCTTCTGACCCAAAGAGGGAAGCAGACAAAGTGCAAACACAATCATCGAAATTATTTTCTTCATATTCATGAGTTTCTCTGTTATATAGTGATTATCAGTATTTATCAGGGGCGGCTACTGTCTTTGGTAGATACGAGCCAGGTGACCGTTGGGAGTGACCAGGGCAAACTTGAAGAACTTGGAGGACGGATAACCGCTGAGATCTATCCGGTAGGACCCCTGTGCAGCGCTCACCTGTGCGGCATGGTGCCAGTTGTCCTTGCCGCCGCTCTTATAATGGTCGGTCTCAGAGAAGTAGATGTCTACCATAGCCTGGCTGTTGAGGGTCTTCCATCTCAGAATGACGCTGTTGTCGTTATAGCCGAAGGCTCTGGCGTCTTCGATGTCATTGCTCCCGATGAAAGGCATGCCGTCCTGTTCCCAGGCCACGTCGGCGGGCACATCAAAGCCCATGAAGCGGCAGATGGTAGGGTTTATGTCTACCTGCGAGAGCGTTTCGCTGCGGAAATGGCTATTGATGTCTTTCCTGTTGGTAGCTATCCATGTGGCGCGCTCGCTTTCCGACTGTCCGCCATGATGATGACCATCTTCGGTACGGCCATGATCGGTCGTAACGATCACCAGCCAGTCCTCCCCAAAGTTTGACTCCCTGTAGCGAATGGCGTCCCATACGTGAGACAGATATCCGTCTTCGCGAAGCAGCACATCCTTAGCAAAATCGCCAAAACCCTTGATGTGGAAGGCATCATCGGGATACCACAGATACACCCAGCTCAGATCCGGGGCCTGCTGCCTGACGCATTGGGCAGCATTCTGGCAGATTACGGAGTCGATCTCCATAATATGAAGATCCATAGGCTTGCGCGGGAAACGCACAGTATCCGTATCGTAGCCGTCATACACATAGTCTATTTTGAGCTGATCTGTTTCGGGCTTTCCCTTGCCAATAAGCAAGGTGGTGTTGTCTGTCCAGCTGGTAAATACCGCTGTCTTTACCTCTCTCTTCTGATTTTTGGCTATCCTGAATATCGACCAGTAATTGTAGTTGGTCTGGATATTGGAGTTGCCCAGCACGTTATGCTTATTCATCCATGTGCCTGTAAGGATATTGGTGTACCCGATGGCAGAGATCGTCGGCGACTGGCTATATCTGCCTATCTCGCCGCCACAGAAGGCCTTGCCGAACGATCCGGTGTTGGCGATGTCATAAATGGTAGGGGGGTGAGCCATCTCAAGAAAATGGTTTTCCACTCCGTCGATAATGACATAAAGCACTTTACGCTTGCCACCCTGCGCGGCAAACATGGTGGTAGCCATGACAAGCAACAATGTTGTTAAAACTTTCTTTTTCACTTCTTCTTATTATTATATACGGTTTCTAATTCGTCTTATTATTAAA
>LAHS01000289.1_pt1 | contig 26524 bp, 23 predicted proteins | sample 329651 | NCBI WGS metagenome assembly LAHS01 (sample SAMN03275699, study PRJNA271635) | activated sludge metagenome | isolation source: sample C-1 Sludge from hydrolytic chamber (first chamber) of Anaerobic... | reverse complement strand
GTACGTGCAGTTCTACGTGGAATTTTACCTGGATTGCCATCCCGCCAAAGAGGCTAGTGCCAATGCACCGAAAACTCGTATCAAAGAAACGATACCAGCCTCGCTCGTCCACATTGGGGGACGCCGGGATTCGTACCCGGCGTCCCCCGCCGCGACATCGCCCAGGCGGAGGCGATGCGGTGCGCGTTCAGGGTCAGAAGAGGTGGTGCGGTAACACTTACCAGATGCCGATGAATCCGCCGACGAGGCCAATGGCAAGGAGCAGGCCGATACACTTGATCGGCGTCCAGCGCCTCTTGGTCATGAGGGCGAAGAGCATCAACGTGAGTCCGAGCGGGATGAGCTTGGGGCAGATGCCGTCGAGAATGGACTGGATGTTGACAGTGACGGGCGAGCTGACAACGTCCATGTACGTGACCTCGCTGTAGCCGTTGCCGAGGTCGGTGATGCCGGCGGTGGCTGCGTTGCCAGCGGTGTCCTTGCCGGTGAGAGCGGTCTTTCCGTCAGTGCCGTAGACCTGGTCCGTAAACGAGCTGACCTCGTCGGTGGGAACCGTCGTGGTGTGCGCGACGTACGACTCGGTGGTGCCGTTGGGGATGACGAGTCCGAGCTTGGTGCCGCCGTAGCACACGGTCAGGCAGCCGATGACGAAGACGCCGAGGATGGAGGCGGCGCGAGTGAATTCCTTCGCGTTCTCCGTGAGCATGTCGATGGCGCCGGTGCCCATCTTGTAGGACGTGTTCATGAGCCAGAAGCGGATGACGAACTGGAAGGCGTTGAACACGATCAGGAAGATGAACGGTGCCGCGATGTTGCCGCTGATGGCCATGTTGGACGTGATGCCAGCGGTGATCGGCACGAGGGTGAACCAGAACAGGGCGTCGCCGATGCCGCCGAGCGGGCCCATTGCGGCCACGCGGACGGCGCGGATGGTCGGGATGTCGACCTTGTTCTGCTCGAGGGAAAGCACGATGCCCATGACGAAGGTGACGAGGAACGGGTGCGTGTTGAAGAACTCCATGTTGTGGCTCATGGACGCCGCGAGGTCGTCCTTGTTGTCAGCGTGGATCTTCTCGAGGCCGGGAAGGATGCTGTAGAGCCAGCCGCAGGACTGCATGCGTTCGTAGTTGAACGAGCCCTGGAGGAACAGCGAGCGCCAGACCATCTTGTTGAGGGTCTTCTGGTCGAGCTCTGGCGCGGGGGTGGTGTTCTGGTAGGTGTCAGGAATGACGTACGTCTCGTTAGATGCCATCCTCTTCGTCACCTCCATTAGCGGCGAGCGCAGGCGCAGCCGTCTTGAACTTGGTCTGGATCTGGTAGTCCCAGAACGCGATGCCGAAGCCGATGAGGGCCAGGATGATCAGCGCGGGGTTGGCAAGGGCGGTGTTGGCGACAACGATGTTGGCCGCCGCGAAGCCCATGAAGTAGAAGCCCCAGAGCTCGCCGGAGATCATGACCTTGAGCAGGATGGCGAAGCCGACGAAGCGCATCATGCCACCAGCTGCGGAGAGGCCGGTCATGAGCCAAGCGGGGATGGCCGCGGAGATGACCGTGCCGAAGGTCGCGCCGCCGATGAAGAACAGTGCGCAGATGATGCCGAAGACGAGGCCGAGGGCGATCATGGCGAGGGTGTTGATGCGCTCGATGCCCTTGGTGTCGGCGTTGTGGGCGCACGCGTCAGCCTTGGTCATGACAGGCGACATGATCGTGAAGATCAGGGTGACGCCGTACTGGCCGAGCAGCGAGAACGGGATTGCCAGTCCAACTGCCGTGTTGGCGTCGACCTTCATGCTGATGCCGAGGACTGCGGCCATGATGCCGCCGATGACGGCGTTAGGTGGCTGGGCACCTCCGACGGGCATGTTGCCGATGGTCATGAGCTGGTACGTACCGCCGATGATGAGACCGGTCTGCACGTCGCCGAGGATGAGACCGATGACGGCACCGGTGACGATGGGCTGGTACAGTGACTCGAGGAAGCTGAACTGGTCGATGCCGCAGATGAAGCCGACGATGAAGACCAGAAGCACCTGAATCGCGTTAAATTCCATATCCCATTCCTCCTTTCGAGTTTGTCTCGCTCCCCTTTGGAGAGCTTGTCTGTCCCTCCTCAAGAGGGGCGTATGCGCTGCCTGCGACTAGGCAAACAGCTTCGAGGTGTCCTCCACGGGCGTGGTGGGCACCCTGCGAATCTCAAGTTCTACCCCCCTCTCCTGAATCTCCCTGAACGCCTGGACATCGGCATCATTCACGGCAACGCAAGTGGCGACCTGACGCTTCCCTTCCGCCATGTGCATGTTGCCGATGTTCACCTTCTTGATGGGGACTCCGCCCTTGATCAGCGTGAGGACGTCCTCTGGGTTCTCGCAGATGATGAAGATCTTCTGACGGGGAGCAGCCTTGTGGATGACGTCGATGGTCTTCTGAAGGGAGAAGTAGCGGGTCGCCACGCCATTGGGCGCGGCCATGTCCATGAGGTTCTGACGCATCTTGTTGCCGGCGACGCTGTCATTGGCCACCAGGATGAGGTTGGCACCGATGGTGCCGTTCCACTGGGTGGCAACCTGGCCGTGGATGAGCCTGTTGTCGATGCGGGTGAGTAGGATGTTTGGCTCGCTCATGTGTCTGCCCTTTCTACTATGGGTGCCGGCCGCCTGCCGAGGCACCTCGTGCTCCCACGCGTGGGAGCAGCACTGCCATTCAAAGTCGGGTGCCGGACGCCGAGGGGCGACCGGGCCGACCGTCAGTCCCTAGAGGTCGAGCTCTTTCGTCTTGCCCACGATCTGCTGGATGGAGGCACGCGACACCTCGAGGACGGCGCCGGACTTGACCTCGACGTCGCAGGTCTCCTCCCCCACGCGCACGAGCTTGCCGTAGATGCCGCTCGCGAGCACGACCCGCTGTCCGCGAGCCATCGTGGTGTGGATCTCCTCGTAGTACTTCTTCTGGCGCTTCACGTTGCGGGAGCTGATGACGAAGTAGATGAGCGCGATGACCGTGAGCAGGATGAGCAGGGCGATCGAGGAGCCCATCACGTACATTCCGAGGTTGTCCATCAGATGCCATCCCCTTCGTCGGCGCTGTCTAGAGTTTCGGGCTCGGACTCGAAGACCTTGTGGGCGACTCCCATGGTGCCCGCGGAGAGCGCGGCCTCGACGACCTCGAGGCGGGTCGAGCCGAACATGCGCTCCGAGCAGGACTCGAGCAGCATCGGGAGGTTGCAGCCCGCGACGACGTCGACGTCGTCATACGTGGCAGCCACGATCATGGCCTGGTTGAAGGGCGTCCCGCCCATGAGGTCGCAGAAGACGACGGCGCCCTCGGGGTTCTCGGAGGCAGTCGCGATGGCGTCTGCGATGGCATCGGGATAGGTCGCGGCCTCATCCTCGAGGAAGGGGACGGACGCGAAGTGCTCCTGGGGGCCGGCGATCATCTCGAGCGCGCCCGTCATGCCAGGAGCGAAGGTCGCATGTCCGGTGATGACGAAATCGACCATGTGCATCTCGCTTTCCCACCTCGGAGGTGTTCCTGATGATCCCTGAGCCCCAACTGGTTACTACCAGGTACATTGAGAGCATTGTATGAGCGTGTAGTTTATGTAGATAGGATCAGTGATGCCCTATCACGCGGACGGTAGCTATTTTGACTTGAATGGATTTTTATGGGTGTTTACCAGGTATTTCATTGTAGTAACCGATTAGGTGCTTTCAGGATTTCCAGAGTGATTCGAAATGCCTCTTTTGTCGTTCACACTATCGTCACAATACGTCCTACCTGCAGTCTCTTTAACTGGTATCTTTATAAAAGCCGTTTCCATTCGCTTCTGTTGCGAACAAATAGTAAGTAATCGGTAGTGTCGGCAACAGTTCGCATGTGAACGATTCCAGGCGAGAAGAACGGGACTTTACCGAGATATAGCGACCTGACCAGCACTTTTTTCAGGATTGTGCGAAGGTGTGCCGACATTTGCGAAAGACGTCCCGCTTATGGGATTCCTGCAACCGTTCGGGGCCGAAGAGCGAGCATCACCCCGTTTGTGTCAGCAGAACTGGTTATAACCAGTTATTCTTGACGATTGGTTGTCCATGCTCCCTCGAATGGGTTGTCGACAGCCACAGCCCGCGTCACCACGCTCCGAGCCGAGGAGGTCCCATGATCTGCACCGTCACCCTCAACACGTCCATCGACAAGGCCTATCGCCTCGCGTCCCCCCTGGTGGACGGTGCCGTCCAGCGCGTCGCCACCTGCATCGACAACGCGGGAGGCAAGGGCCTCAACGCCGCGCGCGCGGTTGCCACCTGCGGCGAGAAGGTCATCGCGACGGGCTTCGTGGGCGGGCACACGGGCGAGCTCCTCTGCGACCTTCTCGCCACAGACGGCATCGAGGAGCGCTTCGTGCACGCCAAGTCGGAGACGCGATGCTGCATCAACGTGCTCGAGCCGTCGGGGCGTTCCACCGAGTTCCTCGAACCTGGCAGGGAGGTCAGCGACGCCGAGGTCGAGGCGCTCTTCGATCGAGTCGACGAGCTCGCCACCTCAGCCGACGTCGTCACCTTCGACGGCAGCGTGCCCCGTGGCATGGCCGACGACACCTATGCGGTGCTCGTGGGACGCGTGCGCGCCGCGGGCAGGCCGTGCATCCTCGACACCTCGGGAACTCTCCTCGCGAAGGGCATCGAGGCGCTCCCGACCATGGTCAAGCCCAACGCCGATGAGATCGGTCAGCTGCTCGGGCGACGCGTCTCGGGCATCGACGAGGTCTGCGACGCCGCGCGGGAGCTCCACGGGCGCGGCGTCGAGCAGGTGGTCGTCTCGCTCGGAGGCGAGGGAGCCGTCATGGCGTGCGCGGACGGGCTCTTCCGGGGCCGCTCGCCCAAGATCGAGGTCGTGAATCCCGTGGGCTCGGGTGACACGATGGTCGGGGCGTTCGCCGTGGCGATCGCCCGGGGCCTCTCCCCCGCCGACCAGCTCGCCTATGCCATGAGCCGCGCAAGCGCCAACTGCCTGTCCGCATCGACCGGCCACTTCGACCCGTCGGTGGCCGACGACCTTCTCGCCGGCACGACCGTCGAGAGGATCGGCTAGCGTCCCCGTCGCCCGCGCCCGTTGCGCGTCCGTTACCACGACAAAGCCCCACGCCCGCACGACTTCCCGCGCCGTATCATGGTGTGGTAAACGCGCTCACCCGCAGACGAAGGGCAGGATGCAATGGTTTCTCGCGTCTTTGTTGAGAAGAAGGAAGGCTTCGACGGGGAGGCCAAGGCTCTCTCGCACGAGCTGAGGCACATGCTCGGCATCGAAGGCCTCGCCAACCTGCGGCTCATCAACCGCTACGACGTGGAGGGCATCTCCGAGGAGCTCTTCGACACCTGCGTGCCCACCGTCTTCTCCGAGCCCCAGACCGACAACGCCACCCGCGAGATGCCCGCGGTCTCCGAAGGCGACGTCGTCTTCGCGGTCGAGTCGCTGCCCGGCCAGTTCGACCAGCGCGCCGACTCGGCGAGCGAGTGCGTCCAGCTCATCAGCCAGGGCGAGCGGCCGACGGTCCGTTCCGCGAAGGTCTACGTCCTCGAGGGCGAGCTCTCGGACCAGGACGTCGAGACGATCAAGCGCTACGTGATCAACCCGGTCGAGGCCCGCGAGGCCTCGCTCGCCCCCTGCGAGACCCTCAGGTCGAGCTACCCCAAGCCCGCCATGGTCGAGACCCTCGACGGCTTCCTCGACCTCGACGGGACGCAGCTCCAGGCCTTCATCGATGACCGCGGTCTGGCCATGGACCTCGCCGACATCACCTTCTGCCAGCGCTACTTCGCCTCCGAGGGCAGGGTGCCCACGATCACCGAGATCAAGATGATCGACACCTACTGGTCGGACCACTGCCGCCACACCACCTTCGGCACCAACCTCGAGCACCTGCAGATCGACGACCCCGCGGTCGCGGCGGCCTTCGAGAAGTACCTGGGCATGCGCCACGAGCTCGGCCGCGACGACCGCCCGGTCACCCTCATGGACATGGGCACGATCGGCGCGAAGTGGCTCAAGGCCAAGGGCATCCTCAAGAACCTCGACGAGTCCGAGGAGATCAACGCCTGCACCGTCAAGGTGAAGGTCGACGTGAACGGCCACGACGAGGACTGGCTCTACCTCTTCAAGAACGAGACCCACAACCACCCCACCGAGATCGAGCCCTTCGGCGGCGCGGCCACCTGCATCGGCGGCGCCATCCGCGACCCGCTCTCGGGCCGCAGCTACGTCTACCAGGCCATGCGCGTGACCGGAGCGGCCGACCCCACGGTGCCCGTCTCCGAGACGCTCCCCGGCAAGCTCCCGCAGCGCAAGCTCGTGCGGACGGCCGCCGCGGGCTACTCCTCTTACGGCAACCAGATCGGCCTCGCCACGGGGCAGGTCTCCGAGCTCTACCACCCCGGCTACGTCGCCAAGCGCATGGAGATCGGCGCCGTCGTGGGCGCCACCCCGGCCTCCCACGTGCGCCGCGAGTGCCCCGACCCCGGCGACAAGGTCGTGCTTCTCGGCGGCCGCACCGGCCGCGACGGCATCGGCGGGGCGACTGGCTCCAGCAAGGCGCACAACGTCGAATCCCTCGAGAAGGACGGTGCCGAGGTCCAGAAGGGCAACGCCCCCGTCGAGCGCAAGCTCCAGCGCCTCTTCCGCCGCGAGGACGCCTGCCGCCTCATCAAGCGCTGCAACGACTTCGGCGCGGGCGGCGTCTCGGTCGCCATCGGCGAGCTGGCCGACGGGCTCTACATCGACCTCGACAAGGTCCCCAAGAAGTACGAGGGCCTCGACGGCACCGAGCTCGCCATCTCCGAGAGCCAGGAGCGCATGGCCGTTGCCCTCGCCCCCGAGGACGTGGAGGAGTTTCTCGGCTACGCACGCGAGGAGAACCTCGAGGCCACGGTCGTCGCCGAGGTCACGGCCGAGCCGCGCCTGCGCATGACCTGGGAGGGCACGACGATCGTCGACGTCTCGCGCGAGTTTCTCGCCTCGAACGGCGCGCCCAAGAACGCCGACGTCCGCGTGCTGAAGCCGGAGGAGTACGCCCGCAGCTGGGCGGGGGACACGCTCTCCGAGAGGATGGAGTCGCTCGTCACCGACCTCAACGTCGCGTCCAACAAGGGCCTCGCGGAGCGCTTCGACTCGACCATCGGCGCCGGCACGGTGCTCATGCCCTTCGGCGGGCGCACGCAGCTCACCCCCGCCATGGCGATGGCCGCCAAGCTGCCCGTCGACGGTGACACCACCACGTGCTCCGGCATGGCCTGGGGCTTCAACCCCTACCTCATGAGCGCCAACCAGTTCACCGGCGCGTACCTCTCCGTGGTCGAGTCCGTCTCGCGCCTCGTCGCCGCCGGGTTCGAGCACGAGAACTTCTACCTCACCTTCCAGGAGTACTTCGAGCGACTCCGCGACGAGCCGAGCCGCTGGGGCAAGCCGACGGCCGCCCTTCTCGGCGCTCTCATGGCCCAGGTCGACCTCGGCATCGGCTCCATCGGCGGCAAGGACTCGATGTCCGGCTCCTTCGAGAGTCTCGACGTGCCCCCCACGCTCGTCTCGTTTGCCACGGGCCTCGGCAAGGTCGACGACGTCGTCTCGCCCGAGTTCAAGAAGCCCGGCCACCGCGTGATCGTGATCGTCCCCACCTACGGCGAGGACGGCATCACGCCGGAGGCCGACTCGCTCCTGGCAACCTACTCGCTCGTCGAGGGCCTCATCCGCTCGAAGCAGGCGGTGGCCGTCTCGACGCCGGGCTACGGCTGCATGGCCGAGTCGCTGTTCAAGATGTGCGTGGGCAACTTCGTGGGCATCCGCGTGGAGCCCGCCTACACGCTCGACTCGCTCTTCTTCCCCGCCTACGGCTCGTTCGTGATCGAGGTCACGGACGACGCGGCCATCGACGAGGTCCCGAAGGGAGTCACGCTGTCCCTTCTCGGCACGACCACCCCGCAGTACGCCCTCGAGGCGTGCGGCGAGAAGATCACCCTGCTCGAGCTCCAGCGCCTGTGGGAGAACGCCCTCGAGGACGTCTTCCCCTACCAGGGCACGGCCGAGAGCCCCGAGATCCACCCCGTCAGCTTCTATCCGGACAGGGCGGGCATCGAGGTGCGCAGCCACACCACCGCGGGCAGGATAGCCCGGCCGCGCGTGATCATCCCGGTGTTTCCCGGCACCAACTGCGAGTACGACACCGAGCGCGCCTTCCGCCGCGCGGGCGCCGAGCCTCGCTCGCTCGTGATCAACAACCTCTCGCCGCAGGCCGTCTCGGAGAGCGTCGACGCGATGGTCAAGGCCATCCGCGAGAGCCAGATCATCATGATCCCCGGCGGCTTCTCCGGCGGCGACGAGCCGGACGGCTCCGCCAAGTTCATCACCGCGTTCTTCCGCAACCCGGCGGTCACCGAGGCGGTGCGTGACCTCCTCCAGAACCGCGACGGCCTCATCCTGGGCATCTGCAACGGGTTCCAGGCGCTCGTCAAGCTCGGCCTCGTGCCCTACGGCGACGTCGTCGACATGAGCGACGCCTGCCCCACGCTCACCTACAACACGATCGGTCGCCACCAGAGCCGCATGGTCCGCACGCGCGTGGCGTCGACCCTCTCCCCCTGGCTCTCGAGGTGCCGCGTGGGAGACGTCCACAACGTCGCGATCAGCCACGGCGAGGGACGCTTCGTCGCGTCCAAGGAGCTGATCGACGAGCTTGTCGACAAGGGCCAGGTCGCGACGCAGTACGTCAACGCCGACCGCATGCCGTCGATGAACTACCGCACCAACCCCAACGGCTCCTTCCTCGCGATCGAGGGCATCACGAGCCCCGACGGCCGCGTCCTCGGCAAGATGGGCCACTCCGAACGCGCGGGAGAGGGCCTCTATAAGAACATCTCCGGCAACAAGTTCCAGCCGCTGTTCGAGGGCGGCGTGGACTACTTCGCCTAGCTGCCCGACCTGGAAAAGGGGACAGGTTGCTTTTCCAGGTTCTCTATTCCGACGTTTCGGCAAGCGGCGGGCGGCCCCAGGACTTCCACCTGGGACCGCCCGCACTATCAGATGAGCCTGGTGACGCGGCATCGCCCGCCTTTCCAGGTCCGAGGGGATTCGCATGACGAGAGGCACCACAGGCACCGGCACGACGCCGTTTCTCACCTCCACGCTTGGCGTGCTCCTGGGCTGCCTCGCCTGCTGCGCCCTCTGGGGCTCCGCGTTCCCGTGCATCAAGATCGGCTACGTGCTCTTCTCGGTGGATTCGACCGACACCGCCTCGCAGATGCTCTTCGCCGGCACCCGCTTCACGCTTTCCGGCGTGATGGTGATTCTCGGCACGAGCGCTGCCACGCGACGCCCCCTCCTCCCCTCCCGCCACGACTGGCCGGCCATCCTCGTCCTGGCCCTGTTCCAGACTTTCCTGCAGTACTTCTTCTTCTACCAGGGACTTTCCAAGGCGTCCGGCGTCACGAGCTCCATCATCGAGGGCAGCGCCAACTTCATCGCCATCCTCTTCGCGGCGCTGCTGTTTCACTCGGAGCACCTCACGGGGCGCAAGGTGCTCGGCTGCGTGCTCGGCTTCGCGGGAGTCGTGCTCATCAACCTCACGAGCGCCGGCTTCAACCCCGCGATGCGCCTCGACGGGGAGGGGTTCATCCTCATCTCCACCTGCGCCGGCGCGATGTCGACCTGCCTCATCCAGCGGTTCTCGAGGGCCCACAACCCAGTGCTCGTTGCCGGGTGGCAGTTCTTGGTCGGAGGCCTCGTGCTCACGGCGACGGGACTCTCGGGCGGCGGACACCTCGAGCCCACGGGTGCGGGCGCATGGGCGCTTCTCGCCTACATGGGCTTCATCTCGGCAGCCGCGTATTCGCTCTGGTCGCTCCTGCTCCGCGTGAACCCCGTGTCGCGCGTCTCGGTCTTCGGGTTCATGAACCCGGTCTTCGGCGTGATCCTCTCCGCGATTCTGCTTGCGGAGGGCGCGGTCATCGAGCCGTGGAGGGCGGTGGCGGCGCTCGTGCTCATCTCGGTGGGCATCGTGGTCGTCAACAGGGCGCCTGCCGAGAAGGACGCGGAGTCCTAGACGGGCGAGGGACGGCCCTGGGCGTGTGCCATTAACGTCAGAGGATCCTTCCCGGTTATTGGCACAACTTGCAAGCCGTCTACCTGGGGGTACTGATAACGACCGATTGTCTCGTCCGTGTTTGCCCAGTTGGGACGGTGCCAATAAGCCCGAAGGATCCTTTTCGACTTTCGGTGACGGCTATATGCCCCTCGTGACAGCGCGCCACGAACCCCAAGCGTCCGAGAAGAAAAACCGCCCCCCGAAGGAAATCCTCCGGAGGGCGATTCGCATGAATGCGGAACCTGGAAAAACAACCTGTCCCCTTTTCCAGGTCTAGAGGCGAGCGACACCGCTTTCGTGGGCGGCCTTGGCGACGGCCTTGGCGACGGCCGGCGCGACGCGCTTGTCAAAGGCGCCGGGGATGATGTAGTCGGCGGAGCGGTGCTCGTCGTCGACGAGGCCAGCGATGGCGTAGGCCGCGGCCTCCATCATGTCATCGTTGATGTCAGAGGCGCGCACGTCGAGGGCACCACGGAAGATGCCGGGGAACGCGAGGACGTTGTTGATCTGGTTGGGGAAGTCGGAGCGACCGGTCGCGGCGACGGCGGCGCCAGCCGCGCGGGCCTCGTCGGGCATGATCTCGGGCACGGGGTTGGCGCAGGCGAAGACGATCGGGTCCTTGGCCATGCTGCGCACCATGTCCTGCGTGAGCACGCCGGGCTTCGAGACGCCCACGAAGACGTCGGCGCCCTTGATGGCGTCGGCGAGCGTGCCGGCGACCTTGCCCTGGTTCGTCCAGGTCGCAATCTCCTGCTTGATGGGGTTGAGACCGTCGCGGCCCTCGTAGATGGTGCCGGTGTGGTCGCAGATGATGATGTCGCGCACGCCCATGCGCTTCATGAGCTTGGCGATGGAGATGCCCGCCGCGCCGGCGCCGGAGAAGACCACCTTGAGCGACGAGATCTCGCGACCGGTGAGCCTGCAGGCGTTGATGAGGGCGGCATTGGTGACGACCGCCGTGCCGTGCTGGTCGTCGTGGAACACGGGGATGTCGCAGGTCTCCTTGAGACGCTGCTCGATCTCGAAGCAGCGCGGCGCCGAGATGTCCTCGAGGTTCACGCCGCCGAAGGAGCCGGCGAGCAGCTGCACGGTGCGGACGATCTCGTCCACGTCGTTGGAGCGGATGCACAGCGGGAAGGCGTCCACGTCGGCGAAGGTCTTGAAGAGGGCGCACTTGCCCTCCATGACCGGCATGCCCGCCTCGGGACCGATGTTGCCCAGGCCGAGCACGGCGGAGCCGTCGGTGATGACGGCCACGAGGTTGTTGCGACGCGTGTAGACGTAGGAGAGGTCGAGGTCCTTCTGGATCTCGAGGCAGGGCTGAGCGACGCCGGGGGTGTAGGCGACGGCCAGGTCCTCGGGGGTCTCGATCTTCGCGCGGCTCACGACCTCGATCTTGCCGTTCCACTTCCGGTGCATGTCGAGCGCGTACTGCTTGGCGTCCTCAGCCATGGTGCTTCCTCTCTCGTCGGTCCGCTTCAACATGACAAGTCTAACCGCGCGGGCGAGAAATGCGAGACGCGTCGCGTGTTTTCACATACCGCGTGCGATTCTCGGGCTCCGCCCCGCCCCCACAAGCAGGCTCTCGCCGAGCGAGGGATGCGAAGTGTCACTCGTCGACCTACCATGTGTGGACGCGTCGTCAGACGAAGGGAGACAGATCATGCCCAAGGTCGTCAAGCACATACTCGCCACCATCCTCGCCATCGTCCTTCTCGCCGTGGCGGTGCTGGGCATCTACGTCATCTACCTCGAGGCCAACTACTCGCGCATCGCGGACAACGCCGCCGCCGAGGTCACCGCCACCACGTCGACCCCAGGCACCGTCAACGTGGGGCAGACCTACACGGCGGTGACCTACAACATCGGCTTCGGGGCCTACACGCCCGACTACACCTTCTTCATGGACGAGGGCTATCTCGCCGACGGCACCAAGACCGTGGGCGAGCACTCGCGCGCCGTGAGCGAGGAGAGCGAGCTGGCCTGCACCAACGGCGACATCTCGCTCGTCTCCACGGTCGACGAGGACGGCTCCTCCCCCGACTTCATCCTCTTCCAGGAGGTCGACACCGACTCCGACCGCAGCTACCACGTGAACCAGCGCTCGCTCATCACCGCCGCCTTCCCCGGCTACACCACGTACTTTGCGTACAACTTCCACAGCGCCTATCTCGCCTACCCCTTCAACGAGCCGATCGGCTCCATCAACTCCGGCCTGCTCACCCTGTCGACGCTGCGCGCGAAGACGGCCACCCGTCGCAGCTACCCCATCGACGAGAGCTTCCCCACCAAGTTCTTCGACCTCGATCGCTGCTTCGTGGTCATGCGCTACCCCACGAGCGACGGACATGAGCTCGTGCTCGTGAACAGCCACATGTCGGCCTATGACAAGGGCGGCACCGTGCGGGCGCGGCAGCTCAACATGGTCTGCTCGTTCATCTCGTCCGAGTACGCCAAGGGGAACTACGTCATCGTCGGCGGCGACTTCAACCACGCGCTCTGCGGGTCGATCGACCTCTACCCGTCGCAGCAGCTCACGCCGGACTGGGTTGCCGAGCTCGACGACTCGGAGCTGCCGGACGGCTTCTCGGTCGTCCAGGCCGACAACCTCGCCGACGTCGCCACCTGCCGCGGCGACGACATCCCCTACGAGAAGGGCGTCACCTACACGACGACCATCGACGGGTTCATCGTGTCCGACAACGTGACGGCCACGGCGACGAACATCGACAACAGCTTCGAGTACAGCGACCACAACCCCGTGAGGCTCTCGTTCTCGCTCGGCACGAACGGATAGGGATCACCATGGCCAGAAGCGTCCTCATAGCGGACACCACTCGGGAGGAGCGCATCGAGATCGTGCGCCACGCGCTCGCGTTCTGCGGAGACAGCAGCTGCGAGACGTGCAGCGGCTGCTCGATGGGCGTGGGCGCCATCGACGCGATGTTCGAGCCCTACATCGACGGCAAGCTGGAGATAGCCGAGATCAACCTGCTCCATGCCGCTAAGGCCTACGTCCACGGATAGGTTTCCGTCGGTCTCGGGTCCGCGATGCGGAATCGAAATGGCATCCTGGCGAGAAGGACGGGCATTCTGCGTGGCAATCGTGGCAAACGCCCAGTTGGCGCGCCCGTCTCGGCGCAGAATGTGCGTTTTCGATGGTTGACACGCCGCTCAAAGATTCGTCGTAGGGTGGCCCTTTGGCTGCCAAAGGGCGTTGGCACCTTTGGCAGGCTGAAAGGACTAGCGGAGGCTCCACCAGCGCGCGACGGCAGCGGCGACGCGCCAGCGCAGGGGGCGCAGGTCCCGGTCCGCCTTCGGGAGGGAGTCGCGGATGGGCAGGTGCTGCGGGCAGTGCGTCTCGCACAGGCCGCAGCGCACGCACTGGGTCGCGAACGCCGGCTCGCGCCGCAGGCTCACCGTCTGCCAGTACTCCTTGCGACCGACGTCGCGTCGCTCGGTGTACATCTCGTTCCAGCAGCGAAACGCCCCGGGGATGTCCACGCCCTTGGGGCAGGGCAGGCAGTAGCCGCAGCCCGTGCAGCCTATTCTGACCTTCTCGGCGATGGCGGACTTCACGCGCTCCACCAGCGCGAAGTCATCCGGCCCGAACTCTCCCGCCCGAGCCTCGCTCGCCACGCGGCAGTTCTCCTCGACCATCGGCACCGAGTTCATGCCCGAGAGCACGCAGGTGACCTGCGGCTGGTCGTAGAGCCAGCGCAGCGCGAGCTCCGCCGGGCTCCACCCCCGCGAGCTGTCGGCGATGGCCCGTCGCGCGTCCTCGGGCAGCAGGTCGACGAGCTTGCCTCCGCGCAGGGGCTCCATGATGATCACGGGAATACCCCGCTCGGCGGCGGCGAGAAGCCCCGCGCGACCAGCCTGGGTATTCTCGTCGAGGTAGTTGTACTGAATCTGGCAGAAGTCCCAGTCATAGGCCGCGAGCACCCTGAGGAACATCTCCGTGTTGCCGTGGAACGAGAACCCGATGTTGCGAATCTGACCCGAGGCCTTCTTCTCGGCGATCCACTCCTCCACACCGAGCGAGACGAGCTTGTCCCACGCGACCACGTCGGTGAGCATGTGCATGAGGTAGTAGTCCACGTGGTCGGTCCGGAGACGACGGAGCTGCTCGTCGAAGTAGCGGTCGAGGGCACCACGCCCCTTGATGAGGTACTGGGGCAGCTTCGTGGCTATGTTCACGCGGTCGCGGGCGCCGTTCTTCTCGAGGACCCGCCCGAGGGCGTCCTCGCTCCCGGGATAGATGTAGGCCGTGTCGAAGTAGGTGACGCCTAGCTCGATGGCACGCATGACCTGCGCCTCGGCGGCGTCGAGATCGATGTCCGAGCCCGAGCGCTGCCAACGCATGCAGCCGAAGCCGAGAAGCGAGACGGGCTCTCCGTTACGGTCCTTGCGATACTGCATGCCGCCTCCAAAGGGGTGGGACCCTGGTGTCGCCACCATTGTCCCACCCCGGAGGAGCTACTCGCACGCGATTGGCACGAAGCGATAGGTGTTGCAGTCCACGTAGCCCCGGTTGGTCAGTCGCAGGTCGGGGATGCAGGCGAGGGAGAGCAGCCCCATCGTCATGAAGGGGCTCGGCATGGTGCAGCCCATGTCCGCCCAGGCCTTCTCAACGCCACGGACCTCCTCGGCGACCTCCTCGACCGTCCTCGGGCTCATGAGACCGAGGATCGGCAGCTTCACCAGGCCGAGAATCCTGCCGTCCTGGACGGCGACCTCGCCGCCGCCGCAGTCGATGAGCGTCTGCGCGGCTAGGGCCATGTCCTCGTCGTCGTCCCCGACCACGAGCAGGTTGTGGGCGTCGTGGGCGACGGTCTGGGCAAGCGCTCCGTGGATGCCGAAGCCCTTGGCGAAGCCCGCGGCGAAGGTGCCCGTGTCATGGTGACGCTCGAAGACGAAGGCCTTCAGGATGTCCTGGTCAGGCAGGCACTGCAGGGAGCCGTCGACGACGGGCACGCGGTCGTGCTCCTCGATCGTCACGGTGAGGCCGGGCAGCGACTTCATGACGCGCACCTCGGCGTCTCCGTCGGGCAGCTGGTTCCCTGCCGCGTCGAGGGCGGGAATCCGGAACGTGTCGGGGCCGATCGCGGTCGCCACGTGCATCGAGTTGAACACGAAGTCCGGCCAGGCATACGGCGCGGGCGAGAAGAGCGCGCGGCCGTCCTCTGCCACGACCTCTCCGTCGATGATGACGCGCTGGACGCCGAAGTCGCGAAGGTTGTCGATGAAGACCAGGTCAGCACACTTGCCCGGCGTGACGGAGCCCATGTCGCGCGCCACCTCGAAGCATTGCGCCACGTTGATGGTGACCATCTGGATGGCGGTGATCGGGTCGATGCCGTACTCGACGGCCTTGCGCAGGATGCGGTCGAGATGCCCCTCGGAGACGAGCGTCTCGGGGTGGTTGTCATCGGAGACGAGGCAGACGAGGCGCGTGTCGATGGCGTGGCCGACGACGGCCTTCGAGAGCTCGCGCAGGTTGTGCCAGGCCGAACCCTCGCGCATGAGCGCGTACTGCCCCATGCGGATCTTGGCCGTGACGTCCTCGGCGCGCGTCGACTCGTGGCAGCACGAGACGCCGGAGGCGATGTAGGCGTCAAGCAGGCGGTCGGTGTCGGGCACGGTGAAGTGGCCCGTCACGACCTTGCCGGACTTGAGGGTCTCGTTGATCTCCTCGATGGGATTGTCCTGGCAGCCCAGGACGCCCGGGTCGTTCATCATCTCGCCGAGACCAACCACTGAGTCCCAGGTCATGGTCTCGCGGATATCCTGGGAGTCGATCTTAGAGCCGGTATCCTCGAAGCCCGGCACGGCCGGCACGCAGGAGCCGGGGGTGATCATGCACTTGAGGGGCACGCGCTCGGAGTCCTTCTCGAGCTCCCTCAGCGCGTCGAGCCCCGCCACGTTCATGGCCTCGTGAGGATCCCAGTAGATGCCCGAGGTGCCGTGGGGCACGACGGCGCGGGCGTACTCTGAGGGGCCGATCATGGCGGACTCCACGTGGATGTGCCCGTCCATGAAGGCCGGGGCGACGTAGGCTCCCGCCGCGTCGATCACCCTGGTCTCGGGTCCGATGCAGTGCTCCGCCGTGTGACCGTCCAGGCCGAGGTACGCGACGCGGCCCTCCGCGATGGCGATGTCGGTGTCGGCGAGCAGCTCGTGCGTGGTCACGCTCACGAGCGTCGCATGCCGCACGACCATGTCGGCGGGCTCCTGGCCCTGCGCGACCTTGACGAGCCTGCGGTTGCACTCCCACAGCGGCCTCTTGCAGAACGTGTTGAACATGTCCGACCTCCTGACGTCATGGTTGCTGCCTGCCAGTCTATGCGCAGAAGTCTCGGGGAGGAACGGGCGTCTCGCTGGCGGACGATACCACGGCGGCGGCAGCGAGACGCGGATGAGGGCATCGTTGGCTTCACACTTTCGTCACAGCGGGCGCATGGCGCGTGAATGACGCGTTCCCTCTCCCGCTTCCGCACCTTGCCGCCACAACGACCACGTATACTTGATGTCACCGCGTAAGGCTCGCGGACCCCGGAACGAAAGGAACCCCATGAGCGAGGCTAAGAACCCCCAGGACACCTGCGTGCTCGTGACGGGCGGCGCTGGCTTCATCGGCAGCCACACCGTCGTCGACCTGCTTCAGAACGGCTACCGCGCCATCATCGTCGATGACCTCTCCAACGCATCGGAGAAGGTCATAGACCGCATCACCACCATCGTCGGGCCCGAGGCGGCCGCCAACCTCTCCTTCTACGTCGCCGACGTCAATGACCGCGACGCCCTCGAGCGCATCTTCACCGAGAACGACGTCGACCGCGTCATCCACTTCGCGGGCTTCAAGGCCGTCGGCGAGTCCGTCACCAAGCCCATCGAGTACTACAGCAACAACCTCGGCAACACGCTCACGCTCGTGGACGTCATGCGCAAGCACGGCGTGAAGTCGATCATCTTCTCCAGCTCGGCGACCGTCTACGGCGACCCCGACAGCCTGCCGCTGACCGAGGAGAGCCCGAAGAAGCCCGCCACCAACCCCTACGGCTGGACCAAGTGGATGATCGAGCAGATCCTCACCGACCTCCACACCGCCGACCCCGAGTGGAACGTCGTTCTTCTCCGCTACTTCAACCCCATCGGCGCGCATCCCTCGGGACTCATGGGCGAGGACCCCAAGGGCATCCCCAACAACCTCCTGCCCTACGTCGCACAGGTCGCCATCGGCAAGCGCGAAGCCGTCCACGTCTTTGGCAACGACTACGACACCCCCGACGGCACGGGCGTGCGCGACTACATCCACGTGTGCGACCTCGCCTCCGGCCACGTCGCAGCGCTCAACTGGATGAATGGCAAAACGGGCGTCGAGATCTTCAACCTCGGCACCGGCAAGGGCACCTCGGTCCTCGAGATCATCAAGGCCTTCTCCGCCGCCTGCGGCAAGGAGCTCCCCTACGTCATCGAGCCGCGCCGCGCCGGCGATGTCACCGCCAACTACGCCGACTGCACCAAGGCCAAGGAGCAGATGGGCTGGGAGGCCAGGTACGGCATCGACGAGATGTGCCGCGACTCCTGGAACTGGCAGTCTCGCAACCCCAACGGGTACGAGGGCTAGACACCATGCCCGCCGTCGGTGACGGGGGCGCGGCCTTCGCCGCGTTCCTCGCCGAGAAGCGCCCCCTCATCGAGGCCTTCATCGGATCGCACATGCCAGCACCGCTCGCCGAGGAGCTCACGTCGGGCGACCTCGGCCGCTACCTCTACGCTCCGCTCGCCCGGTTCACCGAGTCGGGCGGCAAGCGCACGAGGCCGGCGCTCTGCCTGCTCGGCTGCGAGGCCGTGGGCGGCGACGGCGAGCGGGCGCTCTCCAGCGCCGCCGCGATCGAGGACTTCCAGTCCGCGGCGCTCATCCACGACGACATCGCCGACGAGAGCGAACTCCGCCGCGGCAAGCCCTGCGTCTACCTCTCCGAGGGCACCGGCGTGGCCATCAACGTGGGCGACCTCGCACTCGTCACCGTGACCGCGAAGATCCTGCGCGACGGGACGCTCGAGCCCGACGTGCGCCTGCGCATCCTCGACGAGCTCGTCTCGATGGAGGAGCGCACGCTCGAGGGGCAGGCGCTCGACCTCGGCTGGGCGCGCGACGGTCGCTGGGACGTGAGCACGAGCGACTACCTCTGCATGGCGAGCCACAAGACCGCGTTCTACTCCGCAGCCACGCCGCTTTCGGTCGGCGCCATCTGCGGAGGAGGGACCGACGAGCAGGTCGACGCGCTCGGATCGTTCGGCATGGACGCAGGCCTGGCCTTCCAGCTGCAGGACGACCTGCTCAACCTCGTGGGCGACGCGACGTCACAGGGCAAGGACTTCCGCTCCGACATCACCGAAGGCAAGCGCACGATGATCGTGGCCTGGGCCATCGAGCACCTCTCGGGCGGCGAGAAGGACGAGCTCGTCTCGATTCTCTCCTCGCATGCGACGGACCCCGCCACACTCGGGCGCGGAGTGGAGCTCATGGTGGCATCCGGGGCTATCGACGCCGTGCGAGAGTACGCGCGCTCGCTTGCTCGGAGTGCAAAGGACAGCCTTTCGGGCGTCGAGCTCGCGGGTGACACGCGCCGCGTACTGGAATCTATGGCAGACTTCTTCGTGGAGCGCACCGACTAAGCGTTCTCGCGATTCTCGTTTAGAGGGGGAACATGGAATCCATCAGGGAGGGCGCCTCCGGCGCCGCTGTAGAGGACATTCAGGAGCGACTCGGCTCCCTCGGCTACGCCATCGCCTCCGATGAGACCTCGGCAGGTGTCTTCGGGAAGTCGACGGGGACGGCCGTGGCGCGCTTCAGGCTCGACCATGACCTTCCGCTCGGCGACGTGCTCGATGCAGCGACGTGGTCCTCACTCGTGGACGAGTGCTACCAACTCGGCGATCGCACGCTCTACCTGCGCCTTCCCAACTTCCACGGCAACGACGTGCGACAGCTCCAGGAGCGCCTCAACATCCTCGGCTTCTCGTGCGGCACCGTGGACGGCTCGTACGGCGTGCACACAGAGGCCGCGGTCAAGCAGTTCCAGGAGAGCGTGGGCGCCTTGGCCGACGGCATGGCCTTCCCCGACACCTTCGACGCCATCGAGCGTCTCCGCCACGTGTGGGCGGGCAAGCCCGCGAACGGGCCGCACCCGCAGGGCGGCATGGGATTCGCACGAGCGGCCGGCGTCCTCGAGGGTGCGTGCATCGCCATCTCCGGCGACGACCCGATCTCGCGCAACGTGGCGGGCCGCATCGTCAACCTCGCGAACGCCACGTCCGACAAGAACACCCTCGAGCTCGCGGACTACCGCGAGGGCATCCCCTCGGGTGCCCGGGCGCTCATCCTCCTCTCGGCCACGCCGCTCGCGCAGGGCGCGAAGGTCGGGAGCATCGACATGGACGACCTCGACACGCTGCCCCTTCGCCTGCGCTCCGCCTACGAGAGCGCGCGCGGCCACGAGCCCGTCGTGCGCATCGAGCTTCCGGTCGGCGCGGGCTTCGACGGCACGTTCACGACGGGTGACGCCCAGACCTACGCGGTCCTGCTCCTCGACGGCGTGTGCACCGCGTTCGACGGCGTCGGCCTCTAGGGAGAAGGCCTCGCGACCGGTGCCAAAAGCCGAGAAGGATCCTTTGACGTTAGTGGCACCCTGCCAACTGGGCAAACGCCGCCGAGACAAAAGGGGCTTATCGGTACCCCCAGGTAGAGGGCTCGCAGCCGGTGCCAATAACCGAGAAGGATCCTTTGCCGTTATTGGTACGGGCAGAACGACCTTCTCGACAGCGCCTCGTTACGTCCGTGCGGGTCGCGGCGAGGTCTGATACACTTTCTGCGATGTTTGGCTGCACTGGGGTATCGTCTAATGGTCAGGACGCGGGTTTTTGGTGCCTGCAATGTAGGTTCGACTCCTACTACCCCAGCCAATTAGAAAACAGCAGGTAAGACCGTGTAAATCGGGGTGCCTGACTCATTTGTTTTTATGGCATGCCGCAAAGGGTGCCGCAAAGTTTGCCGCAAAACTTCCCGTTTCCCCGCGCGAGCGGTGTCACTTCCGCCCATGAGCGGCAACCCCACACGATGCCACAGAGGAAGAGTCGTCACGTAGGTTCGGGGGTCATTGGCGGTACCTGTGGCGTCGGTGCATGGGCGAGGGCGCGAGGTGGACGAACCACGATGGTATTGGGGTTGATCTCAGAGAAGGGGCTGCGTTTAATGCAGACCCCCACGGCCCATAACGGCCCATCCGCGCCAGACCAAGGGAACCGATGCCGAATTTCTGCCATTTGTGAATTTTCCCCAAACCTCGGCGTGATATAGCGGGGATATGGTGCCACAACGTCGGACACAGGGCCTTAGAACGCCTTAGAATCGGTCGTTTTATGGGCATACGTGTTGTAATGTGACTACAGGGGATTAACGCGGCTACATGAGATCGGAGGAGCCATGTCAACCACGCTGAGAATGCCCGCCGAAGTCGAGGAACGTTACAAGAAGCTCGCCCATGAGACGGGCCGCAGTGCGTCGTACTTCTACAAGAAGGCGCTCACGGCGTCCATAGACGGTCTCGAATACGAATACGGGCTGTTGAAGCAGGTCGAGGACTATCGAGCCGGGAAACTAGAGACCTACACCCTCGATGAGGTCAGGAGCTACCTTGACGGGTTGGACGATTAGGCCCCTTCGACTTCGTACCGTCTCCGCTGCAAGGGGGAGCCGTTTTGGACACCCCGTTGGCTCGAAGGGTTGCGGGTTCGCGTACCCTCCCTCTCGTGGCCATAGGCGGGTATCCCCTCCCTGTCCCCTCGAAGCCCCTCTAGCGGCAATAGGGCTATCCCAGATAGGGGAACTTCCATTTCACCATCCTGTAGTAAATTTGTGAATCACTATCAAACTATCATAGCAGCTAGATAGTGTCGTGTCGCTATTCTATAGGGAGTCTTGAAGCCATCTGGCCTATACCCATGTCACAGGCTTTATAACGAGGTGCTTCGTGACACCACACAAGGAAACTCGCGATCCTGCGGGACTCGTCAAGGCTCGCCATGGTCGGGCGTGAGGTGGCGTTTTACCACCCCCCTTTGGAGCTATCCACGCGACAAAAGTTACCCCCATGCGCCGGTCTCCTTGCCTGTATGTGGTTTCGTCCGCATGGGGGGCATGTCTAGCAGGGGTTATGTGCCAGAAACGACAAAAAACAGGTTAAAAACAAGCGAAAAACCGAGGTGTCGAGATTTGGCCACCGGTCCCTCTATGCGCGTCACAGAAGGGGTTTACTAGCGCCGGGGGCGTCATGTGTCCGCTACAAGCATTTTTAAGCCGTTTTAAGGCCTTGTATTCCTATCTCTCGTGTAGTTGCCCAAGACGTGCGCTATATGCCAGTCAGCGGCCACTACGCGCCCCACAGGCACAAACGAGGGCACCGGGAACATGACGGCCTACGCGCGCGTGCGCGCGACCCCCCTGGCAGACGGGGAGAGAGAAGACTGTCGGGGGCTAACGGAGTTCCGCCATGACGAACCGCAAGATTCGGACTCCCCTACCCCGGCCATGGGTCTACACGGCCATCATGTGCGCGGCCTGTTCCGCCTTGGTCCGTCCCACCGAGCGGGACACAGTGAACGCCATCTTGTGCGTTGCGTCACTGCCTGCGGAAGCGGATAGGCGTTCCAGGAACGCACTCAGGTCACAGGACGCCGCCCACACCGTAGGCAACCCGTTCTTGCGCCTGAGACCCAGCATGGCGGCGAATGACACGGCGCTCTGTTCGTTCCACGTGGCCTGTTCGGCCCCATCGAGGACTAGGAGCGACACGTTGCCAAGCCCAAAGATCGAGCCGTTGCGGCTATCCGTGCCGTAGCGGTTCATCCCATCCAGCGAGAGGACGTATGAGGGCGCGTCCACGTACCGGGCGTTCCTCACCCATCCGCATAGCCAAGCGCCCGCAACCGTCGCGTTATCGCTGGTACGACTCGCCACCCAAGCGGAGAGGGCGCCACCGGGTTTGTTTGATGTCAGTTCGCCGCGATATGCCTCCAAGGCCTCGGACGGGCTGTATCTCGTGGCTCCCTCGATGACGCGGGCGGGGACATGTGCCGACAACATGAAATCGTGCGAAAGCTCGGGCGTCGGCTTGGCAACGCGGTTCAGCTCGTCTTCGCTGATCGTGTTGCGCCTATGGATCTCCCGTAGCGTCTCCCCCGAGCACGAGGGCTGTACGAACGTGTCCATGTGAGCGCCCATCTCGTCCAGCACGTCACCCGCCGACACCTCCTCGCCGAACGAGCCACGGGCCATGGCGGCGAGTAGTGGCGCGAGACGTTCGCGGCGGCGTTGGACCTCCGCTTGGCTTAGTACCGACATATTGCCCCCTCCCCCTCGATCGAGGGTATGTAGCCGTCCCAAGAGTCCGCTTCCTCGTCTTGGCTCGGCCCTACAGGTTCGGTTGACTTGCAAGGGCTAAGGGGTGGGGGAGAGGGAGTGTTTCTAATAGATATTAATAAGCGGCCGTTATCTCCCCCACCGTTAGTGGACCGCGAAACGTCACTTCGTGGACTGCTATCTCCCTGAGTTAGTGGACCGCACCCTAGGCCGTCAACCCCGGGGTTAGTGGACCGCGAAACGTTACTTCGTGGACTGCTATCTCCCTGAGTTGTAAAAGCCACGAAAGCTGAGTTAGTGGACCGCGAAACGTCCTCGCCCTTGGTGTCAACACCATCAAACATAGAAGCGTCGTTGAGCTGGTACGCCCTCGGTGCGCGTGACGCGCCCTCCCCGACAACCGAGAGCGGGGAACCGTTTCCTGCGTCGTTGGATAGCAGGTTCAGCGCGTTTGCTACGGCGGTCTTGCTGATACCGCTGGCCTTCGAGATCGTCCCTTGCGCCGCCTTGACGAAGGGCCGTCCCTCGGCGGTCACGCGCCCGCGCTCCCTCAACCTCAGCACATGGGGAACGACAAGGACCGCGCTCTTGCGTACCCTCGCGTCCGCATGTTGGCCCATTGCCCAGACGGCCGCGCGTCCCATCCATGAGGCCGCGTCGGCGTCCACGAGCACGTAGGGCCTCTCAGGCGGCTGTTCCTCACGCGGGACTCCCTCGTAGCCGCGCTCAGCGGGGATGCTGTCGTAGTTGTCTGCCACGGCCTGCACCCGCCTAGTTCAGACCGAGAACGCGCATGAGGTCGGCGCGGTTGATCCGCCACATGCTACGGACCTTGACGGCCCGGACCTCTCCCAGCTCGCACATGCGGGCGATGGTGCGCGGGCTTACATGGGCAAGGCTAGCGGCCTCCCTCGCAGTGAACAGCTCTCCGCTACGCTCGGCAACAGATTCCATCTTTTACCTCCTAGTGTCTTGTTGACTCTTTACGCCAATAAGTCTAGTAAGGCTTGAACAGGCTGTCTACCTGCGGTTATGTTGTTGAATGTGACCTAAAGTAGCATATGGGGTCACATGGATTTCGCTACCTTGCGCGAAAGCGTGACCTGCCGTATAGAATCAGGTCACGCGAAAGTTTTTTACGAGAATCTTCGGCTACCGTTCGCGGCTAACTTGCTAATCGCTTGTAAGACGTGCTCTGGCCGCGCGCATGGTATACGCATCATCTGAGTACATGCCTTGCGCGCCTTTCGTTAGGTACAAACGATCGCGCTCTGCTGTATAAGCTGCTGTGTCGAATAGTTGCGCGACACCATCTATCACGGTGTTTGTGTAAACAAACCCGATCGTATCGGTGGTTATCTCCAGCATGCAACGCACTATGGCCCATGGCGAACGGTAATCACCATGGAAACCTAAGAGGCTACGTCTCATATGCTCATAACGGTGCTCGTCTGTGTCCTCAGCAAATTCGGCTTCGTCACCAACAGGTTCAATGATCATGCCCATACTCTGCCTAAAATCACATATCAATATACCTCGGTATTTAGGAACACCATGTATATATCGGGCTATGCCTTCTTCATCGTTGGTGAGTTCTCCTAACATTCTTATGGCGTTCCACATGCTTTTTCTTTCTTTCGTGAAATCGTCACCCGGCCATTCCTCACAGGGACAAGACAGACCGGCATCTTCCCTCATGTCTAGCAGGTAGAGGGGATGCACCCCGAGAAGCCATGACGCCTTGGCAACCTGCGAATCATCCATGCGTCTAGTACCGCTTATCCACCGGCTCACGGTCTCGCGGCTAACACCCATGGCGTCCGCGAACTCGGCGACCATGCCGCGCCGCCTGTGCAGCAGCTCCCCTAGGTTGCGTTTGGGTATGGCCTTGCAGAGTCCGGCCACCTCGCGCGGGTCGCGCCCATCGTCCTTCTCTTCCGCCACGGCCACGCGCCTACCTTCCGTTCCCGTCCTGCGCTGGTGATACAATAGCCGATAGATAGCCCCCTCGTACCTGCCACGGCCACGAGGGGGCATCTGTTTGTCTCTAGGCCACGAGCGAACAAAGCGTGTCGAGGGAGACCCCCAGCCCGTCGGCTATCTTCACGGCCTCGCTCATGTTCATGCCGGTGCCGCCCTCGCGGATGATTCCCTCGATCGCGCCTGCCCTGCCGCCTACCATGCGGGAGAGCGTGCCTATGGTCGTTATGGCGTCCACCTTGGCGTCACCGTCCATGGTCACGTCCAGAAGCCGCATCGAGAGGCCGTCAAGCTCGCGTTCGACTACCCTCAACATGGTTTCGGTGTCTATGAGTTCGTCGGTCCCGTCCCAAGAGCTACCGTTCATGGTGCTAACCTTCTCCCTGCCCTGTGGGGCGTCGTGTGGCCTCGTCTCCGCTTGGTGGGCTGGTAAGGCGGGTGTCACCCTTATCTAGAGGGCCTCGCGGCCCGTGGTGCCGTCCTTGGCGTGGAACTCCGCGACCTCGGCGGGGGCGTTCCTCATCTCGCTGTCTACCGTCTTTCCCAGCTGCTTCTTGGCCTGCGGGTCCGCGCTCGCGTACGTGTTGAGCGTCATTGCCGCGTTGGCGTGCCCCAGCGCCGCGCTCACCACGCGAACGTCAGCGCCGCCAGCGATCGCGAGGGTCGCGTAGGTGTGCCGCAGGTCGTGGAAGGTCGGTATGCGCCCCTCCGTGCCGATGATGCCCCAGCTGCTCGAAAGCGCCCGCCAGCCGATGTTTATCCGCTGCGGCGAAAGGTAGCCCGCCACGTCACCGAGAACGTAGGCCTCGGAAGGGAACCTCTTGGCGAGTCCAGCCGCCATGAACTCGGGCCTCTGAGCCGACATGCGCGCCCTCAGGACCGGCAACAGGCCGTCAGGGATGGGTACGTCCCTCATCTTGTCGGTCTTCGGGTTCTTCACGTAGGTGCCGTTGGAGCCACAGCCGATTGAGCGACGCACCCACATGACGCGGCCCTCTAGGTCAACGTCCTTCCACATGAGGCCACAGCACTCCCCCTCACGTAGTCCCGTGTACAGGGCTATCTTCGCGGCAATGACGATTGGGGTAGGCTCGCATGCGTCCAGCCGTGCCAGTATCTCGGTGCGTCCCGTCTTGTCGAGGGCGTTAGGTCGCGGCCCGTTGCGCTTGGGTGGCTTAACGGCGTTGAGCGGGTTCCATTGGATCACTCGCAGGTTCACGGCCTCGCTGATACCCTGCTTCAGGAGACGGTGCGCCTTGCCCACGGTGGCGGCAGAGAGTCCCATACCGCCCTTGGACTTGGGCCTGAGCATGTGGGCCTCCCACTTCTTCACGGAGTCGGGTGTGAGGTCGGCCAGTCTGGTATCCGCAAAGGCTGACGCCTGCACATAGTGAAGGCTCGTGCGATAACCGCGAATGGTGGACGGCTCAACGGCCTTGGCGCTCTCCAGATCGTCCATGAACCTCTCCAGGTAATCGCCTACGGTGCTGTCCGCGTCAGTGATGCCCGCCTCGGCTCTCTCCGACTTGGCCACGGCCTCGGCCTCTTCCTCGGCCCGCCATGCGTCCAGCTCGCGGGTAGCCGCCTGTTTGCCTGTGGCTTCGAGCTTCTTGGACTTCTCGCGCCATACCTCCCTCTCCTTGCCGTCCTTCCCCTTCGTGACGGTCTTGTATGAGAGAACGCCGATGTATCCGCGCCCCTCGCGCTCCCGCAGGTGTGAAGAGGAATACAGCATCTCAGGCCCCCGATTCTCGTTTACCCCTTGCCGCAAAATTTGCCGCAAAAGAGCCGCAAAACTTCTAGGCAACATATTACACCCCTGTCCGAGTTGTCTCAATAGTGCCTGTTAAATTGGGGTGTATGTCTAGGCTGTCAACGTGGGACTCGCCAGAATAAACTTTTTTGGTGCCTGGAATGTGGGTTCGAATCCTACTACCCCAGCCAATGAACAAGCTGCAGGTCACATGGGTCCTTTCGTGTGGCCTGCATCGTTT
>LAHS01009672.1_pt1 | contig 26661 bp, 21 predicted proteins | sample 329651 | NCBI WGS metagenome assembly LAHS01 (sample SAMN03275699, study PRJNA271635) | activated sludge metagenome | isolation source: sample C-1 Sludge from hydrolytic chamber (first chamber) of Anaerobic... | reverse complement strand
AACTTACCGTGAAACATATCGTTTCAAGACCAAGTCTGGCACAAGCTAATGCTGCTTCACAACCTGCGTGTCCCGCACCAACAACTACAACATCATATTCTTCCTTTATATTTGGCATCTTTATCCTCCTAGTTTAATTTAATCTTACTCGTTATCCACAAAACTGCCATCTTTTATCTACTTACCCATACAGAACTTACTAAATATCTGATTGGCAAGATCTTCTTCAACTTCTTCACCAATAATTAAGCCAAGTTTTTCATAGGCTGTCATTAAATCAATAGTCAAGAAGTCTTCACTCACACTGTTTTGAATTCCCTCTTTTACTAATTTAAGGCTACTAAGTGCTTCTTTTAATAATTCTTTATGTCTTGAATTCGTTATATAAATTTCATCGTTAAATGATATTTTACCTTCAAAGAACATCTTTTTTACAGCTTCTTCTAGCTCATCAAGCCCATTTTCATATTTTGCAGAAACAGATATAATACTACAGTTCAAATGTTTCTCTACTTCTTTTGCAGTAACGACCTGTTTCATATCCGATTTATTTAAAAGTACAATAACCTTTTTATCTTTTATAATGTCTATAATCCTCAAATCGTTTTCATCAATTGGTCTTGAGGAATCCATAACAAAAATGATTAAATCTGCATCTTTTGCGTACTTCTCAGCTTTTTGTACTCCTATACTTTCAACAACATCTTCTGTATTACGAATACCTGCAGTATCAATTAATTTTAATGTTATACCACCAAGATTAATCTGTTCTTCTAGTACATCCCTAGTTGTTCCTTCAATATCTGTAACTATTGCTCTTTCTTCTTTTGCAAGTGCATTTAGTAGACTTGATTTGCCTGCATTAGTTTTCCCCAATATTACAGTCATGATTCCATCCCGCATTATACGGCCATTATCAGATGTTTTCAACAATTTATACACATTATCCACACAGTTATCCACATCGATTTCTAGTTTATCTACAAAGTTATCCAGTGATATATGTTCTGGATCGTCTAATGCAGCTTCAATAAATGCTACATTATTGATTATATTTTCTCTTATTTCTTTTATTTTCTTTGATAAAGCTCCGTCCAGTTGTTGTACTGATGATTTAAGAGCATATTCATTTTTTGAATTAATTACATCAATAACTGCTTCAGCTTGAGTTAAATCAATTCTTCCGTTAAGAAATGCTCTTTTTGTAAATTCTCCTCTTTCAGCTGTTCTGCAGCCATAATAAAGTACCGTATCCAATATTTTTTTTGCGGAAATAATTCCGCCGTGACAGTTGATTTCGACAATATCTTCTCTTGTATAAGTGTTGGGAGCCTTCATGTAAGAAATTAACACTTCGTCAATTATTTTATTGTCCTTATCAACAATATATCCGTAATGCAGATATCTCGGCTTAAAATTTGTCGTTTTTTGTTTGTTTTTGTCAATAAAAACTTTATTTGCGATATTCAATGCATCGATTCCGCTTATTCTTATAATATTAATGCCTGCATTGCCTAAAAATGTTGCAATTGCAGCAATTGTATCGCCAAACATCACATCACCGCATCCTTCCTAAAGTGGTAGTTGGACACACCTCTTATATAGGGTATGTCTCCGCAGGTAAAAGGAATATCTCCGTCATTATTTTACCTTAATTTTATATAAATGTACATAACAATTTAAAAAGTAAAATGGGGTTAGGGTATATAAAAATAACCCGAATTCGGGTTATTTCAAATCTATAACTACTTTTCTGTAAGGTTCCTCTCCCTCGGAATAAGTTATAATGTCCTTTTCATTCTGCAAAGTCGAATGAATAATTCTTCTTTCATAAGGATTCATAGGCTCGAGCCTCACCTTATGCTTGTAATATCTGCACTTTTCCGCCATTTTAACGGCAAGTCTTTTTAAAGTTTCTTCTCTTTTTGCCCTGTAATCTTCAACATTGAAAATTACTCTGACATAATTTTGTCTCCCCTTATTTACCATTAAATTCAAAATAAATTGAATTTCATCTAAATTTTTTCCTCTTTTGCCTATAATTATTCCTTTATCGTCTTCTCCGATTTTAACTATGTCAACCTTTAAAATATTGTCAGAATAATTAACTTCATAATCAGCTTCTATGTCCATTTTTTTAAGCAAAATGTCGAAAAATTTTTTTGTTCTTTCCTCAGGGCCATTGGTAATCGTAACCTTTACCTTTGCATCCTTGCTTCCCAAGCCGAAAAAACCTTTAGAAGGCTCTTTTATAACTTCAATTTCAACATCTTCTTTTTCGGCTTGAAGCTCCTCAAGTGCTGCAGCTATTGCTTCTTCTACAGTAGATCTTTCCATAGTTACATTTTTCATCTATTTTAATTCCTCCTTCGGATTTTTGGACGAATTTAAAACAATATATTGTTGCACTAATTGAAAAATATTTGAAACCACCCAGTATAATCCTAAACCTGCCGGAAACTGAATACCAAATATGAATATCATGATAGGCATCATCATATTCATTGATTTTTGTGTAGCTTCCTGCTGTTCACTTACTGCCGGCTGAGCCGTCATCTTTGTTGTCAAATATGTTGTTATTCCTGAAATTGCTGCCAATACCGGCACTGCAGCCCCTATAAACGGAAGCGACATTCCTCCCATTGAAAGACCGTTCACCATACCAACTATTGCTTCACTTACTCCCTTAGCAACATCTTCTAAAACAAATATATGATTTTCCGTAAAACCCAAATCCTTTATCCATAAAAATGCCTTGTTTATTGTATCAAACATTAATTGATCTTCGAAAATATATTTAACCGGCTGCTGTATAACATAAAAAAATGCAATCAGTATTGGAAATTGAATTAAAAGAGGCAGACATCCCGAAAACGGACTGTAATTTGCTTCTTTATATAATTCCATTTGTTTTCTTTGCAATGTTTGAGGATCTTTTCCGTATTTTTCCTGTAACTCTTTAATTTTAGGATTCAATTCCTGCATTTTTTTCATAGATTTTGTTTGCTTCAAAGTTAAAGGCAATACTAATAATTTAAAAACTATTGTGGAAATTATAATTGATATGGCATAAGCGGATAAATATTTGGTATCCGCAACAGAAACTATATCGTATAACAATTTAACAAGCTTACCCATAGGCACTGCTAAAAAATCTAAATTCATTCTTATCCTCCTATTTCAAAGGATCATATCCTCCCGGATTAAAGGGATGGCATCTTAATATCCTACGTATACCTAAGTATGAGCCTTTAAAAAAACCGTATTTTTGTAGTGCTTCAATAAAATATTGTGAGCATGTGGGATAAAACCTGCAATGTCTCACTGCGGATTTTGAAGAAAACTTCTGATATATCCGTATAATAAAAATTAGTACTTTACTGATTTGAATCACCCTTAAATAATTTTTTTCTTTTCATCAGTTTATTAAAAGATTTTTCCAGACCTTTGTAATCGGATTCAACAGCATTAACTCTTGCCATCAGTACAATATCATAGCCTTCTTTTAAATTATACTCATTTATTCTTACTATTTCTTTAAGTCTTCTTCTTATTATATTTCTTGATACTGCCTTTTTAATTTTTTTTGCTGCCGTAAAACCAAATCTGTTATAATTACAATCATTTCTTTTAATAAATAACACTAAATTATAATCTGAAATTGAATTATTGCAATTATATACCGATTTGTATTCACTGTTTTTTTTAATTATTATCATTTTTCTACCTTAATGATACATGGAATAAAAGGCCACATATGCGGCCTTATGCTGACAATTTTTTTCTACCCTTTGCCCTTCTACTCTTTAATACATTTCTTCCGGATCTTGTGCTCATTCTCTTTAAAAATCCATGCTCACTGCTTCTTTGTCTTCTTTTCGGCTGATAAGTTCTTTTCAACGAAAACACCTCCTTGTACCAGATATCTATATAAATATTTAAATTTTCATATTTTAAGATTATAATATTTTTAAATATTTATGTCAACACTGAAATTTTTAATATAAAACTCTTTATGTCATGAGATTCTTCGGGCTAAGCCCTCATAATGACACTAATATTCATAGCAATAACGGTTATTCATGACAATTAAGAAAATTTATGTTATATTCATAATATAACTATTGTAATATACTATATTTTTTATCATATTGCAATTATTTTTTAAAATATTTAAAATTAAATTGAATTTGTGGATAAAAAATGATAGTATGATATGTGTCTGTGGATAACTTTTTTATCAACATTTTCATGGACAACTTGTTATTAATTACCGGGCTATATGCAATATTCAATTAAATTAAATGTTAATATTTTTATAAACAACTGTTTATATCTGTTATTTTATCACTAATGCCAAACATTAATCAACATATTGTTAATTTTTTTTATCAACACCGGAGGAAATTATGAATTTTGAAGAATTATGGAACGAAGTACTTGAAATAGTAAAAGAAGATACTAATCAAGTCAGCTTTAATACTTGGTTTAAACCTCTTAAAATAGTAGCATATAAAAACAACACCATATATTTGGAAACAGCTGATGATTTTTTAAGAAATACAATTAAAAAAAGACATTATAATTTTCTTAAAAATGCATTTAACTATGTTTTAAAAAAAGAAACTGAACTTATTTTTACCATTCCGGGGGAAAGCATAGATAAAGAAGAATTGAAAAAAAATGATACAAGCACTATTGACGATTCCGATGCTATATATAATGGAAGAAAGTTAAATCCAAAATATAGATTTGACAATTTCATTATAGGAAACAGCAATCGATTTGCACATGCAGCTTCCTTAGCTGTTGCGGAAGCACCCTCCACCGCATATAATCCTTTGTTTTTATATGGCGGGGTAGGTCTTGGAAAAACCCATCTAATGCATGCAATAGGACATTATATTTTAGATAACAATCCTGATACTTATGTATTATATGTAACCAGTGAAAAGTTTACCAATGACCTTATCAACTCAATTAAAGACGGTACAAACGAAGATTTTAGAAATACATACAGAAAAGCAGATGTACTTTTGGTAGATGATATTCAATTCATTGCAGGAAAAGAAAGTACCCAGGAAGAATTTTTTCACACCTTCAATGCTTTACATGAAGCCAATAAACAAATTATTGTATCCAGCGATAATCCGCCTTCTGAAATTCCAACCTTGGAGGACAGATTGCGCTCGCGTTTTGAATGGGGATTAATAGCAGATATTCAGCCGCCTGATTATGAAACAAGAATAGCTATATTAAGGAAGAAAGCCGAAGCTGAAAATTATAATGTTCCGGATGATGTAATCACTTACATTGCCCAGCATATTCAATCTAACATCAGAAAACTTGAAGGAGCGCTTATTCGTATTTACGCTTATGCTTCTTTGACAAATAAAAAAGAGGTTTCTCTTGAATTAGCACAGGAAGCGCTAAAAAACCTGATTTCAAAGAATAAAAAAGCATCAATTTCGGATATTAAAGAAGTAGTTGCAAATTATTATAATCTTACAATTGACGATATAATATCCAAAAGGAAAACTAAGAACATTGCATATCCGAGACAAATAGCAATGTATATATCAAGAAAACTTACGGATTTGTCCCTGCCTAAAATAGGTGATGAATTTGGAGGCAGAGACCATTCAACCGTGCTTCACGCTTGCAATAAAATTGATGAAGATATGGAAAACAGTCAGGAAGTAAAGAAAAATATTGAAGATTTAATGTCAATGCTTAATAATTAACATTAAATGTTGACAAACTGTTAGTGATTGTTTACAGAAATAAAAATATTTATATGTGTTCAGGATTAAAACTAAAACAATCAACAGAATATTTTTTTTAAAATCGTTAAAATTCAATATTTTATATGGTTTTCAACAAATTAACAGCACCTACTAATATTACTATTAATTATTTTATATATTTCTACTTATAAATTGCAAATTGTTTTGTCAACAATACCACTTAAAGGAGCCTATTATGAAAATAAAAATTAACCAAAATGAGCTTAATAAATCTATTAATATAGTGCAAAAAGCTGTTTCCGCAAGAACCCCACTTCCTATTTTATCCGGAATACTTATCGAAGCAAAGGATAATATGCTTATTTTAACTGCGACAGACTTGGATTTAGGAATAAAGACTTATTCTCCATGTGAAATTGAAGAAGAAGGATCCATTGTAGTGCAATCAAAATTAATAGGTGATTTTGTGAGAAAACTTCCGCCTAATACATATGTGTTTATTGAAACTAAGGAAAATAACAATATGGAAATAAAATGTCTGAATTCCGAAATAAATATACTTGGTAATTCAGCCGCGGAATATCCCGACAACACTTTCGACAACGAAGGTGAATCCTTTAAAATAAAATCAGAAGTGCTTAAGAATTTAATAAAGCATACATATTTTGCCGCAGCGCAAGAAAATATCAAACCAATATTTACAGGCTGTCTTTTTGAAATAAAAAATAATTTATGCACAATTGTTGCTCTCGACGGATACAGAATGGCAGTCAAAAAGGAATATATTGATTTTGACGGTGAAATTTCAATAGTTGTTCCTTCAAAAACATTACTTGAGATTCTTAGAATTATTGAAGAAAACAAAGATGAAACGGAAATAATCGTGTCGGAAAGCCACATCTCATTTAAAATTGAAAGCACTATTATTATTTCAAACCTGTTGGAAGGAAAATTCATAGATTATGAAGGAATTATAAAGGATAATTACGTATCTATATTAAAGGTCAATACTGAAGATATAAAGGAAAGCATAGAAAGAGCTTCTCTTCTTGCAAGAGATGATAAGAATAATTTAATAATTTTGGATATTAAGGATTTTAATATTCAAATTAATTCTGCTTCCGAATATGGAAATGTTGAGGAAAATATTTCTGTTGAAAAAGAAGGGGAAAATATGAAAATAGGCTTCAATTCAAAATATATTTTAGATTATTTGAAAGTAATTGATAGTGATATGATTTCCTTAAATTTAATCGGAAAAAATAATCCATGCTTCATTAAGGAAGAACGTGAAGATAATAATAATGAAAACTATATTTACATGGTTCTGCCCGTAAGAATAAGCTAAAGATGCCCTAATGCGGCCAAAGTGAGCGTATATTTTGGTGAAAGAGACTGCGGGATGCCCTGTGGGGCAGAAAGGAGTATTATGGAAAAAATAAATATTAATACAGAATATATTAAACTGGATCAACTGTTAAAATTTACAAATGCCGTTGATGGGGGAGGTATGGCAAAGAATGTCATATTGGATGGTTTAGTGAAGGTTAACGGAGAGGTTGTTCTTCAGAGGGGAAAAAAGTTAAGAGAAGGGGATGTAATTGAATTCAATAATGAAAAATATGTGATTAAGCAGCATGAGGACACACCTTCTTAAAGGAAGTGTGGGACACACATTCATGGTAAGTAATTCATTGGGGTCAGCCCATGAAGGAACGCCCCCAATTATATTAAAAATTATATTATTATTTGAAGAGGAATAATGATAGTAAATAAACTTATAATTAAAAATTATAGAAATTTTATAGAAGCTGAAGCAGAATTAAATGATTCACTTAATATTTTTATCGGAGACAACGGCCAGGGAAAGACAAATCTTATGGAATCAATTTATATAGCTTCCATAGGAAGAACTTTCAGATTAAACAGCGAAAATGAATTAATTAATTTTTTTGAAAACAAAAGTTCTGTTGAAATTCACCTTTTCAAAAACAATTATAAAATAAAAATAGAAATAATACTGGAAAAGAATAAAAGAAAAACAGTTTTTATAAATGGTGTGAAGCTTGATAAAACATCGGAAATGATAGGTGTGTTAAATAATGTTATTTTCACTCCCGATGATATGAAAATTATTAAGGGAAGTCCTGTTGAAAGACGCAAGTTTATTAATATTGATATTTCGCAAATAAAACCTAAATATAAATATTTGCTGAATAAGTATAAAAAGATTACAACGGAAAGAAACTTAATATTAAAAAATTACCGCACTAAGTATGAAAATAAGGATATTATAAGTATTTGGAATGATTATCTGGTAAATACGGGAACAGAAATTTCAATGTACAGAAATGAATATATTATGAAATTAAAAAAATATGCAGCGGATATTTATTCAAGTATATCTGGGAACAAAGAAAGCTTAGATGTAATTTATTCAAGTAGCATCGGATGCATCACAAACAGGGAAGAAGTTAAAAAAATGTTTTATGAAAAAATAAACAATAATTTTAACAATGAGGTAATAAAAGGAACATCCCTTTACGGACCACATAAAGACGACATATTAATAAAAATAAATGGTAAGGAATGCAAGTATTTTGGCTCTCAAGGCCAGCAGCGCTCTGCAATTCTTGCGTTAAAGCTTGCCGAAATCGAAATAATCAAGGAAGAAGTAGGTGAGTATCCTATTTTATTGTTGGATGATGTATTATCTGAGCTTGATAATAAGAGAAAAAGTTATCTTATGGAGCACATTAAAGGTATACAAACAATAATTACCGGTACAGATGATCACGATTTAAATATTTTAACTAATAATTTTAATAAAAAGGTTTTTTATATAAGCGAAGGAAAAATAGGAAACATTTCAAATTAGAGGAGAATTAAATGGCGACAGATAAAAATAACAATCATTATGGCGCAGATCAGATTCAAGTGCTTGAAGGCTTAGAGCCTGTAAGAAAAAGACCGGGAATGTATATTGGATCTACAGGAGAAAGGGGGCTGCATCAACTCATTTATGAAGTTGTTGACAACAGTATTGATGAAGCCTTGGCAGGATACTGCGATACAATAAAAGTAACAATCAATGAAGATAATTCAGTTGTGGTTGTAGACAATGGAAGAGGTATTCCCATTGAAAAAAATAAAAAGACAGGAAAGTCAACCTTGGAAACAGTTTTGACTGTTCTTCATGCAGGAGGTAAATTTAACAACGATGCATATAAGGTGTCGGGAGGACTGCATGGTGTCGGTGTTTCATGCGTAAATGCTCTTTCTGATTATTTGCTGGCGGAAGTAAACTGGAACGGAAAAACATACAGGCAAAGATTTGAAAGAGGTATTGCTGTTACAGAGGTTGAGTTATTTGGTAAAGCAAAGGAAACAGGAACAACAATTACTTTTCTTCCTGATTCAACAATATTCGATACATTGGAATTTAACTATACAACGGTTAAGCACAGATTGAGAGAGCTTGCATTTTTAAACAAGGGAATAAAAATAGTATTAGAAGATAAAAGAAACAACATTAAGGATGAATTCCATTATGAAGGAGGCATAAAACAATTTGTTCATTTTTTAAATAACAAAAAAGAACCCCTTCACGAGGATATAGTTTATACCGAAGGAAATAAAGACAAGGTAATTGTAGAACTTGCAATGCAATATACGGATTCTTACAATGAAAATATATTTTCATTCGTAAATAATATTAATACTATTGAGGGAGGAACACATTTAGTCGGATTTAAAACTGCCTTAACACGTGTTATAAATGATTATGCAAAAAAAACAAATTTAATAAAAGAAAATGATGTGGCAATTACCGGAGAGGATATAAGAGAAGGCATTACCGCCATTTTATCAATTAAAATTCCAAATCCTCAATTTGAAGGTCAGACCAAGACAAAACTTGGAAACAGTGATGTAAGAGGAATAGTTGACAGTATTACCGGTGAAGCATTAAGTATATACTGCGAGGAAAATCCGAAAACAGCTAAAACAATAGTTGAAAAATCTTTAAGATCCGCAAGAGCAAGAGATGCCGCAAGAAAAGCAAGAGACCTTGTAAGAAGAAAGGGTGCGCTTGAAGGGATGGCTCTTCCCGGCAAATTAGCAGACTGCTCGGAAAAAGATCCGACTCTATGTGAAATTTGCATCGTTGAAGGAAATTCTGCCGGAGGCTCCGCAAAAGAAGGAAGGGACAGGAGAACTCAGGCAATATTACCGCTGCGTGGAAAAATTCTTAATGTTGAAAAATCAAGAATAGACAAAATACTTAATTCCGAAGAAATTAAAAATATGATTACGGCATTTGGATGCGGAATAGGCGAAGATTTTGATATTTCAAAATTAAGATATCATAAAATCATAATTATGACTGATGCGGATGTTGACGGAGCACATATAAGGACATTACTGCTTACATTTTTCTACAGATATATGAGAGATTTAATAAGAGAAGGTCATGTTTATGCTGCACAGCCTCCGTTATACAGAGTGAAAAAAGGTAAATTTGAGCAATATGTTTACAGTGATCCGGAGCTTAATAAGGTTTTGGAAGAAGTAGGGAGAGATAATAAGGTTGAAATACAAAGATATAAAGGTCTTGGTGAAATGGATCCGGAACAGCTTTGGGAAACAACCATGAATCCTAATGGCAGAATTTTATTAAAAATACAAGAAGAAGATGCTATTGAAGCTGATGAAGTGTTTAATATTCTTATGGGAGATAAAGTTGCTCCGAGAAGAGAGTTTATTGAAGAAAATGCGAAGTATGTGAAGAATTTAGATATATAGGCTGAGAGGGTTATAAATGAGCGAAATCGAAAATAAAAGCAAAATTTTAGATGTAAATATTACCGAAGAAATGAAAAAGTCCTATCTTGATTATGCCATGACGGTTATTGTATCAAGAGCATTGCCTGATGTAAGGGATGGACTTAAACCTGTTCACAGAAGAATTTTATATTCGGCAAGCGAATTAGGGCTTTCACCGGATAAACCTCATAAAAAAAGCGCCCGAATAGTGGGAGATGTGTTAGGTAAGTATCATCCACACGGAGATACCGCTGTTTATGATGCAATGGTAAGATTGGCACAGAGCTTTTCCATGAGATATCCTTTGATTGACGGTCACGGAAACTTTGGTTCTGTTGATGGTGACCAGGCGGCGGCAATGCGTTATACCGAAGCAAGAATGTCGAAGATGGCAATGGAGATGCTGCGTGATTTCAACAAGGATACTGTTGATTTCAGACCGAATTTTGATGAAACATTAAAAGAACCTGTTGTGCTTCCAAGCCGTTTTCCTAACTTGCTTGTAAACGGTTCATCAGGCATAGCCGTGGGAATGGCAAGCTCCATACCTCCTCATAACCTTGGAGAGGTTATAAATGGAACAATCGCACTTATTGATAATCCGGAAATAGATATTCCCGGACTAATGAGATATATTAAGGGTCCGGATTTTCCAACAGCGGCTATAATTGAAGGCAAAGACAACATTAGAAATGCCTATATGACAGGAAGAGGAATTATAAGGGTAAAGGCTAAAGTCGAAATTGAAGAAATGAAAAACAATAAAAGCCGTATACTTGTATCAGAGCTTCCGTACCAAGTAAATAAGGCAAGACTTATAGAAAAAATAGCCGAGCTTGTTAAGGATAAAAGAATCGAAGGAATTTCCGATTTGAGGGATGAAAGTGACAGAACAGGAATGAGGATTGTTATTGAAATTAAAAGAGATTACAATCCTAACATAGTTCTTAACCATTTGTATAAGCATACCCAAATGCAGGATAATTTCAGCGTGATAATGATTGCATTGGTGAATAACGAGCCAAAAGTGTTAAATTTAAAAGAAATGATTTATCACTATGTTGAACACCAAAGAGAAATTATTGTCAGAAGGACAAAATATGATTTAAACAAGGCTGAGGCAAGAGCACATATTGTTGAGGGCTTAATAAAAGCAATAGACAATATTGATGAAGTTATAAGAATAATAAGAGCAGCTTATGACGATGCGGAAATAAAATTGATGAAAGCATTTGATTTATCCGAAATTCAGGCAAGAGCCATAGTTGATATGAGACTTAGACGTCTGCAGGGTCTTGAAAGGGAAAAATTAAATGCGGAATATGAAGAATTAATTCAGATGATTAATAAATTTAAGGAAATTCTCTCTAATCAGCACTTAATTGATCAAATAGTAAAGGATGAATTAAAAGAAATAAAAAATAATTATTATGATGAAAGAAGAACTGAAATTATAGCTGATGAAGGTGAAATCAATATAGAAGATTTAATAGAGGAAGGAAATGTTGCAATAACATTGACAAATTTCGGCTATATCAAAAGGCTTCCAGAAGATACATACAAGGCGCAAAACAGAGGAGGCAAAGGAATTACCGCTCTTACCACAAGAGATGAAGACTTTGTAAAAGATTTATTCATAACATCAACACATGATTATTTAATGTTTGTTACAAACAAAGGAAAAATGTACAGAATAAAAGCTTATGAAGTTCCGGAAGCAAGACGTCAGGCTAAGGGAACAGCTGCGATAAACTTGATTCACATTGAATCCGGTGAACAAATAAGAGCGTTAATTCCTATAAGAGAATTTAATGATGATGAATATTTGATATTTGTAACTAAAAAAGGAATTATCAAAAAAACAAAGCTAAGTGAATTTGACACTAACAGAAAGACCGGCTTAGTGGCAATAAGAATAGCTGATGACGATGAGCTTATAAGTGTAAACAAAACTGACGGAACAAAGGATATATTCATTGTTACAAAACATGGAAAGGGTATAAGATTCCATGAAAATGAAGTAAGAGAAACCGGACGAAACACAATGGGTGTTAAGTCAATAACACTTACCGGTAATGATGAACTTGTGTCAATGAGCATAATTAAGAAAAGTGACGAAAATAAACAGATTTTAACTATTACGGAAAACGGATATGCAAAAATAACATTGTCTCAGGAATACAGACCTCAGAACAGAGGCGGCAAAGGCATGAAAGCTCACAACATAAATAAAAAGACAGGACTTATCGTAAATTCATTGATTGTAGATAAGGAAGATGATGTTATGATATTAAGCGCAAGCGGCTCTATAATCAGAATGCATGCAACAAATATTTCCGTAATGGGAAGAGATACTCAGGGAGTTATAGCAATGAGAATGAACGGAGACGACAAAGTTGCATCCATAGCAAAAATCTTTACAGAGGAAGATATCGATACAGAAGAAGAGTAAGGAGGAAAACATGTCTTTGAATATTAAATATGAAATAAATGATGATGGCTCAATAGAAATTAAACCAATGGGAGAAGTAGATATATATACTTCTCCTGAGCTAAAAAATAAAATATTTGAATTAATTGAAGAAAAAAAAGCAGATATAATTATTAACGGCGAATATCTTGAATATATTGACAGTACCGGACTTGGTGTTTTAATGAGCATTTATAAAAAAATGCAGGAAAAATATTTAAGCTTACAAATAATTAATTTAAAACCGAATATTTATAAACTATTTGATATAACGGGTTTAAATAAAGTATTCAATATCCGGGAGTGAAGAAAAAAATGGATAATATATTATTAAAAATTCCTAAAAAATCTGAATATATGAGCACAATCAGATTAACAACATCTGCATTGGCAAATTTAAACGGATTCAATATCGATGAAATTGAGGATATCAAAGTAATAATATCTGAAATATGCACATTTTTTATTAAAAGTATCATTGAAAATACTGAAGACTTAGAAATTAAATACCAAGTTCACCGGGATAAAATTATCGTATCAATTTCCGATTTAAATGATGGTCAAATATCCGAGAAAATTAATTTAAATGATGATATGAGCATTATGATTATTGAAAGCTTATCTGACAATTATAATTATGATTTAAATAATAAAACAATATCATTTGAAAAAATAAAACTTTAATAGGCGCTGATTAAAATGTATGAAGAGAGCAAGAACTCCAAGAACATTAAAAACTATGATTTGTTTTTACTTTACAATGAAAACAAAGACATTGAATTAAGAAATCAAATTTTTGATAAATATAAATATATGGCTGATATTATATCCAGAAAATACAGCAATAGAGGTATCGAATATGACGATATCTATCAAATTGCATGCATGGGACTAATTTTTGCCATAGAGAGATTTGACGTATCAAAGGGATTTGAATTTACAAGTTTTGCCACGCCCACCATATTGGGAGAAATTAAAAAATACTTCCGAGATAAGGGATGGGCTATTAAGGTACCCAGAAAAATACAGGAAATATCAAGAAAAGTCAATGAATACAGCAATATTTTGTCAAGTCAGCTCCACAGAGCACCAACCATCAAAGAAATCGCTCAATATGCAAACAGCACGGAAGAAGAAGTTTTGGAAGCATTTGAAGCAGGTAAAATGTTCAATTATCAATCCCTTGATGAAAAATTTGATTTAAACAGCGATGACAATGACTTATCCCTTATGGATGTTGTGGGAGATGAAGATAAATATTACACTAAAATTGAAAATGAAGATTTCATAAACAAATCAATGGACAAATTGAATGATTTAGAAAGAGATATAATCATTCAGAGATTTTATAAAAATAAAACTCAAAGCGATATTGCCAAAGAACTAAATATATCCCAAATGACTGTATCAAGAATAGAAAAAAAATCTTTGGAAAAATTAAGAATTGAATTCTATAAATAGCAGGAGGATTTATGAAAAATAAAGGCAAATTATTTGTAATGGGGGTTGTTGCGATTGTATTTTTGGCTATCAATTCATTCGGAAGCGCCGTAAAATTTGCCACAGATTACTTGTGGTTCAAAGAAGTAGGCTATACCCAAACATTCTTAACAAAAATAAAAGCGCAATTTATGATAGGAATACCTATTTTTATATTATTAAGCATTTTATTATACATATTTATTAAAAGATTAAAGAAAAAGTATGATGAAAAATCGGAAATAATTACGATTAATAAAAAAATCGGTTTTTATATTAAGTTGATTTCTGCAGGTATAAGTCTTTTAATTACAGTTAATATCATATCTTCCATGTGGTTTGAAATTCTTCAGTACCTTAACGGCGGGAATTTCGGAATAACCGATCCTATTTTTAATAATGATATCAGTTTTTATGTATTTAAGCTTCCGCTTATAAACACAGCCGTTAATTCAATAATATCCATATTATTCCTGTTTGTGGTTGTTATTGTGCTGTTTTATGCTTATCTTGCCATTAAGGACAGCGTAAAAAATATATCCGAACAATTTGAAAATATTCAGCAGTTTCCCCGACAGCAAATAGATTTAAGCAGCGTTTTAAACAAGGAATTTGCAGAAAAAATAATAAACAAACTTTCAATTTTAGGTATTTTTATTTTTATATTCTTAGGCATAAGGTATGTGCTAAAAAGCTATGATTTGCTTTATTCTCAACTTGGAAGAGTATTTGGGGCAGGCTATACGGATATAAACATAACATTGAATTTGTACAGAATATTAGCGGTGGGATGTGCGGTTGCAGCAGTTACGTTTTTTATCGGTTCAAGAAAAAGAAGTTTGAAAACAGCACTTATAGTTCCGGTAGCTCTTATTATTACAACAATTGTCGGAACAGGTGTGGCAGGAGCCGTAGAAAATTTTATTGTTGAACCCGATCAGCTGTCAAAAGAAACAAAATATATGGAATACAGCATAAAGAGCACCCAAAATGCATACAGCTTGGAGGATGTACATGTAGTTCAGTTTCCTGCAAATAATGATTTGACTATTGAAGATATAAGAAATAACCAAGAAGTAATAGATAATGTAAGAATTAATGACCAGGAGCCCTTAATTCAGGTTTATAATCAGCTTCAAGGTATCAGACCCTATTATGCATTCAATGACGTGGATGTTGACAGATACGTAATTGACGGCGTTTACAAGCAGGTTTTTCTGTCAGCCAGAGAGCTTGACCAAACAAGATTAAATGAACAGGCAAGAACATGGGTTAACCAATATTTGAAATATACTCATGGATACGGAATAACCCTGTCCACCGTAAATAATGTTACGCCACAGGGACAGCCGGAAATGCTGGTAAAGAATATTCCGCCCGATACGAATACGGATTTTCTGATTAACAGACCGGAAATATATTTTGGAGAAAGAACAAATGAATATGTAATTGTAAATACCGATGAAAAGGAATTTGATTATCCTTCAGGTGCAGACAATGTTGAAACCCTGTATGAAGGTGAAGCCGGAATTAACCTTTCATTTGTAAACAGGCTTTTGTTCAGTATGCGAGAAGGCAGCTACAGATTGTTGATATCCAACAATATAGACAGAAATTCCAAAATTTTAATCAACAGAAATATAATGCAAAGAGTTTATGAAATAGCTCCCTTCATGTATTATGACCCGGATGCATATGTTGTTGTAAATCAGGATGACGGAAAGCTATATTGGATAATTGAGGGGTTTACGGTTAGTGACAGATATCCTTATTCACAACCGACAGACCAATTTATTGAAGGAAAAAGAGTTAATTATATAAGAAACTCCGTAAAGGTCGTTATAGATGCATATGACGGCTCAATCGATTTTTATGTTATGGATGAAAATGATCCTATTATTAAAACCTATGAAAAAATATTTACGGATTTACTGAAGCCAATCGATGAAATGCCCGAAGGAATAAAAAGTCATATAAGATATTCGCAGGCATACTTTGATATTCAGTCCGAAATGTACAGATTGTATCATATTGAGAATCCTACCGTATTCTTTGGAAGGGAAGATTATTGGGATTTGGCAAATGAAAAGTATATGAGTTACGGTGAAGAACCTGCAGGTTCAAGCTATCTTATGTTTAAACTTCCCGGTGAAGAGGATGTGGAATTTTTATTAACCGCTCAATACACTCCTCAGAATAAAGACAACATGATAGCACTTTTGGCAGCTCGAAATGACAAGGATAATTACGGTGAGCTTGTATTATACGAATTCCCGAAAACAAAGACTATTCCGGGACCAAATATGATTGAAACAAAAATTGACCAGGATACAGTTATATCTTCACAACTGACACTGTGGAGCCAGATGGGTTCAACCGTTTTAAGAGGAAATACTCTTGTGGTACCAATAGAGGATTCATTGCTTTACGTGGAGCCCATATATTTGAAATCGGACACGGAAAGCAACTTTCCGGAAATGAAAATGGTTGTGGTATCATTCGGCGATAAAATATTGATGGAACCGACATTAGACAAAGCAATAGAAAGTCTTTTCGGCATAGCTGCAGAAGAACCACAAAAACCTGAAACGGAATATGAAGATACAAATATAAATGACTTAATTAATCAAGCCAACATTGTGTTCACCGATGCAAATAAAGCTTCGGAAAACGGAAACTGGGCGGAATACGGCAGGAAATTAGAAGAACTGGAAAAAATATTAAACCAATTAAATATTTTAATAAACGGTGAACAACAAAATCAAGAGGAGGCTGCGGAATAAATTAAAATGCACCCCAAAAGATAAACTTTTGGAGGTGCATTTTTATATTTGACAATCTTTGACTTTTTTAATTCCCAGTTCTGTAATTCTTGTTCCGCTTCTGCCCCTGCCTATTGTTATTAATCCCCTTTCTTTTAAATTTTGCAAAACATTCCTTAAGCTTGCGTCACCTATATGTATCTTCATTGACTTTAACTTTGTGTTTAGCTCCATGCGGCCTATACCATGGAAAAGTTGTGTATTATCCATAATTATTTTTAAAATTTCCGTTTCAATATCAGTGCTTTGCAAAGAATGTGAAGAATTATGTATAACAGGCGATGCATTTAAAGCATCAAAAATGTATTTAGGAAGCTTTGACAAAGTATTGTAATGTATGGCTGCGCTTTCAAGCTCTCGTACATTTCCCGGCCATGTATATTCATATAACAATTTCTTATCGGGTTCAGTCAGCTGCTTGTATTTTAACTCTAAGAAATTTGACATTAAAGGAAGTATGTCCTCTCTTCTGTTTCTCAAGGGTTCAATATTTATGGTAATTACATTTAAACGATAATATAAATCCCTTCTGAAATTACCCTCTTCAACTTCACTTGATAAGTTCTTATTTGTAGCAGCGATTATTCTTGTATCAATTTTTATAACCCTGTCACTTCCGATGCGCATAATTTGGCGTTCCTGCAAAACACGAAGAAGCCTTGATTGAAGATTGGGAGATATATCACCTATTTCATCAAGAAAAATCGTTCCTCCGTTGGCTTGTTCAAAAAGCCCCAATTTTCCGTTTTTTCTTGCTCCGGTGAATGAACCGCTCTCATATCCGAATAATTCACTTTCCAACAACGATTCCGGAAGCGCCGCACAGTTTATGGCAACAAAGGACATATTTTTACGCTTAGAATAATTATGTATGGATTGGGCAATAAGCTCTTTCCCCGTACCGCTTTCACCAGTAATTAAAACAGTATGGTCTGTTAATGCCACTGTTTTTGCAGTATTGATGCATTCGTTCATTGCCGCAGATTCATGAATTATATCAGAAAAATTATATTTTGCGTACAAACCTTTTTTTTCTATTAATTTTCTTGCATTTATTTCTATATCTATTAAATCTTTTTCATTTTGAAAAACAATATAGTAACCCATTATTTCATCCATCAGCATAATAGGTGTTTTTTCAATAAAATATTGTACTTCGTTTATGGTTACACCTGATTTTGGCATTGTTTCTTCCTGAATCAGTGAATAAATTTCACTTTCCATCATATCAGGCAGTAAATTGTTATCATTTATGTCAAACAATGCCTTAGCCTTATTGTTTGAAAAAAGCAAATCATACTTTTCATTTGTAACAATCAAGGCTGAAGGCGAATCATTAATTACACTGTCGTAAACATAGTTTTTTACAAAATTGTTTAAATAATCATTATAAATATAAATATCCGGTTCGGCTAATGACCTTATATGCCGAACTAAATTTCTGTTTGTTAATTCGAAGTTTAAATTTAGCCTCATCATTAAACGCAGAAGGGTATCAAAACTGATTTCTCTGTATCCTATATTTATTGTTTGCTGTATGTGCTCCGGAACTAAATGCATTTCATTTTGTGTTATGCATACCTTGAAATTTTTGTAAATTGGATTATTTGCATCATTTGGGTCGAAAGGCATTAAATTAATGTGACTGAAGCCTAATTCATAAAGGGAACACAGAGTTTGAACTGATGATTCATAGGTATCATTAACTACCAATACATCAGTGTTTTTATGAACTTTCGATACCTCACCAAGATTCTTTTTCTTTAGGCTTCTGTACATGAATATAATATTGTTATAATTTGTAATACATTCCTTAAGAGGATAAAGCATTGTTTCCTCAGTCAGTATATATGCATCTGCATCTATTTTGAAATTTTTGGTTAAATCTGTTAAATAGTAATTTTCAACTATAATGTAATTCTTAAATATACCTTCTAAGCTATCTTGTAAATATTTAATAACTTCCTGATTATCACTGTTTCTATAAATAACTGCAACCTTTTTCATATGTTCTCCTTAACCATAAAATATATATATATTATACTACAAAATTATCCCATTTAATAGGATTTAATAGAAAAACAATTTAAGCACTTTAGTATGGTTTAGGTTTTTAATGAATAATTAAAAAGGGATTTAATAAGTTGTATCTTATTATATCCTAATATTTAATATAATGTATCATAAATTTTACTAAAGATTATTTTTTAAAAAATATTTTTTTATTCAATTCTTTGGAAAACTCTATTGTAGCATCTTACTCCCCATGCTTTACCATTTCTGATTAAGAATCGCATAGTTGTGCGCTGTTCATCAGGTTTATTAATATTTCTGGCACTGAAAAGGGTTTCTTCACAGTAATATAACTTTAAATCCTCATCATAATATTTTGCAAATAAATTTGAATCTTCATCTTTTGTTACAATACAATATGATGGAACTGCTTCTCTGCTTATGTAGGTACCAATCACAGCTTCAGGTATACTGAATTTATTTCCTGAAGGTATTGCAAAGGTATGAGAAGTACTTAAGGGTAGTCCCAAAATTAAATTATAACAAGCCCAAATAAAAGGCTCCGTGGAAACATCTCCTTGATTACATAAAGCTGTCATTGAGTATCCTCCCATAATTAACCCGCCATTAGTTGAAACACCATGAAGTCCTCCGGAATGCTCACAAATAACATGTCCATTTAATAGGCGTTTATTTAAACCAAAACAGTAAAAAGGATAACGGGTTTCTGGAAATTCACGACCTATGAGTATTTCAACAGCTTTTGGATCGATAACTTGTTTTCCTTCAAATTTACCATTTTGTGAAAGCATTTGATAATATTTTGTTATATCTCTTGCAGTTGACTTTACACAAGCGCAGCCACGATAAGGAGGAAGAACCGACCATATTTGATCAGAATATAGATTTCCATCATCATCTAAATCAAACAAATCTGTAATATCGCCATTTGCTAAGAAAATAGCTTCTTTTCCGTCCAAATCAAGAACTGTTCGAGTCATCGATAAAGGCTTGAAAATTCTTTCATTAAGGAATTCTTCAAGGGAAATGCCGGCAGCCTGGTCAACTACATAAGAAAGAAGCGCATAGGCATCATTAGAATAACTCATGCATTCGCCGGGGGCTCCCAATGGCTCATATGCTCCACTATTAGCAATATAATCTATAATATCTTCAATTGTATCCATTTTATTAGGTGCATTTTCCCTAAGCTTACGAGATGCTTCAGAATGTCTTTGCGGAGTATTCATTACAATAGACCATTCTAATGGAGGAATTGGCGGTATTCCTGCTGTATGCATTGCCAAATGGCGTAATGTTACGCTTTCCCTTGGAGTTCCTGGAATAGAAAACTGTGGAAAATACTTTACAACCGGGTCTGAAAAACTTAATTTTCCTTCTGTTTCAAGAATAGCACAAGCTAAAGTAGTCATTGACTTGCTCATAGAAGCAATACCAAAAATAGTATTTACCCCAACAGGTCTACTTTTTTCTATATCGCAGTAGCCATAGCCCTTTTCAAATATAATTCCTTCCGGTCCCCTTAAACATATTGATAGACCGGGATACTGCTTTTCTTTAAATAAGCTTTCCAAATAAACATCAAGTTCTTTTGTATTGTACATAATAATCCCCTTCCTATAACTTGAATTACACATTTAAGCAAATATTACATCAAGAAAATTTTGCTGTCAATGAATATGTTTTATTGTCAAATATTTTCGAAATTCTGGCATAAATATTGCATATTTGTATTAATGTATTAATTTCTTAAAATCTCAATATTATAAAATTGTTATAAAGTAATGGTACACTTCATAACATGATTTAAAGAAAACATTTTCAGTCCAAGACAATCAAACTCAATTACAAAAGGGAAGGAGATGTATTTTATGCGAAAATATATTTTAAAAAGATTAGGTATGGGAGTGGTGTTGTTATTATGCGTATCATTTTTGGTCTTCAGCATGCTATTCTTAATGCCTGGCGATCCGGTAACTATTATGGCGGGACCGTTGGTAAAAGCAGAAAACTTAGAAAGCCTAAGGGTACAATATGGATTGGATAGACCCTTAATGGTTCAATATGTAGATTGGTTAGCACGTATTATTTTCCATCGTGATTTTGGTATATCGTATAAATATAGAATAGACGTGTGGTCATTACTTGAAAATAGTATACCCATAAGTCTTAAACTAACAGTAACTACATTGATAATCAGTATGGTAATTGCAGTTCCGTTAGGGTTGCTATGTGCATACAAAAAGGATACTTTATTTGACAGAATAACAGTAAATACTTCGTTGGTTTTAACAGCCATACCATCATTTTGGTTAGCGGTAATTTTAATGCTGATTTTTGCGATTAAGCTGAAATGGTTTCCACTTAGCGGGTTTGAAACCTGGAAAAATTATGTTTTGCCCATAAGCACCGGAGTTGTCGGTGGTTTGGCAAGCACCATACGCTTAACAAAATCAGAAGCATTGGATGTTTTGAGGGAAAAATATGTAACAACAGCATATGCAAAAGGATTAGACACTAAAACGGTATTGATAAGACATGTGCTTAGGAACTCTTTGATTGTAATTACGGTTAACTTGTTTATGTCTTTACCTTGGCTGATTTCAGGTTATATTATTATAGAAAGAATTTTTGGGATACCAGGTATGGGCAATTTGATGATAAATTCTATAATACAGCAGGATTTTAATGTGGTGCAGGCATGTATATTGATAATTACAGCACTTACAATAATTTGCAACATACTTAGTGATATTGTTCTGGGCATATTAGATCCCCGAATAAGAATTTCAGTAACAGGAGGGGACAAATAATGAACGAAAGCTTGGCTAAAGAATTCTTACAGTCATGTTGTAAAAATAAAAACTTTATATTAGGTTTTGTTATTGTGATAAGTATTATTATTTTTGCATTATTTGCAGAACAAATAGCTCCATTTCCATACGATGAAGCACATCCTGAGGATATTTTAGTACCTCCAAACGCAAAATATATTTTTGGTACTGACAATATGGGCAGGGATCTGTTTAGCAGAATAATTTATGGTACAAGGATTACTCTTAAGGTTGCATTGATAGGAGCAGGTCTTCAATTGGTTTTTGGTGTTTCGATCGGATTAATTTGTGGATATTTCGGTGGAATTGCCGATAGGATGTTAACATTTGTGGCAGATTTAACTTGGTGCATTCCCGGAATGATAATGGCACTTGCAGTTGTAACAATAATCGGTTCGGGGCTTACTAATGCTATTATAGCCATAGCTATTGTAAATTGGGCTTCCTATGCAAGAATGGTAAGGGCGAAAACAATGTCAATCAAGAATCAAGCATTTATAGAAACAGGAATATCATTTGGCGAAAATGCAATATCTATAATGCTGAGATACATTTTACCGAATATTGTACCTATATTAATAGTTACTGTTTCCATGCAATTACCGGGAACAATTATGTCTACTACTACACTTAGCTTTCTTGGAGTCGGTTCACAACCTCCGTCTCCGGATTGGGGTTTAATGGTTTCAGAAGGAATAAATTTCATTTCCCGAGGACCATGGTTATGTATTTTCCCTGGACTGGCATTAGTATATACAGTATTTGGATTTAATGTTTTAGGAGAAGGTTTACGTGATTTGCTTGATCCTAGAATGAAATCGCAATAGGAGGAGAGCATATGAGTGAAGAATTGTTGAGACTAAAAAATTTATATGTGGATTACAAGGTACAGGATGGTTATTTATCAGCTGTGAAAAATGTATCTTTTACTATTGAAAAAGGAGAAATATATGCCATAGTAGGAGAATCCGGATGTGGAAAATCAACTATTGCACATACAATTTTACGGCTTTTACCGGACCATAATGAAATAATTAAAGGAAATATATTCTTTAATGGAGAAGACATTAATAAATTTACGGAGAAACAACTTGAAAGCATCCGAGGTAAAGAAATAGGTATGATTTTTCAAAACCCTCTTGACTCTCTAAACCCTGTTTACACTACGGGATTCCAGGTTGCAGAAGGGATTATGCTTGACAATGTAACAAAAGAAGAGGCTTGGAACAGAGTTATAAAACTATATAACGATGTTAAAATGTCTGATGCTGAAAAAAGAGCTGAAAGCTTTCCTCATGAGTTGTCGGGAGGTATGAGACAGCGTGTAATGATTGCCATGATGCTGGCGAGAACGCCTAAGTTATTAATTGCTGATGAGCCTACAACAGCTCTTGATGTAACCATAGAAGCCCAAATTTTAAATATAATAAAAAAACTAAGAGATGATTTTGGCACTTCAGTTATGTTGATAACTCACAATTTTGGTTTAGTTGCAGAAGTAGCTGATAGAGTTGCTGTTATGTATGCAGGAGAAGTGGTGGAGCAGGGAACTGTATATGACATATTTGATAATCCCAAACATCCGTATACTAAATTACTCATAAAAGCATTGCCAAGAATAACAAAGACAGAAGGTCGTTTGCAAACTATAGATGGTACCGTTCCGCGTTTGACTGAAATAATACCCGGCTGTAGATTTGAAAATAGATGTCCGTATGCTATGGATATATGTAAAGAAAAGGATCCTGAAATCAAAACAGTAAACAAGTTCCATTCCTATAGATGTCATCTGCATGAAGGAGGTGAAATATAATGAATGATGCCGTTGTTGAACTAAATAATTTGAAAAAGTATTTTATAATAAACAAAGGATTTAAAGAGAAAAAACTTGTTGTTAAGGCAGTTGATGATGTTACATTAACAATTAACAAAGGTGAGATAGTTGGATTGGTTGGCGAATCCGGAAGTGGGAAAACTACTTTGGCAAGAGTATTGCTAAATCTTACAAAACCTACAGACAGTCATGTTATATTTAACGGAGTAAACCTTTCCAAGGCAAAAAGAAAAGAAATAAAAAAATTTCGAACCGAAGTAGCAGTTGTTTTTCAAGATCCGGCATCAAATTTGAATCCCCGTGATACAGTTATGAGATCTATTACAAGACCCTTAATTCTTCATGGTATGCCAAAAAAACTTGCTAAAGAAAAGGCTATAGAAACATTAGAACTTGTTAAAATGGATATTAGATATCTCAATAGTTATCCTCACCAATTATCCGGAGGTCAATTACAGCGTATTGCTATTGCACGAGCTTTGGTTTTAGAGCCAAAGGTAATGATATTGGATGAGCCTACTTCAGCCTTGGATATTTCCGTACAGGCTCAAATATTGAATTTACTAATTGATTTACAGGAAAAATTTAAATTAACATACCTGGTTATTACGCATGACCTTAATGTAATTAGATATATAAGTGATAGGGTGGCGGTAATGTATTTGGGTAAACTTGTAGAATACGGACCGACAGAGGAGGTAATTAATAATCCGAAACATCCATATACTATGGGTTTGATGGCTGCATCCCCGATACTTAATCCTCATGATAGAAACAAAGAGAAGCATATAATGCAGGGAGATCCCGGAAGCTTGATTAATTTGCCTTCGGGCTGCCATTTTCATCCAAGATGTCCTTATGCAACAGAGCGTTGTATTAATGAAGCACCTGCCAATTTAATTTTAGATTCACATCAGGTTGCTTGTTTTAAATATGAAAACATGAAAATATCAGAATGTATTGATTAGTAATTTATCAATAAAACAAATAATATAATTATAGGGAGGAAGAAATGAAAAGAAGTAAGTTAATATTTATTATTTTAGCAGTAGCTTTAGTTATGACCAGCTTTACAGGATGTGGTAAAAGCACAGACACTAAAGCCTCAGGAGAAGGTAAAGTCTTAATAATTCAAGACTCTGCATGGGAAGGCGTAGATCTTTTCCAAGTATCTTCCTGGAATGATATGCAGTGTTTATTGGCAGATCCTATTCTTGAAAAAGATCCTGAAACAGGTGATACACTTCCCGGAATTGCTTCTGAATCGAAATGGAGTGAAGATGGTCTTACTTGGACACTTACTTTTCCGGAAGGTATGAAGTATTCAACTGGTGAACAAGTTGAACCGGAAGATTTTATCGCAAGTGTTGAGTATGGTTTAGAAGTGAGCCCTTATGCAGACGGTTACAGAGCAATTGAGTCAATGGAAGTTGACGGACGTAATGTTATTGTTCATTTGAGTGAATACCAGGCAGATATGCTTTTTAATTTTCAGAGTTGTTTTGTAGGCATGATGGACAAAGATGAACTTGACAAAATGACCGCAGATGAAAAACTTTGGGGTATTCACCCTTACGGAGCATATTATCTTGATGAATATCAGCCTGGTGCATATGCAGTTTTAAAGGCTAATGAAGGTTACAAAACTAATAATCCTATGTTGAAAAATAAGGGTACTTCTCCTGTAAAAACTATAAAGGTTGTTTTCTCAGGTGAGAGCTTTACATTTGCACAGGGTGTTCAAAATGGTGATTATGATGTTCTCTCAACAGTACCGTCAGAATATTATAGCGAGCTGAAAAAAGCAGAGAACATTGATATGTTTGAAGCTTATGGTGCGGAAGTAAATTATGTAGAACTTAATATGACTGATCCTCTTTTCCAGGACATTAATATTCGTAAAGCATTAATCCATGCTGTAAGCAGAGATAATTTAGGAAGCTATTTAAGTGAATTCGAAACTCCTGCATACAGTTTAGTATTAAGGAAATGTTTGAATTATTCAGAGGAAGCTGTTGATTACTATAAGACAAATTATGGATACGATCCTGAACTTTCTAAGAAACTATTGGCTGATGCAGGATGGACAGATACAAACAATGACGGATTTGTAGATAAAGATGGTAAAAACTTTGTATTTGAATTTGACTGCAGAGATTCAGAAACTGCAAAGAAAGTTGCACAGTCTCTTCAAATTGACTTAAAAACAGTTGGAATTGACATGCAAATAAAGACACAAAACTGGTCATATGTTAACCAAGACGTAGTTGACGGTAATTTCCAAATGGCTTACTTAGGATTAGGTTGGTCAGAGCCATTCTTATTAGTTGATAACTTCTGTGGCAGAAATGTTGAATGTACTAATCCGGATCCAGAAAACTACTATGCAATGGTAAATAAGGCAAGAAAAACAGTTGATTATGATGAAAGAACCGAACAAATCACAGCTATTCAGAAAAAGTTGTTTGATTATTGTACAATTATTCCTTTGGTAGATAACAACGGATATCGTTGCTGGAGATCTGAAATACAAGGTATAGTACATACACCTACAGGTGGATTCTACCTTGGCGATGTAATTACTGATGCAAATGGTAATTTTAGAAATGTTAAATAA
>LAHS01000146.1_pt1 | contig 26737 bp, 19 predicted proteins | sample 329651 | NCBI WGS metagenome assembly LAHS01 (sample SAMN03275699, study PRJNA271635) | activated sludge metagenome | isolation source: sample C-1 Sludge from hydrolytic chamber (first chamber) of Anaerobic... | reverse complement strand
GAGGATACCAGTTAGCCTTTTAGCCTATCATTGCTTGTTTCTTCCTATTTATAGAAAGACATACGACAGCAAAAACTTACTCTGTTACTCTGTCTTTAACCCACACCAACCACCCCGTAGCAAGCCACAAGCAGCAAAAATAATACTCTGTTACTCTGTCTTTAAAAACAAGCAGCAAATCAGCAGCAAGCCACAAGCAATAAAAAAATTACTCTGTTACTCTGTCTTTAAGAATAAGTTACTCTGTCTTCACCCCACAGCAGCAGCGAATATAATATTTTGTTACTCTGTCTTTCAGAATAAGCTACTCTGTCTTGGGTGGTCTTGTGCACGGCCGGCAGCCTGCATCCGCAGGCCAATAAAAAAGGAGCCGACGGTGAAATCGACTCCTTTTATCATAACGGTTGGGCGGAAACGGCGGCGCCGCAGGGGCGGCCGGACCGGCTGCCGCTACAGTTTGGCTATCTTGCCCATAAAGAGGATGGTGCCCGTAGTGTTCTCGCGGATGATGTAAAGGAACGGACGATTGAACTCGATGATGGGTGGTTCGATTATGCCTGGGGATGCGAGATCAATGGAGGCGGTACTTACAGCGGCGGCCTTGGTGCCAGATTCGTCGACTGCTGTATGTATATCCTGGCATATCTGGCTAATTGCCAGCGGGGTGTCGCTCAGGTTCGAGAGCCCTCCCTCTTTGAAAATGCGCTCTATGCCCATAGCCTTGCAGGCGTCGACGAGCTTCTTCCAGCTGTTTCCTACAACGAAGCGGGGCAGGCGAACCACCATACGGGTGCGGTTGTTCATCTTCTGGTGCAGCTCCCACCAGTCGAAGGTGGAGTTAAAGTCGGCAATAGGGCGCCCCTCGTCGGGCATGACGAGCATCATGCTGAAGTAGCCCTTGCCGTACGGGAGCTCAACGGCTGTGAGCCCGTCGGCCTGATAGAGCGGCGCCGTAAGTTCCGACGACATCATGTGGACGGTAGCTTTTGTGCCGTCTTCGTTGGTGAAGGGCGCGTCGCGAGTGTCTTTCTTGTCGAACGGGTTGCTCCACTTGCCGTTGAAGTAGACGGCGTTTGCCAGCACCATCTGCGTCTCGTTTGTGATGTCGAGAGATACCTTCGGGATGAGTCCATGTGTTTTGTCTTTAGCCCACTTGTTGATGGCAGCGGCGGCATCTGCGGTATGTTGGGCGAAATCAAGGGTGCCGAATTCGGCATCGTAGGATGCCTTCAATCGGTCAACGAACGATGTCTTGGGCTCGAAAGCCTTGTCGGTCCAGGCGCCGTTGGCCAGCTCGAGGTTCACGTAAGCATCTTCGGTGGGCAGCTTGTGGATAAGTTCGGAGCTGTGGGTGTTGATGTCGTCGAGCGTAAAGTCGTTCATGCTGAGGGCCTTACGTATCTCATCGCGCGCCTCGTCGCTGGCTCCGTTGGCCACCATAGCGAGCAGATACTGCATGCTTACGGGCGAAACGGTAACGTTGCTGTTGGCATTGTCGGGCAGTGCAGCGAGGTGATTGAAGAGCTTGTCGGCAAACTTATTGCCCGCGGCAGCATAATCGGTTTGGTTTACTTGGGTGAATTCCACGTGGATGGGGCCGTCGGGAGCCGGGTCGTCGTTGTCGCAAGCAACGCAAAACAGGAGCGGGAAGGCCCATAAAAACATCTTTTTCATGTGCTGTATGTTTTAGGTTGAATGATACTATTAAAAGAGCAGGGCGCCGGAATATTGCTTCTCGAAATGTTAAAAACGGTAAAAAAGTGGATTTGGGAGTGATTTCTGCGTTTCCGGATGTCTTTCTATAAGCAGGAACAAACAAGCAACAGTTGGCAGAAAGGGTAACTGGTATCCTCCCCTTGGAAAGGGGAGGCGGAGGAGGGGATGATGTGATGGCAAGCTGTTGGCAATCTTCAGGCAGTAAGTTGGTAATCTTTGGGTGCAATCATCCCCTCCTAACCTCCCCTTTCTAAGGGGAGGAAACATTGCTGTATATCCTTTCCACACGCCATTTCTCTTAATTATACCTTGTCAATAGCAGTGCTCCCTCCCTTCGGGAGGGCCGGGGTAGGTTTTATCATCCCCTCCTAACCTCCCCTTTCTAAGGGGAGGAAACAGGGTTGTCTTGTGGATATTTACAGATAATTGTCCATCTATCGCGTTACTTCTTAGGCCGATAAGCTGCAAAAAAGTTTGCGTTTTCAGGGTATTATATCTATATTTGCGCCAAAAGAAAGACGATGAGTTTACGAACGCGCAGATACCTGGAGCTGGCCGTGGGCTATACGTTCTACGGCTGCCTGCTGGGGGTGTGGGGAGTTGTTTCAGGCTTTCCGTGGGAGTATGTGCCGCTGCTGGGGCTGGTGTTCCTGGTTTCGGCCTCGCTGGTGTGGCTGGTCTACAAGCAGCCTGAGTGGGGTATATGGGGCCTGCTGATAACTGCGGCTTCCGCGGTGGTGGTGTTTTTGTTGCTGCTCGTTCCCGTTCTAAGGGATAGCGGTGTACCACCGGGGCCGCGATGCGGCTTCAGCGACCCGCTGTTTTATGCCATCATAGTTCCCGTTGTGTGGCTGGTGTTTACGTTGATACCCAACATCTTGGCCAGTTTCTGTATCGGTTGGCTGGTTGGGAGATTGCATCGGAAGGGGAATTCCGCGGCTACCGAAGCCGGCGCACGCGGTGAGCAGGGCGAGGATTAATCGGTTCCGGCGGCGGAACCGGCGGTTTCTGCTTTGTCAGCTGATGCGGAGGCGCTGACAAAACGGCGGATGTCGGCGAGGCGTTTCAGCCCCATGCGGTAGCCTATGTCGTACACCCGGCGCATCTCGTCGGGGTTACTGCTCAGGTGACCGATGGGCAACGGCTCCTCCGGACGCAGCACCAACGTTTGCCCCAAGGCCTCCTGCTGCCTCACGTAAGCCTTCTGCTGGTTGTACATTAGGTGCCTTTGGGCGGCCGTCTTCAGAAATTCGGGATAGCGATGCAGCACCAGTCGGAAGAGTGGCAGGAGCTTGTTGGGGCCTTTCACGTAATCGCGCGGCTGCGTCTCGATAACGATATTGCGCCTGTAGCCTGCATTCTGGAAGTAGCGCAGCGGTATGGAGTCGGCTATTCCGCCGTCGAGCAGCTTGCTGCCGCCAATCTTCACGATGCGCGAGACGACCGGCATGGAGGCCGAAGCACGTATCCACTCGTAGCACTCGTAAGAGTGGTGCATCAGTTTGCGGTACACCGGGCGGCCTGTTTCTACGTCGGTGCACACTACGTAGTACTCCATGGGGTTGGCGTCGAAGGTCTTTTCGTCGAAGATATCGAGCTTCTTGGGCATCTCGTGGTAACAGAATTCGCCGCCGAAGAGGTCGCCCGTGGTGAGCAGTGAGCGCAGACTGCAGTAGCGCCAGTTGCGTGCAAAGCGGGTGTTGTAGCGTATGCAGCGCCCCGGTTGGCGCGACTTGTAGTTGCAACCGAACGCAGCACCCGCCGAGACCCCTATCAGTCCGTCGATGGAAATGCCGTTTTCCATCATCACATCCATAATTCCTGCGGAGAAAAGTCCCCTGAGGGCTCCGCCTTCCAGTACCAGTCCGGTCATTTGTTTCTCCTTTTATTTGTAGGAAGTTATAGTAGTTAAGGATGTTATCGCGGCCTTCCGGCCGCTCCGGAAGTTAAAAGCCGTTGGCCTGCAACTCATTTTTCCTGACGCGGGAAGCCCGTAATTAGCGGCCATTGGCCTTTAACTTCTTTATCTACCTTAACTTCCTTAACTTCTTGTAGGCCCCAACGGGGACTACAGCTTGTCCCCATAGCTGAGGTCTCCGGCATCGCCGAAGCCCGGCACAATGTACTTGTGCTCGTTCATGCCGGGGTCTATGGCGGCGCACCATACGGTGGTCTTGTCCTCGGGGAATGTCTTGCGGATGTGCGCAATGCCCTCGGGCGTGGCGATGACGCAGCACACGTGGATGCGTTTCGGCGTGCCCTTGGTGAGGAAAGCCTTGTAACCCAGCTCCATGCTGCCGCCCGTTGCCAGCATCGGGTCGGCTATGATGAGGTTCTTCTCGTCGATACTCGGCGTGGCAAGATACTCTACGTGGATGCCCACCTTGTGGTGTTCGGCGTCTTCGTATTCACGATAAGCGCTCACGAAGGCATTGCCCGCGTGGTCGAAAACTTCGAGGAAACCCTCGTGGAACGGCAGTCCGGCGCGGAAGATGGTGGCCAGCACCATCTTGTCCGTTGGCACGTTCACCTTCGATATGCCCAAGGGCGTGGCAATGTCTCTGGCCTCGTAGTCCAGTGTTTTTGATATTTCAAAGGCTTCGTACTGGCCAATGCGCTTGATGTTGTTGCGAAACAGCAGCCTGTTTTTTTGATACTCTTTGTCTCGTATCTCGGCCATGTACTGGTTGATGATGGAGTTTTGCTCGCTGAGATTGATGATTTTCATTTTTTCCGAATATGTTGGTATCTGGCTGTTCGTAGCCGTTGCAAAAGTAGGAAAAACGATTTATTTTTGCAAAGTCTAAATTGCAAATGTATTTTATGCCAGTTCTTTTTTAGCTTCTTTAACCTAATAAGGATAAGTTAACGACTTTTTTTCGGTGCCGGTGCTTGGGTTTCGGCACTTTTTTGATAACTTTGCGGTCGGTTTATGACCACCTTTCAAGGAGAAGGGATTTATTTACAACTAAATACATTTTACAATGGCAAAGTTTGACAAGAGCGTACTTGCAAAGTACGGAATCACAGGAACGACAGAAGTTCTGTACAACCCTTCGTACGAAGTGTTGTTTAACGAGGAGACAAAGGAAGGCCTCGAGGGTTTTGAGGTTGGTCAGGAGACCGAGCTCGGAGCCGTAAACGTGATGACGGGTGTATACACCGGCCGTTCGCCTAAGGACAAGTTCATCGTTGATGATGAGACTTCGCACGATACCGTGTGGTGGGATTCAGAAGAATATCATAACGACAACCACCGTGCCTCTAAGGAGACGTGGGCTGCCGTGAAGGAAATAGCCAAGAAGGAACTTTGCAACAAGAAGCTCTATGTTGTCGATGGCTTCTGCGGAACCCACAAGGACACCCGCATGAAGGTTCGTTTCATCATGGAAGTTGCATGGCAGGCACACTTCGTAACCAACATGTTTATCCGCCCGCAGAATGAGGCCGACTTCGAACAGGAGCCCGACTTCATCGTTTACAACGCCTCAAAGGCAAAGGTGGAGAACTGGAAAGAGCTCGGCCTGCACTCCGAGACAGCCGTTGTTTTCAACGTAACAAGCAAGGAGCAGGTAATCATCAACACCTGGTACGGCGGCGAAATGAAGAAGGGTATGTTCTCCATGATGAACTACTTCCTCCCGCTCAAGGGCATTGCTGCCATGCACTGCTCGGCCAATACCGACATGAACGGCGAGAACACCGCCATCTTCTTCGGTCTCTCCGGCACCGGCAAGACCACTCTCTCTACCGACCCGAAGCGCCTGCTCATCGGCGACGACGAGCACGGATGGGACGACAAGGGCGTGTTCAACTTCGAAGGTGGCTGCTACGCCAAGGTCATCAACCTCGACAAAGAGAGCGAACCAGACATCTACAACGCCATTCGTCGCGACGCACTGCTGGAGAACGTGACCGTTGACAAGGACGGAAAGATTGACTTCGCCGATAAGAGCGTGACCGAGAACACCCGCGTTTCTTATCCTATCTACCACATCAAGAAGATACAGCGCCCTGCATCAGAAGGCCCAGCTGCCAAGCAAGTCATCTTTCTTTCTGCCGACGCATTCGGCGTTCTGCCACCAGTATCTATCCTGAATGCCGAACAAACGAAGTATTACTTCCTCTCCGGCTTCACTGCAAAGCTTGCAGGAACAGAGCGAGGCATTACCGAACCCACTCCTACTTTTTCCGCTTGCTTCGGTCAGGCATTCCTAGAACTGCACCCGACCAAGTACGCCGAGGAGCTCGTTAAGCACATGGAGAAGAGCGGAGCCAAAGCTTATTTGGTGAATACGGGCTGGAACGGAACCGGCAAACGTATCTCCATCCGCGATACCCGCGGCATTATTGACGCCATTCTCGACCACTCCATCGACCAGGCTCCTACCAAAACCATTCCTTACTTCAACTTCGTTGTGCCCACACAGCTCACGGGCGTAGATCCTAACATCCTCGATCCGCGCGACACGTACGCTGACGCAGCACAGTGGGATGAGAAGGCCAAGGACCTGGCTGCACGCTTCGTGAAGAACTTCAAGAAGTATGAAGGCAATGAAGCCGGCAAGGCTCTCGTTGCTGCAGGCCCGCAGCTCTAAGCAGAGTAATGGCGATGTGAGCCTCACGCAGGCTCCATTCATCTACATAAAGCGCCGTAGGAGCAATTCTCCTGCGGCGCTTTTCTTTTTCTCCTTTGCACCGATGGCAAGGCTGAAGCTGTTGATGTAGGTCAATAAAACAGCCCTTCTGAATAAAAAAGGAATGGAAATGTTTGTGCTGTCGGCCACAATCGCTACCTTTGCAACGTGTTCGAGAGAATACATTTGTAATTTCATTAGGTTAGTAGTTTGATAGATTTTTAAGGTAAAGATTATGTTATTAGATACAGAAACAACTGTTCTGTTGGTTGGGGTCGCAGTTGCGGCCATTCTGAGTGTCATCACTCTGGTTCATACCAACATCCGGTAACATGAGAATTTCAGGAGGCCTGTGCGAGTGATTCGTGTAGTCCTCTTTTTTTTTGTTTATGGGGGTGGCCCCCCGTTTTTCCCTGTCATGTTCTTGATTTGCGGCTCCGCGCGTTGTGCGTGGGGGCGGGAAGCCTGTCCGCAGGCCGCTGGAAAGGTGCCCGGAGTGCCCCTGCGCGGGTGCTCGTGATGACATGGGCGGGTGTTGAAGGGCAGGAGGAGGAACTTTTGACACTTGTCGAAAGATCGTGCGACAGGTGTGAAACGATTTTTCGACAAGTGTCGAAAGATGTTGGGTGATAGGTGTTGGGTGTTGGGTGTTGGCCTGCACCACCCCTGCCCGCGGCCTACAGTCTCTTTTTCTCTTCGTTTCCGGCACCCGTGCCCTTGTATTTGCTCTTGCCGAGGTTGAAGTTGTAGGTCAGCGTGATGCCGATGCGGCGCGTGTACTCGTAGCTATCCTTGCTGCTCACCACCTGCCGGCCGTACTGCGTCCACGCGCTGCGGCGGGTCTTGAGGATGTCGAAGGCATAGACATTGAGCAGCAGGGCCCGCCGCAGCAGGCTCAGCGAGTAGCTTACATCGAGCGAACCGGAAGCCTTGGTCTTCACGAAATCGGAGTTCGCCTCGCTGTTATACACCATGTTGACGGTAAAGAAGCTGTGGTCGCTGACTACGAATTTGTTGTTCAGCCGGATGGAGGCAGACGGGTCGTTCAGGTCTCTCAGCCCGCCGTATCTTGTGGCATGGAAGAAATTTTGTGCCAAGTCGACCTCCAGCATGGGCTGATAGAACCCGAACTTGGGCGAGGCCACGATGGTTGCATATACGTTCTGGCTGTGGCCGAAGTTGCGGTTCTGCACCAGCTCTATCTCCTCGCCGTTGTAAAGACTGGCAAAGTAGCCTATGTAGTCGTTGTCGTAATTGTAGCCGACGGTAACGGAGAGCCACCTGTACACGGCGTTCAGCTCCACGTTGTGCTCAATGACGGGGCGCAGGTAGGGGTTGCCGGCCTCGTAGAGATAGCGCCCCAGGTACTGCACGTTGTTGCGCAGGTCGAGATAGGAGGGGCGGTTTATCTTTCTGGAGTACGCCAGCTGAACCGTGAGCAGCCTGCCGTTCCAGCCTGCGGAGAGGTTGGGAAACCAGTTGCTGTACGTCCGGCTGGGCTCCGCTTCCCTCGTTCCGAAGGCATAGTAGTCCGACTGCACGTGCTCGTAGCGCAGTCCGGCGTCCATGCTCCACCTGCCCAGCTTGACCGAATAGCTCACGAAGGGCGCCAGATTGGTCTCCCTGATGTCGTTCACGGAGTTGTCAACGTACTGTTCCGGGTTCTCGTACGTGGCGTGCGTATTGGTGTGGGTGTACTCCACGCCTGCACTCACGCTGCCGCTGCCCACGGGATAGTCGAGCGCCAGCTTGAAGGCAGACATGTGGTTGTGCCTCATGCTGTAGGTGCTCACGGTCCGGTTGCCCAGCGAGGGGCTGGTTTCAACCCAGTGGTCGGTGCGTCCGCTCTTCCGCCACAGGTAAGTAGCGTTGGCATCGATGCCCAGTTTGCCTGCGCGGCCCATGTAGTAAGCGTTGAGTTCGTGCTGGGGGCCGAAGGGAGTGCTGATGTCTATATCCTCGTCCGATAGTCCCTGATAGTTGCCGTCGCGCCAAACTTCCTGCTTGTTGTTTACCGAGTGGCCCTTTCCGTACAGCCTCCGGGCTACGGAATAGTAAGCTCCGGCCGAGCTGTTGCGCCCGATGTCGAGGCTGAAGCCCACCTTCGCGTTGGCCGAAGTTGAGCGGTAGTAGGTGTCGGCGCCCGTAACTACCCTCGTGATGTGGGTGGGCAGCCGCAGTTCCGTGCTCACCGTGTTGTCCTCGCCGCCGTAAATTGTGCTGATGCCGGCGTTGCCGAAGAGTTCCAACCCTTTGTGGCGGTACTTCAGGTCAACCTCTTCGTACCCGCCCGGGCGGCTGTTGTACTTCACGTTAGTTTCGGTTCTGATGCCTAATCCGTCGCCTTCGGTCCGCCTGGTGCGAATTCTGATAACCGATTTTACGGCTGCGTTGTACCTTGCTCCGGGGCTTGTGATGACCTCGACGTCGCGAATGTCGGTCGATTTGAGTTCCGTCAGCTCGGCATTATCCCTCACCAGCTTGTTGTTGATGTAAATTTCAGGCGTGCCCTTGGCAAAGACCGACACCTCTCCATCTACGTTCACGTTCACGCGCGGCAGCATCCGGAGCACGTCGCCGGCAGTTCCGGCCCGGCTCAACAGCGAGTGTTCCACGTCAACTGCCAGTCCGCCGCGCGTCATCTTGTACTGTGGGCGGTAGCCTTTCACGGTCACTCCGCGCACCAACTGCTGCTCCGGCTGCAGCGTGAAGGTACCCATATCGGTGCTGTTGCAGGGCTGCATGATGGTTTTGTAGCCCACGTAGCTTATCCGCACAATCACACCGGGGGCGCTGCAGGGTATGACGAAGTAGCCGTCGGCATTGCTCACGCCGCTGCCTATGATGCTGGAGTCGGCCGGAGAGAGCAGGGCAACGTTGGCAAACTCGGCCGGCAGCCGGTTCTCATCAACGATGCGGCCCTTGTAACGGCTGTCGGTTTTCTGCATGCACTCCACCAGCAGCACGCTGCCCACCTGCGTTACCTGCACCGGATAGAAGCCTATGAGCTGCCTGACGGCATCGGGCACCGGCAGGTTATGTACGGAGGTGGTTACGCGGAAGTCCTCCAGCTCGTTGTAGATAAAGTTGATAATGTACCTCTCTTGCCGGCTGTTGAGCTCCTTGAGGGCAGCCGACAGCGGCACGTCCCTGTACTCACGGCTCACGCGTTGGGCGCTGCAGGGCAGGCAAAGCAGGCCGAGCAGCAGGATAATGACGTTCTTCATGGCTGTTGTACGCTAAGGGTATTGTCGGTGAAGACGATGTTGATGCGGCTGAAGGCATTGAGCAAGCCGACGTTCTGCTGCAGCGTCTCCTTCCTGTTCCAGGTAAAGTACAGGCGCACGTGTGCCGCCTGCCCGTCCTTAATCTCCACTTTTACCTTGTACCAGGCGGCCATCTGCGCGAGGATGGTGCCCAGTTCGGCATCCTCAAACACCACGGTATCGGGCGCCGCGGCCGTCTTCACCGTGTCGGGTGCAGCAGTCACGGCCGGCCGAACCACTGCAGCAGAGTGGGTGGAGGGTAGCTTTTGCGGCCTGCGGAGCGGATTCTGCACCATGCCCAGCCCTATGACGGCGGCATAAACCACGCCCGCCGCCATCACGATGACGGCTATCATGGCCGCCACCCGCACCAACCGGCTGTGGCGGGGGGCATGTCTGCGGGCAAAGCGCCGCCACTCCGCCTCAACATCTACGCCCTTACGGCGCTCCTCCTGGTCTATCATGGCGCGCTTGGTGAGCGCCATGAAGGCTGCAAACTGCCTGATGTCGTCATCTTCAAGCAGCTCCTCCACCTGCCTGTCGGTGTACTTCTGCGGGTTGTCCTGCATGTCGAGGAACTCTGCCCGCTTGTCTTCCTTGGTCTTGTTCATTGTCTTGCTTCTTCTTTAAACTGTTCTCGGATAAAGTCCATGGCCTGCACCAGGTGGTTGTAAACAGTTACCTTGCTCACTCCCTGCGCACGGGCAATGTCGGCGTACGACAGCTCCTCGAGGTAGCGCAGCTGCAGGATGCGGCGTCGCAGGGGCGGTTCCAGCCGGTCCACAATCTGCATCACCCGCTCCAGTCGGCTGTTCTCGTCGGCCGTCTCGGCCGCTTCTGCCTCGCTGCACAGCAGCCTTACGGCCCGCTCCTTCACGCTCTTGCGGGCCAGGATGTTGATGCAGCGGTTGCGCACGCTGCGCATCAGGTAGCCCTCTGCACGCTCCGGCAGCAGCACGGTGCCGTCGGCAATGAGCTTGGCGAACACCTCGCTCACGGCGTCGCGGCACTCCTCGGGGTCGTAGAGCATGCACCTGGCCAGCCGGTACATCTTCTCGTAGTGGCTCCGAAAGAGCTTTTCGATGTCTGTTTTCTGCTTCATACACTCATATATACAGTCTGCCGGGGCAAAAAACTAAGCAAGACAATGATTTTTTTTGTAATATTTCCCCTCACCCTTCCATTTCTCCTGTAGGTTTGCAGGTTGCCCAGACGGGGCAACCTGCCCACATACAGCCCTGCCGAAGGCCGCAAAACGGCTCTCGTGAAGCCAGCTGCTGAGGGCGCGGAGACCGTTACCCGGCAGGCGGCAGCTGGTTTACCAACTTTTTACCGGTATCTGGTAATGCCTCTACATCATGCTGGTAATGCCTTTACCACATGCTGGTAATGCCTTTACCAGATAGTGGTAAAGCCTTTACCAGATGTTGGTAAAAATCTGGTAATTAGTCGTTGTAGAAGCGGAAGACGTCCTGATAGGCGTCGAAAGCTACCTCTTCGGTGTAGCCGTAGCTGCTGAAGAGGTCTTTAATCCACTGCTGCTGCCCGGGCATGAGCGGCCGCTCGCCCCGCCGGTAGCGGTAGTAGGTGCCGTTGCCGCCCAGGTATCGGGCCAGGCGGGCACGCATCTCGGGGGCGTGGCGCTGCTTTACCTCTTTAAATATACGCGTAAAGCCGAGGGCAACGCGCACTGTCTGGATGGGGAAGAACATGCGGCAGCCGTCTTCCTTGCGTGCAGCAGGCGTAACGGCGAGCGTTTGGAGCGCCGTTGGGGGCAGGGTGAGGCCGGCCTTGTGGCGCAGGCATTCGCCCTGCATGGGGCAGCCGTTGAGGAAACAGACGGGCCACCCGGAGGGAATTTCATCGTATTCGAGTTCCATGTTGCGGTGTGTTTGATGACGCAAAAATACGTTTTTATTCTCATAACTGCAAGCCCGCGGCGCACATTTCGGCTCTTGCGTCTCCGCTGCCGGCCGCCTGCTTTGGTCATGCCGCATTCTCCTCGGTGTGGCGGAGGCCGCGGGCAGCAACGAAAAAGGCGGCCCCGGAGGGTCGCCTTTTATGTAGAATAATCGTTACAATTACTTGTTCACGGCGTCTGCCAGTTCGGCACCGGCCTTGAATTTGGCAACCTTCTTGGCGGCGATGGTAATCTTCTTCTTCGTAGAAGGATTGATGCCTTCGCGTGCGGGGCGCTTGTTAACACTGAAAGTACCGAAACCGATGAGCTGTACTTTATCGCCTTTGAGCAGTGCGTCCTTAATGGCATCTGTGGTGGCGTCCAATGCCTTCTTGGCATCTACTTTGCTCAGGCCTGCTGCCTCAGCAATCTTTGCAACTAATTCTGTCTTGTTCATAATTTTGGTTTATTAATTGATTAATAATGGAATATATGCCTTTATTTGACGACAAATATAGGTTAAAGATTTCAGAAAACAAACAAAAACAAAAGAAAAGTGGACTTTTTTATGAAAAAAAGTTGTTTGCACCCCTGTTTTATGCCGTATAACGGATATTTTTCGTAATTTTGCGACTGTTTAAAACATTATCGAATCAAGGCATTATGCGCAACATACCTACCGTAACAAGGTACCTGCTCATCATCAACGTGCTGGCTTTCCTGGCCTATCTGGTCCTGGGCGGCGGCGCGATGGGCATGGTAGACCTCAATGACCTCTTGGGTCTGCACTTCTTCAAGGCGTCAAACTTCCACTTGTACCAGCTCTTCACCTACATGTTCATGCACGGTGGGTGGAGCCATTTGTTCTTTAACATGTTCGCTCTGTGGATGTTCGGCTGCGTTGTGGAGCGCGTATGGGGCCCCCGGAAGTTCCTTTTTTATTACATTTGCTGCGGTGTCGGGGCCGGTCTCATGCAGGAGTTGGCGCAGTACGGGCAGTATGCAGTGGAGAACCTGGCGGCCTACGACTACGTGCAGGCCGTGGGACAGCAGATTCCGATGGGCACTTATCTCAACATGTGGACAACAGTGGGCGCCTCGGGAGCCATCTACGGCGTGCTGCTTGCATTCGGAATGATATTCCCCGAGGAACGTATATTCATCTTCCCGCTGCCCGTTCCCATCAAAGCCAAGTGGTTCGTGCTGCTCTATGCGGGGCTGGAACTGTTCATGGCTTTCCAGTCTTCGGGCGACGGAGTGGCCCATCTGGCCCACTTGGGGGGCATGCTCTTCGGCTTCCTGATGATACGCTACTGGCAGAAACACCCCACGGCAGGCTACGGGCGGTCTAATGGAGAGCAGTTCTTCGACAACTTACGCAGCAAATGGGAGCAGCGGTCGCACCGCCGGGCGACAGAAGACAGGCAGCAAAACGATGGCGGCCGCGCCGAAAGTGACTGGGACTACAATGCCCGCAAGCAGGCTTCGCAGGAGGAGATAGACCGCATACTCGACAAGATACGCCGCAGCGGCTACGACAGCTTGACCGCCGAAGAGAAGCGGACGCTGTTCGATCAAAGCAACGACAGGCGATGAAAGGCTTCCGTAAGTTCACGCTCCGCATGATAGCCGGGGCCAACGTGGCCACCATAGCAGTGATGTTGATGGTTGGGTGGTCGGGTTTGGTGAACCCGGTGAGCCATGCCGTGCTGGCCAATGCTGGCCTGGCGTTCCCTGCCTTTCTGCTTGTAAACTTCGCCTTCCTCGTACTCTGGGTCATCATCAAGCCCAAGGGCGCCCTCATACCGCTGCTGGGCTACCTCTTGTGCTATCAGCCTGTGCGTGCGTACATACCTTTCAACGTGCAGCGGGAGGCTCCCGAGGGCTCCGTCAAGGTGCTCTCGTACAACGTGTGGATGTTTTCAGGGTGGGAAGACCGTTCCCGGCCCAACCCCATTGCACGCTATCTGCTCAGGCAGAACGCCGACATTGTGTGCCTGCAGGAAGCTACACCCGAGCAAGAAGTAATGGACAACCTGCACAGGGAGCTGGGGCGGGTGTACCAGTACAGCGATACATCGGTCATGGAAAGCGGCGGAGACATGATGCTGGTGTACAGCAAGTACCCCATCAAGGGCCATGAGCGGGTGCCCTATGCCTCGGTAGGCAACCATTCGGCCGCCTTCAAGATTGATGTAGACGGCCAGGAGGTGATTGTCATCAACAACCATCTGGAGTCAATCGGCTTCACCGACGAGGACAAAAAGCAGTTCAAGAGCCTCGTAAAAGGCAAGCTGGAGGGCGACACGGCGCAACAGGAGTCGCGCAGAATCATCGATAAGCTGGCCGATGCTTCCGCCATCCGCGCTCCGCAGGCCGATGCCGTGGCCCGCTACATAGCCCGCAACGCCGGCAAGAGCATCATCTGCGTGGGCGACTTCAATGATGGGCCGCTCTCCTATGCCCGCCGCAAGGTGGCAACCGACCTCACCGACTGCTACATAGAGAGTGGTAACGGCCCCGGCATCAGCTACCACAAGAGCGGTTTCTACGTGCGGATAGACAACATCCTGTGCTCCCCGGACTGGCAACCCTACGGCTGCAAGGTCGACAACAGCATCAAGTCGTCCGATCACTATCCCATCTACTGCTGGTTGAAAAAGCGCCCCAAACCTTAAAAATTGAATAATTAAAGAGGATAAATTTTTCTAAATGTGAAAAAAACCGTATCTTTGCACGTCTTATAAGCAGACCTGAAAACAATAAATCAATAAAATAAAAGAAATGCAAAACAAAGGATTAGTAATTTTTATTGCCGTCCTACTGACGCTTGCAAGCATCTTCTACCTGTCCTTCTCGGTAGCTACGGGCTACTACGACAGGCAGGCAGCCAAGCTAAAGGACCCAATCGCCCAGCAAGACTACAAGGACTCCGTGAAGTATCTGGGCATTTATCCTTACCAGAAGTGTCTGGAGACGCAGATAGGTCTCGGACTCGACCTGAAGGGCGGTATGAACGTCATCCTTGAAATCTCTGTACCGGATGTTCTGGAGAACCTTGCCGACCACAAGACCGATGTGGCTTTTGTGAAGGCAATGAAAGAAGCAAGGACTCAGGAAGAGAGCAGCCAGAGTGATTTCATTACCCTTTTTGTCAACGCCTACCATAAGAATGCCCCCGGACACCGCCTGGCCGAAATCTTTGCCACGCAGCAGTTGCAGGGCAAGGTGAGCCCACAGAGCTCCGACTCCGAAGTGGAGAAGGTGCTGCGTGCAGAGGTTCAGTCGGCTATCGACAACTCTTTCAACGTGGTGCGTACACGTATCGACAAGTTCGGTGTGGTTCAACCCAACATTCAGAAGCTCGAAGGACAGGACGGACGCATCATGGTTGAGATGCCGGGTATCAAGGAACCGGAGCGTATGCGCAAGCTCCTGCAGGGTAGTGCCAACCTGGAATTCTGGGAAACCTACAATGCCGACGAGATTATTCCGTACCTGAACCAGCTCGACAGCAGGCTGGCAAATGGCGAGGCAGAGGCCGACACCACTGCCGCCGATACCGCCAAGACCGCTGCTCAGGCACAACCGGCCGCCCAGGCACAGCCCAAGTTCAAGCTCAAGGGTGCCGACAGCAAACCCCAGGCAGGCGTAGCAGAGAGCACCAAGGCCGAAGAAGCCGCTGCCAAGAAGCTGCATCCGCTGCTCGCCATGCTGCAACCCACACAGGGACAGCTTAGCATGGTGGGCCTTGCCAACGTGCGCGATACCGCTGCCATCAACAAGATTATCTACTCGGCTGTGGCCAAGCAGGTGCTGCCTTCTGACCTGAAGCTGCTCTGGAGCGCCAAGCAGACCGACATGATAAAAGGCGCCAAGAACATATTCGAGCTCCACGCACTCAAGGTAACCACATCCAACGGCCGCGCTCCGCTGGAGGGCGACGTCGTTACTGATGCCAGAGACGAGTTCAACAACCTATCGGGAGCACCCGAGGTGAACATGACCATGAACTCTGAAGGTGCCCGTCGTTGGGCCGCCCTCACCAAGGCTAACGTGGGAAAGGCCATCGCCATCGTGCTCGACGGCTACGTTTACAGCGCCCCGCGTGTGAACGGTGAGATTGACGGAGGTTCGTCTTCCATCAGCGGAAACTTCACGATTGAGGACACCAAGGACCTGGCCAACACTCTGAAGTCGGGTCGTATGCCCGCTCCGGCACGCATTGTACAGGAGGAGGTAGTAGGACCTACGCTCGGTGCCCAGTCCATCCAGCAGGGTATCGTGTCGTTCGTTATCGCCTTCGTGCTGCTGATTATCTACATGCTCGTTATGTACAATCTCATTCCGGGCTCCATAGCAGTGGGCGCGCTGCTGGTTAACGTGTTCTTTACTCTTGGCATCCTGACGTCGTTCCAGGCCGCCCTCACCATGAGCGGTATAGCTGGTATGGTGCTCTCGCTGGGAACGGCAGTAGACGCCAATGTGCTTATCTACGAGCGCATCAAGGAAGAGCTGCGCGCCGGCAAGGGCATGAAACAGGCCGTGTCGGCAGGCTACAGCAACGCCTTCAGCGCCATCTTCGACTCCAACCTCACCTCGTTGATAACCGGTGTCATCCTCTACTCCTTCGGCACCGGCCCCATCCAGGGCTTTGCCACCACGTGGATTATCGGCATCGTGTGCTCGTTCTTCTCGGCTGTTTACCTCACCCGACTGGTCTATGAGCACAAGCTGAAGCACGACAAGTGGCTCAACCTGAAGTTCTATACAGGCATTTCGAAGAACATGATGCAGGGAACCAGCTACCGGTTCATGTCCATGTACAAGGGTACCTTTACTGTTGCAGCCGTTGCCTTGGTTGTGTTCTGCCTGAGCTTTGTAGTCCGCGGGCTCGACAAGAGCATCGACTTTACCGGCGGCCGCAACTATGTAGTGCAGTTCGAGAAGTCTACCGAGCCCGAACAGGTACGCGAGGTGCTGGGCGAAGCATTCCCCGGATGCACCAACAGCGCCCTCTCACTGGGTACCGACAACAAGACCATCCGCGTTTCTACGAACTACAAGATAGAGTCCAACAGCCCCACGGTAGACGATGAGGCCGAGACTCACCTCTACAATACGCTCAAGAAGCACGGCATGGTGAGCCAGGCAGACGTCAATTCGTTCAAGAATCCGGACCTTCGTCAGGGCGGTTCCATCATCAGCTCGTCAAAAGTAGGCCCCTCGGTGGCCAAGAGCGTGACCAACGGAGCCATCATCAGCGTGATTGTGGCCTTAATAGCCATCTTCCTCTACATCCTGCTGCGCTTCCGCAACGTGGCCTTCTCGCTGGGCTCAACCGTAGCTCTTACGTTCGATGCCATTACCGTTATCGGCCTGTTCTCGCTGCTCAAGGGTCTGTTGCCGTTCTCGTTGGAGGTCGACCAGACGTTTATCGGCGCCGTGCTTACGGTGATAGGCTACTCCATCAACGACAAGGTGGTGGTGTTCGACCGTATTCGTGAGAACCTGAAGCTGCATCCCAAGCAGGATTACCAGACCCTTTTCGACGACTCCATCAACCAAACGCTGGCCCGAACCATCAACACTTCGTTCTCTACGTTGATAGTTTTGCTCTGCATCCTGTTCCTTGGAGGCAAGAGTATCCAGCCGTTTGCCTTCGCCATGACGCTGGGCGTGGTGTTCGGAACGCTGAGTTCCATCTTCATTGCCTCGCCTATTGCCTACCTGGTACTGGGCCGCAAGATTAGCGACCGCAGCGGGCAGAGCGCCGAGGAGTTAGGTAAAGCCTAAGGATTTACACCTTATTATATAATAGAGGGCCGCACAGAGCAACGTCTGTGCGGCCCTTTTTGTTTTCGTCCGTTCATCATGCAGCCCGTTACCCGCCATCCCATCATCCCTCCCTCCGCTTCTCCTTTCCAGGAGGAGGATATCGGTTTACTTTGCGGCAGAGCCTCTGCCGCAGGCTGATTGTTATGAATAAGGGGGCGGCGAGGATGCAGCTGCGGCCCTCGTAAGTGGAAGCTGCCGGCTTAAAAAGCAGGAAGGGGGAGCCGGGCAGCAGCACCTGGAATGTCCGATAGGTACGGTACCGGAGGCGGGAGCGTAAAGGAGGCCCGGCAGGAGGTGTCCTTCAAGGGGCTTGATTGATACCTTCAGCCTCCTTGAATGGCACCTTCAAGAGGCTTGAATGCCACCTTCTGTAACTTTGTCTGTAAGTAGCTGATTTCTTGAGGCTTGCATCTGTAAGGCCGGTAACAGTGAGGTAAGTGCCCGTTCCGTGTAACGACACGCGCCGGAAGGCAGAAGGAAGAGCGGGAGAAAGGAAGTTAATCGAACTTAAAATTTTTAACCACTCGCAGCATTTATTAGCTTTTTGCCCGCCTTCGGGGCACTCCAAACAGGCCGTAAACACCGTCTGCGCTTCTTATAGTTACGAATTAAAACCTTTGATAAACGAATAAAAACTCACTAAAAATACCCTAAATACTATCGAAACCGCACTAAAACGTTAAATATAGTTACAATCTCCCTTTGTATTTTGGCCGTTTAAAGGCAATAACATACTTTTGCACTCGATTAAAAAATATATTAAATTTTAACTTGTATGTTATGGAGAAGAAACTAATCGTACTTTTAGCCTGCCTGTTCTTGTGTATTGGAGAGGCCTTGGCGCAATCGAAAATCTCCGGAACAGTAGTCTTCCAGGATGACGGCTCGCCCGTACTTGGAGCCACGGTAAAGGCCGGGAGCGGCAATGCCGTGGCTGTTACGGATGCCGACGGCAAGTTTACCATCGCCGTGCCCAATGGCTCCCGCCTGGCAATAAGCTATGTGGGCATGGAGACGCAGACCGTTGCGGCGCGCAACGGAATGGTGGTGAAGCTGCAGTCAAACACCACTCTGAACGAGGTGGTGGTAACAGGAATGCAGCACATCGACCGCCGTCTGTTCACCGGAGCATCCACTTCAATCAATGCCGGAGAAGCTAAACTGGACGGAGTAGCCGACATCAGCCGCTCGCTCGAGGGCCGCGCAGCCGGTGTGAGCGTACAGAACGTGACGGGAACCTTCGGTACCGCGCCCAAAATTCGCGTGCGTGGAGCCACTTCCATCTATGGCGACTCGAAGCCGCTGTGGGTTGTAGACGGCGTTATCATGGAGGATGTAACCGAAGTGGGGGCCGATGAACTCTCCTCGGGCGATGCCGTTACGCTCATTTCATCGGCCATTGCAGGCCTCAATGCCGACGACATCGAGAGCTTCCAGATACTCAAGGACGGCTCGGCCACTTCCATCTACGGTGCCCGTGCCATGGCCGGCGTGATTGTGGTAACCACCAAGAAGGGCCGTGCCGGCCACAGCAAGATTTCCTACACGGGCGAGTACACCATGCGCCTGATACCGAGCTACAGCAACTTCAACATCATGAACTCGCAAGAACAGATGGGTGTGTACCGCGAGATGCGTGACAAGGGCTGGCTGAACTTTGCCGAAACCTACCGTGCTTCGGAGAGTGGCGTGTACGGAAAGATGTATCAGCTCATGAATACCTACGACCCCGTGAGCGGTACTTTTGCCATGGAGAACACTACCGACGCCGAGAATGCCTACCTGCAGCTGGCAGAATTCAGGAATACCAACTGGTTCGACCAGCTCTTTTCCAACGGAATACAGCACAACCACTCCGTGAGCATGAGCGGCGGTACGGACAAGCTGAACTTCTACACCTCGTTGAGCGTGATGGTGGACCCGGGCTGGTACAAGGCCAGCGACGTGAAGCGCTACACCGGCAACTTAAATGCAACGTACAATATATCGGACAAGTTGTCGTTCAACATTATCACCTCAGCCTCTTACCGCAGGCAGAAAGCGCCCGGAACGCTGAGCCAGAGCGTGGATCCCGTGTACGGTGAAGTGAAGCGGGACTTCGACATCAACCCCTATTCCTACTCGCTCAACACCTCTCGTACGCTCGATGCCAACACCTACTACACGCGTAACTACGCGCCCTTCAACATTCTGGCTGAGCTGGAAAACAACTACATAGACCTGGATGTGGTTGACCTCAAGTTCCAAGGCGAGCTGAAATACAAACCCATCAGGGGGCTGGAGTTCTTGCTGCTGGGTGCTGCCAAGTACGCTACTACAGGCCAGGCACACCACATTATGGACGACTCGAACCAGGCAATGGCCTACCGCGCCATGGCCGATGCCACCATACGCAACGCCAACCCCTATCTCTATACCGACCCGGACGACCCCTATGCGCTGCCCGTTTCAATACTGCCCAACGGCGGTATCTACCAGAAGACATCGTACAAGATGAACAGCTACGACGTGCGTGGTACCGTGAACTGGAACCATACCTTTGCCCAGGACCACATCGTGAACCTCTTCGGCGGTTTCGAAGTGAGCGACATTTCGCGCAACAAGGACTTCTTCAACGGCTGGGGTATGCAGTACTCGCGCGGCGAACTGCCGTTCTACGTCTATCAGTTCTTCAAGAAGAGCATCGAAACCAACAGCGATTACTATTCGCTCTCGAATACCTTTACCCGCACGTCGGCCTTCTTCGCCAACGCCACCTATTCCTATAAGGGCCGCTACACGCTGAACGGAACGTACCGCTACGAGGGTACCAACCGCCTGGGCAAGGCCCGTTCGGCCCGCTGGCTGCCTACGTGGAACGTATCGGGAGCATGGAACGCCCACGAAGAACCTTGGTTCGATGCCACCTTCAAGAACATACTTTCGCACCTTACGCTCAAGGCCTCGTACTCACTTACTGGCGACCCGGGCCCCTCGAACGTAACAAACTCGTCGGTGGTATTGCGCAGCTACAAACCTTACCGCCCGTTTACGAACATCCAGGAGAGCGGACTCGACTTTACCGACCTGGCCAACAAGGACCTTACCTACGAGAAGAAGCATGAGTTCAACATTGGAGCTGACATGGGATTTGTGAACAACCGCATCAATCTTACGGTCGACTGGTACAAGCGAAACAACTATGATTTGATTGGTCCCATCAAGACTGCCGGCGCCGGCGGCCAGATACAGAAGCTGGCCAACGTAGCTACCATGGAGTCGCACGGTGTGGAGTTCTCGCTCAACACCAAGAACATACAGACCCGGAACTTCTCATGGACGTCCGATTTCATTTTCTCCTACGCCAAGAACAAGGTAACCGAGCTGGAGTCGACGGCACAGATTGTGGACGTGGTATCGGGTACCGGCTTCGCCTTGGAGGGCTATCCCGTCAGGGGTTTGTTCTCTTATAGGTTCGAAGGACTGAGCGACAAGGGTATGCCCCTTATCCTCGAAGAAGACGGCCAGCAGACAACAAACGGCGGCGAGATAGACTTCCAGAGCCGAAAACTTGAGAACCTGGTGTACGAAGGGCCTACTGACCCAACGACGACGGGCAGCTTCGGGAACATCTTCAGTTACAAGAACTTCAAGCTCAACGTGTTCATAACCTATTCGTTTGGCAACGTCGTGCGCCTGGCTTCGGCCTTCAAGGAGGAGTACTCCGACCTCGACGCCATGCCAAAAGAGTTCAAGAACCGCTGGGTTCAGGCCGGCGACGAGGCCATAACCAACATTCCCGTCATCCTGACCGACCGGCAGGTGACGGTTGACCGCGAGCTGAAAACCCTCTACAACGCCTATAACTACTCCACGGCCCGCATTGCCAAGGGCGATTTTATCCGCATGAAGGAAATCTCGCTGTCGTATCAGTTCCCCAAACCGTGGCTCACTCCGCTCAAGATAAGCGACCTCTCGCTGAAGCTGCAGGCCACTAACCTCTTCCTTATCTATGCGGACAAGAAGCTGAACGGGCAGGACCCGGAGTTCTTCCGTTCAGGAGGAGTCTCCGCTCCTATGCCCAAGCAGCTTACACTTACATTGAGAGTAGGCATCTAATTACATAAAACAACATTGATATGAAAAAGATAAATCTATATTTACTGGCTTTGGCTGCCACCGTAAGTTTCTCGGCCTGCGACAGCTATCTGGACAAGATGCCCGACAACCGCACGGAGTTGGACACGAAGGAAAAGATAACGGACATGCTGGTTTCATGTTATCCGGCCACGAACTTTGCGGAAATAAACGAGATGACATCCGACAATACCGATGAAATAGTAGGCGCTGCTTACACTTCAATGAACGTTATGCAGGAGCAGTTGGCCACCTGGAAGGATGTAACTGCCGAGGAGGAAGACAGCCCCTACATGCTTTGGAACGACAGCTATCATGCCATCGCCTCTGCCAACATGGTGCTGGAGGCCATCAACAGCTTGCCCGACCCGTCGTCGATGTCGGCCCAGAAGGGCGAAGCTCTGCTCTGCCGGGCTTACAACCACTTCATCCTCACCAACGTGTTCACCATGGGTTATCGCCCTTCAACGGCCAATACCGACCTCGGCATACCTTATATGAAGACGGTGGAGAATACGGTTTCGCCGGATTATCCGCGTGGCACCGTAGCCGAAGACTATAAGCAGATGGCCGAAGACATAGAAGAAGGACTGCCGCTGATTAACGATGCCATCCACACTGTTACGGCCTATCACTTCAACAAGAAGGCTGCTTACGCATTTGCTGCCCGCTTCTACCTCTATTATGTACAGGCCGACAAGTCCAACTACGACAAGGTAATAAAGTATGCAACCGAGGTGTTGACCGGTAATCCTGCCAACGCACTGCGCGACTGGAAATCAGTAGGCGGCCTGACACCCAACGAAGGCGTGCGCCAGACGCAGTTCGTCAACGTTGAAGAGAAGGCCAACCTGATGCTCTACTCAACTCGTTCGCTCTGGGCACGCATCTACGGGCCCTATGACTTGGGACAGAAGTACTGCCACGGCACGCGCTTGGCGCAGACGGAGACCTGCCGCGCCACCACGTTATGGGGCTCCTACAGCCGAATGTACTATACCATACCGCAGTACCTGGGCTTTGCCAAGGTGCTCATGCCTAAGCTAACAGAATACTTTGAGTACACTGACGTGGTGAACCGGATAGGTTATGCACACGTTATGTATCCGGCTCTGCTGGCCGACGAGGTAATTCTGAACCGTGCCGAGGCTTATGCCATGAAGGGACAGTACGCCGAGGCAGCTGCCGACCTGAATACTTTTGTCCATGCCTTCACGAGCTACACCAGCCAGATTACGCCTGCCCGCGTAGCGAGTGTGTATGGTGACGCCATGGCCTACTACACCCCCACCGCCCCCACACCTAAGAAGGAACTGCACCCAGACTTCACGGTAACGCCCGGAGAGCAGGAAAGCTTCATCCATGCTATCCTGCACACGCGCCGCATCCTGACCCTGCACGAAGGCCTGCGCTGGTTCGACGTGAAGCGTTACGGCCTCAAGATTTACCGCCGCCGGTACGAAACAAGCGGCCAGTGGACCGTACTCGACTCCCTGGACGTAAACGACCCGCGCCGCGCCCTGCAGTTGCCAGCCAGCGTAATCAATGCAGGCCTTGAGGCTAACCCAAGGTAACAACAACCAATTTATAAAGCAACATCATTATGAGAAAATATATCTATATGGCCTGCCTCATGGCAGCTGCACTCGGACTCTCATCCTGCGGGAACGATGACCCAGAGGGAGAAAGCATCTTCGTGAACCAGGAGGCAGCCAACCAGAATGACTTTGACAAGTGGATATACAGGAACTACACCCTGCCTTACAACATGAAGGTTATCTACAAGATGCAGGACATCGAGTCGGACTACAACTACACCCTCGCTCCGGCCGACTATGTGAAGTCCATCGAACTGGCTCACATCGTGAAATATGCCTGGCTCGACGCCTACGATGAGGTGGCCGGCACCGCCTTTACGCGTGCCTACGTGCCCAAGATACTCCACCTCATAGGCTCAGCAGCCTATCAGGACAACGGTACCATGGTGCTGGGAACCGCCGAAGGCGGACTGAAAGTGACCCTCTTCCTGGTGAACAGCCTCCAAATTAACCGCGATTTGCTGAACGAGTACTACTTCAAGACCATGCACCATGAGTTTTCACACATCCTGCACCAAACGAAGAGCTACGACCCCAGCTACGACCTGATATCCGAGGGGCACTATGTAAACGGCGACTGGTACCTCACCTCCGACGGAGAAGCACGCAAGCAGGGCTTCGTCTCGGCCTATGCCTCGTCCGAAGCACGTGAGGACATAGCCGAAGTTACGTCCATCTACATCACCTATACACCCCAGGAATGGGCAGCCGTGCTCACCGATGCCGGCGAAACCGGTGCCCCCATCATTGAACAGAAGCTCGACATAGTGAAGAAGTACATGCAAGACTCCTGGGGCATTGACCTCGACAAGCTGCGTTCGGTCGTACAACGAAGAATGAACGACATCGTGAACGGCAGCGTTGATTTGTACAACCTGAAATGACAACAAGTATAGATTAGAATATGAAAAGAATATATTATTTCATCGCAGTGCTGTCAGTTGCCTTGTTGGGACTTGCCTCGTGTACCTCCGAGGAAGACAGCCTGTTCCCCGAATCGGCAGCCCAGCGCCTGAACAAGAGCGTGGATTACTACCACAAGTTGCTGCAGAGCAGCGACAAGGGATGGGCTATGCAGTTCTATCCCAGCGACGGTTCCATGGGTGGTTACGTGTACACGGCCAAGTTCTTTGCAGATAGTGTGGCCATGGCAAGCGAACTCAGCTTCACCGGTACTGACGGTGAAGCGATGGATCCAGGCACTATCGTCAACTCGAAGTATTCCGTGAAGTCGGAGCAGAGCATCATCCTGAGCTTCGACACCTACAACCCAATCTTCCACTTCTTCTCCGAACCGCAGGGTTCCGATGACGTCGACGGCTACGAGAGCGACTATGAATTCGTGTTCATGCGGGCCAGTGCCGACGAGGATACCATCTTCCTGCGCGGCAAGAAATACGACAACAGCATGGTGATGGTGAAACTCAAGGACAGCCCCGACGACTATATCAGCAAGGTGTTGCAGCAAGACATCAACATTGCCTTTGCCCCTCGCCAGGAAATGGTGGTCGACGGAAAGTCGTATCCCGTCACTTTTGACAGCAAACTGTTTACCTACACCGATGTTGATAACAACAACGCCGCAGTCTCAACGCCCTACATTTACGATGCGGAGGGCTTCCATCTCTACACTCCCATTACCGTAAACGGCCACGAATACCAAGATTTCGTTTACGACGAAACCACCGGCAACGTGACGTCTACAGACGGTACAGCCGTTATCCCCATGCCTTCGGCCCTCGACCAGTTCCTCCACTCCAAGTATCCCTGGATGTTCCAGGCCTCTGCCACACGGCATGACATGAGCGACGAGCTGTACACCAAGTACTGGAAAGCCAACAATTACTCCTCCTCCTACGAGTTCCGCTATGCCTACATAGGCCCCTCTACCGAGGATGCCGACATTGATGATGGCTTTGAGTACGTAATTTCATTCTTCTGGGAGTTCGACTTCTATGGCTATCATTTCCCCACCAATGCCAACTACGGCATAGATATAAAGGTGGAGGACGAGGCCAAGGGCATCTTCTCTCTCACCGGTTTAGGCGAGGGCTATGGCTACTATGGCTCCACGAAAACGGCCGCCGATTCGTTCATCCAGGCCGTGCTTGCGGCCAGCCCCTACCAGGCAAAGTTTAACGACGGCTTTGCCAAGTCGGAAGTAACGTTTACCAGTACCAAGGATCCCGGCGTTTGGTTCACCTTGCGCCTGAATTCTGCGTTAAAATAAAACCCCGTTGACTTATGAAAAAGATAAATATCATCTGGTTGCTCCTCGGAGCAATGTTCCTCATCACAGCCTGTTCGAGTGATGATGAGGCCACGGAAGCTGTCTCGCCCCTCCGCATAATCAAGTCAGACATCGACTTCACGGCCCAGGGAGGCACCGGTACGGTAGTGCTGGCCGCCACCTCCGGCGTGGCTTCGGCCGCCAGCAGCGAGCCCTGGTGCACCGTTACCGTGAGCAGCGACACCACCGTAAGCGTAACCGTTGTACCTTATGAGGGCATAGAGTCGCGTAACTCCAACGTCACCATAACCGACCGCAACAACCACGCCGTACACATCTCTGCCACCCAAACGGGCATGCGTTTCGGCCTGGGCGGCCATGTGGCGACCCTCAACGATAGCGGCAAGGGCAGCAGCATGGCTGCCAACATCAGCTTCATGCCCACCATCGACTGCCCCGACTGGTGCACCGTAACCTTCAGCCAGGACAGTTTGTACTTCTCCGCACAGCCCAACACCACGGGTAGTGTGCGCAGTGGCTATGCCTACATAAGCGGTGTGAACCGCAAGGACTCCGTACTCGTGGTGCAAGGTGAGCTGAAAGACATCCTCGGCAGCTACCGCCTGGCCGGCCAGGATGGTGAAACCGGCGAGGCTGTTTACCTGGATGCCGAGTTCAAGGGAACCGCCGGCAACCTGCGGATAGAGTTCCCCAAGCTGGGCTGGAAGTGCCCCGTGCAGTTCAATGCGTCTACACTGAGCTTCACGCTTGCCGGCGGCACCAACTTCGGAACTTACGAGGTAAACGACAGTGTGACCTATAACGTGGGCGCATGCCTGTGGGATACCGAGCAAGGGTACATTACCTGGGCCAAGAACTACACCTACAACTGCCAGTTCCAGAACATGGAAGGCTATACCGTTGGTGTGTTCGAGGACAACGGATCGTGGCCTAACTACACCGTGAGCGGCCTCTATCTTGCGTTGTTTGACAGCGACGTGTTCAGCTCCGAGAGCCGCCAGAGCACCCTGCTGCGGTTAGCCTACCCGGTGCTCATCAAAGAGCAGGCCGCCGGCGCCAAACCCATGAGGCAAATGCAGCCGTTCGTCTTCAGCCGGAAGTAGTTTCCTTAAAATCTCAATACACAAGCTCCCGCTGTGGTCGTGATGGACTGTGGCGGGAGTCTTTGTATGCAGCAGCAACTTTTGACACTTGTCGCACGACCTTTTGACACTTGTCGCACAATCTTTTGACAAGTGTCAAAAGTTCCGGGAGCATAGCTTCAACTCCTCCAATAGGAAAGAGGAGGTAGGGAAGGGATGATTGTGCAGGCCGCGGGCTGCCAATTCAGAATTCACAATTCACAATTCATAAGTTAGAAAGGGATGATTTGCGCAACAAGTTGTAATCAGCATGACACTCGGTCATCCCCTCCT
>LAHS01000361.1_pt1 | contig 26787 bp, 26 predicted proteins | sample 329651 | NCBI WGS metagenome assembly LAHS01 (sample SAMN03275699, study PRJNA271635) | activated sludge metagenome | isolation source: sample C-1 Sludge from hydrolytic chamber (first chamber) of Anaerobic... | reverse complement strand
ATATTGCAAAATATTTAAAAAAATATAATTTTTTTACAATTTTTTCGATTTTCACTAATCATAAAATTAAGCATCGATATTTTCAACAATTACTTCTTTATTTTTGTTATGCTTCTTCATATACTTTTGATTTATAAAATATCCTATTAAAGCAATTACTAATGTTGAAAAGAACATTATAATTGCAAGCCCAAACTTACCCTTACTAATACTAGCACCAGATATTGTTGATGTAAGGATAGAGGGGATTCTTGCAAACAAAGAAATTATAATAAATCTAAATGGATTCATTTTTATAAACGGTACAAAATAAGTTAAAATGTCTTTTGGAGTTCCAGGTATAAAAAACAAAGTAAAAACTATTGAATCCTTTTTTGCTTTACTATTTAAAAACTTATAATCATTTAGTTTATCAGGATTAATAAATAATGATAAGAAAGGTTTTCCTATTACTTTTGCTAGAACATATATAATTAGCGTTCCAATTATAATTCCAGTTAAGCATATAATTGTTCCCCAAAAAGGTCCATACATAAATCCTAGAATTATTTCAACTGGTTCACCAGGTAAAAAAGCAATAACAACTTGAGCAGTTTGAATACCAATAACAGCTAAATATCCCCAAAATCCTAAATTATCGATTTTAGTTTGTAAAGCTATCCTTGCTCCTTCATCTTTTAAAGAAATTACTAATGGAAATAAGTAAATTGTTAATGCAATTATTACTAAAATAAATATTCCAAATATTATTGAATTAACTACTTTATTCTTCATCAGTTACCTCCATAATAATTTCAGCCGGACCTTCCATAAAAATAATATCTTCAATTGATGAAAGTTTTACACTTCCTCCAATAAAGTCAACTGTAATTTCATTATCAACAAAACCCATAAGTTTACTAATAACATAACTACTGCTAGCACCAGTTCCACAGGCTTTAGTCCATCCGACACCACGTTCATATGTTTTAACAAATATCTTGTTTCTATTAATTATTTTAACAAAATTAACATTAATTTGTGATTTAAATAATTTATGCTCACAAATTAGCTTTCCAGGTAAGTTATCAAAATCATCAACAAATATAACTGCATGATGAGTACCTAAAAATACGCAACTAACCTGATATGTATTATTATGTACCAAAATATTTTGATTAATAAAATTATAGAGTGAAGTATTAATATCTAATTTACTTGAAGAAAAGTTTGGTTTTCCTAAAGATGTTATAACTGTGAACGGATCATAGGAAGTGATTTTAATTTTCATTAATCCACCCAATGTTACTACATCAGTCCAATCATCAATCTTATATCCTAAATCGTATGCAAATCTAGCAAAACATCTTATTCCATTACCACACATTGGTGCACGTGATCCATCAGCATTGTAAAACAACATTTCTAGAGGATCTTTTTTTAAAATTAAAAATCCGTCTGTATTATATTTATTACACAAGTTAATTGCCATTTCACTATAATTAACATTATCTTCAAACATAGTTACTACGAAAGTATTATGGCAGCCATGATAAACTCCAATTTTCAAAAATAACACCTCTAGAAATATTATACTATTAAATCTTAAATTAAACTATACATTTGATATTATTTTAACCTTTTGCATTAAAAAAATGCCAACCACTTAAAAGTAGTTAACATTCTTTATAATATAATTTATTTTTTTAAATTATAGAAAGATTTTAATCCATTATAAACTGCAGTTTCAGCAAGTTCATCTTCAATTCTTAATAATTGATTGTATTTTGCAATACGATCTGTTCTACTCATAGAACCAGTTTTGATTTGTCCTGCATTTAATGCAACAGCAATATCAGCGATAGTAGTGTCTTCTGTTTCACCACTTCTATGAGATACTACAGCAGTATATCCAGCCTTCTTAGCCATTTCAATTGCTTCGAAAGTTTCAGTTAAAGTACCAATTTGATTTACTTTGATTAAAATTGAGTTTGCAACGCCTTTTGAAATTCCTTCAGCTAATCTCTTAGTGTTAGTAACAAATAAGTCATCACCAACTAATTGAACCTTTTTACCAAGTTTCTTAGTTAAGTATTTCCAGCCTTCCCAATCATTTTCGTCTAATCCGTCTTCAATTGAGATTATAGGGTATTTTTCAACTAATTCAGCATAGAAATCTGCTAATTCTTCAGATGTAAATTCTTTTCCACCTTCACCAGCTAAAACATATTTCTTTGTTTCTTTATTATAGAATTCACTTGAAGCAACGTCCATTGCAAGATACACATCTTTACCAGGAACATAACCAGCGTTTTTAATAGCTTCAATAATAACTTTGATTGCTTCTTCATTACTTGTTAAGTTTGGAGCAAATCCACCTTCATCACCAACAGCTGTATTTAAGCCCATTTTGCTTAAAACTTTTTTAAGATTATGGAATACTTCAGCACCCATTCTTAATGCTTCTTTGAAAGTATCAGCACCAACTGGCATAATCATGAATTCTTGGAAGTCAACATTATTGTCAGCATGGCTACCACCATTGATGATATTCATCATTGGAGTTGGTAATTCTTTAGCATTGAATCCACCTAAATAATTATATAATGGAAGACCAGATAAATCAGCAGCTGCACGAGCAACAGCCATAGATACGCCTAAAATAGCATTTGCACCTAACTTACCTTTGTTTTCAGTTCCATCTAATTCAATCATTAATTTGTCGATTCCAACTTGATCGAATACATTCATTCCAATAACTTCTGGAGCGATAACTTCATTTACGTTTTCAACAGCAGTTAAAACGCCTTTACCTAAATAACGGTTTTTATCACCATCACGTAATTCAACAGCTTCGTGTTCACCTGTAGATGCTCCACTAGGAACAATAGCGCGACCAAAACCTTCACTTTCTGTGTAAACTTCTACTTCAACAGTAGGATTACCACGTGAATCTAAAACTTCACGAGCATAAACTTCTCTAATAAATGGCATAATTTTATCTCCTTTTTTCTATTATTACACAAAATTGTGTTAATTAATCTTTTTTAATAATACTTTTTCCTGTCATTGATGCAGGTTGTTGAATATTCAATAATTCTAACATTGTAGGGGTGATATCACCAAGATTTCCACCTTTTCTTAATTGATATCCTTCTTTACATAAAATAAATGGTACTGGGTTTGTTGAATGGGCAGAGAATGGTTTATCAAATTCATCTAATAATTTATCAGCATTTCCATGATCAGCTGTAATTAATAAAGTCCCATTAACCTTTTTAATTGCTTCATATATTTTACCAATGCAATTATCAACTGTTTCAACTGCTTTTACAGTTGCATCAAAATTACATGTATGCCCAACCATATCACAATTTGCAAAGTTTAAAACAATTGTTTCATATTCTTCACTGTTAATAGCTTCAACAACTTTATTGCAAACTTCATTAGCACTCATTTCTGGCATTAAATCATAAGTTGCAACTTTGGGAGAAGGAACAAGAATTCTAGAAGCTCCTGGAAGGTCTTTTTCAACACCACCATCAAAGAAATATGTAACATGTGCATATTTTTCTGTTTCAGCAATTCTTAATTGTTTTAGTCCTTCACGACTAATAATTTCTCCATATGTATCATTTAAGTCTTCAATATCAAATACATGCAATCCCTTAACATTATCACTGTAAGGCATCATTTGAACAAATGTTAGATTTTTAAATTCTTTCGCATTTTTAATTCCAGTTATAGTTGGGTTTGTTAAAGCAGTAGCGATTTGAATTGCTCTATCTGGTCTAAAATTAGCAAATATTACAGAATCATTATCATTAATGTTACTATCTGAATTTACAAGAAATGGAATAACAAACTCATCAGTAGAACCAGCATCATATGATGCATTTATTCCATCATATAAACCTTTGATATCTGCTTCATTATAAACTAATCCATCGTATGCTAATTGTTCACGTTCCCAATTTTTATCACGATCCATTGCATAGTATCTACCACTAATTAATCCAATTTTTGAATTTCCTACTTTATCGATTGTATCTTGAACTTGTTTTAAATATTTAACTGCAGATTTAGGTGGCACATCACGCCCGTCTAAAAATGCATGAACAATAACTTCTTTAACACCAAGTTGTACAGCTTTATTAAGTAAATATAAAATATGGTTTATATGAGAATGAACACCACCATCACTTAATAATCCCATAATATGTAACTTACTATTATTTTTAAGAGCATTGTTAATTGCTGTTTGAATAGCTTCATTTTTAATTAATTCATCATTACGAACGGCGATGTTTACTTTTGTAAGTGATTGGTAAACTACTCTACCCGCTCCAATATTTAAGTGGCCTACTTCACTATTACCCATTTGACCTTCAGGTAAACCTACATCTTCACCACTTGCACCTAATAAAGTATTTGGATATTTTTTAAATAAGTAATCCAAATTTGGCTTTTTTGCGGCATAGACAGCATTTCCTTTTATATTTTCACTAATTCCATATCCGTCTAGAATAGCTAACATTACTAAGTTTTTTTTCATAATTCCTCCGAATTTCCAATTATTATTATTATACTACAATTCGTAGTATTTTTCAACTAATAAAACGTATACACTAAATCAAATATATTTCATCAGGAATTTCATAACTTATAATTCCATTTGCTTTAGAAATAGGTATAATCTTTTTAAAAATATAAAACATGATTAAAACTTCAAATGGAAGCAAAATTAGATTTTTATATAAACCTGTTACTAAATAAAACCAATATGTATTTTTAGTTAGTAAAATTGACAACCATAGTGCTCCTAATACTGCATTTACAAAAACATTAATAATAAATTTTGATATGAATATTTTAGTCAAAGTTATTCTTGTTCTATATAAGAATAAGCTAAATATAATAGCACCAAGAATAGCACTTAAAGTGTATCCAGGAAAGAATGGATATCCTTGTGAAAAGATAAAGAATCCTAATATATCACATATTGTAGATGTAAATAATGCCACAATCGGCCCAAATAACATCGATGATAATGCAATAGTAATAAAGGTAAAATGAATTTGTCGATCCAATAAAGGAAAATTAATAGCTTTGCTTAAAACTTCTAAAATTAAAGTCATCGCAATTAATATTGAAGCCAAAGCAATCGTTCTTGTACTTTTAAGTTCATTTGCAGCAAGAATCCAATACTGCTTACTAAATGGGGTTTTAAATATCTTGTGTTTTATATCTTTCATCATAAAAAAGACCTCCTTCATAGAGATCCGCAATAAACAGCGGAAGCATTAGATTACCGCCACAAAAGTGTTCGTCCTTGTCCAACGTCCCATGACAAGGCACTTAACGCAATCTAATTACTCTGTATTAATTATTATATCTCTAAATGTAAAAAAAAACAACAAAAATGAATTAAAGGTTTAATTAATTAAATATAATATTTCTATTTTCAATGAAGTCTAAATATGATAGAATATAGATGGAGGAATTCATATGAAAAACCATAATTTAAATCCTAATCCAAAGATTAAAAAGAAGCTAAGAAAATTCGGTTTTACTTTTGTAAGTATTGGTGGAATCCTTTTATTAATTGGTTTAATTAATATATTTACCAGTTTTGGTAGTTTTGAACCGCCAAAATTTGTTTGGACTTTGTTTCTAGGTATTCCAATGACTGGAATTGGTGGAAAGCTTTTATCCTACGGTTATATGGGTGAAGTTTCTAGATATACATCTAGTCAAATAGCACCTGTTGCAAAAGACACAATTAATTACATGGTAGATGGGACTAAAGACTCTATATCAGACTTAGTTAGATCAATCAAAAATGATAAAAGTATAATAAATTGCCCTAGTTGTAATCAAGAAAATGACAATGATGCTTTATTTTGTAAGGCTTGTGGAAAAACACTTTTTAAAGAATGTCCTAAATGTCAAACCAAGAATGATTCTGATTCAGAGTTTTGTAAAAAATGTGGTGAAGATATTTAATAGTAAGAGCGCTGACCTAAGTCAACGCTCTTTTAATTTTCTTTATTTATCTACATCAAAAATTATTTTTAATGCATTCTTTTCTAATCTAGATACTTGTGCTTGACTAATTCCAATTTCAGAAGCTATTTCCATTTGAGTTTTGCCTAAAAAATATCTCTCATTAATAATACTTTTTTCTCTTGCAGATAATTTTTTGATACCTTCTTTTATTGTCATTTCAAGTACTTTTTTATCTTCAGAGTTTTCATCATCTTTAATTTGGTCAATTAAGAAGATTTCATCACTGCCATTATTATATATTGGAGTATATATTGAAATTGGATCTTGAATTGCTTCTAAACTGACAATAATGTCAATAGGATCGGCATCCAAAGCTTTCGCAATTTCATCAATTGTTGGCTCCTTTTGATTATCTTTAAGAAATTGTTCTTTGAATTGTAATGCTTTATAAGCCATATCTTTAAGCGACCTTGAAACTCTAACAGATGAATTATCTCTTAAGTATCGTCTAATTTCTCCTATAATCATTGGTACAGCATATGTGGAAAACCGTACTCCATGACTCATATCAAAATTATCAATTGCTTTTAATAATCCTAGACAACCCACTTGAAATAAATCATCTAAGTTCTCTCTTCGATTAGAGAATTTTTTAATAACACTTAAAATAAGTTTTAAATTTCCATATACCAATTCATCTCTAGCTGAATCATCTCCATTTTGACTCATAACAATTAATTCCATCATTCTCTCGTTAGTAAGAGTTTTTAATTGAGAAGTATTTACACCAGTAATTTCAACACGATTTCGCATTACATACACCTCCATATATTTATAATGTGGAGTTTATTTACATTTTATGCAAAAGTGTTTTACAATTTCATATTATACTCTTACTTGACTTGTAACTATATGGCGCATTTTATCTATTATTCTTTTTTCAAGTCGGGAAATGTAAGATTGTGAAATACCTAGTAATTGAGCTACTTCTCTTTGCGTCATTGCTTCTTTATCAAATAAACCATATCGCATTTCTATTATCTCTCTTTCACGATCATTTAACGAAAATAGTGCTTTATAGAGGTTTTTTTGATCTTCTTCTTTTGTCATTACATCAATGCTTTCTTCATCAACAGAACCTAATATATCTGCAAGAACCATTTCATTTCCTTCACTGTCAACATTAAGTACTTCATCTAATGAGACTTCTTGTCTTGTTTTTAAAGTCTTTCTTAAGTGCATTAAAATTTCATTTTCTATACATCGGGAAGCGTAAGTTGCAAGTTTAATATTTTTTTCCATTTTAAATGTTTGAACTGCTTTTATTAACCCCATAGAACCAATACTTATTAAATCTTCAATATTAATCTTTGTCGATTCAAATTTCTTTGCAATATATACAACAAGTCTTAAATTATGAACAATTAAAATATCTCTTGCTTCCATATTTCCTTCTTTACAAAGGGTCAACAATTCAGTTTCTCTTGTTTCCTCCAAAGGAGGAGGTAAAATATTATTGCTATTGATATAATAACAAGGTTTTTTTCCTCTCCTTAATAACTTCGATAAAATTCTATAAATAAATTTAAACATATTATCCCTCCCTTATATAATAATATTACAATTCAATAAGCATTCAAATTCGTCAATATCTTTAAAAGCAATAAGCACTTCTTTTGTCACTACTCTTTTTTTCATCTTAATACAAAATACTTCAGGCTTATAACAAGTTATAATACAATAATCATTAACAGTTTTAATACTGGCGTTTTTATATGGAATTAAATGCTGTTGCATATATTTTTTATTTAAAAAGATAATTGGAATATTATCCAAAGTTGCTTGATTTCCTGTATCCAAGAATGCTTCTGTATTTATTACTTTATTTCCAAGGGTAACACTAATATTATATTTAAAATGATTTTTAATTATGCTTTCTTTTTTAAAACTTTGTATCATTAATAAAATAATTACTAAAATTATGGCTAGAATCAAATAAGTTCCTTCAATTTTAAAACTCTCAACAATACCAGTTAATGAATACTCTAAAAAATAAAATAAGCTAGATTTAATGAAAATTTTATTAATACCTAAACCTAACCAAACCAAGAAAACTCCCCCAAATATCTTCACAAATAGAAAGATAAAATAATCAAATAAATAAACTATTAACATACTACTAGCAAGTACAGATGAAAGTATAAGCCTTGAATACTTTGTTTTTTCATTAAAAATAGTATTTATTGCTAATAAAAATAATAAGTTTATTCCAAAATTAATTAGTAATACAAGATCTAAATAAATCTTCACTTCCCCTTTCCCCCTTAATATTATTATCGCATTTTGGGCATAAAAAAAATGTCACAATAAAGTAACATTTTAATTTTTATTTAAATCTATTTTTTAACCAGAAAGGAAGTGCTTCACCTGGTTTTCTTTCTTTCTTTGCTTCTCCACTTGAGCCTCCGCCAATAGAAATAACATCTTCTTCATCAGCTTTTCTAGTGTTTACTTGAGGAAAATCTTCTTGATATTGGTGCTCATCTTTTGAATCAAAGCCTGTAGCAATTACAGTTACAATTAACTCGCCTTGTAAGTCAACATTAAATCCAGTACCCATAACTATATCAATGTCAGGACTTGATGCGTTTCTTATTTCACCGGTTACATCATATATTTCTTGCATTGTAATATCGATATCACTTGTATTAAAGACAATTGCATCAGTTGCTCCATTAATATCAATTTCAAGAAGTGGACTTCTGATTGCTTTTCTTGCTGCTTCAATTGCTCTATTAGGGCCACTAGCAATACCAATTCCCATTAAAGCGGTACCTTTATTTTTCATTACATTCTTAACGTCAGCAAAGTCAACATTAATTAATCCTGGAATTGTAACAATTTCAGCAATTCCTTGAACTCCACGACGAAGAACATTGTCAACTTCTCTAAATGATTCTAACATTGTTAGATTTCTATCAGCCATTGTTATTAATTTATCATTAGGAACAACAATTAAAGTATCAACATATGGTTTAAGGTCTGCAAGACCTTTCATAGCTTGATTATGACGTTTACGTCCTTCAAATGTAAATGGCTTAGTAACAATACCAACAGTTAAACATCCTAATTCTTTTGCAATTTTTGCAACTACAGGACATGCACCAGTACCAGTTCCACCCCCCATACCAGCAGTAATAAATACCATATCACTACCTTTTAAGATTTCTCTAATATCGTCTTCAGATTCTTCAGCTGCTTGACGACCAATTTCTGGATCTGCACCTGCTCCTAATCCTTTAGTTAGCAGTTTTCCAATTTGTAATCTAACATCCGCTTTGGCTAATCTTAAAACTTGGGCATCTGTATTAATGACGATAAAATCGACGCCTTTAACGTCATTTTCGATCATACGGTTAACAGCATTGCCGCCGCCGCCTCCAACTCCTACTACTTTTAATATTGGTTTTTCATTAAATGCATCTTGATTGTACATAGTATAATATAGCCTCCCTAACGGAATATTCTCTTCTTGTATGTAATTATATCACGAATCAAAATAAAAATAAAGTGTTTTTACATTTTTTTATTTAATTTCAATTTTTATGATAGATTTTTAACACATAGAATCTTATATTATTCTTAAGTAAAAAATAACTAAAAATTAAAAAAGTCATTTAAAATAAAGTATTTATTATTTACTTAATAAATACTTCCTATAAAGTCAATTATAAAAGACTTTCAATTTGATCAATAAAACTATAAACAGCTTTATAATTTGATATTTTTATCATATTATTTATCATATTAACCCTTAAGTCTTCATCACTTTCAAGCTTATTTATTTTTTCAATTAATACTTTGGGAGTTAAATTTTTTTCTAATATTTTGTATGCACAATTATTATTAACAAGAATATCTGCATTTTTTTCTTGATGATTACTTGTAACATTTGGTGAAGGAATAAATAATGTGACTTTCCTAAGAGCCATTATTTCAGCAATTGTTGTTGCACCACTTCTTGAGACCACCACTCTAGCCTTCTTTAAATAATCAATTAATTTATCAGTAAAACCGATAATAGTTATATTGTCATTTTTAATAGAACTTATGATTTCTTTATTATCATCATAATACTTTTTACCCGTTATCAATACTAATTGGTATTTTAGTTTAATAAAATCATCAATAGATTTTAATACTGTGTCATTAATAAACTTACTGCCTCTACTTCCACCAACAATTACAATTAACTTTCTTTCTTCTTTTTTAATTACATTTTGTTCATAAATATCACTGATTCTAGGATTACCTACTAATACCATATTTTTTTTATTAAACTGTTTATTTAATGGGACTGATAATAATACTTTATCAACTTTTTTATAATTCATTAAATTAGCAAGTCCCATAACAGAATTTTGTTCATTAATAATTGTTTTAATTTTTTGTTTAATTGCTGATTTTATTACTACGCCACTAATATATCCCCCCATTCCAATTACTATATCTGGGTTAATTTCTTTTAAAACTTCACTTGAAGCTTTCTTACATTTTATATATTTTATAATTGTTTTAATATTATATAAACTTAAACTTCTTCTAAATCCTTGCATATCTAAATAATAAGTCTTATTAAAATATTTTAATTTTTCAATTAAAGCTTTTTCTAGGCCATTAGTTGTACCAATAAAATATAGTTCATATTTACCAATTAATCTCTTAACAACAGGGATCATTGGATAAATATGACCTAATGTACCTCCACCAACAAACACAATTTTTTTCATTGTAATTTCTCCTCATATACTTATACTTATGCAATTTCTTAAATAAAAATACGAAAAAAGTCTAATATTAATTAGACTTTACCTATAATCATAATTTTGATATTTACTAATTGAAACTAAAATCCCTAAACTAATCATCGTTAATAATAAACTACTACCTCCATAACTAAATAATGGAAGTGTAATTCCTGTAACTGGTAGAAGTCCTACAACCACACCAACATTAATGAAGACTTGAACGAACAAACTTATAACAATTCCTAAACTCAAAAATTTTAAGAAATTATCTTCGACTGATAAACTAATTTTGATACCCCTATAGATTATAGTAAAATATAATAATAATACTATAGCTCCGCCAATTAAACCAAACTCTTCAATAATTATTGCAAATATGAAATCATTTTGTGGCTCCGGTAGAAAGAAATGTTTTTGCATACTCTGATTAAATCCATGACCAAATATTCCACCTGGAGTAATTGCAAATAAAGATTGAATTCCTTGAAACCCACTTCCCAAAGGATCTTGCCAAGGATTAATAAAAGCAGTAATTCTTTCGATTCTATATGGAGCACTTATTATTAAGACAGTTAAACCTGCTGCACCAATTACACCAATGAGTATGAAATACTTCATAGGTGCACCACTAGCAAATAATAATACTACACAAGATATTAATATAACTAGGCCAGTTCCAAAATCAGGTTGTAACATTATAACAAGAAATATTAAAGCAACTAATCCTAGAACCATAAAGAAACTGGCAAACTTAGCCATATCTTTATAATTTTCACCAAGATACTTAGATAACAAAAGTATTAATCCTAATTTCATGAACTCTGAAGGTTGAATTGAAAATGTTCCTATTCCTATCCAACTTCTTGCTCCGCCCCTTACAACACCAATTCCTGGAACTAATACAAGAGCTAATAAAACAACACAAAGTAAGAATATAAAACTTACATATTTTTTAATTTTATATATTTCAAAATTAATAATTAAAAACATAACAACTAAACCAATTAAAAAGAATAATGATTGTCTCTTAATAAAATATAAGGAATCATCAAACTTTTCCCGTGCAACAACATTACTAGCACTGTATACCATTATTAGCCCAAATACTGCAAGCATCAGAATAACAGTTAATAACACATTGTCTATTTTTCTCTTGTGCATAGTCTCACCCATATAATAATATTTTTTAAAGTATACAATTATGATTAATAAAGGAAATAAAAAAAATAAGTTAGAAAACTAACTTACTTTTTCTACATATTTAATTAAAAAGTACTCTTCATAATATTTAACCTCAAATTTCACATTCAAATAAGTGAAAAAGAATTGATCATTATCTTCATAACCATTATGGTTATCAATATAATAATTTTTAACATAATTCATTTTATCTAAAGGTGTATTTGATTCAGCTAAATCTACATAAGCAAACTTATATTTATCATCTTTTAAATACTCATCTTTTTTTAGAATATTATCTACTTTTAAAGCTGGGCTTACTTGGTACTTTACTCTATTAGGTAATGTTAATAAAACAATTTCTTTTTTATCATCATCTTTAATTACCATTAAAGGATAGTATAAATGCATGCTTAAATTATTTTTATAACTCCAAACATAATATGTTTTTCCTTCACTTACAAATCTACGATAATCTAAAGTTAATTTTAAACCATTTGGTAAACTAATATAAGCAACTTCGTCAATTACCTGACTATCATCAACAGGATATTTATGAGCAATTTGTTTACCATCACTACCTAAAGTATTTATTCTAGTAGTAGGTTCAGGATTAATTTCTTCAATAACGAACTCAGTAGTATCTTTATATTCTTCAATTAAATTTGCAATTTCTTCACTTAGTAGTACATCGTCATTAGTAGCGAATAAAGTATAATAAGTTTCTGGAACATATGCAAGTGTATTAAATGTTCCATTGAATGAAAAAGTAAATGATGGAACTTCTTCATATGGCATATGTTTTGTAAATTCCTCTTGCAAATATAAATGAATTTCATTTGTATTTGGTACTACCTTATTCTTAAAGCATCCAGTTAATAAAACTGACATCATTAATAATATTAATATTAAAACTTTTTTCATATTAGAAATCCTTATCACTTTCATTTAATCCATACTCATGATATATTTGTTCCTTGAATTCAATAAAACGATCTTCTTTAATTGCTTGTCTAATACCACTTGTTAAATCAACAAGAAATTGTATATTATGAATACTTAATAATCTTTGGCCTAACATTTCATTAGCTTTAAATAAATGTCTTAAATAAGCTTTTGTATAATTCTTACAAGTATAACAATTACACTTTGGATCAAGTGTTTCAAACTTATCAGCAAATTCTTTATTTTTAATTAATACTCTACCATAACTTGTCATAGCAGTTCCATGACGTGCAATTCTCGTAGGAAGTACACAATCAAACATATCTACACCACGTTCAACAGCATCCAGTATAGCTCCAGGGGAACCTACTCCCATTAAGTACCTTGGCTTATCTTCAGGTAAAAGTGGTGTTGTAAATTCCAATACTTTATTTTGAATTTCTTTAGGTTCTCCAACACTTAATCCTCCAATTGAAAAACCATCGAAGTCCATTTTCGTTAATTCTTCAACACAATGTTTACGAATATCTAAATATTCTCCACCTTGAATAATACCAAATAATCCTTGAGTAGTTCTATTTTTATGAGCATCAAAACTTCTTTTTGCCCATCTTATTGTTCTTTCAACTGAGTTTACCATATACTCTCTAGTAGCTGGATATGGTGGGCATTCATCGAATGCCATCATTATATCAGATCCTAAACTATTTTGAATTTCCATTGATTTTTCTGGTGATAAGAATAAAGGTGCACCACTCTTATGATGTTTAAAATGAACGCCTTCTTCAGTAATATCACGAAGTTTTGCAAGACTAAACACTTGAAAACCTCCTGAGTCAGTTAAAATACTGCGATCCCAATTCATAAATTTATGTAATCCACCTGCTGCTTCAACTAATTTATGTCCTGGTTGATTCCATAAGTGATATGTATTTCCTAATATGATTTGTGATCCGATTGTTTCAAGTTCTTCTTTGACTAATGTTTTTACCGTGCCTTGAGTTCCAACAGCCATAAAAACTGGAGTTTCAAAGCTCCCGTGTGGAGTTGTAACCACTCCAAGTCTTGCCATACATTCTTTACTTTTCTTTTTTAACTCATATTTTATAACCATTAGATTCTCCTATAATTTCTATTTAATAAACATAGCATCTCCGAAGGAAAAAAATCTATATTTTTCTTTAATTGCTTCTTCATAACTTTTCATGATTAATTCTCTTGATGAGAATGCAGACACTAACATTACTAATGTTGATTTTGGTAAATGAAAATTAGTAATTAAAGCATCTACTGCCCTAAATTTATAGCCAGGATAAATAAAGATATTAGTATCTTCTGACACTGGAACAAATTTATTATATTTTGTATATATAGCTTCTAGAGTTCTTGTTGAAGTAGTACCAACAGCTATGATTCTTTTATTCTTTAGCTTAGCTTCATTTAATCTATTAGCAGTATATTCATCCATTTTAAACATTTCTGAATGCATTTTATGTTCTTCTATATTATCTACACTAATCGGTCTAAATGTACCTAGACCAACATGCAGGGTAACATTTAATATTTCAACATTCTTTTCTTTTAATTTTTCAAATATTTCAGGAGTAAAGTGAAGTCCGGCAGTTGGCGCTGCAGCACTTCCTAATACTTTAGCATAAACAGTTTGATATCTTGAGTTATCTTTTAACTTTTCATGAATATAAGGAGGAAGTGGCATTTCTCCTAGTTTTTCTAATATTTCAATAAAAATACCTTTATAATTAAATTTAATATGGCAAATTCCATCATCAAGTTTATTAGTAACAGTACCAGTCATTAAATCATTAAAATTAATTATTGAACCAATCTTAATTCTTCTTGCCGGTCTTACTAAAGCTTCATACTCATCTTTAGCAATTTCTTTAAGTAAAAGAAATTCAATTGAAGCATCAGTATCTACTTTATTTCCATATATTCTTGAAGGCATAACCTTTGTATCATTGAGTACCAAAACATCATTACTATCCAAATAATCAATAATGTCATAAAAATGTTTATGCGTAATCTCTTGAGTTTTTTTATCAACAACAAGTAACCTTGAATTGCTTCTTTTTTCTAATGGTGTTTGTGCTATTAATTCTTGGGGTAAATTATAATCAAATTCTTTTACATCCATTTGTTTTTTCCAAATGTTCATAGGCCTTCGTTGTGACAATTCTTCCACGTGAAGTTCGAACAATAAATCCTTCCTGTAATAAATAAGGTTCATATACATCTTCGAGTGTAGTGATTTCTTCACCAATTGAAGATGCAATAGCATTAAGTCCTACTGGACCACCTTTAAACTTTTCAATAATTGCCTCTAAATACCTAATATCAGTTTTATTTAATCCTTCATCATCGATATGTAGTTTATTAAGAGATGTCTTTGTTATATCAAGAGCAATAGTATTTGCTGCTTCGTTTAAAAATTGCGAGAAGTCTCTAACTCTTCTAAATAAACGATTAGCGACTCTTGGTGTACCACGAGATCTTTTTGCAATTTCAAGGGCAGCATCATTTTCAATACCAAAATTATATACTCTACTTGTCCTATTAACGATATTTGTTAAATCATCAATAGAATAATAATTGATTTGATTGACAATTCCGAAACGATCTCTTAATGGTGAAGAGATATCTCCGGCTCTTGTGGTTGCGCCAATTAGTGTAAACGGAGGTAAATCAATTCTTATACTTGATGCTGTTGAATCTTTACCAATAACAATATCAATAGCATAATCCTCCATTGCAGAATACAAAACTTCTTCTATGATTTTAGGCAAACGATGTATCTCATCAATAAACAAGATATCACCAGCATTTAAACTAGATAAAATTGCAGCTAAGTCTCCTACCCTATTAAGTGAAGGAGCTGTTATAGACTTAAACTGTCCACCCATTTCATTTGCAATAATATTTGCAAGTGTAGTTTTCCCAAGTCCAGGAGGACCATACAATAATACATGATCTAAACATTCATTTCGCAGCTTTGCAGTTTGAATAAAAACATTTAGCATTTCTTTTATATCTTTTTGACCAATATAATCATCAAGTTTTATTGGTCTTAAATTGGTTTCTGTTTCTTCAAATATTAAATCGTCTTTTTCCACAAAATGCTTCCTTTCAATTTACATTTTTTTTAAATTATGCTATAATACTTTTAAAGGAGTGAGGTAATGTTTCACTATATTAAAGGTAAAATTTCACAAATCTACGCTAATAATATTATTGTTGATAATAATAATAATATTGGTTACTTAATCAAAACACCTAATCCTTATTCATTTAAAATTGGTGAAGAAGTAACAATTTATACATATCTTCATGTTCGGGAAGATATTCTTGATATTTATGGTTTTAAGACCGTTGAAGAAAAAGATTTATTTTTAAAACTTATTTCTGTAAAAGGGATCGGTCCTAAAGGAGCCCTTGCAATCGTTGCAAGTGCGGAAATAGATAAGCTAGAACAAGCAATAATTAATTCAGATATAAAGTACCTGCAAAAGTTTCCAGGAGTAGGAATTAAAGCAAGTAGTCAAATTATACTTGATTTACAAGGTAAACTAACATCAAATTTAAAACCAGCACAGAACCCAAAATTGGAAAGTGTAAAAGAAGCACTAAAATCTCTAGGATATACAAATAATGAGGTTAAAAAACTCGATGAGTTTTTAATTAAAAACGAGTCTTTACCAATTGAAGAATTAGTAAAATTAAGTTTAAAAAGACTATTTTAAAACCGTTTCTTATGAAACGGTTTTAAATTTGTCCTATTTTTATTTTAGTCTTTCGTTCTTCTTCAATAACACGTATTTCGTTTTCATATTTCTTATTAATTTCTTGAGTTTTTATTTTGATATCTTTTATATTCTTTTTCTTAATCTCTTCTATAGTGTTTTTAATATTAGTAAGATTTTCTTTAAATAATTTTTCTTTATTTTGTTTAGAAGATTGAAACTTTTTATTATAATTATTAATTTTCTCTTCTAAATCTTTTGATTTTTTAATAAAATCTTCCTTAATTAAATTATTACTTGTATCAATACTTTTTATATCTTCAGACTTATTTACTTCATCTTTATTAATAATTTCATTTATTGCATTATTTTCTTCACTATTTAAATTACTATAATGGTCAATACCATCATTACTAGCACCAATAATTATTTGTTTAGTTTTATTAATAAGTTCTTCAAATCTACTTTTTTCTTGATTTTTATAATTAGTAACTTCTATAAATATTTCTTCAAGATTAGAACAAAGCTTTTTAAATAATTCATTAAGAAATAACATAAATGTATCTAATCTAGATTTTTGATTCTTTTTAAATTCACTAAATAATTTATTAATACTATTAAGGTATTCAATAAAATTGAAACTATTAAAAACTGGTGAAGAATAATTACTTATTACTAAAACCTCAATAATAGCTTTTTCTTGACTATAAAAATTATCCCAAAATTCGTTAATTAAGTTAACCATCATTTCAAGATAAATATTAATTACATTATTTAAAGACTCAAATAAATAAGAGTTTTTATCTTGTAGCAAATTGTTTTTTTCTAAAAGATAAGTATAAATATTGTCTAGTTGACTTACATCATAATCCTTTAGAGATTTATACATAAAACAAACATCATCTTTCTTTTGATTTGATTGACCGACTAATGATGCATGAATTTGATCAAGATAAGAAAATCTTTTAACATTATAATTATTATTGATGGTATTTTCTTCAAGACGATATTCTTTTTCTAGCAAATTTGTTTTTTTATAAGCATCAAAATCATATAAATCTAATTGATTTTGTAATTCATCTTGAATATTTATTTTCTCATATTTTAAAATTTCAATTTTTTGTTTATATTCCTCTCTTATAATCGCACTTTCTTTTTCGTAATTACAAGTATAAACATTAAACTGAATTTCCTCTTTTTTTATTTCTTCTAAATATTTTTTCTTAATAGCACTTATTTCATTAATTCCTTTAATTCTAAAGTCAGTAATCTCTTTATTGACTTTATAATCATGGGAAATTTTTTCTTGTTCATTATCTTCTTTATCATTTAAGATTGGAGTTAATATTGCTTCATTAATTTTACTTACTTCGTATTTCATCTTTCTTTCGAGATCAAATACTTTAGTTTTATAAGTTTTTTCTTCTTCATCAAATGCTTGACTTTTGCCTTTAAGAATCGTTAAGCATTCACGATCTAGATTAGCTATCTTTTGATTAATGTCTTGGGTTTCTTTCTTTTTTTGACTTTTAAAATTACCAAGAACATTATCCTTTTGATTTAGTATTTTTTCTTTTTCAATATTAGCATTATGAGTACTTAAGTACTCATTGAGCTCATTTACTAAATTTTCTTTAATATGGGTAATAATAGACTTGATGGATGAAATGGTTTGAGTTTTTTCTTCAGAATTGTCATAAAATTTCTTTTCTAAAGATGATAAATTGTCTAAATGTTTTTGTTTATTATTACTTAAACTTTCAAATATTGATTTTTGGTAATCAGAAAAAGTTTTTACTCTTTCATTAATCATTTGAATTAAATTAGCATTAATATCATCAATTCTAATTCTAAAATCCCCAAATTCCACCTTTTTTCACCTCTACTTAATTCTAAAATTACCTCTACCTTTTCCTTTACCCTTTTTTTGCTTTGTTGGAGCAGGTTGCATATGTTTTGCAATATCAGCCTCAGTCATAGCAGGATTTGATGCCATACCACTCATTTTTTGCATTTGTGATTTCATTTCATCAAATCTTTTTGTAAGAGCATTAACTTCTTGATATGGGCGTCCTGATCCCTTACTTACACGTTCACGACGTGAAGGACTTTTCGCAATTAGTTCTGGATATTTTCTTTCCTCTTTGGTCATTGAACCAACAATCGCTTCAATATATGCAAATTGTTTATCATCTATATCTATATTTTTAAGTTGCTTTCCAAGTCCTGGAATCAAACCTAAAATACCTTTTAATGAACCCATTCTCTTAATCCATTTTAATTGCTTTAAAAAGTCATTATAATTAAATACACCTTTTTGTATTTTTTCAAATATTTTTAAAGCTTCATCTTCGTCAATACTTTCAGTAGCCTTTTCAATTAAGGTTACAACGTCTCCCATCCCTAAAATTCTTCCAGCCATTCTTTCTGGGTGGAATACTTCTATTTGATCTAGTTTTTCTCCAAGACCCATGAATTTAATAGGAACATTAGTTAGATATCTAATCGAAAGTGCTGCTCCACCCCTTGTATCACCATCAAGTTTTGTTAGGATACATCCTGTAAGTGGTAGTTTTTCATTAAATGTTGTTATAACATTTATCGCATCTTGACCCATCATTGCATCAATTGTTAGAAGAACTTCTTCAGGCTTAGCAATTTTAATAATTTGATCAAGTTCATCCATTAACTCTTCATTAATATGCAAGCGACCTGCAGTGTCAATAATGACTAAGTCATAGCCTTTACTTTTAGCATAGGCTAAACCCTTACTAACAATTTCAGTTACTTTTACTTGCGTACCAAGTTCGAAAACTTCAATTCCTAATTGTTTACCAACAGTTACTAATTGGTTTATTGCAGCTGGACGATAAATATCCGCAGCAATAAGCATTGGTTTTTTCTTATCAGTTTTTCGTAAATAATTTGCTAATTTTCCAACATGAGTTGTCTTACCAGCACCTTGTAAACCAACAAGCATAAATGTAGAAATTCCACTAGCTTTGTAACTTACAGGGGCAGCTTCATCACCCATCAACTTCTTTAGTTCATCGTGAACAATCTTTACAACTTGGTCTCCAGGTGTAAGTGATTTAAAGATTTTTTCACCCATTGCTTTTTCTTTAACTTCATTTATAAAGCTTTTAACAACTTTGTAGTTAACGTCTGCTTCAAGAAGCGATAAGCGAACTTCTTTCATCATCTCATCTATATCATTTTCATTTAGTCTTCCACGTCCAGTAATACGTCTAAGACTCATTTGTAATCTTTCAGATAAACTCTCAAAAGGCATAATTCTTACTCCACATTCTTTAATTTTTCAATTAATTCTAAAACAATAGAATTATTACTATTTAAATATTCTTCATAAATAGCATTTCTTTGGTTACTTTTATTAAGTAAACCTAGTTTTTCCTCATATTGTTCTAGAACAATATATATTTTCTTTAATTGATCAAATACAGCATTACGACTTACATTATGGTAACTTGCAATTTCAGCAAGTGATAAATCATCAAAATAATAATTTTGAAAATATGATTGTTGCTTTTCTGTTAATAAATCACCATATAAATCAAATAAACTATTATAAAAATTCTTTTTTTCTAGTAAATCCATATTTATTCCTCATCTATCATATCAGCAAATAATCCATAGACATATTGCTCTATATCAAAATATTCTAAATCATTTACTTTTTCACCTAATCCGATAAACTTAATCGGTATATTATATTTATCTCTAATAGCAAGAACAATTCCACCTTTAGCAGTTCCATCAAGTTTAGTAAGTACAACTCCACTAACCTCAGTAGCCTCAATAAAGGCTTTGGCTTGATTTAAACCATTTTGTCCTGTAGTAGCATCTATGACAAGTAAAGTATCTTGTGGAGCATTTTCTACCTCACGAGATATTACTCGTTTTATCTTTTCGAGTTCTTTCATTAAGTTTACTTTTGTTTGTAATCTTCCTGCTGTATCACATAGTAAGATATCATAACCTTGTTTTTTAGCTTCTTTTATTCCTTCAAAAATTACGCTTGATGGATCACTTCCAGCTTCACCTGTTACAACATTACATTCAACTCTTTTGCCCCATTCTAATAACTGTTCAGTTGCACCTGCTCTAAAGGTATCACCAGCTGCAATTAAAACCTTTTTACCTTCACTTTTAAGTTTATGGGCAACCTTAGCAATTGTTGTAGTTTTTCCAACTCCATTAACACCAACAAATAAAAATACTGATAAACCATTTTTATTTATATTTAAATTGGCATTTATAATTTCACCTTTTAAATAAATATCAAACATTTTATCTACAATAATTGGTTGCAAATCTTTAGCATTAGTTATATTTTTAGTGCGGACATCTTTTTTAAGTTCATCGACAAATTCAACAACTGTATCAACACCAATATCAGCCATTACAAAGATTTCTTCTAATTCATCAAATAAATCATCAGTTATTTCATTATGGCCGCTAAATAGACTGGCAAGACGACCAAAACCTGATTTTCTTGTCTTTTCCATACCAATACGGTATTTTTTTGCAGCTTCTTTTTTTTCTTTACTTTTAAATATATTAAATAATCCCATTAATCTCACTCATTTCTTATTTAAATTATACCACAAAAAACCATAGATTAAAATACTTTATTAACTTTTTAAACAAATAAATGGAATAAGCTAAAAAGCCAATTCCATTTTATATTTAACTATTCACTTCGACTAGATTATCTTCCGAAGGAATATTTGTAAATGTAGTCTTGCAAGTAGGATAGTTATCACAAGCATAAAATTTTTGCCCTTTACTTCTTCCACGTTTGCTGATACGTTCAACTATTGTTCCTTCTTTGCAATTTGGACATTTTATGCCAGTTGATACAGGAGCTTCCTTTTCCTCTTTTTTAATATATCGGCATTTAGGGAATCCACCACAAGCAACAAACGATCCAAATCTACCATGCCTTACAACCAAATTACTTCCGCATTCAGGACATGTTTCCTCTAATACAACAGGATAAATTTTTTCCATATTAATATCAGCAAATTCTAATAATGGTTTAAATTTAGAATAGAATCTCTTCAATTCTTCATACCATACTAAACTACCCTCAGAAATATCATCCAATATTTCCTCCATATTGGCAGTATATTTAGCATTTATAATATCAGAAAAGAATTCATCAAGTTTTTCTGATGTGAGTATTCCTTGTTCAGTTGGAATAAACATCTTCTTATCTATCTTGACATAATTTCTAATTTTTAAAGTATCCATTGTTACCGCATAAGTAGATGGACGACCAATTCCTAGTTCCTCAAGTTTTTTTATTAACCTTGCTTCTGAAAATCGTAAAGGAGGATTTGTAAACTTTTGCTCTGAGAGGATTTCTGTTTCTTTTAGAACTTCTCCAATATTAAATTCAGGTAAAGTCTTTTGATCATTTGCTTCATATTTGTCATATACTTTTAAATAACCATCAAAGACAACTCTTTCACCAGTTATTTCAAAAAAGTATCCATTATTTTCAATTAATACTTTTTCATCTTCGATAATCGCATTGCTCATTAAGCATGATAGTGCTCGATCATAGATCAGTGAATATATTTTATATTCTTCATTTGATAAATACTGTTTAACATCTTCAGGTGTATAACTTAATTTAGAAGGACGAATTGCTTCATGAGCATCTTGAACATTCTTAGTTGGTTTTGAAAAATCCTTATAACCACGATAATATTTTTCACTAAATTCATTTAAAATATATGTTTTACCTTCACTAATAAATTCATTCGAAAGTCTTACACTATCAGTTCTCATATAAGTAATTAAACCGACACGTTCATTACCAAGTTCAATACCTTCATATAGTCTTTGGGCAATTGACATTGTCTTTTTCGCATTATAGTTAAACTTACTTGAAGCTTCTTGTTGAAGCGTTGAAGTAATAAATGGTGGTTTAGATGATTTTTCTCTAATCTTTTTAATTGTATCACTTACTTTATATGTATCAGATAAACTATCAATTATCTTTTTGGTTTCTTCACCATTTGTAAGTTTTATTTTACCATTATTATCTTTTTCAAGTTTAGCTTTTAATTTTTTACCCTTTTTAAATTCTAAATAAACTTCCCAATATTCTTCAGGAATAAAAGCAATAATTTCTTTTTCTCGGTCAACAACTAATTTTAATGCAATTGATTGAACACGACCTGCAGATTTGGAACCAATCTTCTTTTGTAATAGTTTAGATAAACTAAACCCAATAATTCTATCTACAATACGACGAGACTCTTGTGATTTAACTAAATCCAAATCAATATCTCGCCCATTTTCAAGTGCCTTTAAAACTGCATCTTTTGTAATTTCATGAAAAACAATTCTTTCATATTCTTTATTTTCAAGATCAAGAGTTTCATATAAATGCCAACTAATAGCTTCACCTTCACGATCGGGGTCGGTTGCAAGATAAACTTTTTCAACATTCTTAACTTCTTTTTTTAGCTCTTTTACAATTTCTTTTTTGTCTTTCATTATTTTATATTTTGGTTTAAAATTATCTTCTATATCTACACCATACCCACCATATCCTCTAGTGGTTAAATCTCTAATGTGTCCTTTACTAGAAGTGACTGCAAAATCGTTACCTAGATATTTTTCAATAGTTTTAGATTTTGCGGGTGATTCTACTATAACTAAATATTTTGCCATTATTTCACTCCTTCTCTTGCTATATTTTATAACACAAATAAAATTGTATGCAATTTTTTTATATAATCCAAATACATTCCATATTATAATATTAAATATTAAGATTGTCAAATAAAAAGAGAATTACTCATATATTTATTATACTTAAAAAACTTAAAATATATTAAAATTCAACAATTTATTTAAAAAATAAATCCATCACAAGATGGATTATCTATAAATATTTACTTACTGGGGCAAATGTTTTGCGATGGTGAATACAAATCCCAAATTTTTCTAGAGCTTCTTTATGTTGTTTCGTAACATATCCTTTATGATTTTTAAAACCATATTGGGGAAATTCTTTATCTAGCATAACCATATATCTATCTCTTGATACTTTTGCGATAATTGAAGCAGCGGCAATTGATGCACTTTTAGAATCTCCTTTTATTAAATCTAAGGTAGGAATATTAAGTGGAAGTTTCATCGCATCTGTTAGAATATAATCTACTTTTGATTTCATTGATTTAATACAGCTAGTCATCGCCATTCGACTTGATTCTAAAACATTATACTTGTCCACATCTTCAACGGAAATAAACTTAATTTGCACTTCAACTGCTTTTTTTAATATTTCTTCAAATAAACTTTCACGTTTCTTTTCAGTTAGTTTTTTTGAATCATTTAATCCTTCTATTTTTATTCCTTTAGGAAGTATTACAGCTGCTGCAACAAGGGGACCAGCCATAGGGCCTCTTCCTACCTCATCTGCACCAGCAATATATTCATATCCTTGCTTATATATTTCTTCTTCGTACTTGTATATATTATTCATCTTCTAACCTATCTAAAGTAATCCTTCCTAATCTTGCGTTTTTAAAATCATTTAAAATCGCATCAGTTACAACCTCAAAACCATTTTTAAATAATCCTCTATTTTTTGCTATTTGGTTTATAATTTCTATATTGTCTTCAATAATTGATACTTCGTATTTTGATTGTAATATATTAGGATAATATTTCTTTAAAAAATCAAGTAAATATAAAATCATATCATCCTTGTGAAGAATCTCGTCTTTTATTGCGCCAGTTAAACCCAAATGCATTCCTACTTTAGGATCTTCAAATTTGGGCCATAATACCCCCGGAGTATCAAGTAATTCTAAATCTTTATTTATTCTTATCCATTGTTGGGCTTTTGTAACACCTGGCTTATTACCAACATTAGTAACTTTTCTATTTACTAAACGGTTTATTAAAGTTGATTTTCCAACATTAGGAATGCCTATAACCATTGCTCTTATAGCGCGTTCTTTAATTCCTCTTGACCTTTCTTTTTCAAGTTTTGTTTCCAAAACTTGTTTAGATAAAGAGACTATTTTACTTACATTAAATCCAGTTATAGAATCAATTATAATTGATGAAATATTTTGACTTTTAAAATAACTCTGCCATTTTTTTGTCATATAATCATCAGCCATCATAGATTTAGTAATAATTATTAATTTATCTTTTGATTTTAAGATATCGTTTATCATTGGGTTTTGGCTTGAAAATGGTATTCTAGCATCAACTAATTCATATACAATATCAACAAGTTTTAATTTCTCTATTATTTCATTTTTAGCCTTTGCCATATGTCCAGGAAACCATTGCATAAAATCAGCCTCCAATCTTAGTCCATTTGAATATTGAATTAATTATGTATTTTCCTTCTCCGATTAAAAGTTTTTCAGGTATTAATCCAATAGACCTAGAATCCATACTATCTTTTCTATTATCACCTAATAAAAGATAATATCCTTCTGGTATTTTGTGATTATTTAGAGATGATGGTAAATAGGTTTCATAATTATATTCACTATTTAAATATGATTCATTTGTTTTTATTCCATTTACATATAAAGTTCCATTGTTATAAGAAATTGTATCTCCTGGAAGTCCAATTACACGTTTAACCCATAATTGGCCTTCTTCACTTAAAGGAGCATCTTTTATTACTTTTGTATCTATTATAAATACAACTATATCAAATCTTTCAATATTATTTTTTCCTGTAGTAACAATAATTCTATCATTTTCATGAAGAGTTGGAATCATAGATGGTCCTTTTACACTAGGAAAGATAATAAATGAATATAGTATTTGTATACAAAGTAAAGAGAAAACAATTGTTTGAAAATATTCAAAAATTGTTATTAAAATATTTTTTTTCTTTTCTAATTTTTCATTTTGCCAATAGGTTTAATAATTTAAAAATAATTATAAATATTACTGTTATTATTAATGTTGTGATAACAATTTGAAGATTAATAATAGAAAAATTATATTTTTTTAATAAAACTAAAGATAATAATATAAATGACATTAATAATGTAATTCCTAATTTTAGTTTTATTTTGTTGTTTTTCATATGTCCTCTAATATTCCTTCCAAAGTTTGATTATCTACTTCCACTGTTCGAGCCCTACTTCCTAAATTCTCTGAAACTATGCCTAGTTCCTCAAGACCTTGAATAATAGCTTGAGCTCTATTAAAGCCTATACCAAAAGTCTTTTGAATTCTATTAATTGATGCACTATTATTTTCAACTACAAACCTCGCAATTGTTGGAAACATATCATCATACACTCCATCAACTTGTTCAGAATTGGTTATTTTTTCTTCTAATTCTTCTTGAGTAAATAAGAATTCAGCATCGCTATTACTAACAATGTAGTTTGTAATATTATTTATTTCTTCAGCAGAAATATATGCACCTTGTAATCTTTGTTCATCAACGCTATCATTATATAACATATCTCCATGACCAAGTAAGCTTTCAGCTCCTACATGATCAAGAATAATATTAGAGTCAACTTGAGACTTAACTAAAAAAGCAATACGTGTTGGAATATTTGTTTTAATTGTACCTTTAATTACATCTACTGATGGTCTTTGTGTAGCAATTATTAAGTGAATTCCTGAAGCACGACCTTTTTGTGTTAGTCTTTGAATATAATCTTCGACATCATTTCCAGCCACTAACATCAAATCAGCTAATTCATCGATTACAATTACAATATATGGAATATGTTTTACATTCATGCTAGTTTGGGCAACTTTTGCGTATTCATCGTATTCACGAACTCTTAGAGTTCTGAATAATTGATATCTAGTTTCCATTTCCTCAACTGCCCATCTTAAAGCAGCAGTTGCAACTTTTGGTTCAGTTATAATAGGCGTAGCTAAATGAGGCATATCTTCATAATTAGAAAATTCAATAACTTTTGGATCAATTAAGATAAGTTTTACATCATCTGGGTGGGCTTTATATAGGATGGATACAATCATAGAATTTATACATACACTCTTTCCTGATCCAGTAGTACCTCCAATCAAACAATGCGGCATTTTAGCAAGATTTAAATATACAG
>LAHS01000189.1_pt1 | contig 26844 bp, 18 predicted proteins | sample 329651 | NCBI WGS metagenome assembly LAHS01 (sample SAMN03275699, study PRJNA271635) | activated sludge metagenome | isolation source: sample C-1 Sludge from hydrolytic chamber (first chamber) of Anaerobic... | reverse complement strand
ATGTCATTCAATTTGGGCTGAAAAAATTATGTCATTCTGAAAAAAATAAACCTGTCATTATGTTCTTCTTATATACTAAGCCGAAGTCATGTTATTCACGGCCTTTGTTTTCGGCTTGTCGAAAAGATTGCTGCAAAGGTGAACTTTCGGTTCAAATTACGAATCGTCTGCTGCGGCTAATCACTGCCCGAGGGGCAGCCTTTCGATAGCCGTAGGTTGGAGCGGAGCGGAAACCTACGGATAAAGAGGTGCCGGAGGGGATGAGCCTGATAAGGCTCCCCCATGTTATAGCGCGTGCGAAGGCCTGTCCTGTCGTACGATGTGCCTACGCCATGCCCCCACGACTAACCACCGACAGCACCCGAAGGGCCAAATGACACTTTGTACATCATTTTGCCAATAATGCTATCATTTTAAAAAATCAATAGCTCTTAGAAATCGCTTCCTCGCAAAAAATCAGATCCTCGTGCGTTTCATCGGCCTAAATTGCGCAGTTTTTGTTATCAACTGATAATCAGAATGTTATATCAAAACTTCCTCTTGGTTACCATGATTCCAGCCCAATTTACCCCTCAAAATGCCCCAAAATACCCCTATTTTGGCATGATTCTGGGGCAAATTAGCACTTATCGGCGTTGCGATTCTGTATGAATCGTATTGCGAATAAATATTAATCGCGATGCGAGTAACTATTGGTGGCAATGCGAATAAGCATTAATTGCAACGTCACCCCTGTTTTTTCGCTCCCTCGTCGCGCTGGAATGTACCTCCAGCTCGACCATATGTTAAAGTCAAAACGTCACAAAAACGGCGTTTTTGCTTACATTTTGATTCTTCGTAAATGTGTCGCAGTCCACCACTTTCACGATGATAGGCTGGGATAAAACATGTTCACTATGTGGATATGTCTAAAGCACTCCAGCACATTCATGTTGATAGGGTGGATTTAGACATATCCACATAGTGAACATGTCTAAAGTAGTCCTGTACATTCATGGTGATAGGGCGGGGTTAAACATGTTCACTATGTGGATATGTCTAAAACAATCCAGCTCTTTCCTGGCGATAGGACGCGGTCGGAACTGTAGGGGCGGGGTCGGCCCGCCCTATCATGTCGGGAACAGATGTATGCCTTGAGGGATACAGACAACGTTTTGAGGGCGGGCAGACCCCGCCCCTACAATGTAAACTTCGGCGTGCTTCCAATTTATCAATCGGTGCGCAAGGCTTCTCTTTCTTGACACGCCTGCAGGCCCTTTCCTATCCCGAGCAGACACACACGATTGATCGGTTGAACCGAATCAGCTCGTATTCAAATTGTTAGCAGCTCGTATGAGAACAGAATGACAGATTTATTTTTGTCAGAATGACATAATTTTTTCCAGCCCGAATTCAATGACAGAAGAAATCGCGTCCGCGATTTCAGAATGACATGCTGATTAGTTCGACAAGAGTATAAGGCCGATTTGACAGGTGTACAGAGTCTGTTCAGGGATTGGAAATGATCCATCGACTTAGTGGTTATATGGGGGCGGTGGTCCCAGTGGTTGTATATCCGTCAGGGTAATCTACCTGTCATTCTCAAATCGCGTCCGCGATTTATTCTGTCATTGAATGGGTGCACAAAAAGAAAAATATGTCATTCTGTAAAAGGAATATGTCATTCTGTTCTAATTACCTTTCCAGGCGAGGGGGAGTCTTATCAGACTCATTCCCTTCGACAGACCTTTATCCGTAGGTTTCCGCTCCGCTCCAACCCACGGCTATCAAAAGGCTGCCCTCCGGGCAGGAATTACCTGTAGCACAGACGGTGATCACCCGCAACAGACGATTCGTAAAGTGAGCCGAAAAAATATGTTATAGTGTTACTATGTCTTATAAACCTGTGGATATGTCTCTTTTCAAAATAGATAGAAAAGAATGTTAGAGTGTTATGATGTCCTATAAAACCGTTGCTCTGTATCCCCACACAAAAGGTAGGAAAATAGGTTAGAGTGTTACCATGTCCTATAAACCTGTGGATATGTCTCTTCTCAAAATAGATAGAAAAGAATATTAGAGTGTTATGATGTCTTATAAAACCGTTGCTCTGTCTCCCTTGTCTTGGCCCCATCGCCGTGCTGCTCGCATCACACGATTGACCAGGTGAACCAAATCTATTCGCGCCTGTTCGTGTCATTCGTGATTAAAAATCCTCTCGCAGTCATAAAAAGTATGAGATTTTAGCAAAATAGTATTACCAATTAAAGTAAATAGTCTTTATCTTTGCAAAACATAGGCTGCCCCGTCCCTATCAGAACGGGATCAGCCTCAATATGAAATGATAGAAACGACATGAAGAAATTGTTTTTGGCACTGATGATGCTCCTCTCCCTCCCCATGCTCGCGGGATCTCCCTTCGTACAGATGCGCAACGGCCAACTGCTGAAAGGCGGTAAGCCCTACTATTATGTGGGTACCAACTTCTGGTATGGCGCTATCCTCGGCTCGGAGGGTCAGGGCGGCAACCGCACCCGACTGCGTCACGAGCTCGACCAGATGAAGAAGCTCGGCATAGACAACCTCCGTATCCTCGTGGGATCGGACGGTGAGCAGGGCGTTTCCACCAAGGTGGAACCCACGTTGCAGCGGGCTCCGGGGGTATATAACGATACCATTCTCGCCGGACTGGACTATCTGCTCGCCGAGATGGGTAAAAGGAAGATGGTGGCGGTGCTCTATCTCAACAACTCCTGGGAATGGAGCGGTGGCTATGGCTTCTACCTGCAGCACGCGGGAATGGGTAAGGCTCCCATACCTGCCGTGGACGGCTACCCGGCCTACATGAACTTTGTGAAGCAGTATGCCACCAACACCAAGGCGCATGAGCTGTTCTACGACTACGTGCGCTTTATCCTCGGCAGGACAAACCGATACACGGGCAAGAAATATACTGACGATCCCGCCATCATGTCATGGCAGATCGGCAACGAGCCGCGTGCTTTCGACAAGGCCGTGCTGCCGCAGTTTGTCGGCTGGCTGAGCGAGGCGGCGGCTCTGATACGCAGTCTCGACCCTCATCATCTCATCTCCGTGGGCTCGGAAGGGCTATGGGGCTGCGAGGGAGACATCGACACCTACGAGAAGATCTGCGCCGATAAGAACATAGACTACTGCAATGTGCACCTCTGGCCGTACAACTGGGGCTGGGCCAAACAGGACAGTCTGCAGGAGAATCTGCCACGCGCCAAGGCCAACACCAAGGCGTATATCGACCAGCATATCGCCGTATGCCAGCGTCTCGGCAAGCCATTGGTGATGGAGGAGTTCGGGTATCCGCGTGATAACTTCTCGTTCTCGCTGGGCAGTACAACCCATGCACGCGACAGCTACTACCGCTATGTGTTCTCGCTCATTGCCCAGGAGGCAAGACGGCAGGGCATGTTTGCCGGCTGCAACTTCTGGGGTTGGGGCGGCGATGCCAAACCCGTGCACGTGAACTGGCAGGTTGGCGACGACTACTGTGGCGATCCTGCCCAGGAGCAACAGGGGCTCAACTCCGTCTTTGCATCGGATAAATCGACACTGAGAGTCATCAGAGACTGGCGCAAAACGAGATGATGCTACTCCTGCCGCAAATGGGTTCTCATCATTTCCTGTTGCATATGAGTCAGATGAAACAGATCAGGCCGACGCGAGGACTGAATGAAACCACGAATAAAATTGAATGAAGCTACGAATAAGACTGAATTAAACCACGAATAAACACGAATGGATACGAATGGGCCATGCCCACTGCCCATGACGACGGATAGGGTCTGATCGTAAAATTCGGACTCATTCGTGAAATTTGTGTTCTTTCGTGAGATTCGTGGTAGAGAGTGCAGGTACCGCGCAAGCTTAATCTGATTCATCTGATAAATCTGTAGAGATAAGAGACGTGCGCAGTTAAATCTGCTTCATCTGTAAATTTGTAGCGAAAAACCCATAAATAACGAATCATCAAGAAGAAGGAAAAGATATGAGTATGTTTAAGTTTCTGCCCCTGCTGAAGTCAACGATCTGGGGTGGAGAGAAGATTGCCGCATTTAAGAACGTACCCGACGCACCCCACCAGGTGGGAGAAAGCTGGGAGGTGTCGGGCGTGAAGGATAACGAGAGCGTCGTGGCGGAAGGACCATATAAGGGCTGCAGCCTCAACCAACTGGTGAGGAAGCTGAAGGCAGACCTCGTGGGACACGACAACTACGAACGTTTCGGCAATGGGTTTCCGCTGTTGGTGAAGTTTATTGACGCGCACGATCAGCTGTCCATTCAGGTACACCCCACCGACGAACAGGCACAGACTATGGGAGAAAGCCGGGGGAAGACGGAGATGTGGTATGTGATGGAGAGCGACGCAGAGGCTTCGCTCTATTGCGGACTGAAGCAGAAGATCACGCCCGAGGAATATAAACAGATGGTAGCCGACAGCACCATCACTGACGCACTGGCCCGCTACGAGGTGAAGGAGGGCGACGTATTCTTCCTCCCCGCCGGGCGTATCCACTCCATCGGCAGCGGCTGTTTCCTTGCCGAGATACAGGAGACGAGCGACGTGACCTACCGCATCTATGACTTTGGACGTAAGGACAAGGACGGCAACATGCGCGAGCTGCATACCGAGCAGGCAGCCCGCTGCATCGACTACAGTGTCAGTGACGACTATCGTACAGCGTATGAGCCGAAGAAGAACGTACCGGTGGAGCTGGTGAAGTGCAGACATTTTACCACCTCGCTCATCGATACGGACTCGCTGGTCACCTTGAATCTCAGCCGCTGCGACTCCTTCGTAGTGCTTGTGGGACTGAAAGGCAGTGCCACACTTACCAATGCCGATGGCGAGACCGTGAGCTTCGCTGCAGGTGAAAGCGTGCTCGTTCCCGCCACGGAGACCAGCGTGACCATCGAGGGCAACATGAAGCTCCTCACGAGCTACGTGTAACATCGTTCGCTGCGAGGTTCTCCCCGCAGCGATATTTACCTCGCTACCCCACCACCGATCCATCAGGACATGATCTGTAACTTCTCTCGCTACAGATTTTCCAGATGAAACAGATTGTTTTAAAACCACGAATGGCACGAATAGACACGAATAGGAGCTTCCCTTTCTCTTGTCTCCAAAGGTCCATAGTGGCATAGACGTTTGAGCAACGTGGCGTATTCGTGTCCATTCGTGCCATTCATGGTTTTGAAGAAATCCGTTCAATCTGATCAATCTGTAGAGAGAAAGGGCACAGAGAGCACAGGTACAGGGTGCCCCTATTCGTGCCCTTTCGTGCCATTCGTGGTTCGAAGAAAATCTGTGTCTTCTGGGAAGTCTGTAGCGAGAAGAGCTATAGACAGAAAAAACGCCGCATCAAATGATGCGGCGCACTTTATGATAGTTCTCGCGAAACTCGCTGGGTGAGCAGCCTTTCTTGCGGCGGAAGGTGCGGTTGAAGTTGCTGAGGTTGTTGTACCCGCATTGGAAACTGATCTCGGCAATGCTGTCCGTGGAGTCGACAAGCCGTCGGGTGGCAAATCCCATGCGTATATCGGTGATGTATTCGCTCAGCGTCCGCCCCGTGTGGATCTTGAAGAAGCGGCTGAAAGCACTCTCACTCATGTTGGCCACATCGGCCAATGTCTTGAGCTTGAGCTCCTCCATGTAGTTGTCATTGATATAATTCTTCACCTTGAGGATCCGCCTGCTGTCGTCCTCCAGCTCTATCTTGGCATAGCTCGAGGTGGCCAGCGTATGTGCTCCCTCGCATTGTGACAGCGTGTAGAGAATGTTGAGGAAGCGCATGACCATCTGGAAGTGATCCTTTTCCTGGCTCAACGTGTCAAGGTTATTGTAGATCTTGAGGATCGCTTCCATAGGGAAGCACAGTCCTTTGCGTGCTGCGTCCATCATCTTCACGATGCTATCGAAGGGATTTTTGCTGAAAAAGTTATCCTCCGCGGTACCGAAATTGAACTGTATCGTGATCTCCCGTATCTCCTTATGCTTGCAATCGCCCTGCTCCCACACGTGCTCCAGGCTCGGACTCGTGATGAGCACGAGATCGTAGTCGCCGATCACCTCACTGCTGTCGCCCACAATGCGCCTCACACCCGCCGCATGAGCCACGAAGTTGAGCTCGAAAGCGTCATGATTATGGATAGGATAGTCGAACTCGGTCTTCTTCCTATCGGCAATGTAAAGGGCATCTTTGCTCATGAGAGGCGTAATCTCATGAAGAATAGGCAGGTGTGAGGAGGACATGAATCTAAAGTATAAAAAGTGACAGAATATATTTTCTGTTGCAAATATACCCAAATATTTTATAATCTATAAACGGAAAGCAAGTTTTTTAGAAGATATCATCCAACTTGGTGTCGACATCGTTCCTGCCTTCCTATAGAAGAAAGGCTCCGGCGGTCAGGCTTTCTCCGCGATACACTCCATCTCCACAAGCCATTGCGGACGGCAGACAGGGCCATGCACTATGACATGCGGGACATCGGGATAATGGGCCGACAGATAGGCGTGTACCACGTCATAATCGGAGAAATCGCGGAGATATGCCACGAAGTAGCGTATATCCCCCATCGTCGCGCCACCGTCCTTCAGCAGTGCGCCGATATTTTCGAGCAGCCGCTGCATCTGCCTCGCCACATCGCCCTGATACAGCACGTCGCCATAGCGGTCGATACTGGCGGTGCCAGAGATAAAGAAGCGCTGCATGCCCGGCACCAGAAGCCGCGTGCCCCGCTCAAAAGCGACACCATATTCGTGCGTGGGATTGAGATGGTCGAGGGCCTTGAGGAACCTGACATCCTCTTCCCGGGCACAGGGATAAGTGAGGAAGTCGATGGCCACACAGGCATGACGCACCTGCGAATTGCCGCCGATGCCCGTGCTGGCCACGAAGTGAGTATCTGCCGTCAGGCCGAACTGACTGAACACATCATTACGCGCCCTCACCACTCCCTCGTAGTTTGTGTCGATGTGGGCTACATAGATCCACGTGCGCAGGAGGTGCCTGCGTATGTCGAGGCCGCGCTGCTCCAGGCCCTTCACATAGCGATGGAACAGCAGCAGCGTCTGCAGGTAGCTGCTGTTACCCTTAGCCTCTTCCTCGGTCAGGCGCAGACTCTGAAACAGGGAGCCGTCATCGGTGTCGCCGGTCTTCACCAGAACCGAGATTTTGCTCCCGTCAAGGGGAGCCTGTTCTATCACCGAACAAGCATGGGCACCCAGTAGCTGCTGGTACAATTCCGATTCGACCAACATCTGATACTGGTTCTGTGCATCGCTTAGAAAGATCTTGCTATACCTGAGCGTGCGGCCTTCACGCTGCTCTGCCGCAAGATAACTGCGAATCATGGCATACAGTTCCTCTATCCGCACGCTGAATGAGCCCCTTGTCTGCGGTACTATGATATTATACTTGTTCATCTTATTCTATCTTTTCAACCATGAATTTCACGAATGATCACGAATATTTCTATCCTCATTCGCGTTCACTCGTGGAACTCTTGCATCAAAAGGCCTGTATCATCTGCCCTCTGTGGCCAACCGGAGAATCTCGAGCCTAACGTACCTTCGTCCCGACCCGCTGATCCGAGAGAATCTCGCGACCGGCGGCATGAGCATCGAAGCTGACGCGCTTCACGGTGAAGTCGGGGGTGTTGTACGAGTCGAGCAGCCGGTCATAATATTCGCGGGGGTGGCGCTGAGGCAGCAGGAACGGTTTGCCGACACGTCCATGATCGTCAATCTGCGCAATATAGAGACGTGTATAGAGGCCATCTCCCCGGCGGGAGGTGAACACCACCCAATGGGAATTGAGGCTCCAGTTGTGCCATGAGTCGGTATTGCTGCTGTTGGCAGCCGTCATGGGCCGGGCCTTCAGCGTGCGGAGGTCGAGCAACCAGTTGTCGGCCTCCTTATGCCAGATGGGGAAGCAGCCGTAATCGGCCATGGTAAACATGATAAACCGCCCATCGTAGGAGGGTCGGGGGTGAGTAGCACTCCTGCCCATAGCCTCAGCCCGCAGCAGGGTATCGACCTTGGTGCCAAACCGTCCCTTAGCCGCGTCGAAGGCGATACGGCAGATGTTGTATCTGATGTCTTTGTAATGCGACGGGATAGGCTGTGCCTTCGAGGAACAGAAATAGAGCCACCGCCCATCGGGAGAGAACACGGGGTAGGTCTCAAAATGGCTCTTGGTCATGAGAAGCGTATCGAGGAGCAGCTCGTGGGTCTGCGTATCATAGACGAAGACATCGGACGACTGGTCGAAAACCTCTATGCGCTCGTCGCGAACGGCGTGGAAACTCTGGTGCGTCTGATTGGTGCTGTAGGCGCAATAGCGGCCGCCGGGGTGCCAGTAGGGATAGACCATAGACCCCTTGAGCGAGTCGTTCTTGCTCCTGAGCCATTCGCGGCGACCGCCCTTCTGAATGAGTGTGGCACCGTGCTCGCCGCGGACATGCAGGGTAAACTGATCGGGATTGGTGCGATTGGCGGTGTGACAGTTGAGGCATGCACCGGGAGCCTGCGTATTTTCGAGGATAGCCGACTCGTCAAAACAGGACAGGTCGCGCTGGTAGATACCCAGTTTGCCATAGACCTCATAGCCCGGCGCAATGCGGCGGTAGGTCAGTCCCCACTCGCCGAGGTCGTAACGGCTCACCGTCATGGCGAAGTCGCGGTATCGGGTCCACACCCCATCCTGCCTCACATAGAGCGTGAAGGTGAGCCTGCCGCCCTTGTTGGCAGCCAACAGCTGGTGCCATTCGTCAACGTCCATATCGATAGCCTTACCCTGAACGGTAAGGCTGCCACCCTTGCTGCCCCTGACCGTGAGGTAGAGCGCGTCGTAATCGCCGCCGGTATAGTCGAAATTCATCGGGGCAATCTGTGCCGGTATCGTCACCCCGACATAATCGGGGAAGATACGGGGCAGCTCATGGCTTGGGCGGGCATGCTTCGGCGCACCGCCACAGGCTACGAGGAGGAGCATCGACAAGCCATATACTATAGATCCGAGTCTGTTCATATCAGTAGATAGTCTTCATTTTTTCTTTACCCATTTTCTTATGTCCAAGCTCCCCGAGGAGGATATAATGCCACGCATTGTTGACCATCGGAACCTGGCCGAGTGCAGCAGAATGCCTGTCAGCCATATAGGTGCGTATGAAATTCGTGGTATTCTCCACCGTCTGCGCATCTACGGTGTAGGGCATACCGTCCAGACTGGAGTGCTGCTGGAGCCAGAGTCCGACGAGGATCTCCTGGAAAGCCTTGGGGATATGGTCGTAGGCCACATAGCGGCCGAGGGGATAATACTGCCTGAACCGGTCCAGATCACGCTGCAGCAGCTCATAGGCCATCATGTATTCGTAGGCCATCTTGTTCCTGTAGTTGCCCACGAAGAGCAGTCCGAGCATCTGATCCATCTCCTGGTCGCTGAAGAGATAGTCGGTCTTTTTCTGCCGCATCTGTCGCAGCAGACTGTAGGTGGGGTGGCGGTTGATCTCCGCCTCATGCCCCAGGAGCGCCTCGGTCTTCTCCGCCCAGGCACGATAGAAGAGTGAACGCTCCAGCAAATGCAGGTATTTGCGGGCTACAGCATACTGCCCATTGGCCATATTGGTCTGCGCCAGCCGCTGCATGCACCGGCCGCTCTTCTGAAAATCGGGTATGGCCTCCTGCGCTTCGAACACATAGCGCTGCGCATCGTTGACCATACCCAGGCGGAAGAACACCTCGGCGGTGAGCAGCGGCGTGATCATGTCGCGCTGGAAAGCGGGGAACAGACCCTCGGCACCATTCTGATAGAAATCGAACAGGCGGTCACACAACTGTCCTTTCTGGCTCAGGGCGAGGTTGACGGCCGCCACACCCATCGGCGTGGTGGGCTGATGCTGCACGGCAGCGTCGATGATCTTATCCCACTGCTGGGTACGCACCAGGTAATCGCTGTCAATCAGGCGGTATTTCTCTGCATCGTAGTTCAGGTGCAGGCCTGCCAGACCCACGGCGATGACCGCAAGGTAAAGGACGGGCGGGAGGTAACGCCACCGCAGATGAGGCAGTCCGCCCACCACCGGCACGAGCAGGCCACTGATCACCATGATGACGATCTGGAACACAGGGATAAAGGCAGGATAGCGATAATAATAGAGTCCGCCGAAGATACGGTAGAGCGGATAGTGCAGGACGCAGTAGGCAGCCAGCAGCAGGACCAGCGTCCCCACGAGTACTGCCAGCGACGTGGCGACGGCATGGGGACGGCGGGCGGGCAGAAACTGAAAGAGAGCAACAAACCCTGCATAGACCAGCACATTAGGCCCCACAGCCCAGAAACCCACGAGGGAAGAGAAGATGAGGTGCAGGGTAGAAAGATACGGCATGCCATGAGCCTCGGCGAACTTCTGGCTCCTGAGGTAACCCACCATCAGCGTCAGGGTCATGGCAAGCGAGAGGGGGAAGGCAAGCATCACGTTCTCATCGCCCATATACACCCAGAGGAGCATCGAGGGCAAGAAAGTCAGGGCATACCACTCCCTGCTGACACGCAGCAGAGAGAAGAGTGCAGCATGGAGAAGTTGCACCGACACCAGCGTCAGAGCAATGATGAGGGCACCGATCCAGGGAATGAAATAGAACTGTGTGAGGAACCGGGCGATGTAAGCCGCCACTCCACCGGGCAGCATGAGGTGGCTGCTGAGGTAGCCGGCATCAAAAAGGAACAGCTGATACTGCTCCTGAAAGTTGAGCGCACCACGATAAGGGTACAGCCAGAAGAGGAAAACGGCCAGCCCGAACAGCAACGTCGGCAGAACCGACAGATATTTCCTGTAGGATTCTTTCATCAGTAGTTAGGCGTTATTATTAGCTTAGCAAAGATACTAAAAAGGAAGCGAACGGCATAGGAATAAGCTGGATTTGTGTCATAAAATGTTTTAGACATATCCACCCTATCACAATGAATGTGCTGGAATGTTTTAGACATATCCACATAGTGAACATGTTTTATACCACCATAGAACATAATGTATTTAGAACATAATGACATATTGTTTTTTCAGAATGACATGTCATTTTGTTCTAATACGAGCTGTTTAGCTTCAACCAGCCCATCACGTATCGAATCAAAATGATAGCGAAAGGTCGATTTTCGTGACACTTTGACTTTAACAAATGGTCGCCTCGGAGGTGCGTTCCAGCTCGACGGAGAGGCGAAAAACAGGAGGTGAGCTTGCGATTAATGCTTATTTGCGATGCGACTAATACAGAACTACATTGCGATTAATACTGATTCGCGATGCGAATCATACTGAACCGCAACGCCGATAAGCACTTTTTTGACCCTAAATCAGGCCAAAATAGGGGGATTTTCGGGCATTTTGAGGGGTAAAATGGGCTAAAATCGTAGTGATTGCGATGGTAAATCAATCTAACGTTCTGATTATCAATGGATAGTAAAAAACTCGAAATTTAGGCCGATGAAACGCACGAGGACCTAAGTTTTTGCGAGGAAGCGATTTCTGAGCGCTGTTGATTTTTCAAAGTGACAGCAATTTTCACAAAATAATGTGCAAAGTGTCATTTTGCAGGATTACCGATTTTCTGACGTCTATAAATATCCTTTCAGGAACCTGGCTATCGTGGTGCCGGCAGAGGTGCCGATGATTTTCCTGGTAAGCTGATGGAAAGCGGAGTCGGCCAGGTCGCTCTGCCTCCTGAACAGCGCCACGCTGTCGGCCGGAGCATGCCTGTTGTCGGCCTGACGATAGCGGGCATACGCCGTGTTGCGCCTTATCACCGCATCTTTCCATCGCTGCATCTGGTCGTTCTGAGGCGTTCCCCCGGTAGTGCTGTTGGCATCAAGATGTACCCGAATGGTGCCAGGCTCGGTCACCACGAGCAGATCCTGCGCCTGAAGGCGCTGGTAGATGGGCAGGCGAATGATGCTCACGCGCTCGGTGTCGCCCTCGAAGACGAACTTGCCCTGATGGGCGTAGGTAGAATCTACATTGCTCCGGTTGGCGCCCTCCATGGGGACGAGATAGACCTTCTGACCGTCGGCAACGCCGGCAGTGACGGTTCCCTCGATACGGTACTGAGGCCTGTGGCAGCAGCAGAGCAGCAGGGGCAGCGACAGGGCCATGAGTTTAAGACGGTTCATAGTTAGGATCATAGATAAAATCAGCCCGAAGAGTCTGGGCCGTGTTCATGCGTGGGATCCGCGGTTCCGGCACAGTGCATGGCCGGGTGACGATGGCGGATCATCAGGGTGATGAGAAGCCCCGGCCGCATAACGCAGCCGAGGCTTCATGAAATCCTTCCCCAAGGGGACGATTACTTACGCTTGAAGTTCCAGAACCACGCCGTACCCCAGTCGCCGGCACCCGGCTCGGGAGCACAGAGGCGCAGCTCACTGTTGTCGGCCTTGAGGATCTGATAAACATACTGGCGCGCATTGCCATTGTTGGGGAGCACGCCCATCAGTGGCATCGTACCGCTGAAGGTCAGCGTGCCGATGTCCCAGCCAGCCTTGACCACGTCGCTTGTGGCACTCACGCTGCCCTTCTCGCCACGGCTTGTCTCTACGCCATTGGCGCCAAGACCCATCTTGAACCAGCCGGTAAGACCATCGTTGGGCAGTCCCTTGTCTTTGGCCTGAGTGTCGATGTCTCCGGCAGCCACGATCCACCATGCGGGTCCCGTCGATTCCAGATAGCCACCGTTGCCCCAGACGCCGTCCGAGGCACCGGTGTTCCAAGTATAGGTGTAAGAGGTAAAGCCGTCCTTGCCGTCGCCGAAGAGCGTGGTGAGTATGGGATCGAGGTCGGTAAACTCCTTCACATCGATCGACTTGGGGGCCGACTTAGCCACGGTGCGGTCTTCGCCCGTAACCTGTACGTAGTAGCTCACGGTGCGGGCAGGAGGCAGAACCTGTACCTTCACGGCCGTACCATTGCCTACAAGCGCATTGGTCTCGGCATCATAGACGTAGATGTAGCGTGTGGGCGAGGTGGATACGATGAGGTTGTTGTTACCCTCCGACTTAGCCGTGATCTGCACTTCCTGTGAGAGCTGCTCAGAGGTGACGTTGGCTGCAGGGCTCCCGTCGTCCTGCTGCGGGTCGCACGACGACATCGTGAAAGCAAGGAGTGCAGCTGCAAATAATATCTTTTTCATGTTGATGATTCTTTATTGTTGATACATTTATTTCCAACCCTGATACTCCGAGGTCTGGTCGGTCCAGCCTTCGTTCTGGGTAACACTACCCAGGGAGACCTGGCTCTCGGGCATCTTCTGGAAGCCTGCCGTAGCCTTGAAGCGCGCCTCGTAGCCGCCATTGTGGCCCGTGTTCTTGTCGGGCGCGCCACAATAATATACAGGCTGGTTCAACTGGCGCGACAGGGCCTGAACGGCGATATGCCACCGACGGATATCATTCCAGCGGGTGCCCTCGAAGGCGAGCTCCCAGCGACGCTCATTCTGCAGGGCCTGGAGCGAATAAGAGGCGATGGGCTTCAGCCCGGCGCGTGCACGCACCTTGTTGATGCCGGTCACGTCTTCCTTCAGCTCGCTCTGCATGAGCAGCACGTCGGCAAAACGGATGAGCACGAGGTCGTGGATGTTGCCCAACTGCATATTGTTGTTACCCTGGACCCAGTTGGACGAACCATACATCAGGCTCTCGAAACAGCTCAGATAAGGCACGGCATTGGATCCCGACGTGGGGAAGGCAGCTGCGTCGGACCCATCATTCTTGGCACTTACCGCAGAGGTCTTCTTAGCGTAGTAGTCAGTCTCCTGTACGAAGTCAGCCCAACCGCCCTTCGTGTATTTAGGCAGTTTATTCACATCCTGAACGGAAGCCTCCAGGCGTATGTCGCCAGATTCGGCACTGTTCCAGTCCTGTACGAGGTTAGGAGCCACAGGTCCTGCACCCCATCCCTGTCCGAAGGGGAAGGTGTTGGCCAGATCCTGACCACCGCGGACACTGAAATGGAGAGCCAAACCATTGGCATAACCGATGGTGGTTGACCAGTCGGCACGCTTGTTAAACTTGATGGCAAACATCGACTCGGGGTTGATGCCATTGTCATCTTCCACCCACTTCAGGCCTTTGCCTTTGGTATAGTCGTAGTCGTTGACGGTGCAGCGGTTGGTGTAAGCCCAGAGGTTGCGGAAATCGGGCACTAAGGTGTAACCCGACTCGTTGACACACTCGTCGATGCAGGCAATGACCTGCGCCTTGGTAAGCGTCTCTCCGTTGGGAAGGGCTACCTCGGTAAGGGGCTTGTAAGTAGCGCTGGTGAGGTCGGCGACGGTGGTGCCGTTGCAGTAGAAGCCGGTGTAGAACAGCCACGCACGTCCCAGCATGGCCGCGGCAGCATAGCGATCAACATGACCATTGGTCAGTCGCTGCTTGGGCATGGTGGTAGCGGCGGTGTAGAGATCCTGCAAGATCTGTCCCCACAGCACCTTCACGTCGCCTGCGGGCACCGTCTCGCCCGAGGGTACGGTCATCAAGGGCACGTTGCCGTACATGGAAGCCAGCTCATAATGATAGAACGCACGGAGGAAGAGAGCCTCGCCCATGACCTGCGTTTTCTCGTCATCGGTCAGCTTGGTGTTGGGGATAGAGGTTATCAGCGTGTTGGCACGGTTGATGCCCTGATAACGAATGCTCCAGAAATCTTTCGTCATATCTGCGTTATAGTTGCAGATCAGATCCTCGGCCTGCATCAGCTTGTCGTTCACACCACCGCCGCCAAGCTGATCGTCGCTGGCGAGGTTAGAATAATAGAGGAACGACTCCTGCGGATAAGCCATCACCTCGTTGAGGTTCTGATAGATGCCGGCCAGTACGGCTGTGGCATCACTGCTCTTTGCAGGGAAGTTTTCGGTAGACAGCTCTGTCATGTTCTGGACGTTGTCTATATCACATGATGTGAAAGTACCGACCGCCATCAGGAGAGCTCCTGCGATATATGATATTCTTTTCATTGTGATTGCGATTTAGAATTTAACATTGACGCCAACGAGGAAAGTACGCGCCTGTGGATAGTTGCCTACGTCAACACCCGTCACCCAAGGGTGATCGCCGTCAAGCGACATACCGTTCTCGGGATCCATACCCTTGTAGTTGGTGATGGTAAACAGGTTCTGAGCCGTGACGTAAAGGCGGAGCTGTGAGAACGGACTACCTTTCCACAACTTGGTGAAGTCGTAACCCAACGTGACGTTCTGCATACGGAAGTAGCCGGCATTATCGATATAGATATCGGATATCTGCTGCCAGTTAGGGCCTACATTCATGCGAGACAACAGTGGGTAACGGTTTGAGGTTCCCTCACCCGTCCAGTAGCCATACACCTCGGAGGTGTAGTTCTCCTGTTCGCCATCGGTAAACTTACGATAGGAACGTGCCACCTGCTGGCCCAGTGCTGCATAACCTGTCATCGACAGATCGAAGCCTTTGTAGCCGAGGTTCAGGCTGATACCCATCGTTACATTAGGGTTAGGATCACCCAGATTGGTCTTGTCGTCAGGGGTGATCTTCCCATCGCCGTCAGTATCCACAAACTTCAGGTCGCCAGGCTTGATACCCGCTCCCTGCAGAGAATTAATGGCATCGCCGCCACAGTTCTTAGCCAGGTAGTCGACCATGTCTGTCTGATTCTGGATTACACCATCGGTCCTGAATCCATAGAAATAGCCGATAGGCATACCTTCCTCAAAGCGAGCCATAATGCCTGTATTCTGTGCCAGCAGGTCATTACCGCCGTCGTTATACTTTTTGGAACTATTCACTGCGGTCACCTTATTGCTGTTGACGGCAATGTTATAATTGACACCATAATTGAAGTCTTTGCCTATCTTATCCTGCCAGTTGAGGGCAAGCTCAAAACCCGTGTTGCGGACAGTTCCCGCATTACGAAGCTGATCGTCGAAACCAGTAGTAGATGCTACAGGAACCTTCACTAAGAGGTCTTTGGTCTTCTTGTAGTACCAATCGAAGTTGATGTTCAGGCGCTGATTGAGGAAACGTGCATCAAGACCGAGGTCGGTCTGCTCCGAGGTCTCCCATGTCAGCTCCTCATTGGCCAGACGCGATGGACTGGCACCCGAGGTATAGCTGTCCTTATTGTTATTGAATGAGTAGTTAGACTTGGGATCGAACGCGAAGGTAGCTTGATAAGCAAAAGCATCAACGACATTCTTGTTACCGTTCTGTCCCCAGCTGGCACGGAGCTTCAGATAATCCATCCAGCTGCTTGTCGACTCCATAAACTTCTCGTTGCTTACTACCCAACCTGCAGAAACAGAGGGGAAATAGCCCCAGCGATGACCAGGTGCGAACACAGAGGAGCCATCGGCACGGAAGATGGCCGTAAGCATGTAAGTCTCCTTGTAATCGTAGTTGATACGACCGAAATAAGAGAGCGCGCGTGAGTCTCCGTATGGACTTCCATCTACGGTTGCCTTACCTCCCCGATCATTGGTGTTGTGCAGGTAGGCATGCGCAAAGTCACCAAAGATACTGGTGTAAGACGTGGCATTGATACTCTCTCCAAATCCCGGTTTCGACTCGCTGTATTCCATACCGGCCAGGAAGTCGAAATGGTGCTGGTCTTGCAGGGCAAACTTGTAGTTGAGGGTGTGCGTATTGCTCCAGCCCCAGCCCAGTCCGGCCTGCTGCGTCACCTGATCGGTGGTGCGCTTCATACCTGCTGTGTTCTCGTTGGCATTGAAGTTGGGCAGATAGGAACGCCACGACCATGAGCTCTGGTTGTAGTTGAACTGTGCACGGTAAATCAGGTTCTTGATAGGCTGAATCTCGGCATATCCTACAGCCGAGAAATTGAAGCTGCGGCTCTTGTTGTTAGCACTCTGAGAATTTCTCAGCACATAGAGAGGATTGACGGTATAAGAATTGTAGTTGTACCATCCCTCCGTACCCGAATGTTTCAAGTCATCATTGTTGAAATAGTTGCCGTCGGCATTATAAAGAGGTACCAGCGGGTTGGCCCGGAGCATGTCCGACAACGTGTTGCTGTACTGGTTGCCTATCTGGATGCCTTGGCTTTCACGATGGTTGAAATATACATTCTCTCCAACCTTCACCACGTCCAGCCCACTGTCATTGCGATAGACCACATGTTCGGAGTTGAGACGCAGGGTAAAGCGGCGGAAATCGCTCTTGGCAAAGTCGCCGCCGAAGATACCGTCCTGATACTGATAACCTGCACCCGTGCTGAACTTAGAACGGTCTGTACCTCCTGCCACATTGATGGCATGACTCGTGGTCACGGCATTCTTGTTGCGCAGCAGGTCGAGCCAGTTGGTGCCCTTGTTAGCACCGCTCTGATAATCTTTCAGCAGGTCGGCATCGACAAAGCGGCTCCAGTCGTAAGGTGCTACGCCGCTGTTCACCCGCACGTAGTCCTGAATGTCCATATACTCCTTGGCGGTAAGCAGATCGGGCATACGGTACACGTTCTGCCAGCCGATGTTGCCATCGTAGCTCACCTGTATCTTGCCCTCCTTACCCTGACGGGTGGTAATCAGGATTACACCGTTGGCAGCTGCCGATCCATAGATGGCGGCAGAAGCAGCATCTTTCAACACGTCGATACGCTCAATGTCGGCAGGGTTGATGTTGTTGATATCGCCGCCCGACACGCCGTCGATGACATAGAGAGGCTTGGTATCGCCGTTCGTACCGGCACCACGGACAGCCACCTTGAAGCCGTCGCCGGGCTGTCCTGATGCTGCCTGGATAGTAACACCCGGGCTCATGCTCTGCAGGGCACCTAACGCCTAGGTGGTGTTCATCTTCTGAATGTTGTCGCCCTTCACCTCCACGGTGGCACCGGTGACGAGCTTCTTCTTCTGCACGCCATAGCCCACCACGACCACTTCGTCGAGACTCTTGTCGTCGGAACTTAGGGTGGTGGTGATCTGGCTGCGGTTTCCTACGGGCACCTCCATCGTCTTATAGCCTACATAAGTGATGACGAGGGTGGCGCCGGGCCGCACATTGATGGTGTAGTTACCATCAAGATCGGTAATCACAGCGTTATTGGTACCCTTCTCCACTACGGTGGCACCAATGATGGGACCTTCTGCATCTGCGACATGTCCAGATACTTTCTTCGCCTGCTGTACAGCCTCTGCATGAGCCATAGGTATGGCCTGAACCTGTGGAGAATAAGCAAGCCCCAATGCAGCGCAAGCACTGACCAGCAATACGTCTTTTCTAATTTTTAAATTCATACGTTCGTGGGTTCTTAGTTTAAGTAATATGTTTCATCAACAAAGGGCAGAGGCGGCACATCCGTGATGTGGGGCATCTGCATGGTAGGTACCGGTACCCATTCTGGCAGGTAAGGATCCCTGTACGGTTGACAGGCAGGGATTCCGAAGTGACAGGGGGTAGCTGGCAACTTACCTCATCATAGTTAAGTTGAGTTGTAAGTCATAATAAGTGAGTTAAATTAATATTTTAGTTTAGGTTCCTATTTCAGATTCGTTAGTCGTCGTCAGTTTGCACCAGAGGCCTTGACACCTCTCAGCTTTCTTTCATCATGTGCATTAAGTCGTCATCTGGAATGACGCATGGGGTGTGGCTTTCGCCTATCTGGATTAGTCCTTCTTTACCTCCTTCCATATATGCTTGGCATAAACCAGATGGTAGAAATCGTAGAGATGGCTGAGGCGGGTGAGGCGCTCCTTGAAGGCTCCGAAATCCTTCTTGCCCTCGCACCACTGCACTTCGGCCAGTGCTGCCATACGCGGAAGCACCTGATATTCGGCCAGCCTCGTATGGGTGATGTATTCTGTCCACAGGTTTGCCTGCACGCCGAGAATGTGCTGGCGGAGCGAAGGATCGAGCGTGTCGGGTATGGGCTGCAGGTTGTACACGCGCTCCACGGGTACACAGTTGCCGATCAGCAGCGGTTCGTTGTAGGTATCCTTCGTCTGATAATAGTCAAAGTAGCACTCCGGACTTGGTGCCATCACCACGTCGTGCCCCCTCTGCGCTGCCTTGATGCCGGGAGCAGAGCCATTCCAGCTCATCACCGCCGCACTCCGGGTGATGTCACCGCCCATGATCTCGTCCCAACCGAGGATACGGCGCCCCCTGTTGTTCACGAATTTCTCGATCCTGCCGGTGAAATAGCCCTGCAGGTGCTTCACGTCGATGCCTTCCTGCTTCATTCTCGCCTGACACTTAGGGCAGGATTCCCAGCGTGTTGTGGGGGTCTCGTCACCGCCGATATGGATCAGTTTCGAGGGGAAGATGTCGATGATCTCACCCAGCACGTCCTCGCAGAAAGAGTAGATCTTCTCGTTTCCGATGCAGAGCACATCGTCGAAGATGCCCCAATCGCCCAGCACCTTATACGGACCGCCGGTACACCCGAGCTCGGGATAGGCTGCCAGCGCAGCCACGGCATGTCCGGGCATCTCTATCTCGGGAATGACGGTGATGAAACGGTCGGCAGCATACTTCACGATCTCGCGTGCCTGCTCCTGGGTATAGTAACCGCTGACAGGCGTACCATCATAGATTCCCGAGTTGCGGCCTATGACCGACTCGCTCCGATAAGAGCCTACATCGGTCAGCCGGGGGTACTTCCTGATCTCGATACGCCACCCCTGATCATCGGTGAGGTGCCAGTGGAACACGTTCATGTTGTGCAGGGCGAGCAGATCGATATATTTTTTCACAAAATCCAGGGAGAAAAAGTGACGGCAACAGTCGAGGTGCATACCGCGATAAACGAATCGCGGCTCGTCCTTCACGGTGCCGTAAGGCAGCAGTACACGGTCGGTGGATCCCGCAGGGATGGCCTTGCGCAGAGTCTGCACACCGTAGAAGATGCCTTTGGCTGTGCTGCCCTCGATCGCAACCCCCTTCTTCCCCACGGTCAGCACATAGCCTTCCTCGTTTTGTATCTTCTTGTTCAGGCGCAAGGTGATGGCATTGGCAGTCCTCGCCGTGGTCAACGGCAGTGCCAGTCCAAGATTCTCCTGCAGATAATTGTGCAGGAATAAGGCATCACGCTGCAGCAGATTGTCGCCCATGGGATAGACAATGGCTGTCTGTCCGTTCAGCACGAACTGTCCATCTCCCGCTATGTTGATCTCCTGAGGCAAGGGAACCACCCGATAATCGGCAACGACCGTAGCAGCCGAGATACTGAACCACCGCAGCAATACAGCCAGAAGCAACAGTATAGATCTCTTCATTTTCATTAGCCTTAATAGTATTTTAAATGATTGTCGATAGGTACGTCACATCGTTACAGCCGTTCCATGATCTCCAGACACATGCGGCTGTTGTGGTAAGGGCATTTCCAGAATCCAGCCTTGTCATCATCACGGTTCACCGTTCCCTGATCGTCCACGCTCCAATGCCATTCGCCTTTATCCCAATCTATGAGACTCCGCTTCACAAATTCCCAGCATTTCTGCGCCGTTTCCAGTGCCCTCTCGTCTCCGAAGTACTGGTAGAGGTTCACGTGTCCGATGATATTCTCGCACATCACCCACCACTGTCGCTGTCGATCTACACGTCCGTTGTCTGTCCAGCGCTCATAGATCATCGACCCGTCAGGCTGCAGTCCCTCGTCGGCGGCAGCGGCAATCTGCCTCACCAGCAGTTCCATGCGCTCCAGCCAACGCTCGTCTCCCAGCACCAGCGCGGTCTCGTGGAGCAGCCACGAAGCTTCGATATCGTGCCCGAAACTCTGGATATTGCGCCTGCCCTGCCATTCGTCGTCGAAGAAGAGATCCAGATGGTGCGTCCCCTTATTATATATATGATCGGCGAAAATGCCGAGAAGGGTGTCGATGCTCTGTCGAAGTTCTGCCGAAGGCCATACACGATAGAGGTTGGTGTAAGGCTCGATGATATGCAGATGCGTGTTCGTCGTGCGCGATCCGTTCTCGTCTTTATCGCTCAGCCGCATGTCGGCGATAGGCTGCCAGTTGCGCGTGAGAGCCTCGACATAGCCTGTATTCTTAGCATCGAAGGCGTGCTGCTCGATCGTATGATAGAGGTCGATCGCCGTTTGCAGTGTCTCTTTGTCTCCCGTGGCACGCACATACTCGCTCAGTCCGTAGATAGTGAAGCCGATGGCATAGATCTGTTTCTTCGTGTCCTTTGGCGTACCGTCGGCATTCAGGCTCCAGTACACGCCTCCTTCCTCATGGTCTATAAAGTGCCTGAGAATATAATCGCGAGCCCAGGTGGCGACATCGAGGTATTCTTTTTTCTTCAACACGCGGTAAGCGGCAGCAAAAGCCCACAAGATCCGGGCGTTGAGTATAGCTCCTTTCTCTGCGTCAGGATGCACCTTGTCATATCCGTCGATACGTCCGAAGAAGCCTCCGCGCTCGCGATCCACGGTGTTCCGTATCCAGTAATCGAGGATATTGCGCTGCAATACCTCGGTCATCTCCTCTTTCATCTTGTTCATATCCATTCCTCCTCACTGCGTTTCAGCTTCAGTTCACCATTGATCTCTGCAATCCGCTCAGTGGTCAGGGGATAGAAACGGCACACCAGCATGCTCAGCAGTGCCACGCCTGCCGGTATGAAACTCATCAGCCAGCGCAGACAGGCCAGTGCACTCTCGGGCTGAGTGAGCACGGCCTGGGCCGTCATCTGTGCATCGGTACGCACCATATAGCCGAAGGCGGCGAGCAGCCAGAGCACGGCAGCACCACCGATGGCACCGCCAAACTTCTGCGCCATCGAGCTACTCGAGAAGATCAGGCCCGTAGAAGCCGTATTGAACTTCAGTTCGGCATAGTCGCTCACGTCAGCATACATACTCCAGACCAGCGGCGACATGATACCAGTGAGGATCGAGATCATCACCTGGAACACCAGCATCAGCCAGAAGCCGATGGGCGATACGGGAATGAAGAAGAACAGTACGCTTAGCACCACCAATGCTGCGTTGACGCCGATAAAGGTGGTCTTCTTGCCCAGCCGGCCTGCAATGGGCACCGTCAGTGCCACTCCGGCCATATTAGAAACCTCTCCGATACTCAGGAACAGGCCCGCATAGAAGAGGATCGACCATGATCCGAGCATGAGATGCTGGTTGAATCCGATCACATCGGCAAAATAATAAGCCACCGTAGCACCGCGAACGGTGTTGAAGAGGTTGAAGCACAGGGCTGCCACGATCAGGATCCACCAGGGACGATTGTGCAGCAACGACCTCAGGTCTGTCCCCACCGACACGGTTGATACGGTCTGCAGCCGCTCGCGGGTGAGCATAAAGGTCAGGATAAACAGCACGAAACAGGCCACGGCAATGACGACCATCGCATACATCCAGCTGTTCTGCAGACCGATACCCAGGCTCCTGAACATGTTGCAGAGAGGCTCCCAGGAAGCCAAGGCGATGAAGGAGCCGCCGTAAGCAAAGAACATGCGGAAGCTGGAGAACACCGTCTTCTCGTTGGAGTCTTCGGTAATCACACCAAGCATGGCGCCGTAAGGCACGTTGATGGCTGTATAGACCGTCATCATGAAGATATAAGTGACGTAAGCCCAGATGAGCTTACCCGCATAGTCGAAGTCGGGTGTGGTAAACAGCAGGACACCTGCCACGGAGAACAGAGGTGCTATCCACAGCAGATAAGGACGGTATTTGCCCCACCGGGTATGCGTACGGTCGGCAATGACACCCATCATCGGGTCGGACACGGCGTCCCAGATGCGGGTGATGAGCACCAGCACGCCCGCATCGACGAGGCTCAGACCGAAGATGTTGCTATAGAAGAACGGGAGATAATAGGAGAATATCTTCCAGAACATGCTGCTCGACATGTCGCCGAAGCCATATCCTATCTTCTCCGACAGACTACTTCTGCTCATGGTTCTTGGCTATTAATCGTTTGATGGTTTCCACGCTTGCACTGCTGCTGAAGCCGTCTTCGGGCGTGTTCATGCAGTAGTCCACCAGCTTGTCGATGGTCGAAACGGCCACGTGCATGCGGGTGTCCGACGAGGCATAATAGATAAACACCGTCCCGTCCTCGTCGGCAATCCAGCCGTTCGAGAAGGTCACATTCATCACGTCGCCGATATACTCCTCTCCCTCGGGCACCAGGAAGTAGCCGCCAGGCTGTGCTATGACCTTCGTAGGATCTTCGAGAGCGGTCATATACATATAGAGCACATAGCGCAGTCCGCTGGCACAGCCTCTCACTCCATGAGCCAGGTGCAGCCACCCGCGGTCGGTCTTGATGGGCTGAGGGCCTTCGCCGTTCTTCACCTCCATAATGGTGTGGTAGTGGCGCAGGTTGATGATCTTCTCCTCGGTGATGCAGGCGTGGGTGATGTCGTCTGCCAGTGCCCAACCTATACCGCCACCAGAGCCGGCATCGATGAATCCATCCTGTGGACGGGTATAGAAAGCGTACTTGCCATTGACAAACTCCGGGTGAAGCACCACGTTGCGCTGCTGCGACGCCGTCTTCAGATCGGGCAGGCGTTCCCACGTCTTGAGGTCATGGGTACGGGCGATTGCGGCGGTGGCGGTGGCAGCAGAGAGGTCATTGGGCTGGCTGTCGTCATGGCGCTCGGCACAGAACACGCCGTAGATCCAGCCGTCCTCGTGGGCCGTCAGCCGCATATCATAGATATTGGTGGCGGGGATTTCAGCCTCGGGCATGGTGATGGGCTCGGGCCAGAAACGGAAGTTGTCCACGCCGTTAGGGCTCTCTGCCACGGCGAAGAAGCTCTTGCGGTCGGCTCCCTCCACTCTCACCACCAGCACATACTTGCCTTGCCACTTGATGGCACCGCTGTTGAGCGTGGCATTCATCATGATACGCTGCATGAGGTAAGGGTTATCCTTGGGCGAGAAGTCATATCTCCATTCCAGAGGAGTATGCTCTGCCGTCACCACGGGATAGGTATAGCGGACGTAGATGCCGTTACCACAAGGCTTGGCGGTATTCTTTCGGCTCAAAAATTCTTCATGGTGGCGGCGCAGTTCAGCCACCTTTTCTTCAAAAGTCTTCATATTGACACACTTATTTTTTATTGCTGATATCGTTAACAAAGAGGGTTCTCTTCTCCTCGTAGAACCGAAGGAAGTCGGCAGCCGTCTGGTGCCCCTTATAACTCATGTAGAGTTCCTTCTCGTTGTCCCACGCATTACGCCAGAACAGCGTGTAGGCGATGGGGTAACGTGAAGCCACCTTCCAGAACACCTTGGTAAACCATTCGGCGTATGGCAGCTGCTGGGCACCGGTCTCCGTCAGGGCGATGAGCTTCTTCCGCTTCCTGCCGATCTCCTTCAGTACCGTGAGCTCCTGGTTCAGCCGTTCCATATACTTGGCATTGTCGTGCTCAAAATCGTAAATGTCCACGCCGATGAGATCTACATACGCGTCACCGGGATAGTATTCCATCATCTTGGCTTCGCTCTCGGGGGCGGAGGCATTGGGCGAGTAAGCCCACACCACATTGTCGCAGCCACTGGTCTTCTCCACAAAATCGTGGGTCATGATATACAGTTGCTTGTATTCTGCAGGGGTACAACTCTTCGCTCCCCACCAGAACCAGCTGCCGCCCATCTCGTGCCAGGGACGGAATATTACGGGGACTGACCGACCGTCAGCTGTCTTGAGCGACCTGATGAAGCGGGCCACCTCCGTCAGCCAGCCCACGAACTTGTCGTGCTTGTCACCGCCCGGCAGGATCGCTGTCACGGCATGGCCCGACGGATCCCACGCATTCTCGCCTGTGACAGGATTGTAAGGGTGCCAGCTCAGCGTGACGACGCCCCCGCGCTGATACTGTGCTACGATCTCCTGGCGCATCCTGTCAAACGGAACATGGTCGAGATTCAGCTCTGATCCCAGCTCCATCTTACCGAGATCGAAGCCCATCACGGCAGGATAGCTGCCCGTGAGGTCCTTCACGTCAGAACGGTCCAGCTCCCATTTCCATGTCCTGCCATATACGGGGTCGTCCTGATGTCCCACCATCATGCCCCTGCGGGTAAGTTTCTTCAACCGCCCGATCAGCTGATGGCGGGGAGTGGAATTACCCGCTGCTATATTCATGGTGAAACAGAGGGTAAGGGTTAAAAGTGATATTCTATGGTTCATAAGTAATCATGTGTTTCTTTGCTATGATGTCATTTGCCGAGCAGCTGACTCATCAGCCATGCCTGCCACTCATCCCACTGCTCCTGAAAGAGGAAATGCCCCGTCTGGGGATACACGCTCAGCTGCTTGGGAGCCTTCACCTCGTTATAGGTGGCATAGGAGGCAGTGGGCGGAACCACCACATCGTTATACCCGAAGGAGTACCACCCGGGCGCCGTCACTCTGCGGGCGAAGTTCACCCCGTCATAATAGCGTGCTCCCTCTATACGTCTGGCATCTACGTTCTTCTGCTGATAGAAATAATGGGGCCAGCCGCCGGCCACGCCGTGGAGCTCCTTTTCATAGTCGCACATGGCATCGTGCACCACCCCCAGACAGGTGATACGCTTGTCGAGGGCCGCCACGGCGAGCGAGAGGAATCCGCCCTGGCTCGATCCCGTCACCCCGATCTTCCGTCCGTCCCATTCGGGCAGCGATGCGATATAATCTACAGAGCGTACAGCTCCGGTCACCACGCGGTAATAGTAGTTGCGTTTAGGATTGTCGAGGTTAGTCTCCCAATAGCCATCGAGGGCTCCGCTCAGCAGCCGGTCGTACACCTCCTGCTCCATAGTGACAGGAATACCGTGTATTCCTATCTCCAGCGTGATCACGCCCTTCGCTGCCGTCCAGGGGTCGCCCTGATAGGGTCTGACGCCTGCTCCGGGAACCCTCAGCAACGCAGGATATTTGCCAGGCTTCGTGGGGACGCACAGAATGCCGTAGATACGGCTGTTCCACTTGTTGTTCTGAAAGCTGACCTCATACGTGTTTACGGCCTCTGTGCTGCGCTCGGGCAGCAGTCTGCGGGTGGGTTCCAGACTGGTTTGTCGGGCCTCCTTCAGCGCGTTGCCCCAAAATTCGTCGAAATCCTTAGGACACTGTGTATCGGCACGTAGCTTCTCGGGCGAGAAACTCACCGTGCACAGGTCTTCATAGTTCTTCAGACCGATGGTGGTCCTCACCCACAGACGGTAAAATCCGGGGTGGTCGAGCTTGCCTTTCCAGGTCATCTCTCCCTCCTTCAGCCTGACACCCTCGCGCTTCTCGTTGAGATATTTCTCTGGTCCGGCCTCCACGTTCACCACAGCATCGGGCACCGGTGTACCCGAACGGAGCACCTGAACCTTGAAATGTGCCTCCTCGCCCACCCTGTAGTTCCAGTCGCGGTGGTCGGGCTGAATACTGATGGTGATACTGTTACCCCTGATCTGAGCCGAGACGCCGGCACCGACGAGCAGCAGCAGCCCGACAAGCAAACCACACCGGAGGCGGATCCATGAGTGCGAACACTGGGATATGAAATGTACTGGATTCTGACAAATAGTAGTAGGAATCATATTCATCGGTAGTTTAGGCTTTTATTGATATTGCAAAGTTATTTCAAAAAATAATAAAGCGACGATACTTTTTTGACTTAAGTTAATACTATTGTACTTAAATCCCTCTCTGAACAGAAAGCATGCCGTCCTGTATTCCGACATCACCCGAAAGGCGAACGCACCACTCTCTGTCAAAACAAGGCCGGTTTTTCCTGCTGACTGTCCCTATACCTCTTATTATAATATAAGGTATCATTCTTCGATGGCCTATCCAATACTATATGTCACAAATATCGCACAATACACAACATTATG
>LAHS01000068.1_pt1 | contig 26938 bp, 21 predicted proteins | sample 329651 | NCBI WGS metagenome assembly LAHS01 (sample SAMN03275699, study PRJNA271635) | activated sludge metagenome | isolation source: sample C-1 Sludge from hydrolytic chamber (first chamber) of Anaerobic... | reverse complement strand
TTAAATTTTTTTAGTTATGTCCCAGCCCCTTTTTGTTACACATCATATTTTTGTACTACTTCATCTTCGTAGCGATTATATCGTTGCTTAAATAGCTTAAATAAATGTGTGACGAGTACTTTTAAAATTGCATAGCCTGGAATCCCTAAAATTACACCTGGTACACCAAATAATGAACCTGCTGTTAGCAATACGAAAATAATCGAAATAGGATGGATGCTCAAGGATTTCCCCATAATTTGTGGAGAAATAAACTTCCCTTCTATTAACTGCACTATCGTCCAGACGATGGCTAGTTTAACAAGCATTAATGGCGAGTTAACGAGCGCAATAATAGCAGCTGGTGTAATTGCAATGACTGGTCCTAAATAAGGAACTACACTTGTTATCATAGCTAAAAAACCAAGTAGCAATGCATATTTCATGCCTATAATTAAGAAGCCAATTGTGACCATTGCCCCGATACACATTGACACTAAAATTTGCCCTTGTATGTAAGAACTAATTTGCTTGTCCATATCGTGTAAAACATCATGTAAACCTGGACGCATGCGAGGCGGGCATATTTTCATAACAAATTTCGGTAATTTCTCGCCATCTTTTAATAAATAAAATAATATAAATGGTACCGTTACAAGCGATAAAATAATGCCTGTTAAAGTTGAAAGAAAACCGGTTATCCCTGTTGCAACACCTTGTGCTAAATTAGCCGCTGTATCTTTTACTGTTTCAATAATATCTGTCGTAAAATTCATAACAACTTTTTCATAATTAAAATCCATATTGGCTAAATACTCATTAACACGTGAGTTATTTAAGTATTCCACTATATTTTGTGTTAGGGCCATAAAATAGACAGGGAATTCCTGTGCTAAATTCGTAAATTGATCTCGTAAAAATGGATAGACCAACACGACAAGTAAAGTAATGACGCCAACTACACCAATATATAAAATTAAAATGCCCCAAATTCTTGGGATACGCCACTTTTCAAGTATTCCTAATAATGGTCGTAATAAATAATACCCGATTACGGCTAGTACCCCTGGTAAAATAACAACCTCAAATAATACTTGTAGCGGGGTAAATATAAAGGAAACTTTTCCAAACATGTAAATGACACATGCGAGTAATAATAAAATAATTAACGTAAATAATAAATTTTTACCACCTAAAAAGCGAATAAACTTCGTCGAAAAGAAGTTTGAATGCTCCCTCGGTCTTTTTTCACTCATCTACTCACCCCAATCCGAATGCTCACCTATATTTTACAGGATAATGTTGGCTTTTGCGAAGTTTCACTCTAAGGAAATTCCTAAAAATTTACTTAAAAACGCTTTGTTTGCCTTTTCATCAATCACAATAGCAGATCCTGCATGGCTAAAATTTTGGAAATCATAGCTACCTTCAATAGGTATTGTCGCTTTCTCGATTGATACTTTCCCTTTAGACACCATTTTTAAAACTTGTTGGATTTCACCTGCAGATGAATAATCAGTCGTTACATAGCCTTGTGCGGCACCGATGAATTTAGGTAAATTCAATAGATTTTGTGGTGCTAATATTTCATTTTTTAATGCTTCAATCACTTTTTGCTGACGAGCAACACGCCCAAAATCTCCTTCCGCATCATGGCGGAATCTTGCATAGCCAAGTAATTCCTGTCCATTTAGATTATGCGTACCTTTTGTAAGGGTAACACCAATTTTTTCCGACATATCCTTTTCTACATCCATTTCCACACCATTAGGTGCTAAAATGTCTACAAGTGATTCAAAATTTTTAAAATCGACTAGTGCGTAATGATGAATTGGTAAACCAAACATATTACTTAATGTGTCTTTTAACAGTTGAACACCACCTAAATAATACGCCGTGTTTAGTTTATAGGATTGATAGTCGGGAATGTCTGCATAAATATCCCGCATAAATGATACTAGTTTGACATCGTTTGTTTTCTTATTCCAAGATAATACCATCATTGTATCTGTTCGCGATTTCTCCTCACCGCGTGTATCGATTCCTAGTAATAAATAGTTCTCAATATCGTCCTTTACTTCGTCTCCACTAAAGTCTTCTTGGGGTACCAACGTGTCTGTAGCTAATTGCAAACCACTTCGATATTGCATAATACTGTATCCAGCAATGACAATGACACAGAGTAATAAGAACGTAAACAGTGCTCTTCCTTTACGCAATCGACGTTTCTTAGGACGTTGTGAGCGTCTTGTATAGTCTTGCTCTTCCATAACGAACTAACTCCTCTATTTTTTTATAGTTAATGTAACGATTGAAAGTAAGGAAAGTTTCATTTTTCTCCTACTATCCTCATCAGCATCTATCTATTCGTTATTTTACACCCTATTTGCCAGTAATGAACAAAATAATGCTATAATATTTTCACAAAAGAAAGGATGATGAATATGATAGAAAAAGCGACGTTTGCAGGTGGCTGTTTTTGGTGCATGGTGAAGCCATTTGTAGAATGGGATGGCATACATAAAGTTACATCAGGCTATATGGGTGGCCATTTAGAAAATCCAACATATGAAGACGTTAAAAAAGGCAACTCAGGTCATTTAGAAGTAGTCGAAATTGAATTTGATCCCACTATTTTTAGTTATGAACAGTTACTTGATATTTATTGGATGCAAATTGACCCTACAGATGCCTACGGTCAGTTTCACGACAGGGGCGAATCCTATGCAACGGCCATTTTTACGTATTCTGAAGAACAAAAAAGAATTGCACAGGCATCGAAAGAAAAGCTTGCCAATAGTGGTCGCTTCGATAAACCTATTGTAACCACAATTCGTGATGCTCAACACTTTTATCCAGCAGAAGATTACCATCAAGACTATTACAAAAAAGAACCGGACCATTATAAACAAGATCGAGCGGTATCAGGACGTGATGAATTTATTGCGGAACATTGGAAAAAATAATAGAAATCAAAGACAGTTTCTCTAAATCATACAAAAAGAATCCATCGTGTGAAAAACACAAGATGGATTCTTTTTTCATTAAGTTAAGGTAAACGACTGCATTGCATCAAAGAAACGCTTGCCATACTTCTCGAATTTCACTTCACCAATACCACTCACTTGTCTAAGTCCTTCCAGCTCTGAAGGCTTTTTATCGCATAATTCACGCAATGTTTTATCAGAGAACACGACAAATGGTGGTACCTTTTCTTCATCGGCAATCTCTTTGCGTAATATGCGTAAGTGTTCAAATAATGGATCATTATCTGCAAGTTGTCGAACCGTAACAGCTTGTTTTCGCATAACTGTTCGCTTGCCTAACAAAACAGATTTTCCTTCCTCCGATACATAAATCGTTGGAAATGTGCCATGTTTAACTGCTAATAATCCTTCCGCAATTAAAAATTCGATAAAATTAGAAACCTCCTTCGAAGATTGCCCTTTTAAAATGCCATAGGTTGAAAGTCTTGAAAATCCAAATTCAAGAACTTTTTGATTTTTAGAGCCTATTAATACTTGTGCTACCATTGTTTTGCCAAATTTTTGTCCCATTCTTACAACACATGCTAATACCTTTTGTGCATCTTCCGTGACATCTTTTACGTCCCGGTTATCTTGACAATTACTGCAACGTTTACAAGGTGCGGCTGCCTGTTCACCGAAATACGTTAAAATCGCATTTTGTAGGCAGCCTTCGGTATGACAGTAATCGACCATCGTTTGTAATTTTTCTAATTCCTGTGCGATACGCGCCTCATCACGTGTCTGCTCAATTAAAAAACGTTGTGTTTGTACATCCCCTGAAGCGTAGAGCAAAATACAAGCACTCGGCAAACCATCACGCCCTGCGCGGCCCGCTTCTTGATAATAACTCTCCATATTACGTGGCATTTGATAGTGAATCACAAAGCGAACATTACTTTTATCGATTCCCATACCAAACGCATTGGTTGCGATCATAATGCGAGCCTCATCTTTTAAAAATCGTTCTTGTTCAGTCATACGCAAGTTCTCTGAAAGTCCTGCATGATATTTTGCAACCGACACACCCGCACGTGTCAGTGAGTCATACAATGCATCAACTGATTTACGTGTCGCCGCATAAATAATGCCGACTTCCGATTTATTTTTTTCAATATAATTTTTAATATAGCGCTCTTTATTTTCACCGATTAACACCGTAAAAGCTAAGTTTTCACGTTCAAAGCCTGTAATGAGTGTTGCCTTTTCGTCAATCGATAATAATTGACGGATATCCTCACAGACAGCAGGAGTTGCTGTAGCAGTTAAGGCAAGCACAGTGGGTTGTTGTGCCCATAATGTAAATAATTTTTGAATGGCGCGATAGCTGGGGCGAAAATCATGGCCCCACTGCGAAATACAATGCGCTTCATCTACAGCTAGCAATGGTACATATAATTGTGATAATGCTTGTAAAAAGGCAGCACTTTCTAATCTTTCCGGTGCAATATAGAGCAGCTTCAAATAACCTCCACTCGCTAGTTGCATCGTTTCATCCACTTCTTGTGCTGATAACGTACTATTGATATAAGCCGCCGGTATATTCGCTGCTCGCAATGACTCAACTTGATCTTGCATTAGGGAAATTAACGGTGAAATCACAATCGTTAAACCATCAAGCATTAATGCCGGAATTTGATAGCAAATCGATTTTCCTCCACCTGTCGGCATCACGCAAAGGCTCGACTGCCCACTTAATGTTTGCTCAATAATTTGCGCTTGTCCGATGCGAAATGAATCATAACCAAAGTGATGCTGTAGCATTTGTCTTGCTTGCTCCATTCTCTTTCTCACTCCTCTGCTATAAGGCGAATTAGTTTGTAATCGCCTTGATCATTTTTGAAAATCTCATAGGTCATGATGGAATGTGCAAGTGCTTCCTGTCCCGCTGAATTGGTCAGCACGTATTCCGTTTTTGCACGCACAATAATATTTTGCCCTACTTTCTCTATCTGTTTAATAGTTGTATTAGAAAAATGGATTTTCGCTTGCTTGGACGCATAATAAGCAACCATATCTTTCAGCGTATGCTGTAAATCCTCTGCACCAGTAACAGACTGCATCACACTGGCATCATTAATCGCCACAGCCGCCTTTAAATGCTCATGAAATGTATCAATAAATATTTTTACCTCGTCCTCATTATAGGCAAAAATATTCTTCCCATATTTATCAAGTATTTTTTGCACCGCTTCTTTGTCACCGACTTCACTATAGGCATACAAATTTTTAGATTGAGACAAACGATCCTTTGCCTTCATGCCGTCAATAATCCATTCATCAAGTAACTGTACTATATCTTGAAGTGGCAATATGTATGGTTGAGAAACGCCCTGTTGCTGTCGATTAAAATAAACGCCCACAATTTGACCATTTTCTGCCTCCATCACAGGGCTACCGGGTGGTAAAGCTTGGTCTACATCTATATAATAAGCAGCGACCTTGTCACTATATCTTTTGATTGTGTGGGGTAAGCCATCGACATACACGGCCAAGTGATCCAACTTGCCATTGAATACAGTTGGAACATTGACCGACGCATTATATTTCACTTGTAAAATAGCAATGTTATAAGCAGTAGATATATAGCGTACATCAGCTTCTACAAGTTTATCGTTACTAAATTGCACAAGGGCAGTAGGTTTTGATGCGACCAACGCTCCGTTTGTTACAATATAGAGCATCGAAGGGTCTTTCTTCACAATAATACCCGCGCCAATAGCGCTCTCCCCTACAACCTTCACCTCTGGAATAAGCTTTTCCTCTTGTTTCTCGACGAGTTTGTCAGATTTAATTGCTGTTTTTTCCTTGTTAAACATGTCCGCAACAGATTGATCGCCACAACCTGTTAACAGGAGGGTTGCCGCTCCAACGATAAGCATCTTTTTTCGCATTTGTTCACCAATACTTTCTATCGAACTTCTTTCTTTACTATCATAAACAACGATGTCATTTGTTTCAAGTTTACATAATATTATTATTGAAATATATCCATTAAAATAAGGCCATTTTTAAAAATTTATCTACTTACATTAAAGAAAAATAGCATTTTGTCATACTTTTCGAAGAGTTCTGTCTGTTCAAGAAGCACTCTTTACACGAGCAAAAGGCAGTAACGACATGATAAGTTGCCGTTACTGCCCTTGCAATTAAAACTTTTTTGAAACCTACAGAAGACATGCTATTTATTTCTTTCTTAATACAAGCGCTGTAGTAATAATCCCAAACGTTAATAGCAAAAAGATAACGAAGGTAAACGAATGGTTACCTGTTAAATCATAGCAATAACCGATTAGTGTAGGAATAATTGCGCTCATCATAAATCCACCAGACATGACCATTGAGGACCAGCTATTGGCCTCTTCATGCGAGCGTGCTTCATCCAATGGTAATAATAAACCAATAGGAAACAATCCACTTAGCACAATCCCAATAATAAGAACGCCAATCCATAATAGCCATCCCGTTCCTAACCATAATAGTGCAAAACCGATAACACCGATAATTCCTAATGACAATAGCCATCGAATACGATTTGACCATTTTTCCATTAGGATCGGGACAACTATATTTCCTATCATCTGTATGATTGACAGAAAAGTTAACATCGAACTGGCAGCAACGAGTGTTAAGCCTTTATCTTGTAAAATAGGCGTTAACCAAGACATCATCGAGAAAAATAACGATGTTTGAAAACCAAAATAAAGTAAAATCGTCCACGCACGGCTGTTTTTCCACGGATTACGTACAGCTTCCTTTATTCGTTCATCCTTTTGTACAGACGACTGCTCTACCTGATTTGGGATAACAAGCAACCAAATTATAAGAGCAAGCACAGCCAGCATTGCCCAGCTACCAAGGGCAATGGTCCAATCTTTATGAAACCCATTATAAAATGATACCGTTAATGCCGCACTTAATGTTGCACCTGTCCCAATGCCAAAAGAATACACGCCAACTACCGTTGCAAAACGATTTGGAAATTGTTCTTTAATAAATGCATTTACCATCGGCCCGATAATAGCGATGGCAAGACCAGCAGCAAAACTTGTAACCACAAGCAAAACAAAGCTTTCCTGTAACCATCGAAGTCCATTGGCTAACCCAATAATAGTTAAAAGTAGTGCAATTGAAAACTTTGTACCAAGCCGTCGTTGTAACGGAACAGCCACTGGTGCAAAAAGCCCCATACAAAAGACAGGAATGGATGTTAATAAACTCATTTGCGTATTGGATACTTGAAGAGACTCCATTAACACATTAAATAGTGGCCCTATGCTAGTTACAGCTGGTCGCATATTGAGGGCGACGAAAAAAATACTGACAACAACGACGATTGTCGAAGCTGTCCATTGTTTATTATTCATAACGTTGAATACCTTTCTAATGCCAAGTTCACTACTATGTCATTGTCCTTGATAAATAATGTTGTCAGACATCCGATTTCTTCTATTCTTCTTTTAGCATTTTCTCTGCTTACCGTCAATATTTCATTATTTTTATATGCATCCTGCTTTATTTGTGCTTTTGGTACAATAAACTTAGAGAAGCATCATCACATATTTTTCGGTGCTTCGATTCCTAATAAAGCTAATGCTTCGTTTAGAATCATAGCTACACAATGACATAATGTTAAACGGCAACCTTGTAAGCGATCTTTTGCTAGAATTTTATTCGTTGCATAGTATTTATTAAACGCACGAGCTAATTGTAAAGCATATTTAGCTACGATGGAAGGATCTACTTGTTCATAAGCGTTCGCAATTACACGAGGAAATTGTTCAAGTAACAACAAGACCTGCCATGCCTGTTGTCCTAACGGTTGGAAAGACACTTCCTCAAGTGGACCATCTGCTTTGTCCAAAATGGAGTGAATGCGTGCATGCGTATATTGGATATATGGGCCCGTTTCCCCTTCAAACTGCATCATGTCGTTTATAGAAAATTCAATATCATGGATGCGATTATTTTTTAAGTCATTGAAAATAACGGCACCTACACCAACCTGCCTCGCTACTTCTTCTTTATTTTGTAAATGTGGATTTTTCAGTTGAATACTTTGTTTTGCAGTCTCAATCGCTTCTGTCAATACATCATGTAGAAGAACCATTTTCCCTTTTCGCGTTGACATCTTTTTTCCATCTTGAAGTATCATTCCAAAAGCCACATGGCGTAAATCTTGTGCCCAATCATAACCCATTTTTTCAATAACGTGAAATAACTGTTGGAAATGCAATGTTTGTTCATTGCCTACGACATAGTAAATTTTTTCAGGATTATACTGTTGCTGTCGATAAAAGGCAGCGGCTAAATCACGCGTAGCATACAGTGTAGCGCCATCTGTTTTCATTATGATACAAGGAGGCATATCCTCTAATTCGACCACATATGCACCTTCAGATAGTGTCAGCAGTTCTTTTGTTTGTAAATCACTTACAACCGCTGGCATTTTATCATTATAGAACGCTTCTCCTTCGTAACGATCAAATTGAATACCTAACAACTGATATAGTCCCTTAAATTCTTCTAATGATACTTCTCTAAACCATTGCCATAGAGCAAGTGCCTGTTCATCTTGCTCTTCTAACGCTTTAAATGCCGCTCGCGCTTGTACAATTAACGTTGCATCTTGTTGTGCTTCTTCATGAAATTTTACATAAATTTTCAATAATTCTTTAATTGGTGCAGCTTCAATTGCTTGTTGGTTTCCCCATAGATGATAAGCGACAATTAACTTTCCAAACTGAGTACCCCAATCGCCTAAATGATTAATACGAATAGCCTTATAGCCATTTTTCTCTGCTAGATTGGCAAGGGCATTGCCTATAACTGTTGAACGTAAATGGCCCATTGAGAAAGGCTTGGCAATATTCGGTGAAGAAAAGTCGAATACGACACTGCCTTTACTTATTGGACTTGTTCCATATAATTTTTGCTCTTTCATCACTTTGCTTAATACTTGTTGTGTGATGAGGTGTTGATTTAAAAATAAATTGACATATCCGCCAACTAGCTCGATAGATTGTATCAGCTCACACGTTACATTTTTTTGAATTTCCGTTGCAATGGTTTGTGGAGATTTACTTAGCTGTTTAGACAATTTAAAACATGGCAGGGCAAAATCACCCATTGCTCTATTTTTAGGCTTTTCAAGTAATGTTTTAATGTCCTCTACTGTTACTTGCTGATGTAATGCGATCGCTAAACTTTTTGCAATTTCTGTTATCATATCCATTCCCTCCTCTACAAATAAAAAAGCCCCCGTCTCAAATAAGAGACGAGAGCATTGCATTCCCGTGGTACCACTCTAGTTGCCATTATTATGACCACTTTCAATTGATAACGGGGTGACGCCCCGGTATTCCCTACTAGTATTTCGGGAAACTTCTCCAAAGTGCGTTTCATTCAAACGATCTGCATTAGGCTCACACCATCCCTAACTCGCTTGGCAGCTCAAAATGAATTACTGTCTTTTTCACAGAATGTACAATTATTAATGAATTTTGGAATATTTTACATGATTATATCCTTCAAGTCAACGTTGGTTGAGTTGGTTTAAGTAGAAAACGATGGACAATGTCAAACTGTTTCTAGTAAAGACAGAAAACATTATTCCTTCTGACATTAAGCTCACTCTTTCATTAAAAAATTATCCATTAGCGTAATTCAATTAAATTAGGTAGCTTCTCCAATACTTCTTTAAACTCTAGTAAGTCTTTAAATATATATTGTTTATCAATGCCATTAAAGAAAGTATATTGCGCACGTTCGAGATTATTCGTGATTTCAAGGGAGATCGAAACATGCGTCATATCACAGTCCGGTAAATGACAGTGTTCTTCAGCAAACCATTTAACGAATACAGGTTCCGTTATCTCTTTTGTATAGAAAAGTAAATTTTGATCTTCATAAAATCTAAACTTAAAGCCCTTTTGCAATAACAAGTGTAATATTTGTTCTTTTGTCTCCATTGTTCATCCTCCTATAATGAAAATATTTTTTTGCTTGTAACAGTTTTACACCTAGATTATACCAAAGTAAATATTACCAATTATATACATCTTTCTATGTTAACATTATTTGTTTGATTATTAAAATAATACACCTACTTTTGCAACTATAATACCTACAGCTAATATGGTGTTTTTATGCGTTTTGCAATAAGAAAAGAACCTATTTTGATTTTCAAAACATGTTCTTTTTATATTAAATAAATACCTTTCACCTAAATGATGCGAAAACAAATAGACAGAGTCTTCAATTTTTGACAGTCTGTAGCTCCTTGCTTTTATTGACATCGGACAGCACTTTGAAAGAAATAGCTCTTGCGTACTCATCCAAAAGTGCAATCGTCTTCTTTATTTCCATATAAGTTGTTTCAGGGTTAATCGTACACATTCTTAAAACTACTTGGCCGTTTAATATCGTCGTAAAGACCCCAGCATAAGCACTACTTACCATTTTTCTCGAAATTTCTGTATTTACTCTATTTATGATCTCGTCGTCAAAATTCGATGGTGAAAATCGAAAATTGACGATTGCCAAGGTCGCTTTCGTTATAATGCTCCAATCCTTGTACTTTAAAACTTCACTTTCTGCATATTCTGCTAGACGTATACCATGATTAATCAATTCCTCCATCTTATCCGACCCTAGAACTTGCAACGTGAACCACAGCTTTAGCGCTCTAGCTGGCCGTGTCAGTTCCATACCAAAGTCCCAAAAATTAATTTCTTCATTATTTATTTGTGCATCCCTTAAATATTCAGGATTAGTATGAAAGCTATGAAATAATAGGTTTTTATTTTTAACCAAAATCATGCCACAACCATACGTCTGAAATAACCATTTATGGGCATCCCAACTGACGCTATCGGCATTTTCAATCCCTTTTAACTTACTTTTATGCTTTTTTGACAGAAGGACAGTCGCTCCATAAGCCCCATCAACATGCATCCAAAGGTTAAACTTTTGGCAAATGCGATGAATATCTTCCATACGATCAATACTTCCCGTATTAGTGGAACCAGCACTGGCAATCACTATAAATGGCTTTAAGCCTAATGATAAGTCTGCTTTTATTTGTTCATGCAACAACATTGTATTTAATTTAAAATTATCAGTTGGAATAATTCTAATATTACGGTCGCTTAAACCAATTATTTTTAGACCTTTCATTACGGATGAATGTGTTTGATCGGAAATATAGGCTATTCCTTTGGCAAGGTCACCATCCAATTTATTATCACGCGCTACGGTTAACGCAGTAATATTTGCAATCGAACCACCTGATACAAAAATTCCGCCAGATTGTTCGGTGTAACCAATTTTATTATTTAACCAAGCGATGAGTTCCTTTTCAATATAACTTGCCGTAGGTGTTGACATCCAACTTCCTGCATGCATATTGTAAGCATTGGTTACGACATCAGCTACCCATGATATGAGTGATGCAGGGCCTGGTACAAAACCAAAATAGCGAGGATGATTAAGCTTAGCTCTATATTTATAAATATATTCTACTGCATCAGATAGAACGTCGCACATCGGTCTACCTTCACTTGGTATTGCTAAATCATCCAATAGTTGAAATATATTGGCGTTTGAGAATTCAATGACCTTTTGGCTATGCAAATTTTGCTGCTCTGATAAAAATTTTCTTATAAAGTTTACCATCATCTCTTCTAGTTCAATTATGCTATCGATATTGTTGTTCATACATCATCATTCCTTCATTTTAAGTTGTGCAACGTGCCATGATTTTAGCAATTATTGTTGGTCACCCTACCAATCATCCATTCTCCACTAAAAAATCCCCCTAATTTCAATGATTAGAGGGATGCTCTTCTTTAATAAAAAAGAAAGTTAAAATAGCCGTAAGTAATATGAAACAAAATGCTGCTAAGCTCGTATATTCAACGCCCTTTAGGAAGGCAGAGTTTGCAATATTGAGCAATTCAGTCGAGGAATCTTTTGGTAACGACTCACTTACCGCTAAAGTACCTGCAAGCGTATCTGTCGAACCTTCTGAAATCTTAGCCTGAAGATAATCTGGTAATAAAAACGATTGTCTATACCACCATGTAATCGCTCCCCCAATTAACGTCGTACCAAGGACAACGCCAACTTCATAGGCCGTTTCACTTACCGACGAGGCCCCACCAGCTTTTTCAGGAATAACTGATGAAATAATAAGGTCATTCGATACGGTAGTAATAATGCCCACTCCACTACTAATGAACAGAAAAGATAAACCAATAATTAGAGGTGTAAGTGTTAAACTATAGACGGCTAAAAAAGAAATCGCAATAAGAATAAGGGACCCACTAATGATAAAATTAGGTTTCACCTTTTGCGCGATGACAACGATGCCTATTCCAGAAATAATCGCTACTATTTCACCTGGCACAAGGATAAAACTACTAATTAATGGCGATATTCTATGCGATATTTGAAGTAATTGTGTTGCAAAGAATATAAATCCTATTAATGAACCCAAGCTGACCATATTGATAAAGACAAGCGAAGAAAAGCTTTTATTTCTAAAAAGACTCATATCTAACAAAGGATTAGGTAAAACAAGCTGTCTTTTTACAAACAACACTGCAAAAATAGCGCCAATCCCTATGCTTAGTAAGCTTAGTTCCCATTCTCCACCAGTAGCAACTTGTTTTAACCCAAACATAATACCAAACATGGCAATGAAACTCATGCCAATACTGAAGAAATCTACTCTGCCAGTTAACTTTTCTTGTGATTCGGTAATAAAATTGTGAATAAAGAATATGACAGGAATAAAAAATGGAATTGAAATTAAAAAGATTGCATGCCACGAAAAGAAAGTAAGTAATACACCGCCAATAATTGGTCCAAGTACAGAACCAATTGTTAAGCAAGTAGCCCATGCCGCTACTACTAACCTTCGCTCCTCTCGGTCCAGAAAAGTAGAACGGATTAAGGCTAATGTAGCAGGTAGAATCATTGCGCCAAAAAAACCTAGCGCCGCTCTACCAGCAATAATTTGGCCTGCATTTTGCGAAAAAATGATAATAAACGATATAATCGAAAATCCAAGACTACCGATAAAAAGTACTTTTTTGTGTCCTTTACGATCACCAATACCACCCATCGTAACAAGTAAACTTGCCAGCACTAAAGCGTAAGCATCTATTATCCAAAGCTGTTGAGCAGCACTCGGTGATAATGCATATGTAAGCTGTGGTAAGGCAAATGACAGAATCGTATTATCAATTGTTACACTCAAAACAGGCAATAAAATGATTAAAAGTGCCAATAGTTTTGGTTTACTTTTAATAATGGTGACGAAAGGACTTACAGATTTCTCCTCCATAATATGCCTCCTTTTCCTGTAAGCATAAGATTATTGACTATTAAAATAGCGGTTGCACTTTACTTTTAGCTCATTTAACGATTCACCTAAAACTTCTTCATGATTTTTCAACAAAAAAGAAAAGTCTTGGAAGCAATCCTCTTCAATAATCTGATTGAGATTCGTTATAGAATGGATTACATCATTTCTAATTTTCTCGGAATAAGGGTTAAACTTTTGAATATCCCAATATACATCAGGTGAATTTTGTGTGAGCCTGGCTGATAAACATAACATCATCTGCATAGGCGGTGGGGAAAGCTGCATTATTTCTTTTATGGAAAAATCATGTTTCTCCCCTAATACACTAATCAATGAAAGCATTAAAATATGCGGAAGTGCTTGCACAAGTGAAACTTTCTCATCATGGCGGTGGGGGTCAAACTCAAATACTACCATTTCATTGTATTCAATTAGATTTTTCATCATTGTATATGCTTCTGACTCTTCCTCTTTTACAAGTGCTACCGCTCTTCCTTGATAAGGTAAAGTAGGTGAAAACATAAAATTAATCCCTACCAAAGGGTTATTCGGTAAAAAGGTTTTCGCATGCTTAAAAAAAGAACTTTGTATCGAACATGTATTAATGATTTTTACTTCATCCTTCATGAAATGCGCTTTTGATGCTAATACATCTAAACAGGCGGATTCGGGTAATGCAAAAATAATTGCATCCCCCGAAGAGTAAATATCATTTATATCATCAGATCGTACATCAGATACGATAATTTCTAGGTTCGAGTAAAGATTTCCACACGCAGCCCTTAAGGAATCACCTTCACACGGCTCTTTATCTATAATGACTAGATGATGCCCAGACTTCATTAATAATGATGATAAAAATTTACCAATTAAACCATTTCCCCCCAACACTAGTATTGTCTCATGTTTCATTGTTCTTTTGAACCCTCCTTATACTTTGAAACGGAACACATGCCTTAATTAATGTTTCACGGAACTCTTCTTCTGCATCTGATGCCTCTATAATAGCTCCTCCTACCCCAAAAGTTGCAACGTGATCTTTAATGACGACCGTTCTAATAACAATACTTAAATCTGTATAACCGTTAAAGCCAACCCAACCAATTGATCCAGAATAGATGCCTCGAGGAGACTCTTCCAACTCATCAATTATTCTCATCGTTCTCAGTTTCGGTGCTCCAGTCATTGAGCCCCCAGGGAAGCATTTTCCTATAGATTTAAAAATGCCATTATCCCAATTTAATTCGCCAACGACTGTGGAAACTAACTGATGTACAGATGAATAGGTTTCAACAACAAAAGCTTCTGGTACACTCACCGTATCGGGATGGCAAACTTCATTAAAATCATGCCTTACTAAGTCGACAATCATTAAATTCTCTGCTCTATCCTTTGAGGAAGTCATTAAACTTTCTTTCTCCAAACGATCTTGCTCTTCAGTCGTACCTCTTGCTCTAGTTCCCTTAATAGGTTTCGACGCCATTTTTCCGTTTTCGTCAATGCTTATAAACATTTCTGGAGAAGAACTTACAATTGAAAAACGTTCGGTATTGAAAAAAGCGCTATATCTTACGGGGCTCAAAAGTCTCATTTCTTTGTATAGCAGCAATGGATCAAAGCTATATGGCATGGAAGCACGGTTTGTTAAACAGATTTCGTAAGATTCACCTTCAGTAATGTATGTTTGACACTGTTTTATCTTTTCTTTGTAGTCATCACTCGATATTTCTAAGTCAATCTCATGTTCTGTTGGAGGTATTAAAAATTCGACCGTTTTTCTTTGTATGGACTGTTCACTTTTCTGCAGTAGATTATCTGATATCGTTAAAATTTCACCCCAAAAGTTGCATACATAACGCTTTTGATTTCGATGATCAAACACTAAGATATTTTTAGGTAAATAAAGAACAGCATCTGGCAAATCGGAACTATGTTTATTCGGTATCCCTCGAAGTGCTTTTAACTCGTATCCTAAATAGCCAATGACGCCCCCATTAAATGGATGTAACACCTCTTTAGGCATTTCATTGGTTATTAAAGAAAATATACAGTCCATGACTTCGTAAAAATCTCCATAAACCGACTCTTGTCCTTTAGGACCAGTTATATCCAACCTTGAATCTTTCACATAATACATGAAGGAAATTGCCGCATCTACATCACAATTTCCCATAACTGAAAAACGGCTGCCAAACTCACTTGATAACTCTCCATCTAACCAAAAACTATCTTTTAAACCATAAAATAATTTTTCATAGATATTAATAGGAGAGGACACCAACCCTATTTCAATATTCTTGGGCGCTACAAACATTGGACACCCTACACCCTCTAGCTTTTCTTTAAGCGAAATCTCGTACATGTAATGGCCTCCCGTAGGATTTTTCCGCAGAAATATCAATAAAATTTTTAATTAATTCAACGCCAAACTCCGAATCAATGGACTCAGGATGAAATTGGACGCCATAAATAGGTAACTCTTTATGGGCAATCGCCATAATCAAACCATCTTGAGTATAAGCAGTTGCTTCAAGGGAAGGCGCAAGTTTAGTACAGATTAAAGAATGGTATCTAACTGCGAAAAAACTATTTGGCAAGCCTTTAAAGATATTATCACCACTATTGACAATCAGCTCTTTGTAACCATGTACGGGTTTAGGAGCTTTGCCAACCTCTCCGCCAAAACAATGATTAATCCCTTGATGACCTAAACAAATGCCTAAAATAGGAATATTCGCTTCTTTAATCATCCTTTTACATATACCGAAATCTTCATCTTTTTCTGGAGTTCCAGGTCCAGGAGATAGAATGATATTATTAAATTCCGATAGATTAATTTTATGAAAAGGATAATCATTTGTTACGACGACAGGAGAAACATTCGTTACTCTATAAACATATTGCGCAATATTATTAGTAAAAGAATCATAATTGTCTATTATTAGTGTTTTCATTGGTTCGCTTTCATTCCTTTGATTAACTTATCTTCTACCTCACACGTTTCATTAATAATAACTTTAAATACATCTTCAATATATTTTGGGTTTAAATTCTTTTCTTTTGCTACGATGCTTGTTTTCTTTAATACATCTTCAATCCTTTTAGGCTGCATCATATTCACATTGTATTTGTATTTATATTTTGCTATTTCTGTACATACTTCCATTCTTTCCGATAACAGTGCAACAATTTTAGTGTTGATCGTATCGATTTCTGCTCTCCACTCTTCAAGTAATTCTTCTTTCATTATTTAATCCTCCTTCTCTAGAGAAATAATTTCATTCTTACAAATTTCTAGCTAAAGATGAGCATCTAAATAAAATGCCTTTGGTATAGCATTAGAACAAATAGTAAATAAATATTGGAAATTAAGAACGGTTTATGAAAAATAAAAAATTGTTACCATTTTTCTAAGATATTTATTTATAACTTATAACCTATAGTAAAGATGGAGAGACCTGTCTCGTCAGAATATTTCTCATTTATAATTGTTTGGATGTTATAAAAATTATTGCTTGCTAATATCGCACTGACGCTTTCCCCCTGATTTTCATCATGTTCGATTAATACAACGCCATCTTTTTTTAATGCTCTATTCGCAAATAGAGCTGAAGCATTGATAATATCTAGGCCATCCTGTTCTGCATAGACCGATTCTTCAGGATGATGTACCCCCCATTCAGGAGGTTGCGCCATTTCTTTCGGTACATATGGGGGATTGGATATAACAATTTCTGCTGCGACTGGTTTTTGCAGCATTTTATCAAAATATTCTTTGATGTCTCCTTGATATACGGCAACCTTCTCGGCATGATGACGCAAGATATTTCGCTTGAGATACTTTGTAGCTAAATCTGATTTTTCTATGCAGACAATGTTTGCATTCGTCATTTGCCAAATTTCTATCCCGATTGCACCCGAACCAGAACATAAGTCATATACTAAAGAACTCGGATCAATTGCTTGATTTTCTTTAATCCAATCAACGATCCCCAAACTTTGAATTCTCGGTATAAAGACACCTGTTCCAACAACATATCTATTAGAGTTCAGTTCTGCGTAGCCTACTATATGCTCCAACGGAATTCTATTACATCTTTCATGAATGTCTGCCTCAAATTCCTTTACTGCTTTTGGGTCATCTTGTCCCGCTTCTGTAAAATTATATTGATTGTATATTTTTTCGTAATCTCCCACAGGGTCCCATACTCCTGCGCTTTTTAAAAGGTTAATATAATCCTCTTTTGTCTTCATCATTCACTCCACGCATTGTAGTATGTTCTTAGTTGTTCTTTAGAAGATTTAGGATGTGTCAGGTAAAGAGAAAGAATTTCAGGTGGTGGAGCAAATTCCTTATGTAGCTCGTCTAAAATTTCTTCAAAACTATGAAGCATTCCTTTTTCTAAAATAGGATGCCAATAAGGTTGCACGTCCCAACGATATTCGTAACCAGTGGCGAACATTTCGGATGTTGTTTTAGCAATCAATTCATGTCTTGGTGTATTATAGAGAGGCTTTCGAATTGGATGAAAATCAGAAAGGTCAATATCGTTTTCAATCCCACTTATTTCGTTAGCTAAGTGTTCAGCGATTAAAGGAGATTGGTGTAACCCATCTCTATATGTTCCTGTAGCTAACCAAAGACCATCATATTTAATTTGACCGATTAATGGGAATCCATCAGCTGGTATCGGTCTATTTCCAACTTGAATTTTTTTAATGTCGGCATTAAAAAGATCTAAGTGTAATTGTTCTACTGCGCAATCTAATAAAAATTGTACATCCGATACATAGGCATTTTTCCTTGGAATATCCGATAGTATATTGGTTGCACCGATGTAAAGCTCTTTCCCATTTCGAGGAACGCAATGTAAACCGCAGGCAAATGCTCTATTTGGCGTTCGAATGACCCTGTTATAATTTTCTATGTCATCCAATTCTAAAAGTATTGATACACCGTATCCTGAAAACATTGGCGGTATTTTATTTTTCAATTCTAAATCGAAATCTAATAAATCTAATGACTGAACCCCTGCAGCGATAATAATATTTTTTGCAAAAATTTTCTTTTCGCTCAGTTCAATTCCACAAACTTGATTGCCTTCTGTCACCACTGATAGAGCATGTTCATTGAAAAGGGTTCCTCCAAGATTGTGAATGGCTTTGGAAAGTTTAGCTAATAAAATGTTAGGATCAACTGCATTTTCTTCTGGTATTAGTAATGCTTTAAGAGGCCTTACTTGTTCATCAGCCTTTAGCCATACGTGGTTATCTGGATCAATTATTTCATAGCGTTCCGAATTTTCTTTCAGCGCTTGTTCGATTTGCATAAAGTTTACAGAATCTACATCGCTTGTTCCTGCCGTGTTAAGGATTACTTCCGTTCCGTTGGCAATGATTACTTCTCTTTCATCACCTGAATCTTTCGTCAGTTTGGATAACCAACCTTCCCACATATTTTTAGCTTTAATGTCCATTAATAATTTTTTTCGACCGAATTCACTTTTCATTAGACTTTCAGTCACTTCTCCATAACAGCCATTCATCGCGCCAGCAGCTATAGATGCTGCTGATTCACGTGCTTCCTTCCCTACAAGTGCAACCTTTTGACCTCTAGAGGAAAGTTCATATGCGATAGAAGATCCTATTGCTCCATTCCCTACAATAATCGTATCGAAATTAATATTGCTCATTATATAAGCCTCCAATGAAATTCAATTTTTTTGATGCACAGCAAATCATGAAACTACTTACTAAAATTTCTTAAAGTCTAGAAATCACTTAATTTACCGGTATTAAAATCATTCTGACATTTAAATCTTCACATATTTTCTGTTGCAATTCACCGAAAACCCCATTTCGGTATACCGAAAATAATTTGAAAAAGCCGATAAATCCATTCAGTTTGGCAGCGATAATGCGGACGAAAAAGCGTATTAAAACCTTTATTCAAACGATATTTATAGTTCCTAATTTTACAATGTTTAGGATATATTTTAATATAATGTTAATATGTGGTATTATTTACGGGATGGTGGTGTTATAGATGAGTTTAAATGTTAATAATCGATTGTATTCAACTATGGTAGATATTTTAGACACGTATGTAACGAATAAGGATATGAAAACGCAGTTATATGAATTTATCGACTTTAAAAAAGATGAAGGCTATTTATTTGGAGAATTAGTCATACTCCATTATGTGATTTATAACAATAAACTAGAGAATCAAATTTTTAAAGTAGCAGCGGCAATTGAACTTCTTATTTTATCATTTGATATTTTAGATGATATTGAAGACCAAGATAATTTTTCATCGCCTTGGGTTCAACACCAAAATTTATCGTTAAATATTTCAAGTTATTTACTTTTTTTATGTCAGTTAATCATTAAAGAATCCGATTTTAAACATAAATATATCGCATTAGAACTTGTGGTCACAAAAGCTTTGCGTGCTATTGAAGGACAACATATCGATTTACTAAACAAGATATCTTGTGAAGATCGCTATATGGACATGGTTGTTTTAAAGTCTGGGTCCTTAACGGAGTTAGCTTGTTTAATAGGAACTGTTCTTGCGAATCCGGATAAAGCAACTGAAGTTCAATTTTACGGTAGTCACATCGGGGTAATCGGTCAAATTCAAAATGATATGGAAGGTATGAAACGTTGGGATGGAAAAAATGATTTGCTAAATAAAAAATGGACTTTACCCATTTTATATTTATTAGCCGTGGATCAAAATCATCCAGTGATAGAAAAAATCCAAAACTATTACAACGGTAATATTGAAAAACACGAAATATTGAAGCTATCTACAGTGATCGATTCACTTTTAGAAGAAACAGGTGCTTTTCTTTATTCAAAAGTCACCCAACAACTATATCGGAACAAGGCTGAAGCCAGCATTATGTCATTATCAATTAATAAAAAATATAAAGCAGCACTACTTAAATACATTTAAAAGGAGATCTTCATATGAAAAACATCATTCACTATCTAATGAAAGACACTGAAGTATTACATCTCTTAAAACACAATAAAATTTGTATTATAGGTATTTCTCCAGAAGAGAATAAGGCTCTTATAGACGTTGTCTTAAATAAAAAACCGCAGTTGCAAGCATATTATTGGAAATAAATTCAAATTAATATTATAAAACAATGGGGCTATCACCTCGATAAGCAGAAAAGGAACACGATTCTACCTGTAGCTAGTCTTCTCGCATTTTTCTCGAAAAAATGTATGAGCAAACGAAAAAAGTAAGTTGAATACATCATAACTATACACACACCATCCCTGCCAATGGCTTTTGAAAGGAAAGACACCTCATAAATAAATTAAGGGTTAGACTCTTCAATTATTTGTAATGGCAACAAAATGGAATACGCTAAATCTTATTTTCTACGTCCCTTTTTCATAATCGCTAATGCCCTCTACCTTAATATGTCACTCCTATGGATTGTCACTTACTTCTAAGGAGGAAATAATGAAAAAGCAAAAATTTATTTGGATGGGGATCCCCATTTTTATTACTACACTATTAATCATTTATTTTTTTTACCTGACAATGAAATATCCTTTAATTGGAATAGAGGTAGTAAATAAAGATAAACAATACTTTGTAGATACCATTTATGAAAACTCATGGGGAATAAACCAAAATATCCAACCAGGTGACCAAATCTTAAAAGTCAACAACGCTCATCCTTCACTTCATCACTCTATCGTTTATTTCCAACGTATAGAGTTAGCGGATTCTCTAACTATCCTTAATGCTGCCAATGAAACGGTTTCATTTATCGTTGAAAACGGAAATAAAAGTTTAATGCTTGAGATACAACTCTTCGTTAAAATTTTATCTGTCATCATTGCGATTGCGCTAGCAATCATCTTGAATACTCGACATTCTGAAAAAAGTTCATCACAGGTTCTCACTTATTTTTTATTAACGATTGCGCTTTGTTATAGTAGCGCCCCGATTTCTGCAAGAGGTGATGTAATCGGACGTAGCATCAATACTATAACGCTTCCAATATTCGTTATTTTATTTATACATTTCTTATATTTACATTTCTCTTATTCTAAACTACCATTCATTAAAAGCTGTTATCTTAAAGCATTATACCTTCTATACTTTCTTATTATGGCCATATCATTTGTCTCGTTTGTCAATAAAGACCTAGAAATTTCTAGCACAACTATTCAATTAAAATTTTTTTCATCTTTAATATTTTTCTTACTATTTTTACTTATAAGGTACTATTATATTAACCATGAACCTAATGTACGAATAAAACTAAAAATCATGTTTTCAGGTTATTTTATTGCCTTCTCACCATTTATATTATTTTATGCACTACCTATTATTTTCCATGGTAGTTATATCATTTCTGCTGAAATAACAGGAATTTTCATCTTTATCATTCCTATTATTCTAGTTTATCTGCAATTGACCTATGAATTAATTGATATTGACTTCTTTTTAAATAAGATTAAATACTTTACGTTATTATCTTTACCATTTTCTATACTAACGACATTAATAATAAGTTTTATGACTGAAGTACATCTATTATCAATTGAAATTCTCATACTGGGTATCTTTATATTTTATCTTTCTTGCATCTTGCTCTATATCAAAGATTATTTAGACTATAAATTAAATCCCCATTTATTTTCTAAAAATAATCGATTAGACATTAGTTTATATGGCTTTTTCCAAAAGGTGAAATTTGAAACCAATCCTTTTACATTGATTGATGCACTTCAAAAACAAATTAAAGATGTACTTTCGGTTGATAACTTAAACTATATCCAAATTGAAAAAAGACCCGCAGTAGACAATTGGACTGTTAAATCTGCTCACAAAAGCCTTGCGTATCATGCCATTCAAAAAATTAATTGGGCGCAGTATTCAAATGGTTCCTTGCTTAAAGTACATAAAGGCTTCGCAACGGTTATTGGTAGCAACGGCATTAGCAAAGAAATTATCTATTTTGAACAAAAGAAAAATAATGCAAAACTGAATCCACAAGAAAAGGCATGGCTAGAGTCGATATGTTATTTTTCAAGTATTGTATTAGAAAATAATTACTTAATCGAAGAGTTGAAATGCCAACTCGATTCTTATAAAAATAATATTGATGAAGTAATCATGCCCACTTCCTATTCAAAACTACTTATGCATGTGACCGAAAAAGAGCGTATTAATTTATCTATGGATTTACATGACAGTGTTTTACAAGGCTTATTACAATTAATAAGAACTATAGAAGGACTTATTAAAAATGCTGAAAAATCATCGTTAAGTAAAGAGTTAGACTGTTTAAAAGAAGATACGATTGACATAGCTCATCTAGTACGAGAAACATGCATTGAACTTCGTCCTCCCTTTTTGAAAGAAGAAGGACTAGAACAAGCCTTAGGGCATTTGATTGAATCAACACGACAACAGTGTGATTTTTCTATTTATTTTGATTATGATGGGAGGCTTGAAGGGCTTTCATATGAATTTGAAATTAATATTTATCGAATTGTTCAAGAACTACTCAACAATGCTCGTAAGCATGCGAATGCAAATGAAGTAGAGCTTTCGATATTTTACGATGAAAGCCACATCATTCTACTGTACGATGATGATGGTGTTGGATTACTCGAGCCATCTGAAATAGATACGAATAAAATCGGTATGTTTAGCATTAAAGAACGTGTTCGGATTTTAAATGGATCGATAGAAATTAATTCTTCATTGAACAAAGGACTTCACATTTGCATCATTATTTGAAATAGAGGTGAAATTTTTGATTAGAGTTTTAATTGTGGACGATCATCCTGCGGTACGAACGGGTACAAAAACTATTTTAGAAACGGCAGGTATGGAAGTAACGATATTAAAAAATATCGATGAAATTATCCAAGCTGCCTCTAACCCATCATTCGATATTTTTCTTGTAGATTTGTATATGCCTGACATTAATGGATTGGAGCTGTCTAAAAGAATTTTACAAGTAAATCCCGAGGCAAAAATTGTCATTTACACAGGTTTTGATATTAATACACATTTTGATTTATTAATTAATGCAGGTATCTCTGGTTTTGTAAGCAAAATGTCCAGCTCTGAACAACTCGTAAATGCTATTTATTGTGCATTGAATGAAGAAGTAATTATTCCACTATCTTTATTGCGCCAACTCCGAAGAAATTCGATTTCTGCTAATAATAATTTTGAAGAAAACAGTATTATCACGCTTTCGAATAAAGAACAAAATATTCTTGAGCTTATTTCGAAAGGATACACCAATAAAATGATTGCGGAAGAATTATATGTCAGCCAACGTACAATCGAATATAGTTTAACTAAAATTTTTTCAAAATTAAAAGCAAATTCTAGAATTGAAGCACTACAAATAGCTCAAAAATACGGCTTAATCTCTAATCTATTTATTCCGGATAGCTAAATTAAATAGATTTCTCCAATTGGAAATTGAAAAAACATGTCAAAGGGATACAGGCAGTTTTGTTAAGTACATATGCTACAAAACATCAATCACGCATTCCCTTCTCTTCGCTATCCCTTTAGTAGATACAAAAAAGGCAACCCCAAACGGAGTTGCCTTTTTGCGTGTAATTTAGGAGCTATAATTGATGGTTTGATAGTAATAGTTTGCTACTCTATTTTACGTAATCGCTCCACAATACTGCTTTTTGAAATGACCTTTTGGCACATGACAGGAACTATTATGGCTATAACAAGAAGTACTGGAAGGCATAGCAGTGATGGAACAACTGTAAAATATAACTTCATATAGGCTGCCCCCGCTGTAAATGCACTTAGACCCAGATAGCAAATTGCACTTCCAATAGTAAGCGTTGTAGCTGTAGTTAACAGAATATACATGGTACTTTCCAGTATAAGCATTCTAATTACTTGGCTATTAAGCATACCGATGCTTTGTAACATCGCAAGCTCTCGTCGACGTGCATTGATGGAAGTAATGACAGAATTGATGAAATTCATTATGCCGATGAAAGCCACTAGAATGCTGATGGTAATCCCAACGATTTTCAACGTTTTTTGCAAGTTTTCAAATTCTGCTGCTAAAGACGCTTTGGATTCAAATTCCATGTTTTGGTCGGTGTTAGTACTATAGTTTGCTAAAAAACGCTCCATTTTGTCCATTGCGCTATCTTGCACATCAATCGTGCTTAGCATTGGGGCTTTTTGTTCAATTTGCTCTAAAAAGACTTGGCTTGGCAAATAAAATGTTGGCGTTAACGGATGCGAGTGTCTTGCGCTTATGCTTTCTGGAATGTCCGCAACAGCAAGCACTTCATATTCTCGCATTTGTCCGGTTGGATTGGGAAGCTGAATTTTATCACCGATTGCATAGTATAAAATATTGCCTTGTGCATCAAATGGTGCGGCTATCACATATTTTCCCGAATAAAGCTTTTGCTCCTCTATTTTGCCATGCAGTAAGATTAACTTTTTCAAAGCACCCTCATCAAGACCATACAGGTGCAATAGTTGTTTTGGTTGTTGAGCATAACGTTCAAGTGCTTCAACTTTCTTACTATCTGCGCCATATTCCTTCGCCAATTGTTTAGGAATATCGACAAAGCGCGACCCTGTTGGTACTTCATATTCTGTAAAATAGATGTTATTAATGCTTTCTATGCCTTCTTGCAAGGACAGCTCAGAGAAAAAGCCTTCGCTTAACGTGTCTTGGTTGCTATAGTTGAGATTGACATTAAAGTTAGACACGTCTCCCACTGCAAAATCGTTAATGATGGAACGGCTTAAATATTCATCCATATCAAAGCTGTTTGCAATCGAATAGGTAGCATTTAAAATCACAAGCCCTAAAGAAAGTGAGATGGAGACAAGTACGACCTTCTTTTTGTTACGAGTAAGATTTGAATAGGCCATTGTCCACAAATTTACTTTAGTACCTTTCTTTAACTTACGTTTACCCCCTGTGTTGTTATCTGTGACACGAAGCGCTTCAATCGGACTGACTTTTGCAGCAATTTTTGACGGCTTAGAAACGCTGACAAAAACAGTGACTGCTGAAAAAATACCAGACAGAATAAAAATAAGAGGATGAGCCGATATTTTTATGACATAAGTGTTGATGATAGACAATACAATCGGTACCAGCAACATTCCTACAAGATAACCAGCAAGTAGCCCAATTGGCAAACCGATGAAACAAAGCCACATTGCCTGTTTACGTATCAATTTGCGAATTTGCTTTGGTGTTGTACCAATCGTTTTAATCAGTCCATAATACCGTACATCATTTGCCACACTAATTGTAAATACATTCGCAATCATTAAATAACCGCTAAAAGCAATCATTAAAATGGCACCAACAGTCGCAACGATTGTGCCTATGTCCAGAGATTCGCCGTTTCCGGTATAAGCCCAATTGACACCATAATCAATATCGTCCAGACTGAATCCACTGTCTACAATCACTTTTTGCAACTTGCTTTCAATATGAAAGCTGTTATTGAAATTGACATCAGCGCTGATATAACCTACATCATAGCCCTTCTTACTTGGTTTGTAATCAGCAAGTTTTTTTTCCACATAGCTTTTGCTCACCCATACTTGACTTGCCTGCATAACCTTATCACCTGTCCAATAACCTACCAGTGTAAAGGTTTTGCTTATTTTTTTCCCAGCTAAAGAATAGTCCAAGGTGACCTTCTGACCTAGCTTCGCAGAAACGCCAAGTTGCTTTAAAACGAGTGTGTCTGTGGCAATTTCATCATCATTTTGTGGAAGTTTCCCTGTTGTCGGCATAGAAAACATACCTTTAGCATTGTTTTCACCGCTCGTGTATCGAATTTCAGTAGGATGTTTGGCTAGTTCTTTGTTTTCTCCCACGCCCAAAACGACAGAAAAAGAAATATCTTTGATATCAGGATGCGTTTTCAGCGTGTCATATTGTGCTTTTGACAGATATTTAAAGCTACCATGTGCACTGCCACCCACTTGTCGCATAGTACTTTCCTCAATAGATGCAACAAGGCTTGTAGCTACTGTAAAAAGCCCCGTAAACATAACCGAAGTCAAAATAATTGCAATGATAGCAAATAAGTTTCTCATTCTACTTGCTTTGAATGAACTTTTCGCAAGTAAATGAATGGTTCTTTTACTATTCACTTTAAGCATTGCTACCACCATCTACAATCTGTCCGTCTTCTATACGGACAATTCTGTCTGCAAGCTGTGCAATTTCCTCATCATGGGTAATCATGACAATCGTTTGCTTGAATTGTCTACTTGTTACTTTAAATAAAGATAGAACATCTTGACTAGTTTTAGTATCCAAGTTTCCTGTTGGCTCATCGGCTAAAATAATAGCAGGCTTTGATGCCAAAGCTCTCGCAATAGCAACGCGTTGCTGCTGCCCTCCGGATAAATTATTGGGCATATTTTGAAGTTTACGCTCAAGACCAAGCGTGTGAATAATGGCATTGACATATGCTTTATCAGGCGTATTGCCGTCTAACCCGATGGGAAGAACAATGTTTTCATAAACATTTA
>LAHS01000163.1_pt1 | contig 26984 bp, 23 predicted proteins | sample 329651 | NCBI WGS metagenome assembly LAHS01 (sample SAMN03275699, study PRJNA271635) | activated sludge metagenome | isolation source: sample C-1 Sludge from hydrolytic chamber (first chamber) of Anaerobic... | reverse complement strand
CTGACTATGATACTGCAGACAGAGTATGTGATATAGTCAAAACCATAAAGCAGGAAACAACTCATTGTTTGTGGCAGAAATATAGTGGCTTTCTTTCAAAACAATACCGGAAGAAGAAAATCTTTTGGCCGAATGGCTGCTTCGCTTATAGTATAGGCGAGGTATCGTCAGTTACAATACAAAAATACATAGAATCTCAGGGATAGAAGGTCGGTTGATTCTCCCATCGTCTAAAGACAATGGGTTTCCGCAACCCAATTAAATTTATGAATGTCTTCTTTCTAAAAATATGATAACTCTATTTAGAGAGACTATCAAATTAACTTCAGTCTCTCCGCCTCTTCTTTTATGTTTTCCCAGTCTTTTATAGCTAAAGGAAACTTAGATTCGTCTCTTAAGATAGCGGCCGGATGAAAAGTAGAGATGAAGACCACGTCTTTCTTCTCTACTATAGTCCCGTGTTCTCTCATGACTGAATGCTTCTTATCTATAAGAGCCTTAGCGGCTATAGATCCTAGGCAGATGATAAGCTTAGGCTTTTGAATTATATATATAGATCTCAAGTAATTAAGACAAGCCTCTACTTCACTTATACGAGGAGACCTATTTAAAGGCGGAAAGCACTTTACTACATTAGTGAGATATGTATTATCAACACTAAATCCTCTTTTGTTCATAATCTTGAAAAGAAAGGAACCAGAAGGACCAGAAAAAGCCGTCCCTGACATGTCTTCATGTCTGCCGGGTCCTTCTCCTACTATCAAGATCTTCGAGTGTATATTTCCTCTACCGAAAACCGTATTAGTCCGAGAAGAAGATAAAGGACACTTGTAGCATCCTCTAACTACTCTCTCCAGTTCATTAATATCTCTAATCAGAATCTCTTTCATCTTTTTTTATAGCACGAGTCACATAAAAGGAAGGAATATTAAGCTCTTTTAATCTTCCTTCATTATTAGCATCTTCATATAAGTCAGTTAAGACAAACCCAGCTTCTAACTGACCTCCTATCTGTTCTTCTCCGGTGTGAGAAAACTGAACACCGTCGTTATTCTTCATCAACAAGTCCATATACTCTTTGTTCTTTAAAGGATTAAAAGGAAGCTTATTTACTATCTTTACTTCTTCATCATCAGTAATGAAGTTCATTCCGTTATCAAGACCGGCTATAAAAATACCGCCTTTTCTTAGAACTCTAAACACCTCTTTAAATAAAGGCTTTACTTCTTCTATGTAGCAGTTAGAGACAGGATTAATGACAATATCAAAAGACTCATCCTCAAAAGGAAGCCCTTTTGACATATCCGCTCTAACTGTCTTTATTGTATAGCCTTCCTTCAAGGCGAATCTTTCTTCGCTATCTAACTGTTCTTTAGAGTAATCAAGAACAGTGCATACTCCTCCTAAAGCAGAAAGAATAGGCATCTGCTGAGCACCGCCTGAGGCTAAGCCTAAGATTTCTTTCCCCTTAAGAGAAGAAGGGAGCCAGGAATGCGGCATCTTCTTATTAGGAGAAAGAAGGATATCCCATTTTCCTTTTTTAGCCTTCATGAAAGTTTCGTGAGATATAGGTCTTCCCCAGACCCAGCCATCTTTAATCCAGCCGTCGATTACTTTAGAGTTTATATCGGCATATGTTTCTTTTTTATTCATAGACTAAGTATACATAAAAAAACGCCAGATGAGTTAGCATCTGACGTTAAAGGTGTTTGAGAAAACTAAGTCTAATTAGTCGACAGAAGCTTCTTTTTTAGCTTCTTTCTTGCCGGATAAATACCAGTAGAGAACAGCAGCTAAAGCAGCGCCGATTAAAGGAGCAATAAGGAAGATCCAGATTTCCTTAATAGGCTCAGTCTGTCCGTTGATCAAAGCGATCAAAGCAGGTCCAAAGGATCTAGCAGGGTTAACAGAAGTACCAGTGAGGTTGATGCCGATCAAGTGGACTAAGGTTAAAGCTAAGCCGATGACGATACCAGCAGCAGAAGAGTACTCAGGTTTAGAAGTGACACCTAAGACCGCTAAGACGAAGATGAAAGTAAGGATGACTTCAACTAAGAAGCCGAGCCATAAACCAGAAGCACCGCTTCCTAAGATAGAAGTATTGATCAAATCAGATCCTAAGACAGAACCAGCATCCTTAGCGACAGCGATAAGGACTAATTCAAGCATCAAAGCGCCTAAGATAGCGCCGATGAACTGAGCGATGACATATACGACGAGTTCTTTCCATCCAAATCCGTCTTTCTTGGAGAGCTTATTGTAGATAAAGACTCCTAAGGAAACAGCAGGATTTACATGGCAGCCCGAGATATTACCAATAGAGTATGCCATAGCGACAATAACAAGACCGAATGATAAGGCAGTGGCAACAAGGCTTCCGCTAGTGATAGCGGCCACACCGCAAGCGACAAAAACAAGAACGAATGTACCGACTAACTCAGCGACACCTTTTTTAATTAGATCTTTAGACATTTAAAGACCTCCTAACGAATACATTATATATGTCAGCCTAAAGAAAAATTAAGGACACCTTTAAAATATTGTCGTAAGCCACTAAAAGGCACTAAAAAACGCTAGTTGCCTAGCGTTAATTATTAAGATGGTCGGAGTGACGAGATCCGCCCTCGTGATCTCTCGGTCCCTAACCGAGCGCACTAAACTAGCTGTGCTACACCCCGAGCAAAGATTATTCTATCTTCTCAAGTGAAAAAAAGCAACGGAAAAATTAACGATTGAGGTTATTCCTCTGTTAGTTACTGCATAAAAGAGGAAAATAAGGATAAATAAGTTAAAAATAGAGGGTTGAAAGAAGAGATAAAGACAATTTTGCTTACGTTCTTTTTAGCTGATTTATTTCTCGAAAATCTCTTTTCCAGGATAATTTGCACATGAAGCGTAAATACATCCTCAAACAAAAAAGATGCACAAAGGCATCCTTTTTATCTAGTTCCCCAGCAGTTCTTTCCATAAGGGGATAATATTTGCGATAGAGTACTTCTTACTGCTTTCGTAAGTCTTTCGCTTTAATTCCGCTAAGGCTTCCTTATTTGAAAGAGTGGATTTGATACAGTCAGCTAAGTCTTCAGCCTTATTTGACTTAACTACATATCCGTTTTGTCCGTCTTGAATGAAGTCGTAAGTTATTTCTCCCCAGTATGTTGAGATACAAGGGCAGGAATAAGCGCTGGCTTCAGCTCTTATTAAAGAAAAGCCTTCATATAAAGACGTAATAAGAAGAATATCTGAGTTCTTCAGTTCTTCTTCCAGGTGATCAGTAGTCTTATTTATAAAGACTTGCTTCTCTAGGTGATTGAACTTAACATAGTTCTTCATATCAGCCTCTAAGGCTCCTTGTCCGAAGAGTCTCATAGTGAACTTGAACTTTTCGTCTTTTAGTTTCTTAGCGACCCTTAAGGCCTTCATAGGATCTTTCTGGTTAGAGTAACGGCCGGCGAAAATAATAGAGTTATGATGATAATCAGTATCTAAGAAGGACTCAAAGCGGCAAGGGTTGTTAATATAAACGGACTTGTCCTTGAGCTTAGGTTTCTTACTTACTATTTCGTTCATAGTAGTCTTAGATAAGAAGATGAACTTATCAGGCTTTCTTGAAAATAATCTTGTGAATCTTTCTCCAAAAGAGAAGAACAGCTTAGAGTTGTAATGGTAATGGAAATACACATTGCCTTTTTTAGGGGCGAGAAGGTAACTATCTAAAGCAGATGCTATCAAAACAGAAGAAGGATCATTTACGATAAGCTTCTCAAGAGTCTTTCTGTAATGATGCCTTTTAAATAAGTAATGATGGAAAGTCGAAATAGTAAGGCCTATGGCTTTAAGTAATCTAAGCTTTCTAAGGTAAATCAAAGAATACTGGTCGTATCTAGCTAACTTAGAAGGGATATTCAAAGAAGTGACCTTTATCTTAGGGTTAATATAATAAGCCACTTTGTCATCTATCTTAGAAGAAGATATCAAAGTAATGTCGTAGTCATCAGCTAAGGCGTTCATTAAATCTATCGAGACTTCTTCAGTTCCGCCTATTTTTGTAAGTTGAGGTAAACACCAATATATGCGCTTCATTTAATCCATTCCTTCAATTCTTCTTCAACATTATATCAAACAGATGTTAATTCTTTTTATCATTAAACACTTTTACTGCTTTATTGTACTCAGAGAATAAACCTTCTATGTTTTTCCTCTCTGTGAAGTTATCCATCGCTCTTTTCTGTCCGTTAAGAGCAACTTCCTTCATTTCTTCTTTGTTATTAAGAGCGTACTCTATCTTTTCTTTTAAGGCATTTACATCTCTAGAAGGATACATAAGCCCGTACTTCTCATTAGAGATTATATCTTTAGTGCCGGCTTCTTTATTGCCGATCACTAAGTCTCCGCTCATCATAGCCTCTACAGTAACTAACCCGAAGGCTTCATAAGAGGAGTTCATAGAGAATATATCAGCTTTTCTATAATAATAAGCCGTGTCTTTTTTCTCTCCGGTGAAGATCAATCTATCTGAGATATTAGGATACTTCTTAATTAGAAGTGACTTATACGAAGAAGTAATAGTACCTACTAAAGTAACATCGAAGTCATATTCAGATAGTTCATTTAAGGCTGCAAGAAGAATGTACTGCCCTTTATAAGGCTGGACTCTTCCTACTAGAAGGAAATGAGTGGTCTTATCTTTAAATAGCTCATGATTAGGATAGTAGAACTTCTTATCATCAACTCCGTCATAGACATACGTGATCTTGTCTTTAGAAAAGCAAGGGCTGAATCTATCGTATAAAGACTCAGATACACAGATGATTCTATTAGAGCCCTCTATCATCTGGTAAGCTTTCTTCTTATCGATGAAGTCCTTATTCTGAGCTTCATTGATAAACTCTCTTATATGCCAGACCAAGGGAAGATGAAGATGATCAGCGACTACCTTACCTAGACTTGTATAAAGAGTATTGATTACGATGATATCAGGGTTGTACTTCTTAGCGACCTTAATGGCTTTTCTTTTAGAGTAAGTACTATTGAATAGTTTAATAAAAGGACGAGATATGACATCTAAAAAAGTAGACTTAGGGTAATGCTTAACCCAAGGGCAGCACAAGACTAGTTTATTTTGAATATCAGCCTCATCTAAAAGCCTGTTCCCGTTCCCGTGATAAGGATATAAGACCATGACTTCATTGCCTTTTTCTCTCATCCCTAAAGCGACTTTAATAAGCATCTTAAAAGCCCCGGAAGAAGCGGAGTTATCAGAAGCGAAGAACAATATTCTCATTTGCTCTCCTCCTTCAAGGCTTTATTTATAGCGTCTTTAATCATCTCTCCTTTAATAAGCTTAGAAGAAAGAGAATGGACGTTATCCACCATCTTCTGATATTCAGCCTCTGTCATATTAGAGATAACGGAAGGGATATCTAAGATAGATGAAACAGAGAACCCTACCCCATAATCAAAAACAAACACGCTTAAGGCCGAAGAAGAAGAAACAATAATAGGAAGCCCGGATGCTATATATAAAGAGGCCTTATGAGGATTATTGTACTTAGTGTATTCCCCGTATTTTCCATAACATCCATCTAATGAGTCTCCATCCCACACCAGTCCAAACCCCCCGTGAAGACAGTAAGGTATCTTATCAGGAGGGAAGACACCCTTATAAGAAACATACTCAGAATTGATAAGTGACTTATCAGAAGAGAAATATCCGTATAGATTAAGCTTCTCCTCCGCTTTAGAGTTTATATATTCTCTGATAAGAGGATAAGTCTTATTAAGATTGCCGGCAAAATCCACACCGCTAGATTTAGACCTTTTCTCATCGTTAGGTTTATCTAACAAGTAATCAAAAAGATTAAGGTTAACTATCTTATCAGGATCAATCTTATATTCCTTAACTAGATACTCACTCATTCTCAAATTATGACTGATGACTCTATAAGCATCAGATAATAAGGATCTATCTATAAATGACACATAAGAATTCTTGAATCTTATCCCGTTAAGATCATGAATTATATATATAGGCCTTTGTTTCTTAAGGACTCTTTTCATCATAAAAGGAAACAAGAAAGAGTTACCTAAATAAGTAGGGTACTGAATAACTATCAGAGTATCTTTCTTTCCTTTAAGAGCCTTCTTAATAGAAGAAAGAACTTTTCTTCTATAAAAAAAGAAAGCGAAATGCTTTGTAGGGTCGATATTGATATCGCCGCATATTTTAGTAAGTCCCATAGACTCCAAAGATGAATCGATATCCGAAACAGCTTTTATGGCATTTGCTTTTTTGTTTTTAGCTTTAAAAGGCAGATAATAGACAGTCATTATTTCACCTCATCCTCAATATATTAAAGCATGAAGGAGAAATAATAAATAGTCGTAACAAGCAACAAAGGAAAAACCTTAGGCTTCAAATAGAAACCTAAGGTCATGAGTTTTATTACTTTGTACCGAATATTCTGTCCCCGGCATCTCCTAAGCCAGGAAGGATGTATCCGTTCTTATTCAGCTTCTCATCGACAGCCGCTAGATAGATATGTACATCAGGGTGGGCTTTGGTGACAGCGTCAATTCCTTCTTTGACACCGACTAAGCACATCAATCTGATATCCTTATATCCTCTCTTCTTAACAGCGGAGATTGCGTCAATAGCAGAACCGCCAGTAGCGAGCATAGGATCGATAATGACAACTAGAGGATCTTTAACCTCAGGAAGCTTGAAATAGTATTCGTGGGGTTCGAGAGTTTTTTCATCTCTGTAGATACCGATATGTCCTATTCTTGCGGTAGGAATCATATTTCTCACTCCATCTACCATTCCGATTCCGGCTCTAAGTATCGGAGCTAAGATTATCTTTTTCTTGAGCTTAGTCCTATTAAGCACAGCTCCTGTAGGAGTTCTGATAATCTCATCGGATTCGACTGTCTCAACGTCCTTAAAAACCTCAAATGACATAAGTGATGCGATTTCCTCAAGAGCTTCACGGAACTCCTTAGCCTTAGTTCTCTCATCACGAATAAGATCGAGTTTGACCTCGATTAACGGATGCTTTATAACAGTAAGCATTTAGAATAGATCCCCTTTCTTTGGTTTTCATTATACTTCATAACCGACTCTTAATAAATAGTAACTTTCCTTGTTATAAGGTCTTCTTAGGGGCTGTTACATGTTATAATCAAGCGGTTAGGAAATAAATACATGAGCTTAGATTTTAGAAATGATTTGAATTCAGAACAGTATCTGGCAGCGACCTCAAACGCTAGGCATTTAAGGATCATTGCTGGGGCTGGAACAGGGAAGACGAGAACTCTTACTTATCGTCTTGCTCACCTTATCGCTAGAGGCGATATAAGGCCTAGTCAAATCGTGGCTATTACTTTCACCAATAAAGCCGCTTCGGAGATGAAAGACAGAACTAAGTTAATTTTAGAAAAAAGCGGACTTGAAAATATAGGAAACCCGACAGTCTGTACCTTCCACGCTTTTTGCTGCCGCTTTTTAAGAAAAGAGCTCGCTACTCATTACACCGGATTCACTAACTTCTTTTTAATCGCGGATGAAGCAGATCAGAAGTCTATATTCAAGAAAGCAGCCGAGAGACTTAATATACCTGCTGACTCTAAGCAATATAAAGACGCCATTAAGATAGTTCAGAACTACAAGACCAAAGGCATCGAGTGGGGCGAACTTAAAGACGGCGGAGCTAACTTCATGACTAATATAGATATCAAAGAGTTCTATAAGAGCTACCAGACGATGCTGGCGGCTTCTAACCTCATTGATTTTGATGATATTCTCATCTTCACTAGAGACATCTTGGTTAACGATAAGTACTGCGCTATGAAGTACCAGAGCTTCTACAAGGCTTTTATGATAGATGAGTTCCAGGACACTAACGACCTTCAGTACAACATAGTAAGACTCTTCATGTCTGAAGAGGCTGAATTATGTGTAGTCGGTGATCCTGATCAGACCATCTACACTTGGAGAGGCGCTAATAACGCAATTATAAAGAAGTGGCTCGAGCGTGACTTTAAAGACCTCGAGACTATTACTCTAGATATCAATTACCGCTCTACTCAGAAGATTCTCGATAAGGCCAACATGCTTATTAAGAACAACAAGAACAGAGTCGATAAGTCTCTTTCAGCCTTCACTAAAGAAGTAGGGGAAGATGTCGACTTCTTCTCGTCTCAGTCAGCTGAAGACGAAGCTATGCAAGTAGCGCTTCGTATTAATAACCTCCATAGAAATAAAGGAGTCAATTACTCTGATATCGCCATTATTTATCGTTCTAACTTCCTTTCTCGAGTAATCGAGAAAAGACTGAGAATGGCTAATGTGCCTTATAAGCTTCTTGATGCTGTTAGCTTCTACGACAGATTAGAAGTCAAGGCCGGTCTAGCCTACTTAAGGCTTCTCATCAATACAGAAGATACTGTTTCCTTTTTAAGAGTCTTGCAGTCTCCTTCTAGAAAGATTGGAGATAAGACTTTAGGTCTTTTAAGTGAGCAGGCTTCTAATAATCAAAGGCCTCTATTTGATTACATAGTTAATAACATAGGTGATTTGCAGGCTACTCCTTCAGTTAAAGATTCATTAGTTAAGTTAGTAGGGGCTTATAATAAGTGCCTTTCTGATATTGACCAGGCTAGCGATAACAAAGGAATAGTCGAGGCTATTAAAAACTACTTCAATAATACCGGCTTAGTAGATTACGTTAAGGGACTAGATAAGAAAGATGAAGAATCTGGAGTATCGGAGAAAGATAACGCCAGACAGAATAACTTAGATGAATTAGTGAGCGCTATTAAGGAATATCTAGATGAAGCGGATATAAATAAAGACGAGTCTCAAGACCCTTCATTAATGGGATTCTTAATCAACGTTTCCTTGTTGTCCTCTCAAGATAAGTCCACTTCTGGTAATTCAGTCCTCGTCATGACCGGACATGTCTCTAAGGGTCTAGAGTTCCCTTGTGTTTTTGTAACTGGCTTAGTAGAAGGAATCTTCCCGACTAACCACGCTATAGAGGACCAGATGAACTCTCCTCGCTCTGAAGCTATAGAGGAAGAGAGAAGACTTCTTTATGTGGCTATAACTAGAGCCAAAAAATACTTATGCTTATCTTCTTTTAGCGGTGTTAGAAACGGCAATATGCCTAATATGCCTTCTCGTTTTGTTAAGGAGATCGGCTTTAAGGTTACTCGTCAGTCCTACGGTGATGAATGGATGTATAACAAGAGGACTGATCGTCACTCTGATTATTTTGCTTCTAGTCATAATAAGCCTTCTTATTCTGGAGTATATCGTTCGATAGATAAGTCATATGGATCTAAAGGCTTTATTGCTCCTGAAGGTGATATTTCTGATTATGGATACTCACCTGAAAACGTAGCGAAAGTCTCTATGAAGCACGTCAGTTCTTCTAGTTCGTTGTCCTCGAATAACGCTAGTGATGTAGTATATAATATAGGCGATAAAATTGCCCATGCTTCTTTCGGTATCGGAGTAGTTACTGAAGTCCTAGGTAACAAGATCGTCGTGGACTTTGGCGGCGAGAACGGGAAGAAGACTTTGGTTAAAGGCTTCAAGGCCTTTAGGAAAATTTAGCTAGAGGTGAACATAATGGAAGATGAAGACAAAAAGAAAGTTCAAGAACTGACAGACTTACTTAATCGTTACAATTACGAGTACTACGTTCTTAACCAGTCTTCGGTCACCGACCAGGAATTCGATCGCTTGATGGAAGAGCTGAAGACCATCGAAGACAGAAGGCCTGATTTAAGGTCTAAAGTTTCTCCTACTACTAGAGTCGGCGGCATGGTCGCTACTGGTTTTACTAAAGTTACCCATAAGACGATGATGATATCTCTAGGCGATGTCTTCAATGAAGACGAACTCGCCCATTTTGATGAGTCCTGCAGAAACGGAACCGGTCTAGATGAAGTCCCTTATATGGGAGAAGTTAAGATCGATGGTTTAGCTATGTCCTTGATATATGAAAACGGGGAACTGCAGATGGCTGCTACTAGAGGAGATGGAGTCGTCGGTGAAGATGTCACCGCTAACGTACTTACAATTCCTACTATCCCTACTCATATCGCCGATAAAAGACATATCGAGGTAAGAGGGGAAGTATATATGTCTAAAGCCACTCTTAACAAACTCAATGAAGAGAGAAAAAAGAACGGTGAGCCTCTTTTAGCTAACGCTAGAAACGCCGCTGCTGGCTCTATAAGACAGCTAGACTCTAAGATCACTGCTGCTAGACACCTAGATGCTTTCTGGTACTATTTCCAGAACGCTGAGGAATGCGGATTCAAGAATCATTCTGATTCTCTTGATTACCTTCAGAAGCTAGGCTTTGTCACTAACAAAGAAAGAAAGAGAATAGTAGGCCTTAAAGGCATACTTGATTACATGGCTGAATACACCGCTAAAAGAGCGTCTTTAGCTTACGATATCGATGGTCTGGTCTTTAAGGTCGACCCTCTTCATCTTCACGATGTCTTAGGTTACACCATGAAGACTCCTAAGTGGGCTATCGCTTATAAGTTCCCGCCTGAAGAAGCCATTACTAAACTTACTAATATTGTCTTAACTGTCGGAAGAACAGGAAGAGTAACTCCTAATGCTATTCTCGAGCCTGTTAGAGTAGCTGGTTCCTTAATAGGAAGAGCTACTTTGAATAACGAAGACTTCATTAAGAACCTCGATATAAGAATCGGGGATTATGTCGCTTTGCATAAGGCTGGGGATGTCATACCTGAAGTAAGCCGAGTAATAAAAGACAGAAGAGACCCTAATTCCGTCCCTTATCGTTTTCCTACTACTTGCCCTTACTGCAACACTCCTCTAGTTAAGTCTGATTCTGATATCCAACATCGCTGCCCTAATGATCATTGTCCTTCTAGAAGCATCAATAAACTGATATGGTTTGCTTCTGATGGGGGTATGGATATTGATGGCCTTGGAGATACCATGGTAGAAAATCTCTTCAATGAGAAACTAGTTCTCGATATCCCTGATTTCTATAAGCTTAAAGATCATGAGCAAGAGATCATGCTCATGGATGGAATCGGTGAAAAGACATGCATTTCCTTATTCCAAGCTATAGAGAACTCTAAGTCCAATACTCTTGAGATGCTCTTAGCGGGCTTAGGTATTCCTCTAGTCGGCAAGAAGACCGCAAGAATCCTCGCCCAGCATTATATGAGCCTAGATAATCTGATGAAGTCTTCCTTAGAGGAACTCACCGGACTTCAAGATGTCGGAGAGAAGACCGCTAAGATCATACTTTCTTACTTCAAAGATCAAAGGAATGTCCTTATGATTGAAGAGTTAAGAAAATTAGGTCTTAACTTCAACTGCCTTACCGTAGTTAAGAAAGCAGAGGATAATTTCTTCTCAAATAAGAAGTTCGTCTTAACTGGAACCCTTTCTTCTTCTGGAAGAAAAGAGATGACAGATAGGATAGAGGCTCTAGGGGGAATATCTTCTGAGTCAGTCTCGAAAGCCACGGATTTAGTGATCGTAGGTGAAAATCCAGGCTCTAAGTACGAAAGGGCGGTACAATTAGGTGTACGTATCGTCAAAGAAGATGAATTACTAAACTTATTAAAACAGATAGAAGGAGAAAAATAATGACTAAAGTAACACCAGCTGTAATCGATGAGTGCGCTCAGAATCTCTTGTTCAAGATAACCCCTGAAGAAAACAAGACTACCATGAACGAATTCGACGCTATCATCACTCAGATGTCCTATCTAGGAAACATTCCTAACATCGATAATGCTGAGCCTTTAACATTCCCTGTTAAAGATGTTCAGTATGTCTTAAGAGACGATGTGCCTTGCACACCTATGGATGTAAATGAAGAGCTTAAAATGGCGCCTTCTAGACTAGGCAACCAGATTCGTCTACCGAAAGTTGTAGGTTAAACACATGAGTTATTTAGATTTATCAATTAAAGAGATGCACTTAGCTTTAGTAGAGGGACTTACTACTCCTGAAGCCTTAGTTAAGGAAGCTATACTAAGAGCTAAAGAAGATAAGAACAACTGCTTAGAAGCTACAAACTATGAAGAAGCAATAAAGGAAGCTCAGGCTATTAAATCAGTACCTGAAGACAAGCCTTTATGCGGCATTCCTTTCTTAGTTAAAGATAACTTCTCAACCGCAAATATTGAGACCACCGCTTCATCTAATGTCTTAAACGGATATGTTCCGACTTTTGATGCTGAAGTAGTGACTAGACTTAAAAACGAAGGTGCTATCATCATCGCCAAGACTACTCTTGATGAGTTAGCTATGGGCGGCACTGGTACCTCAGGACATAAAGGAACCACTCATAACCCTTATGATTATGAGAGAATCATCGGCGGTTCTTCTTGTGGATCCTGTGCTTTAGTCGCTAGCGGAGTCGCTCCTTTTGCTTTAGGCTCAGATACAGGAGACTCAGTTAGAAAGCCTGCTGGATACGGCGGCATATGCGGATTCAAGCCTACTTGGTCAAGAGTATCAAGATTCGGCTTATTTCCTTTTGCCCCGTCTTTAGACGCTGTCGGTTATTTTGCTAGAAGCGTCTACGATATAGCCTTGCTTACTGAAATACTTGCTGGACATGATGAAAAGGATATGTCTTCTTCTTATCGTCAAGTAGAGAAGTACACTTCTTATCTTCATAAGGGCTCTCACCCTAAGAAGATAGGATACTTCAAGCCTGTCATCGACGCTATTAAGGATCCTAAGATCGTCGAGTCTTTCAATTCATTAATCAAGAGATTGAAGAATGAAGGATACGAAGTAGGAGAATATGATTTCCCTAAGGATTTATTAAATGCCTTATATCCTACATATATGATTATTTCCTGCTCAGAAGCTACATCAAATGATGCTAACCTCGATGGAGTAAAGTTCGGACTTAAGCCTGATCCTAACTCTAAGACTTGGGAAGAGTATATGTCAGATGCGAGAACTAGAGGTTTCTCCTCTCTTATTAAGAGAAGATTCATCATCGGTTCTTTCTCTTTGCTTGCTGCTAATCAGGATGAGTTATTCAGAAGAGCTCAAAAAGCCAGAAGACTCATCTCTGATGAAATGGAGAAGTTCTACAAGGAATTCGATTATCTGCTCTTGCCTTGCTCTAAGGACGTCGCTCCTTATATCAAGGACGTTTCAGATAAGTGGGATTCACATCCCAACTTTGTAGATAACCATTTAGGAATCGCTAACTTAGGAGGCTATCCTTCCTTAACTCTTCCTTTAGGTTACGACCACGATCTTCCTTACGGTATCAATATCACCGGAAGACAGTTTGAAGAAGGCAATGTCTTATCTCTCGGTCAAGATATAGAAGACATCACAGGTCTTATAAACGCTGAAGTTAATAAGCATACGGAGGGTATTTAATATGAACTTCGAACCAGTTATCGGTATTGAAATCCACGTCGAATTAAAGACGGATTCTAAGATGTTCTCTCCTGCACCTTGTTCATTTGGTAAGATGCCTAATACTATGACAGTCCCTTATGATTTAGGCTGCCCTGGAACTATGCCTGTCGTAAATAAGCAAGCTGTAGTAGATGGAATAAGAATCTCTCACGCTTTGCATATGTCTATAAATCAACTCATTCAGTTCGATAGAAAGAATTATTTCTATACTGATCTTCCTAAAGGGTATCAGATTACTCAGCAGCAGTATCCTATCGGCTCTAACGGATATCTAGATGTCGAGACCGATGAAGGAGTAAGAAGAATCAGAATCGAGAGAGCTCATCTCGAGGAAGATACCGCTAAGCAGCTCCACTTAGGAGATATGTCCTTAGTCGATTACAACAGAGCCGGAACTCCTCTTGTCGAAATAGTCTCTCTTCCTGATATTAGATCAGCAGAAGAGGCTATGAAATACGTCGAAGCCATCAGGGAAATAGTAACTTTCCTCGATGTCTCAGATGGCAAGATGGAAGAAGGATCTATGAGATGCGATGTTAACATCTCAATAAGACCTGTCGGAACAGAAAAACTAGGAGCTAAGGTTGAAATCAAGAACCTCAACTCCATCGCCAACGTTCGTTCTGCTTTGGAATACGAAATTAAAAGACAGTCCGAACTCATCCTCTCTGGCGAGCAGGTGAGACAGGAAACTAGACGTTATGATGAATCCAAGAAACAGACTTCTTTGATGAGAATCAAGTCTAACGCTATCGATTACAAATACTTCAGAGAACCTAATATCGTACCTATCAAGATTTCCGATGAATTTGTAGATAACGCCATCAAGACCATGCATAAGCTTCCTAGTCAGTACAAAGAAGAGCTTATTAAAAAAGGACTCACTTCAAAAGAAGCCGAAGTTCTTCTTAACTCTAGAGACCTAGTCGATTACTTCGACGATGTGTCTTCTTTAGGAGTTAAAGACATCAAGATCTTATGGAATTACCTCATGGGAGATATCTCAGCTTTCCTTAATAAGGATATGAAGACCTTAAAAGACCTTAAGTTCACTAAGGAATCCTTGAAGAACTTTGTAAATCTCATAAGCGAAGGCAAGATCAACTCTAAACAGGCTAAGCAGGTCATCGATATCATGTATAAAGATGGAACTGAGCCTACTAAGATTGTTAAAGACTTAGGTTTGGAGCAGGTATCTGATGCTTCTGAAATAGAGAAAATCGTCGATGATGTCTTAAAGAATAACGCTCAATCCATCGCTGATTTCAAAGCCGGTCACGATAGAGCCTTAGGCTATATCGTCGGTCAGGTCATGAAGATGAGCCACGGAAAAGCCAATCCTTCTATCGCCAAAGAACTGATAATGAAGAAGATAGGCTAGATAGATGGAGCTAAAGGAAATATACGGGTATAAAAGAGCTAAAAAGGCTCTTGTTCCCACTATCATCATTAGCATCTTTATTCTTATCGTCTATGTAATCATCGGCGTTTCAATTGGAACTTCTATGTCGATGATGTCTGGATATATGAGCATTGTCTTCATCGCTATCGCTTGTTTTATTCTTATAGCCGGCATAATTATCATGATTGTATCCATGAAAACATTGAGTTCCTACCTCTTCAAGTTCAAAAAGTATAAGAACATGGACGGCAAGGATATCAACGTAACTATTACTGAAGTTAAGAATATTACTAGCGATTACTATAATGGAAGCATGTATAGAAGAAGATATGCTTTCAATATCTCAGCTTTCGGCAGATACGATGATCCCTCGACTTTAGAAGAGAAGACTTCTCCTATTCTCGGCTATCTAGATATCGATTTCTTCAGCAAGTACACTAAAGACTCAATAGTAAGATGCAGAAAGATGTCTAACGGAGATGTCTTGCTATTAGAGAAACAAGACTAAATAATAAATATTCACATGTAAAAAGAGAGCGGAGGCTCTCTTTTTTAGTGATCTATTTACTCCCCGTACTTCTCGTCTCTCTCTTTGATCTTCTTAATTCTTTCCATCTCTATTCTTTCTTTTTCAAGACCGGCATCATAATCAGATAATGAAAGAGGCTTAGAGACAGCTCTCCAGAAGAAGAAAATAGCGATGATTTGAAGGACGATAAGCACTATTACCACAGATAGGATAATAGTGATGTACTTCTTAAAGTCGGGGGATATAAATGAGTAGATGAGAATTCCTAATTCGATGAGGATAAGAACACTCATAGCGATTAGGAAGGTAGTCCTAAACTGCTTTTTCTCTTTTTTATATTCGATTCCATCTTTTTCAATCTCGACCCATTTTTCTGTCTTTTTGTTTTCCATGTTTATAAGCCTTGTGTTTAGATGACAAATTCCTTCAGATTAAGTTTCTCTACTGCTTTATTATAAGTATCTAATAAAGAAGAAGGATTCATCAGACATTTATATAATACTTCTTTGCCGAAGGCCTTATCTATAACGCCATAAAAGAAGCATCCTAGATAATAAGTAGGGTAATGAGTTGCCATGATTTTCTTATTTAAAGTAGTAGAGGTGAAATAGAACTGCTCATATTCATCTCTTATCAGCTTACTTACTTCATCCATGCTTAGTTTCTGGCTCTTATAGTAGTCCTTCTTGAACTTATTGAAGAGCTCGTCAGAGATAGAATCATAAAAGTCCCAAGTAGGTTTATCCATGCAAAATGTTTCTTCATTCTCATATTTACTAGAAATATGCTTAGTATGTGCGTTGTTATTAAAATAAACCGCCAAGCCCTCAAAAGCGAAGTTAATAAGGAAGTACTCTTCAGGTTTCATATCATCAGGTACTAGCATAGGGAAGAAAGTATGATGGATCTCATGGGCAATAAGATGAACAAAAGACTCTCTATCCTTAATAAGGCCTAAATTAACAACATCGAAATCTATGTTGTTCTTATAAGGCCACCCCATAGAGTTACCTATAGAGATAATAAGAATGATATTGAATACCATATCGTCTTTTAATACAGACTCAGGAAGACCGTTTTTTAGTAAGCTGCAGATCTTATCCTCATCTTCCTTGCATAAGGAAGAGAACATCTTAACATTAGAGAGATTGCCTTCCAGATTATCGTAGAACTTCATAAAGTAAGGCTTCTTGATCTGAAGTCTCTTATTATCAAAATCCTTCTTGTTGAAATTCATGAAGAAGTCCTTGGCTTCTTTATAAGTAATGGTGCAAACAGGAAGACCTTTTAAAGCATATCTCTCAAACTCGATTTTATAATCGGGGAGAGAAAGAATCTCATCTAGTTTCTTTTCATCGTAAATATTATTCTTTTTAACATTAACTAACCAATCGTACATTGGTGAAATAGCATCCTTATGGAATTCAATTTTCATATGTGTTTCCCGTCTTTCTTTTTATATTCTAACCCAAAATTACTGACCTTCCAACTTTTTCTATCATTGTCTCTTCTTGTTAACTAGTCTATTAAAAGATAGAATAAGAACGCACTAAGAAAGAAATAATAGGCATGTCAAAAAACATAGAATTAGAAATACTTCACACCGATAAGAACTCCAAAGCCAGATACGGCATTTTGCATACTCCTCACGGAGACTGCGAACTTCCTATGTTTATGCCCGTAGGAACTCAAGCTACCGTAAAATGTCTTTCTCCTGAACAGGTGAAAGATCTCGGAGCCGGAGTCATACTCGCCAATACTTATCATCTAGCCTTAAGACCAGGTGAAGATATAGTCGCTAAAGCCGGTGGCGTTCAAAAGTTCATGAACTACAAAGGACCTATGCTCACCGATTCTGGTGGATTCCAGGTTTTCTCTTTAGCTAAGACTAGAAAGATAAAAGAAGAGGGAGTCACCTTTAAGAACCCTCTTAACGGAGACACTATTTTCTTCTCCCCTGAGAAAGTCATGGAGATAGAAGGAAAGATAGGTGCTGATATTATCATGGCCTTTGATGAATGCGTCCATTATCCTGCTACTAGGGACTACATGGAAGATTCAGTAAATAGAACTCTTCGCTGGGCTAAAAGATGCAAGGATTCTAAGCCGAGAGAAGATCAGGCACTATTTGGAATTGTTCAAGGCGGTGACTTTGAGGACTTAAGACATTACTGCGCTGATGAGTTAGTTAAAATAGGCTTTGATGGATACGCTATAGGAGGAACTTCTATAGGAGAGCCTAAAGATGTCGAATATAGAATGGTTACTTACGCTACTTCTCATATGCCTATAGATAAGCCTAGATATCTTATGGGGGTTGGCTCCCTTGATATGATTTTCGATGGTATATCTAAAGGTGTAGATATGTTTGATTGTGTTCTTCCTACTCGTATAGCAAGACACGGGACTTTGATGACTACTCATGGAAGAGTTAATATCCTTAACGCCAAGTACGCTGATGACTTTACTCCTCTTGATCCTGACTGCGACTGCTACACATGTAAGAACTACACTAAAGCCTACCTTCATCATCTGATGAAAGTAGATGAGGAATTCGGAAAGACTTTATGCTCTATTCACAATCTGCGTTTCTTAGTTCATAATATGGAACTCGCTAGAGAAGCCATTAAAGAAGACAGATTCAATGAGTTCGCTAAAGAGAGAATGGAAATGTTCGGAGATAAAAGAGGATTTTAAATATGGAAGAGAACAAAGAGTATCAAGAAGAGACTGATCAGAAGAGAAAAGAACTAGAAGAGAAAGCTATCAAAGACTTCGGCTATAACATATATGACCTTAATGAATATGACTATAACCTACCTGAAGAATTAATAGCTCAGACACCAGCGGAGAAAAGAGACTGGTCGAGGCTTTTGACTCTCAACAAAAAGACCGGTGAGCTTCAAGACCATCATTTTTACGAGATAGTGAATTATCTTCATAAGGGTGATGTCATAGTTAGAAATAACACTAAAGTCATTCCGGCTAGACTAGTCGGAGTTAAGGAAGGAACCGGAGCTAGAGTAGAAGTCCTTCTTCTTCAGCCTGATAAGGAACAGAAGGATGTCTGGACTGCCTTATGCGGAAACGCTAAGACTATAAAAGTAGGAACAATCATCGACTTTGGTGATGGCTCTGAATTAAAAGCTGAATGCTTGAAGATAGAAGATGAAGGCATCAGAGTCTTCAAGATGATATATAAAGGAATCTTTTATGAGGTACTTGATCAGTTAGGTAAGATGCCTCTTCCTCCTTATATTCATAACCAAGAAGGTAAAAATGATCGTTATCAAACCGTCTACGCTCAGATAGAAGGATCCGCTGCGGCTCCTACCGCTGGGTTCCACTTTACTGAGGAGCTCTTCGACCAGATAAGGAAGATGGGTGTAGAAGTTATCGATGTCACTTTACATGTCGGCTTAGGTACCTTTAGACCTGTTAAGACTAATAATATTCTCGATCACAAGATGCATTCAGAATATTACGAGATGACTAAAGAAGCCGCTGATAGACTTAACCTCGCTAAAAAAGAAGGTAGAAGAATCATAGCGGTAGGTACAACTTCTGTAAGAACTCTTGAGTCCGTCATTCATAAATACGGAACCTTCAAGGAATGCCACGGTGATACCGCCTTATTCATTTACCCTGGATTTAAATATGAAGCTGTAGATGCTTTAATCACTAACTTCCACCTTCCTAAATCCACTTTGATCATGTTAGTCTCAGCCTTCGCTTCTAGAGAAGAGATATTAAAAGCGTATAAGCACGCTGTAGATAACAAGTATCATTTCTTCTCGTTTGGGGATGCGATGTTCATATATGAATAATCAAAAAGAAGATTATAACCAAGACTTTAAAGACTTTATAAACAATCTCGACTTATCTAAAGAGAAGCCGACATGTTTTCTCCATGCCTGCTGCGGGCCTTGTCTTACTTATCCTCTTTCTATACTGGCCAAGTATTTTCATGTTACTGTCGGATATATAAATCCAAATATCTATCCTGAAGAAGAATACCTTAAAAGATTATCAGAGCTTAAGAGATTTACTGATGCTTATGAAGAAAAAATAGATGACGAAATCAAAGTTGTAGCCTTACCTTATGATTACAGTAAATACTTATTCAATATAAAAGGACATGAAAATGATAAAGAGGGCGGAGAAAGATGCACCATCTGTCATAAGCTCAGACTAGAAGAATCATTCAAATATGCAGATGATCATCACTTCGATTACTTCACTACAGTGATGACAGTATCTTCTAAGAAGCCTTCCATACTTCTTAACAAAATATGCCTCGAACTTCAGCCTCAATTCAAAAATACTAAGTATTTAAAGGCGGATTTTAAGAAAGAAGATGGTCAGTTAAAGGGAATCAACATCGCTAAAGGCTATTCCTTATATAGACAGAATTACTGCGGATGTTCATTTTCTTTAAAAGCCAGAGAAGACTACGAAAACAACAAAAAATAAATATTAGATATAACCATATATAAAACTTATGGAAGCCCTTATATTTTCGAATGCTCATTTCTTGTCAATTATTTAACTATAGTTTATATTATTAGTGCGAGGTTTTCTCGCTCATTTTAATTAATTAAAGGAGAACAAAATGAAAAAAGGTTTATTAGTCTGTGCCTCCGCTTTGATTGGCTTAACACTTGTTGGATGTGGTAATTCTTCTGAAATATCCTCAACTGCTTCTTCTGCTGCTTCTTCTACTGCTTCTTCTACTGCTTCTTCTGTCGCAAAATCATACACCACTGTCGGTGAATACTACACTGTCATGAACACTAACTGCGTCGAAAAGGTCACAGTTACTGTCAAAGATAAGAAAGTCGTTTCTGCTCATTTCTCCGAGACTCCTTACTTCTTCACTGCCGCTTCCGCCGTTTCTGAAAATGACAGCATCGAGAAGGTCTCCTATGAGACAACTAAGGGCTACGGATCGTCCGCTACCACAGTCACAGCCTATGCTGCCAAGTACTTCAGCTTGGGCGGCAAGGTCTTCACTGGAACTGCCCTCACAACCAAGACTAATGGCGAGAACGTAAAGTACACTGCCACCGGAATCGATGACCTCATGGCTTATGCCAAGGCTTCCTCCGATAACGCAAAGTGGATCTACGACTCACTTAAGTCAAACTCCTTCTACCTCTGCTCAGACGCCAATGGCACTGAGTCAACCATCGCCAACTCCTGGAAGACCACTTACGGCTCATACTTCAAGGATGAGTCAACCTGCTCTTACTGGTCCGGCTCAAACTACGAGGCCTCTTATGGCAAGGAAGGCGGATGGAAGTACAACGTAGGCAAGATCGAAGCCGCCATGGTCGGACTTGATCTCACCACCGCTCCTACCCTCACCAAGAACGATAGCAACCAGTACTTAGCTGGAACCGTCAACACCGGAGCCACCATCACCTCTGCCCAGCAGTTCTTCGATGCCGCCAGTGTTGCCTTCAACAAGGCTATTGCCTCAACAGCTGATAAAGTTGGTGAAACTTATACCGTAATGAATACTAACTGTGTCGAAAAGATCACAGTTACTGTCGGATCTAATGGCAAAGTCACTTCTGCTCATTTCTCCGAGACTCCTTACTTCTTCACTGCCGCTGCCGCCGTTTCTGAAAATGACAGCATCGAGAAGGTCTCCTATGAGACAACTAAGGGCTACGGATCGTCCGCTACCACAGTCACAGCCTATGCTGCCAAGTACTTCAGCTTGGGCGGCAAGGTCTTCACTGGAACCGCCCTCACAACCAAGACTAATGGAGAGAACGTAAAGTACACTGCCACCGGAATCGATGACCTCATGGCTTATGCCAAGGCTTCCTCCGATAACGCAAAGTGGATCTACGACTCACTTAAGTCAAACTCCTTCTACCTCTGCTCAGACGCCAATGGCACTGAGTCAACCATCGCCAACTCCTGGAAGACCACTTACGGCTCATACTTCAAGGATGAGTCAACCTGCTCTTACTGGTCCGGCTCAAACTACGAGGCCTCTTATGGCAAGGAAGGCGGATGGAAGTACAACGTAGGCAAGATCGAAGCCGCCATGGTCGGACTTGATCTCACCACCGCTCCTACCCTCACCAAGAACGATAGCAACCAGTACTTAGCTGGAACCGTCAACACCGGAGCCACCATCACCTCTGCTCAGCAGTTCTTCGATGCCGCCAGTGTTGCCTTCAACAAGGCTATTGCCTAATCTTTGTTAATTAGTTTCGCTTATTAAGGGCTCGGGAAACCGAGTCCTTTTTATTATCTTTTTTCCCACAATAAAAGCCTCACCAGTTTCATGCTGATGAGGCTTTGTAGTTTCTTAGTTAGATAGTGGCGTTTTTAGCAAACGACATAATCTGGCTTAAGTCAGATACGATCTGAGCCTTATCGTCTTCCTTGTGGATGACTACTAAGGTAGGAGCGTGAGTGACTTGGAACTTCTCGACTAAGTCCTGATGCTGAGTAGCGTCGATCAGAGTGTACTTAACTCCGTTCTCTTCTAGCATCTTCTTTACCATCTTGCAGTTAGGGCAAGTAGGAGTGGTGAAGAGGAGGTATTCATATGTGCCTTCCTTAGAAGTATCTAAGGTGCAGTTATCTTTCTTGTATGTTTCCTCATCAGGTTCAGTGTGATCCATATCTTCATGCGGATGGAATTCAGAGTTACCGACATCGTAAGTCTTTCTTTCCTTGAACTCTTCTGACTTTCCAGCGTTCCAGTTCTTTACAGGTCTGTAGTAACCAGTGATTCTGGAATAGACCTCGGTAGGCTTGCCGCATATAGGGCAAGTATACTTCTCACCGGAGATATATCCGTGGTCTTCACAGACTGAATATGTAGGTGAGATTGTGAAGTAAGGAATATGGTAATTAGAAGAAATCTTTCTTACTAAGTCCGCAGCGGATTTCCAGTTAGGAAGTCTTTCGCCTAAGAAGGTGTGGAAGACAGTTCCGGAAGTATATAAGACCTGCATACGGTCTTGGATATCCAAAGCAGAGAAGACATCATCGGAGTAACCGACAGGTAAGTTAGAGGAGTTGGTGTAGTAAGGAGCAGCTCCGTTCTTGCCACCGGCTGTGATGATATCAGGATACTTAGCGACATCGTGCTTAGCGAGTCTATAGGCAGTAGATTCAGCAGGTGTAGCTTCAAGGTTATAAAGATCTCCGTACTGTTCCTGATAAATAACTAGTCTCTCTCTCATATGGTTGAGGCATTCGACTGAGAAGTCCTGAGCCTCTTTATGAGTGAGATCGCATTTTAGCCACTTGGCGTTTTCTGTGCATTCATTCATACCGACAAGTCCGATAGTGGAGAAGTGGTTGTTGAAGGTGCCAAGATAATGCTTTGTATAAGGATATAAGCCAGCATCGAGAAGCTTAGAGATAACAGTTCTCTTGATCTTGAGTGATCTAGCGGAAATATCCATGATGTGATCTAGTCTCTTGTAGAAATCTTCTTTATCGGTAGCTAAGTAGCCGAGTCTAGGCATATTGATAGTAACGACACCGATAGAACCAGTAGATTCACCAGAGCCGAAGTATCCGCCTGACTTCTTTCTGAGTTCTCTTAAATCGAGTCTCAGACGGCAGCACATAGATCTGACATCGGAGGGCTTCATATCAGAATTGACATAGTTTGAGAAATAAGGAGTTCCATATTTTGAAGTCATCTCGAACAAGAGCTTGTTATTCTCAGTCTCGGACCAATCGAAGTCCTTAGTGATTGAATAAGTAGGAATAGGATACTGGAAGCCTCTGCCATTAGCATCGCCTTCGATCATGGTCTCAATAAAGGCCTTGTTGACCATATCCATTTCTTTCTTGCAATCTTTGTATTTGAAGTCCATCAGTTTTCCACCGACGATACAATTCTGATTAGCGAGATCTTCAGGGACTGTCCAATCCAAAGTGATGTTAGAGAACGGTGCCTGAGTTCCCCATCTAGAAGGAATATTGACGCCGAAGACGAAGGATTCGATGCACTTTCTTACTTCCTTATAAGAAAGGTTATCAGCTTTGACGAAAGCAGCTAGATAAGTATCAAAAGAAGAGAATGCCTGAGCACCAGCCCACTCATTCTGCATAATGCCTAAGAAGTTGACCATCTGGTTGCAAAGAACAGATAAGTGCTTAGCAGGAGCAGAGGTAATCTTACCAGGAATTCCGCCTAAGCCTTCTTGAATCAACTGTTTAAGTGACCAACCGGCGCAATAAGCTGAAAGCATAGAAAGATCGTGAAGATGAATATCAGCGTTTCTGTGAGCGTTGGCAATCTCTTCATCGTATATTTCTGAAAGCCAGTAGTTAGCGGTGATAGCACCAGAGTTAGAGAGAATAAGACCACCGATAGAATAAGTAACAGTGGAGTTTTCCTTAACTCTCCAATCGAGGTTCTTAACATATCCATCGACTAGTTTCTTGTAGTCGAGGAGAGTCTTGTTCATATCTCTGATATTCTGATGGCTCTTTCTATAAAGAATATAAGATTTAGCGACATCCGCAAATCCGCACTTTGAAAGAACAGATTCTACCGAATCCTGAATATCTTCAACGTTTATAAGATCATTTTTGATCTTAGGTTCAAAATCAGCAGTTACCTGTAAAGCGATAAGTCTGATTTGAGAGGGATTGTAGTTCCTCTTCACAGAGTCGAAAGCTTTAGAGATAGCGTTTACTATTCTCTGGATATCGAACTCAACAACTGTTCCATCTCTTTTTTTAACTTGATACATAATTTAATTCCTTCCTTATTTACTCCACACCTCTAAGTTCTGTCTTGATGTGGTGAGACATCATAATGTCTCTGAATTCTTCAAGCTCTTCTTTTTTGAAACCGTGAAGACCTTGTTTAATAACGGCGCCGCTATCGATAAAGTTTTGAATGTAGTAGGTCTTACATCCGTAGATGAGGTCTGCTATCTTCTCAAAATCATCTTTTGTATGAAATTCCTTGATCGCGGTAGTACGGAATTCATAGTCGACGTGTCCTTCTTTTAAAAAGGATATAGACTCGAGTATAGGCTTAGGATCGAAATTCGGAATACCTACTGTCTCACCGTATTTAGGAAGGGAATTCTTTATGTCCATAGCGACACAATCAATCAGACCTTCTTCGACGAGCTTTTTAAGCTTATCAGGATGATAGCCGTTAGTATCCAGCTTTACTTTGTACCCCAGGGCTTTAATCTTAGAAATGAACTCTTCGCATCCTTCTTGTATAAGAGGTTCGCCCCCAGTGACACAAACACCGTCTAGAAGGCCGACTCTTTTCTTCAAGAATTCGAAGATGTCATCATTAGATAAGACTTCAGTCTTGCTCGTATTCACCACCAAAGCTGAATTGTGGCAGAACGGGCATCGGAAGTTACATCCGAGAGTAAATATGGTGCAGGCTACTAGCCCCGGATAATCCAATAAAGTAAGTTTTTGGAGACCGGAAATCTTAATTGCCATTATTGTCCACCGTTTCTACTCTTTAACCTCGAGCGTAATACTAGAATAATGGCTAAAAAGTTCAGTGTCAATCGCATTTTTTAGGAAATCATCGTTTACAAATTTTGAATCAAACCGGGGAATTCAATGTAGTAGTTTTCTAGTATAACGAAGTTGCATTAATCTATATTTTTCATCTTTTACTACTAACATCTTGTAATAATCAACTGACCACTATTGTTTTAGCCATTACAACCTTAACAACTTCATCTGTTGGTAAGTTAGAAGTTATTACTTTATGCGCACGACGTAAAAGTTCGTTCTCTAGGTACAATAGCGAAAAAATTGTTGAATAAAAATTACAAGAAAAGTGTTTCATTCCGTTTTCATATTGAAATGATTTCAACGAAAATCACGATAAATTAAAAATGTTGATACCAATAAATATTTTCTAGAAAAACGCCTATTTACGGGACTTTTTTGACTTTTATATTTAAGTTGACTTATTGATTTGCGACAAATATTAATAAACGTAAAAAAGTGTATATAAGACACGTAGTTAATAGTATAGGTGCAAATATCGTAGAAAAAAATAGCGTTTGTATGTATAATATTAATAGTTGGAGGTCAAAGTATGAATAATCCCATAACAGGTGCGCACTTAATTGATGAGACCATGCACGAGTTGGTCAATCATGGCAAACCAGAATTTCCGGTCGGCTTTTACGGCGATGGCTATAGATATCTTGGCAGCCGTTCTTATTATGCCCACTGGCATAATGAAGTAGAGGTTACTTTGGCTATCAAAGGTGATATTGCAATCTCCTGCAACGATGAAACTGTCATCGTCCATGAAGGTGATGCTATTTTCATCAACTCCAATATTCTTCACTGCGTTCTTCACGATAATTATCCTGACTCTATTGTTCAGACTATCGTTTTTAATCCGGTCATGATCTATGGTTACCATACTTCTGATATCGAAAGACTTTATGTCCTTCCTATCATCAACGGTGATCATGCTTACTATTATATTAAGGACACCAAGTCAGCTGATAACTGGGGTAAGAAATGCATAGATGCTTTTATGAATGCTATTCGTTTTAATGCCACAAAGAAAGACGGATATGAATTAGGTATCAAGATCATGCTTCTTGATGCTTGGTACATCTTATATAGAAACATACCTAAGTCAGATGTCATCGGAAACACCTTCTCATCCAAGGTACTTCTTGTTAAGAACGCCATCAACTTCATCCATGAGAACTACATGAATGAAATTACTCTTGATGATATATCTAGAAACTCTTTGCTCTCTAAGTCTGAATTATGCAAGCTATTCAAGAAATACGTCAATCAGTCTCCTATTCAGTATCTCTTAAGACACAGAATATATAACGCCTGCTACTATCTTTCTTACACTGATAAATCAGTCACTGATATCGCAAATAAGGTCGGTATCCCTGATCCTAACTACTTCGCTATCTCCTTTAAGAAGATAATGAAGATGTCCCCTACTGATTACCGTAAGAAGTCAGCGGACATGGCAAAGAACCAAACAAGCGAGGAAGATCTTCCTTTCTTAGATGTTCAAAACGGTTCGATGAACCTTTACTAAACGCATACTAAAGCCGGGTACTAACTCGGCTTTTTAAGTCCTTATATATGGTTAACGGCTTCTTATCTTGCCTTTGAACTTACCTTTAGAGGCGTGAACTAGAACAGTTCCGTCCTGATTATCCGCCATTTTCTTAGTGTAAGCCATGGCTTCTTCTTTAGTAGAGAAGAGCTTGATAGCTTTTTCACCAGTGGCGAACTTAACAGACCACTTGCCGTCATCTCTTTTGACCACATGATAAACTTTGGTGGCGTCTTCCTTTTTCTTTGCTGCTTTCATGATTTTTTACCTCTTGATTTCAATGAACTACCTCTTGCCTGAAGGGCAAGAAGCTTCACGGCTCAACGTCCGGACTTGATCGCGATCGCTTTTAACAGCTCTCTCAATCAGAGGCTCAAACTCCCCGTGCGTCAATTTGGTATGTTCCGTACCTACTTGAATTACACCGATATCATGGCCGGCTAACCAAAGCATATTTTTAGCGGCATGGACATCTCTATCTTCTTTGACACCACAATTGCAAATAAAC
>LAHS01004709.1_pt1 | contig 27044 bp, 18 predicted proteins | sample 329651 | NCBI WGS metagenome assembly LAHS01 (sample SAMN03275699, study PRJNA271635) | activated sludge metagenome | isolation source: sample C-1 Sludge from hydrolytic chamber (first chamber) of Anaerobic... | reverse complement strand
AATGGCGAGAAACTGCAGGAAGAGGAAGATCCATGCATCGCCGAAGATATCGTCGGGAGTGTTGACCACGTGCAGGATCTTCGTGCAGAGAGCACATGAGAGGAAAGTGATGACCACGGCGAAGACCACGGCTATGCGTACGGCATTGGCCACATAGGTGCGCATCTTCGGCATATCCTTTGCACCGAAGGCTTGGGCAATGGGTATGGCAAAGCCGGCACACGACCCGTTGCAGAAGCCCATGACCAGGAACATCACCGATGATGAGGCTCCCACGGCTGCGAGGGCTCCCACGCCAATCCACCGACCCACGATGGCGGCATCGATGATCTGATACATCTGTTGCAGGATATAACCCAGGATAAGCGGCAGGGCGAAGCTCAGGATGTCGCGTGTGGGCGATCCCACGGTCATGTCGTGCAGGCCTCCACCTTTCTTTTCGGTGTGAGGGAACCCTAATTCGGTATCCGATAGTGTGTTTTTTCTCATTCTTCTCTTTGTGTTATCCTTACTTTTCATCTTTCATACCTTCTACATCGCCCCCTTCCTACGTGAGGAAGTGGGGCGTGCTCTATCATAGAAAATAGGGACTGTCGCGCTCCCTTCCTACTGCTGGGACTGGGAGAGGCTTTCTATCTTTCTCATTCTGTCCCGGCGATTCATCGATGTCACATCGCTGTTGGCATCGAGGTAACTGTAGATCTTATAGGTCTTTTGTAGTAGCAGCAGACGCATCGGACTACCCATATAGTCGGCTTCGGCATAGAGCAGCTCGGCTACAATGTTGAGCCGATCCATGAACTGGTCTTCGGGCCACTGGTCGTGGGCATACTCCAGCAGCTCATCGAACGAGAGGTTACGCACCACGTCGTAGGGTCCCACATACTGCCGATACAGATCCTTGAGCTCGTGGTCGCGTTTCTGCTGATCCTTGATATTGGTATATGTGGCGATAGCCTTGAAAAACTCTTCGATAATACGAATGAAATAGTCACGTTGTAACATAATGTATAGTTTGTGAGGTTATTCTGTTATATCTCCATTCTCCTTCGGGATCGGATCCTTCGCTTCTTCTAAGGGAAGTAGAGGGGACTGCTTGAGATCTGCGATGCTCTCGTAGAGTTTCTTATAGAACGGGTGCCGCGTCATGGTCTCGGCGTTACCGAGAATGATGAGCTTCATGCGGGCGCGTGTGATGGCCACATTCATGCGGCGCAGGTCGCGCAGGAATCCGATCTGTCCCTCGCTGTTCGACCGCACCATGGAGATGAGGATCACATCGCGTTCCTGTCCCTGGAATCCATCGACGGTGTTGACCGTGATGAGATGTCGGAAGGGTTTGAAGAATGTCTGGCGGCGAACGAGCCCCTTGAGATACTGCACCTGGGCGCGGTAGGGCGAGATAATACCTACGTCGATCTGCTCATCGAGCAGGCGCTGGCGACCTATATGCTCCATATACTGCTGCAGCACGTGCAGCGTGAGCTCTGCCTCGCCGCGGTTGACGCGCCCGAAGTTCTCGCCCACAAACTGCTCGCTGAAGGGCGCATCGTCGGGACCGGTCTCTATCTGCGACGTGTCGAGCCACGTGATGGGGTTGTCGTAGTCGAGTATGCTGCGATGACGGATCTCGGGAGCCGTCTGCACCTTTCCGCCGTAGAAATAGTCGGAGCTGAACCGCATGATCTCCTCGCGCATGCGATACTGCACGCCGAGGAGCGTCACACAGTCGGGCTGATTCTCCACGATGCGCTCCATGAGCGTCTTACCCAGTCCTGCCTTCAGCGCGGCAATGCTCTTCACCGTAGGCGGCAGCTGGCAATGGTCGCCGGCGAGCACCACGCGTGAGGCACGGCGTATGGCTATCCAGCAGGCGGCTTCGAGTGCCTGGGCAGCCTCGTCGATGAAGAGTGTGGTGAACTTCTGGCCGTCGAGCAGACGGTTGGCCGATCCCACGAGGGTGGAGGCGATGACACGCGCCTCGCCGAAGAGTTCGGCATTGATGCGGATCTCCAGTTCGGCGGCACGGCTCTTTAGTCGCTCCATCTTCTGGTGGTAGCCGCTGTCGTGGCTCTTACGTGCCTTGCGCAGCTCGCGTATCGTCTTGCGTATGGCCCAGAGTTGTGGGTAGTCGGGGTGGTCGGCAAAGCGCCGTTCGTAGGTGAAACTCAGCATCTTGTCGTTCACCCGCGTGGGATTGCCAATGCGCAGCACGCTGATGCCCCGATCGACGAGCTTCTCGCAGATCCAGTCCACAGCCATGTTGCTCTGTGCACACACCATGACCTGCGGCTCGCGCATCAGCGTCTCATTGATCGCTTCTACCAGTGTGGTGGTCTTGCCGGTGCCTGGAGGACCGTGCACCACCGTCACGTCCTTGGCCCGGAGCACCTCGTTGACGGCACGTTCCTGTGTGGCGTTGAGCCACGGAAAGCGCATGGGCTCGAACGAAAAACGCTGCAATGGGCGATGGGTATAAAACAAGTCGCGCAGGTAAGCCAGTCTGCTGTCGTGCGCATGGATCACCCGGTCGAGGGCGGCGAACATGGTCTGGTAGCTCGTCTCGTCGAAAGCGAGCTGCACACCCACCTGTCCTTCGGCACCCTGCACGGCGAGGGCGACACCCTCGGTGAGCGTCACCACCATGCGGTCGCCATCGACATACGACACGGTGGCCTCGCCCAGGCGTTTCAGCGGCGATCCTTTGGCATTCTGCTGCTGTGCTGGTAAGATTCTGAAAAACTGTACGCGGCGACCGAATTCAAAGTTATGGTCTATGTCTGTATCAGCGGTGCGGTAAACCTCCAGCGCCAGCTGATTCATCGAGTTGTAATAACTTCGACCCATACGGAGCGGCAGCCACGCGTCGCCTCGCTTCACCCGCCGGCCCATACCCATGGCCTCGGTCTGGCGGTGATACGCTTCCTTCTCGGTGTTATATTCCAGCTGCAACAGCAACCGCTGCTGTTGCAGACTCTGTATGGGGGTTGATTCGCTCGTCATATCAGTGCAAAAGTAACCATAAATGTAGGATTACCCAACACGCCGATGATATAATCTGAATAAAAATTTCAAATTTCTATTTTACGATGTGCGCCACAGCCTGCCTGAGATGGGCCTTTGCGTGGTCGGACTGCATGGCATCGGCCAGGGCTTCCGGGCTAAGAGGCTCCGGGTTGATGCTCCTCACGTCGCTGAATCCGGCGGCGATGAGTGCGTCACGATGCTCCACCAGTCCGGCCAGGGCCATGACCGGCACCCCCTCCTGCCGTGCCATCTGCAGCACGGCAAAGGGCAGTTTGCCGCTCAGCGTCTGTCTGTCGATCTTGCCCTCGCCCGTGATGACGAGGTCGGCATGGTGCAGGTGATGTCTCAGATGGGCAGCCTCGAGCACCACTTCGGCCCCCTTGCGCAGTGTGCTGCCCAGCAGAAGCAAGGCGTAACCCAGTCCGCCAGCCGCCCCACTGCCAGGTGTGGTGGCACCTACAGAGCAGAGCCGGGCCAGATGGCGCAGTCCCCGGTCGAGTCGTTCCACTTCCTCGGGTGTGGCACCCTTCTGCGGCGCATACACATAGGCGGCACCGTCGGGGCCACAGAGTGGATTGGTGACATCGCAGATCACCTCCAGATCAATGCCTTCGAGCCGCCTCAAGCCGTTGTCGTCGATGCTGTCTGTCGCTTCCATACTGCCGCCAACGGGATCCAACGGCCGACCATGAGCATCGAGAAAACGCATGCCAAGTGCCGCGAGCAGTCCCATACCGCCGTCGCAGGTCGCACTGCCGCCGATGCCCATCAGCACACGTCGGCAACCCCTGTCGATGGCATCGCGGAGCATCTCGCCCACACCGAAGGTTGTGGTGAGCAAGGGGTGACGCTCCTCGGGGGCGAGCAGCGTGAGTCCTGCCGTGGCCGCCATGTCCATGATGGCCGTCTGTCCGTCTGCGCTCACGGCATAGCGAGCCTGCAGCGGCCGCATCAGGGCATCGTGAGCCATGCAGCCCTGCCATGCGGCACCGTGGTACCGGCACAATGCCTCGGTAGTACCCTCGCCGCCGTCGGCCAGCGGAAGCTCCACCACTTCGACCTCGGGCAGCGCCTGCCGCACACCCTCGGCAGCGGCATGGCACGCCTCTTCGGCCGTCATCGAGCCCTTAAACGAGTCGAAAGCTAAGATAATCTTCATCTCTTCTGTTTATAGGCTAAACGCGGCTTTCAACTTAATATTTTGATTGTCGCATGATAACTTAGCAGCTGCATTGTCTTTTTTAGTATCGCACAGCCGATAATCGTCAATAGGTTTATTTCTCGCAATGATATTTAACAATATTCTCGATTTCTTGCTAAGAAAATAGTATATTTGCATGTTAATAGGTGCTATATAAGAATTATGAAGGAGAATTCGATATACGATAAGAAATCGCTACGTGCAATATTAGGCAAGACGGCAGATTTCTCAGAGATAGCCAAAGACGTTGTCGCTTTTAGCAATGCGGAAGGTGGTACTTTAGATATTGGCATAGAGGACTGCAACATTCTTCCACCTGCTACACAACAAATTCCGGAGAGCCTTCCGATTGATTTGGTGAATCGTATTGGAGGGCTTACACAAGGTGTATCAGTTTTCCCTGTCGTCAGGAGTGCAGAGAATGGCGGGCAGTATATCAGCCTGAGTGTTCCGAGGAATCCTAATGCTGTTGCAATGACATCTTCGGGGAAGATATTTCTGCGCGTTGGAGACAAGTCGCTTCCCGTAGGCCCAGAAGACCTTCCCCGGCTAACCGAAGACAAGGGGAGCTTACGATGGGAAGATCAGTTGACAATCTATGAGTGGACAAATTGTGAAGAAAAAAAACTGAATGCCTTGTTGTATGACCTGCGCCATTCGGACCGTGTATCCAATTTCGTTAAGCAGAAAGAGGACAAGGAACTTTTAGACTATTACTATCTAACAGATGAGGATTCGGATAATCTTACCAATTTAGGTGTTCTTTTTGTCGGCAAGCAAAGCCAACGAGGGCGACTGTCTAATGCACCGGTCGTGCAGTGCATAAAATATGATGACATGGGGGAGAAGGTTCAGAAATGGCTTTGGGATGACTACACGATGAATCCCATGGAATTGATTTCTGATATTTGGGAGAAGATCCCGGAGTGGAAAGAGAGTACAGAGATTAGTGACGGACTATTTCGGACTGAGATTCCAGCTTATCCTCAGAAGGTAATACGTGAGTTGCTGGGCAATGCTTTGGTGCATAGACCGTACACCATAAGGGGCGACATCTTCATCAATATCCACCCACACCACATTGAAGTGACTAACCCGGGACGTTTGCCTTTAGGCGTGACGGCGGACAATATCCTTCATACTACCAAGAAAAGGAACGAGCACATGGCAAACCTTTTCTACGCACTCAAATTAATGGAACGTGAGGGGTCTGGGTATGATATGATGTACGAAGTGTTGCTTTCGCAGGGTAAAAATGTCCCCATAGTGGTAGAAGGCGAAGACTCTGTTACGGCGATTGTGGAAAGGAAAATCGTCAATCAAGAATCAATAAAAGTGATGCAAATCGCCTATCGTAACTATGCCATTAAGCAGAAACAAGCAATCTGTCTTGGATTAATAGCTCAACACGAAAGCTTAACCTCTTCGCAACTGCAAAAGTTGTTGAATCTGAAAGACTCACGCGAATTGAGACCATGGCTTTCTGTTCTTTTAGATAAGGGCATAGTTGTATCAAATGATTCCCATTCTAAAGGAAAGGAGTATCGGATTGAATCTCGTTTACTGCGTGATAGTCACTACAAAGGAAAAACGTCACTCAAACGGATAGAGAACTATAGAATAAAGGAATTGATCATCGAGGACTTAAAGATTTATAAGAGGTCAAAGCTAACAGACATCCATCAGCGTATAGGTGCAGAGATTCCCTATAGAAGATTACAAATGCAAATGCAAAGCTTGATACAAGAAGGACGTGTAATGCAAATCGGTTCAAAAAGATGGACACAATACGAACTGGTCTAAATTATAAAAACGTAAAAAGTGGCTTGAAAAGGCATTTTGTTTTTAGAAATGTTTTTAGAAACCGTCTTTAGGACTTATCTTTAGGTGATTTGAAAAGGTGCCAACAATAAGTACCTCTGTAACATATATATATGTTTATCAGTGATTTATAGAGTATATGATACCTGTAAGACATAATTGCTGTAATGGGTGGTGGGGAAATATTATAAGCCCATTTTCGTAATTTTGCAGGGGAAGGCTAAATTCAGGAATTTAGTCCAATTACTAAAAAATGTAAGGCAGTAAGAAACTTAGCAACCAATTCAACAACCCACCAACTGACAAATAGAATCTTGCCCCCCCCATCAACTCTCCAAACCGATCAACTTAAAAACAAAAAACTAAAAAGCATGCCCTCAAAACTTCTGATGACCCTCGCTGCCCTGCTGCTGGCCGCCACCCTCACCGCACAGCGGATAGACCGGAAGGCGGTGGTGCTCCGCCACGACCCCCATGTCACGACCCTCGACCCGATGGCTGCGCTCACCGTTGGCAACGGTGCGTTTGCCTTCACGGTAGATGCCACGGGCCTGCAGACCTTTCCCGAGCTGTACAGCAAGGGCGTGTGCCTCGGCACGTTGGGTGACCAATGGTGGCACTCGTTTCCCAACAAAGAGCAGTATAAGCCCGGCGAAGCATGGGTAGAGAAAGACTTCGGACGCGGCCATAAGGAGCTCTACGCGGCGCAGTTCAAGGCCGAGGGCCGTCAGCGCGACGCCTCGAACTACCTGCGCGCCAATCCCCACCGGCTGCATCTGGGCAACCTCGGGCTGGTCCTTGACGACCCCGCGCGGGTGAGCGGCATCGACGAGACGCTCGACCTGTGGACGGGCAAGGTGACGAGCAGCTTCGACTACGATGGCCAGCACTACCGTGTGCAGACCGTGTGCTCTCCCGACCACGACGCCATCGCTACGCAGGTGGAGTCGGACGGCGACTTCGCACTGCGCCTCCGCTTTCCCTATCCTACGGGTGGGCATGCCGATGATGCCAGCGACTGGGCGCAGCCGGACCGCCACCACACCAGCTGCGAGTTTTCGGATCACCGCTGTGTCGTGATGCGGCAGGTAGATGGTACGAGCTATGTCGTGGAGCTCATGTGGAAAGGCGACGGCCGCCTCGTGAAGACAGGCCGCCACGAGCTCATGCTGCGCTGCAAGAAGGGCAGCGTGCAGCTGCAATGCGGGTTCTCGAAACGTGTTCGGGGCGATGCCCCCGTGTTTCGCCCCTTTGCCGACTGGGCCATGCGCGCCGCCAGGCAGTGGGCACACTACTGGACGAAGGGCGGCTTCATCGACCTGGGGCATGTGGCCGATCCGAGGGCACGCGAACTGGAGAGGCGCATCGTGTTGAGCCAGTATCTCATGCGGGCACAGGAGTGTGGCGACTGTCCGCCGCAGGAGACAGGTCTCACTTACAACAGCTGGTATGGCAAGTTCCACCTCGAAATGTCGTGGTGGCACCTGGCTCACTATGCCCTGTGGGGGCGCCCCGCCCTGCTCGATCGCCCACTGGCGTGGTACCGCCTTGCTGCGCGCCAGGCCAGGGAGATAGCCCGACGGCAGGGATTCCGCGGGCTTCGCTGGATGAAGATGACCGATCCTGGTGCCGGCGAGGCTCCCTCCAACGTGGGCAGTTATCTGATATGGCAGCAGCCTCACCTTATTTATCTGGCCGAGCTGCTCTACCGCGCTTACGCCACAGCCACGATCGGGATTGGCGCCGGCCTGCCTAACGCCATGCAGCGGCAGGTGATGGACAAGTATGGCGCGCTCGTGGAGCAGACGGCAGACTTCATGTCCGATTTTGCCGAGCGTGACAGCCTGCGCCACCGCTATGTCCTGCGCGGCTATATCCCCGCACAGGAGACGCTCAAGGCCGACTCCACCACCAACTCGCCCTTTGAGCTGAACTACTGGCACACCGCTCTCCAGATGGCACAGCAGTGGCGCGAGCGTGGCGGAAAGTCGCGCCGCGCCGACTGGGACGTCCTCGTCGATAGTCTTGCACCGCTGGCCTTTAACGCCGACAGCCTCTACCTTGCTGCCGAGACGGCTCGGCAGACCTATGCTGATCATCGTTTCACCAGCGACCACCCGGCCATGCTCGGCGCGTTGGGTATGCTGCCCGAGAGCCGCCTCACCAACTGCCGTGTCATGGCGCGCACGCTCGACTGGGTGTGGGACAATTGGAACTGGCCTACGAGCTGGGGCTGGGACTTCCCTATGACGGCCATGACCTGCGCCCGCCTTGGCCAGCCCTCGCGCGCCGTCGATGCGCTGCTCATGGATCAGCAGAAGAACACCTATCTCGTCAACGGCCACAACTATCAGGACGGGCGGCTGCGTGTCTATATGCCGGGCAACGGCGGACTGCTCACGGCGGTGGCTATGATGGCCGCAGGATGGGACGGTTGCACGCTGGGGCGTAATCCAGGCTTCCCTCGCGACTGGGATGTAAGGTGGGAGGGGTTGCTGCCCATGCCCTGACCGTCCTTTCTCCTTTGAAGGTTGAAAAGCCAGAAGTGATTTGGCTTAAAAACTTATGTCATTCTAAAATCCATACGGTCATTATGTTGTAATACTTGCTTATGCCCATCTACGCATTTACCGGGTGAACCGAATTTTGACTATGTAACCAAGGAATGAACATTGTGTTACGAACTGACCCAAATAAAAAACACAAGAAAAGGCATGAGAAACCATAAATGATTTCTCATGCCTTTTTCTGTGCTGGGCCTGATTTCTGCAGAACATGTATCAACAGCCTGCGATAGGCACACTGCCGATATTCTGTGTGCCCGCCGATCTATTTCCGGAGCAGATCACCCACAGCGGCCACAATCTGGTCGTTGGTGAGATGGTTCTCGCGCAGCAGCTCGTTGACATCGTAGCGGTCGTAGAGCTGTTTCCTGACACCAAAGTTGAGTACCTTCATGTCGCGTGGACCATAATAGCGGGCTATGCGTTCGCCGAAACCGCCGTCAAGGGTTCCGTCTTCCAGCGTTACAACGATGTTGTGAGACTGCTCCAGACGGTCGAGCATCTCCTTATCGACACCCGTGAGGTAACGTGGATTGATCAGTGTGGCTTGTACGTTCAGCTTCTTATCGAGTGCATCTACAAGCTGCTGACCCTTCTGGAAGAAGTTGCCTACAGCAATGATGGCTACCTGCGAACCGCTTTGGGCCATCTTAAACTTGTTTAAGTCACTGTAGTCTGTGTCGTACTTCTCCGTACTGTGGCTAACGCCAGAGGCGGGCACACGTATGGCAACCGAATACTTATCCTGCTCGATAGCCCAATCCTCCATGGCCTTCCACTCTTCCCATGTGGTGGGAGCGAGATAGACGAGATTGGGAATGTGTGACAGCATGGCGATATCGAAGAAGCAGATATGCGTGAAATCGTTCATGCCATAGACCGATGCACCGAGCACATTGATGACGGCAGGATTGCTGTTCACGGCCAGATCCTGACACAGCTGGTCATAGGTGCGCTGCAGGAATGTGGCATAGGTGCTATAGACCACGTGCGCACCGCCCTTAGCCAGTCCCGAAGCCATTGCCACGGCTTCCTCTTCGGCGATACCTACGTCAACATATTGCTTCCCGGCTGCTTCCCGACGTTGCTTGTTGAAACCGATACTGGCAGGAACGGCAGACGTGAGAACAACAAGTTTAGGGTCTTTCTTGATCTTCTCGCTCAGGTACTCGCCTATCATTTCGCTGAAATTCTCAGCACCGGGCTGTTCCTGATTTAATATTTTTCCGGTCTTCACGTCGAAGGGTAGATTCCAGTGCCAGCTCTCTTTCTCCTTGGTGGCAGGTGCATAACCATGCCCTTTCTCGGTGTGGACGTGAACGACGGTTGGCTTGGTCGTGTCTTTCAGATTCCTGAACACGTCGATGAGTTTCTCAACGTCATTACCTTCCTCCACATAGTGATAATCGAAGCCGAAAGTCTTGAAGAAGTTCAGCTCCGCCTTACCCTTTGTCTCGCGCAGCAGTCGCAGGTTCTCATACAGTCCACCGTGATTCTCGGCAATGCTCATCTCGTTATCATTGACTACGATGATGATGCCTGTGCCCAGCTCGGAGGCCACATTGAAACCCTCATAAGCCTCGCCGCCCGAGAGAGAACCGTCGCCAATGACAACGACGATATTGTATTTTTCGTTCAGAATGTCGCGTGCTTTCTGCAAACCGGTTGCCAAAGAGATGGAAGTGCTGGTGTGCCCAATCTCGAAATTATCGTAGGTCGGCGACTCCAGCGGTGAGCTGTAGCCCGAGATGTGATCCATCTCCGTAGCATCGAGGAATCCCTCCTTGCGCCCGGTGAGTATCTTGTGGGGATAACTTTGGTGACTTACGTCGAAAACAAACTTGTCTTCCGGGGCGTTGAACACATAATGCAGAGCCACCGTCAGCTCTGTCACACCTAAGTTGGGTCCTACGTGACCTCCATGAATGCTTACCCGATTCAATACTCCCTGGCGTACTTCGTCGGCAACAGTGCGAAGCTGCTCAATGGACAGACGCTTCAAGTCTTTCGGCGAATTGATATTCTCTATGATCATAGACAAAAACTGAAATAAAAAATGACAGGTATTATACCTTGATTCTTGTTGTAATTCTGAAAACAGTGCAAAGATAACAATTTTTTCTACCGGATCAACCCAAAAAGCACAATCGCACTGGTTTTTCGGTAAAGATGGTGTTACAAAAAGTAATATTGGTAAGATGCTGCGATCGGTTGTCGTAAATTAGCACCTTCGGCAAGTAATATTTGGGAGTTTTGGTGAGCAGGTGCAACTTCCACTACTCCTATATTTCTACGAATATTGCTCCTATACCTGGATGCCTTTGTACCTGTCGATTCATCGTTCTCATAGATTTCCATCAGGTATAGTAGGCTATATGCAATACTTGTCGTGTTACCTTTTCCCGTTCATTCCAGCTGCTGTCTTCTGTATGTTTTCTCTGCAGTGTGGCATCAAATTACTATATTGAGAGCCTGTCTTGTTAGGACAAAGCAGATTGAATCACATCGAGAAATATACTTGGGCAGAGGATAAATCGAAATGGGATACGATACATAGTTTGCCAGAATTGAAACTATAAGATGGAAAATGAATTAGAAAACATTTTTTTGATTTTACAAGACTACTTTTGTTTGCAAGACACATGGATTTTAATAAATAATGAGTAATTTTATAGCGTAATTTAGTTACCCAAGTATGGAACGTAAGAAAATAAACCGTCTAAAGGTGGTTCTCGCCGAGAAAGGAATGACGAATAAACAATTGGCAGAGATTTTGGATAAAGACCCTGCCGTTATATCCAAATGGGTTACGAATGTTGCCCAGCCCAATGTTGAAATGTTCATTCAGTTGGCAAAGATATTGGGCGTGAGAGTGGATGACTTGTTGTGGACAGACGAATTGTAGTTGGCTATTGAAGGAATTGTAGTATGGCAAGAATTTATGATAATATAGAAACCAAGTTTACCGAAGGGCTGCAAGGCATAGTTACCAATGTTGGCGTGAGGCGTGTGGATTTCTGTGTGGGTTATTTCAATCTGCGGGGCTGGAACCTTGTCGTTGACCAGATAGATGCGCTTGATGGCGATTATATTTATGAAAACGACGAACGAGTATTCCGCAAATGCAGGCTGCTTATAGGTATGCACCGTCCTGCAGAGGAACTTATACGTGAGCTTTATTCCGAACAAGCGCTGCCCGATGCCAACTATGTCAGCCAGTGCAAACTGTCGATAGCCCGTGATTTCAGACGACAACTGCAATTAGGCTTCCCTACAAAGCAAGATGAATTCACACTCCGACGCCTTTCTGCACAGATGAAGGAAGAAAAAGTATGCGTTAAGCTCTATCTGCGCGAACCACTTCATGCCAAACTTTATCTTGCACATCGGCCTGATGACAACTTCAATAAGATTCAAGCCATCATGGGAAGCAGCAACCTTACTTATGCAGGACTGACAAGACAGGGCGAATTGAATGCAGAGTTTGGCGACAGCGACAGTGCAGAGAAACTGGCTCATTGGTTCGACGACCGTTGGGAAGACAAGTTCTGTCTTGATATCACTAAGGAACTGATAGAGATTATCGACACCAGCTGGGCAGGCGAAAGAAACATTCCGCCTTACTATATTTATCTGAAAACTGCCTATCATTTGAGCGAGGAGGCTCGTTCGGGCATCAAAGAGTTTACCATTCCATCCGAGTTTAAGAACGATCTCTTCGACTTCCAGCAGACCGCGGTGAAGATAGCAGCCCGCCATCTGAACAACGACAAGAGAGGAGGAGCAATGATTGGTGATGTAGTGGGACTTGGTAAGACCATCACTGCCTGTGCCATTGCAAAAATGTATGAAAACACCTTTGGCAGCAACACGCTGATAATCTGTCCTGCCAACCTGCAGGATATGTGGGCTAAGTATCGTAAACAGTATGATCTGAAGGCTGACATCATGTCTATGGCGAAACCTATTGATGTGGATAATGCAAGATACTATAAACTTATCATCATAGACGAGAGCCATAACCTGCGTAATAGCCAGGGTATGCGCTATCGAAATATCAGAGACCTTATCCAAAAACAAGATTGCAAGGTGCTGTTGCTTACTGCGACACCTTATAACAAGCAATATAAGGATTTGAGCAGCCAGCTGCGTTTATTTATAGACGATGATACCGACTTGGGCATCCGACCGGAAGCCTACATCCGTGAGCTTGGTGGCGAAAGGAAGTTTGCCGAGAAGCACGAGGATTTCATCAGAAGCATCAAGGCTTTCGAGCGCAGCGATTGTCAGGAGGACTGGCAGGAACTGATGAAGCTCTTTCTGATTCGCCGTACACGCACCTTTATCAAGGAAAATTATGCAAAGACCGACCCTGCTAACGGCAGGAAATATCTCGAATTTAAGGATGGACACATGTCTTATTTCCCTGACCGTGTACCGAAGGCGGTCAAATTCAAGACGGTTGATGGAGATCAGTACAGTCGTTTGTATTCGGAGCAGATGATCGGTTTGATGGAGAGCTTGAATCTACCTCGTTACGGTCTGATACATTACTTAGACGAGAAGAAGGCAGAAGATGCGTCGAAGTATGAGAAGAACTTGATAGAAAACCTATCGCGTGCAGGAGCGCGTATGATGGGATTTTGTAAGAGCACATTCTTCAAACGTATCGACAGCAGCGGTTTCTCGTTCTTGTTAACCTTGTTTCGTCATATACTGCGTAATGCCGTATATCTCTATGCCATTGACAACAAGTTAAAGTTGCCCGTCAGTGATGAAAATACGTTCCCTGAGAATTTCATAGATGATGCTGATATCAACGACGTATTTACAAACGATGACGAGCATGAAGAGTATTCCTCCGGTGATAACCTGATAACCGTACCCCACGATATGCAGGTCTATATGGATAAGGCCAAGGAATATTACAATGGGTTGATTGGCAAAAACAATGTGCAGTGGATAGATTCCAAGTACTTTAAACGAACGCTCAAGCAGCAATTGAAGAAAGATTGCGAGCAACTGATTGCCATGATTAATTTGTGCGATGCGTGGAATCCACAGACCGATCAAAAGCTTAACGAGCTGGAAGAACTTCTTAATGGTAAGCATCTCAATGATAAGGTCGTAGTCTTTACACAATATTCTGATACGGCAAACTATGTATACCATCAACTCAAGAAGCGTGGCTTCAGGCACATAGAGAAAGTGACGGGAGGTACAAAGAATCCAACGGAGGTTGTTGACAGGTTTTCGCCCATGAGTAATAAGGCTGATGTCTCCAAAGAGAATGAACTGCGTGTGCTGATAGCAACCGATGTGTTGAGTGAGGGACAGAACTTGCAAGATGCCCATGTCATCGTGAACTACGACCTGCCGTGGGCTATTATCCGACTCATTCAGCGTGCAGGACGTGTGGATCGTATCGACCAAAGTTCTGAACAAATCTACTGCTATTCGTTCTTCCCTGCCGACAAGGTGGAGCAAATCATCAACCTGCGCACACGGCTCAACGAGCGTATCAACGAGAACGCAGGCATCGTGGGCAGCGACGAGGTGTTCTTCGAGGGCAACGAGCAGAATCTTCGCGACATGTACAACGAGAAGAGCGGCAGTCTGGATGAAGACGAGGAGGATATGGATGTAGATCTCGGCTCGCAGGCTTATCAGATATGGAAGAATGCCACTGATGCCAACCCCGACTTGAAACGCATCATCCCTGCCATACCTAATATTGCCTATTCAACCAAAGCGGCCAACGGCACAGTTGAAGACGGTGTCATAACCTACGCACGCACCTACAACGACTTTGATGTGCTCACATGGTACAACTCCAAGGGCGAGATCGTAAGTCAGTCGCAGAAACGTATTCTTCAAGCAATGGCATGCTCCATCAACGAACCTTGCCTGCCTGCACAGGACAACCACCTCGCATTGGTGGAGAAGGCGGTGAAGGGTATTAAGAACGAGAACACCAGTGTAGGAGGTATCCTTGGCAGTCGTTTCAGCACCAAGCGTAAAGTGTACGACTTGCTCAACCACTATTATGAGCAACCACTCAACCTCTTCTATACCCAGGAAAAGAAAGAGCTGCTGAAGTTTGCCATCGACCAGATCTATAACTATCCATTGCTGGAAAACTCCAAATTCATTCTCGGGCGCATGATGCGCACCGGCAACACGCACGATGACATTGTAGATACCGTTATCGAGATGTTTGAGAATGCAAATCTGTGTCGTATAGATGAGGACAAAATGAAACACAAAGACCCTGTGATTATCTGTTCCATGGGACTAAAAGCTTAAAGCATGATGAAAAGAAATATATTCAACCACTATATATCAGCATCCGATTTTAAGGGACTGTTTGTCAGTGAAATGTTTTGGAACAATCCTTCGGGTGCTACGTTGTTACCCGATGAGGTGATAGATGGCACCACCTTCCAGATAGAAGAGATTGCAGAGCGAAAAGGCTTTCAGATCCTGCAATGTAAGGTCAACGAGATACCCTCGTCGGCAGTATGCAAACGTATAGACCATAAGATCCGCAAAAATGCAGAAAACTACATCTGCATCTTCATGATCCCGGGCACGATGCATCATCTGTGGGTGGCACCGGTGAAGAAGGTGGAAAAGCGTGACATAGTCCTGATAGAATATGATTCGCTTGACAAAGCGGGTTTCCTGTACGAGAAGATAGAAAATCTCTCATTTACGATTGAAGACAATCCCACCATTCTTGATATTATAGAAAAGGTGCAGAAATCTTTTCTCATCAATTCAGAGAAGATTACCAAAGATTTCTATGCTGGGTTTAAGAAAGAGCATAGCAACTTTGCCAAATTTATTACAGGCATTGACGACCACATCGACGACAAGCAGAATAAGAACAAGCAGTGGTACACCTCGGTGATGCTCAACCGGTTGATGTTCTGTTATTTCATTCAGAAAAAAGGTTTTTTGGACGGCGATGTCGATTATCTGCGTCACAAATTGGAGTGGACGCGCGAGCAGGAGGGCGAGGACCGTTTCTTCAATCATTTCTATAAAGGCTTTCTTGTCAGCCTGTTCCATGACGGGCTCAACGCTCCTGAGCACAACCGTGAGTTTGAGGCTGTTTATGGGCGCATACCTTATCTCAATGGGGGGATGTTCGACGTGCATCAGATAGAGCAAGAGTATGCTGAACTTGACATCGCTGATGAGGCTTTCAGTAGCCTCTTCGACTTCTTCGACAAGTGGCACTGGCATCTTGACGACCGTATGACGGCATCGGGGCGCGACATCAACCCTGATGTGCTGGGATATATCTTTGAGCAATACATCAACGACCGCGCACAGATGGGTGCCTACTACACCAAGGAGGACATCACGGAGTACATCGGGCGCAACACCATCGTGCCTTATCTGATGGACGCTGTGAAGCGCAAAGACGAAAAACTATTCCGCCCCAACGGCGAACTATGGCAATTCCTGCGTGAGAGTGGCGACCGGTACATCTACGATGCTATGAAGAAAGGTGCCGACCAGCCACTTCCTGACAACATTGCCATAGGGCTGGACACCACGCAGCCTAACCTCTTGGAGCGTCGCGCCCACTGGAACGAGCGTACGCCCGAAGCCCTCGCACTGCCTACCGAGATTTGGCGCGAAACCATAGATCGTCTGCAACGTTGCCAAAGCATCAAGGAGAAAATTGTCAATGGTGAGATTACTGCTATTAACGACTTCATTACTTATAACCTTGACATTCGCCAGTTCGTAGCCGACTATCTTGCACACACGCAGAACCATCTGTTCGTGGAATACTTCTACGATGCCTTGCAGCACATCACAATCCTCGACCCCACCTGTGGTTCGGGTGCTTTTCTCTTTGCTGCGCTCAACATTCTGGAACCACTCTATGAGGTTTGCATCAACCGCATGCAGGAGTTCCATGAGCAGAACCCTCATCTGTTTACTCGTCAATTACAGGAGATAGCGCATAAGTATCGTTCCAATATCCAGTATTTCATCTACAAGAGTATCATTCTCCGCAATCTCTATGGCGTGGATATTATGGTGGAAGCTACGGAGATTGCCAAGCTACGATTGTTCCTGAAGATGGTGGCTGTGGTAGAGGTGGATAAGCGTGACCCGAACTTAGGACTCGACCCATTGCCCGACATCGACTTCAATATTCGCTGTGGTAACACCCTTGTGGGTTATGCTACGCAGAAGAAGCTGGAGCGCGACTTGGTTCAGGGCGACATGTTTGCCATTGAGGAATTCAAGGCAAAGGTGAATGAAGAAATGGATAAGGTGGCTCGCACCTATGATATCTTCAAAGACGTGCAGTTGAAACAGGCTGAAGACATGGCAGCCTTCAAGCGTGCCAAGCACGAACTGAAGGAGCGCCTCGCCCAGCTCAACGACTTGTTGAACCATCAGATGTTTGGTGCTGTGGGCACAACCGCTGATTACGATGCATGGTACCAGTCGCACCAACCTTTCCACTGGCTTGCTGAGTTCTACGAGATTATCAATGGCCACGGAGGATTCGATGTGATTATCGGGAATCCGCCGTATGTGGAATATAATAAAAAGGTAAATGGCGTTGCTGTTTCCGATCTTTATAAATTGAATGGGTATAAAACGATTTCTTGTGGCAATCTATATGCTTATGTCCTTGAGCGTTCAAGAGAACTAATGAAGGCAAGTGGTTATATCAGCATGATAGTTCCTTTGAGCGGACATAGTACTGAGCGGATGGCTCCGCTCGTAACGAATTTCTATGAGAAATTCGGTTTGCATCTGCACTTAAATTTAAGTGCAGATGCACACCCTCAAAAACTTTTTGAGGGTGTGAAGTTCCGTTTGGTCGTATTTATTGCGACCAATAACGGAACTGGTAGATATTCTACCAAATACACACGCTGGTTAGCAGATGAACGTAAATATCTGTTCAATGCACTGATAAGATATAACAGTATTGAAGATTATACTTATCAAAACATCATCCCTAAAATTTCCAGTCCGTTGTTTATCAGTATCGCAAGGAAGATAAGGGAAGATAAGACCCAGTTATTCTTAAATACTGGAGATGATTTCTGCCTATATAACGACGCTCCTATAAATTGGATGCGCGCCCATTCCTTTATTCCTTATTTCTGTAGTGAACGTGATGGGGAAATAATATCTCGGCATTTGAAAAAGATGTTTTTCAAAAATCCTGAAGATGCAGAAGTTGGATGTGCTGTAATTAATAGTACTCTCTTCTTAATTTGGTGGTTCACCCATTCTTCATGCTATAACCTAAATTCTACAGAACTATATAGTTTTAAGTTGAATATAGATAAATCTACACAAAGGGAACTTATTCGCTTAAACGATATTCTAACAAAAGATGTTCTCAAAAAATCAAAACGTAGAATTTACGTGTATAAATCGACTGGTCGAGTTGAGTATGATGAGTTCTACATGAAACTCTCTAAACCCATCATTGACGAGATAGACAAAGTCCTTGCCCGTCACTATGGTTTCACAGAAGAAGAACTGGATTTCATTATCAACTACGATATCAAATACCGTATGGGTGACGAGTTGAATAAAGAATAAAATAGAGTATGGAGTCTGAAACTAAAAGAGTATTTATCTCTTACGCTTGGGACAGCGAGGAGCACAAAGAATGGGTGTTGAAACTTGCAACAGATCTCCGCCATCATGGCGTAGATGCAATATTAGATCAATGGGATGTGAGATTAGGAGATGATCTACCATTCTTCATGGAGCAAGGATTAACAGAGTCTCACCTTGTAATATGCGTGTGTAGCGATAAATATATTGAAAAAGCAGATGGTGGCTTTGGTGGTGCTGGATATGAGAAACGAATATTGGCCGCAGAGATGTTAAATGATTCGGATAGACGTTTTATCATTCCGATTATCAAAGGAAGTACTAAAGAACAGAAAGTTCCTTTATTTCTATCAGGATTAAAGTATGTTGATTTTGACAATGGAGGATATTATGATTGCTATCAAGAACTTCTCGAACGCATATACGATGAAGATAAAATGAAAAAGCCATCACTGGGAAAAAATCCATTTGTTTCAACAGCTATATCTGATCTAATAACAACAAAACTGAATATAGAGAAGATAGAGTTTCAAAATTCCAACATGGCAGGTAAAGTGTGTTTTGACTATAAAAGAAATAGTGGATCATACGTAATTGGCGAAGGTAACTATGAGTTTGTTACTCATTGGAGTGAGTGTGGAAATGATTCTATCTACTGTTATAGAGACTATGCTTATAGACTAGGGTATAACCCACAATATAAACAGTTTCCTTCCCCTAATGAATTTATCAACTTTGATTTTAGTTCACGAGCAAAATCCGTAAAAGTCGGTGAGGTAGTCTTACTGGAAAATAATAGCCATAAGTTTGCAGCACTTAAGGTAACTAAAGTTATCAAAAAAGATGAGGATATTGGCCATCTTTTAGAGTTCGATTATAAGATATATAAAGATATTGAGAACGTTTGATAAATATAGCATCATGTATAATTAAATTATGTTGTATTAAATAGAATGATGGAAGCAAGCAACAACGACAATATGCTCATCTACCAGTCGGCAGATGGAAAGATAAAGATAGATGTTCGGTTTGAAAAGGAAACCGTATGGCTGTCATTAGACCAGATGGCAACACTCTTCGGTCGTGATAAATCTACTATCTCACGACATGTGAAGAATATCTTCGAGGAAGGAGAATTGCAAGCCTCTTCAGTTGTTGCAAATTATGCAACAACTGCTTTAGATGGGAAAACTTATCAAGTAGATTATTATAACCTCGATGTAATCTTCTCTGTAGGTTATCGGGTGAAGTCTCAACAAGGAACACAGTTCCACATATGAGCTATACAGCGGATTAAGGATATATTAATTAATATTCTACTAGTGTAAATGAAGGCAATCAATGTAGAATATTTTGGCAATCAGGAACTGTTGAAATTGCAAAAGACAGCTTTCCTTGCATCAAGCAACATATCTTCCGAGATGGTGCTGCGTGTATATGATTGGGCAACGGATATGCGCAGTCGTGGGGAGTGTGTCGTCAGTGGATTTAACAGTAAGTTGGAACAAGATGTACTTCACTTTCTGTTGAAAGGTAATCAGCCTATTATCCTTGTTCTTGCCCGGCGAATGTATAAAGTTATCCCTAAGGAATTACAAGAGGCGTTAACTCAAAATAGACTATTGATAGTTTCCGTAAGTAATGCAGCACGTCAGTCAAAGAATACAGCAATGATGAGGAATAAGTGGCTTTGCGAAATGGCCGACAGGATATTGCTCGTGGGAGTGAGCGAGCGTAGCAGCCTCTACGCGCTTCAAGAAGACATTAAGAATAAACAAAAACTAATTACAGTATAGTGGCCACTATGATCATATAAGATATAATAACCCATAGGGAAGAATAAAAGTTTTAGAAATTTTTCCTTTAAAAAGAAAGGAAGCAACTGTATCTGATTGATATTCAGCTGCTTCCTTTTCTTGTAAGGTACCCAGAGCCGGGATCGAACCGGCACGGATTGCTCCACTGGTGTTTGAGACCAGCGCGTCTACCGATTCCGCCATCTGGGCATAGACGATACACTCTACTTGGAAGTGTGGTGCAAAGGTACGATGAAAAAATGAGAACTACAAGATAAATGCGTAAAATAATAAGTATGAAGGAATAGAATGGCATGGAATATGGAGACTCGCATCGTATATTTTGCATATAGGGTTATGCGGTCGATACGGAGGTATCCAGATGGTGACTATCGCATACCATTGATATAGCTTTGCAGCTCCTCATGACTGATGGGGTAGAGGGGAGAAGAAGGGTGGGGTTCGGGCTGGAGCATCAGCAGATGATCGGCATGTGCCACAGCCAGTTCCAGGTCGTGGGTGGAGAGCAGAGTGGTCTTATGCTGGGTTGAGGCAAGTTGATGGAGGAGTTTCATCATCTCCACCTTGCTGGGATAATCGAGGAAGGCGGTGGGCTCGTCGAGCAGAATGATAGGAGTCTGCTGGGCGAGCGCCTTGGCTATCATCACCTTCTGTCGCTCGCCGTCGCTGAGGGTCTCGATCTGCCGGTCTGCAAAGGCCTCCATGCCGACGGCGGCGAGCGAGTCGGAGACAATTTGATGATCTTCAGCGGTCAGTCCGCCGAAGAACCCCACGTAGGGCATGCGGCCCATGCCCACCACCTCCGTCACGGTGAGCTGGCGCACGTCGAGCTTCTCGGTGAGAACCACGGAGACTGTGCATGCCAGCTGTTGGCGAGCAATGTTGCCAACAGCCACCATCTGGTCGTCGTCATCGTGCAGACGTATGCTGACCTCGCCGCTGATGGCGGGCTGCAGTCCGGCGATGGTACGCAGCAGGGTTGACTTCCCCATGCCGTTGGTACCGAGGAGGCAGGTGAGACTGCTGTCATAGATGGTGGCATTGAGGTTGGAAGCGATGGCATGGGAGCGATAGCCTATCGTCAGATGATCGAGGGAAATAGCGGAGGACATGAGAGTGAGGAGTTAGGAATTAGGGGTGAGGAGTTAGAAATTGAGATACGGTGTGCACACCGTATCTACTATTTGATGTAAGAGCGCAGCGCCTCTACATATTGGCTGAAGGCTTGCCGCCCCACTTCGGTCATGGCGCAGCTTGTACACGGACGCTTACCACGGAAGGTTTTCTCCACGCGTATATATCCGGCCTTCTCCAGTTTGTCGATCTGCACACTCAGGTTGCCTGCCGTGGCCCCCGTTTCCTCCTTGATATAGGGGAAGTCTGCCTCTTCCACTCCAAGTAGAAGAGACATGACGGCCAGGCGCAGCTCGCTGTGCAGCAGGGGATCTAAAGGTTGAAACATAGTTATTCCTCCTTCATTTTGATAATGATTGCGGGCACGATGAGAGCCACGACCGATACGATGGCGAGCACAACCATCTCGTAAGGACCGCGAAAGATAACGGCAGCGAGGCTGCCAAAGAGTCCGGCGATGAAGCAGCAGACGGTGATAGGGGTGTTGCGAAGCATCCTGCCATGGATTACGCCGCATATCCCCATGATCATAATGATAACAGCTGTGATGGGGAAATGGCCTATGTTCATGGCGTAAGGAGCAAACTGTCCGAAGACCGCCACGTCGATGTTAGCACCTGCCATGATGCCAAAAATGATGCCAATGGCACACGCCATATAGCCCATAGAACTCCATACGATGCTGATCTGCTTGCTAAGGAAGGTCTGAGGGTGAGGTGTGCGCTGTCTCTTCTGCCACCACTCGAAGAGGGCCACCAGTCCCAGCAAGGCCCAAAGCACGTTGGCTCCGCCCCTCATCGAGGTGTGCTGCCACAGGTGTCCCACTACAAGGGCAATGACCGTAACGGCTATTCCCCATAATAACATGTTGCGCCAACTGTCGCGGGTGATCTTGCGACGGCTCTGCTCCAAAGTTTTACTGATGATCTCCAGGCTGCGCTCGGCAGTAAGATTTGTGTTCGAAGTTTCCATAATCGTTTTACATTGTACGTGAATCATGTGAGTTGTGAATGTTACGATGGCCTTCGTTTGTTATATCACACTGCAAATATAATTAAGTTTATAACATAAACCAAATTATAAAGCAGATATTTTTATTGTTAGATGCTTATTTAACATTTGGGTGTTTCTTCCACCTTATTATAATAGCATTATAGTAGAGAATCGCTGATGTCACCTTAACGTGTTGATCGTCATGGCAGATTAACGATGCAGCCTGACCGTGATCAGGTCAGGCTGCATCGTCAGACGGTTAGGATTGAAGGCTATGATGAGCTGAAAGTCCAGAGTAGGAGAGAATCAGGAGCGGCTACTTACGTCCGAAGTCGGCGGGTATCTCGCCCCACTTCTTTGTTTCCCACTTGATGACAGGCGTGGTGACCGGGTGGGTGCGGAGCCAGTTTTCTGCCCGGGCGATGACCTGATAGAGCTGTTCAGTCTTGGCGTTGCGTTCCAGTTTGGTCTTGCATTGCTTTTTCTTCACCCAGAGTATGGCGTTGTACGAGTCCGAGTAGATCACCTTATCCTTTATTCCGCGCTGCTCCATCAGTGCCAGGGCATGCACTATGGCCAGAAACTCCCCGATGTTATTGGTGCCCCACACCGGTCCATAGTGGAACACCTGCTCCCCCGTCTGCAGATCGACGCATTGGTATTCCATCGGTCCGGGGTTGCCCGAGCAGGCTGCATCGACAGCCCAGGAAGCCCGCCGATCCACAGCCTCCCCCAACCCCTCCAGTGGGAGGGGAGCCTTCTGCGATTGTGGAGCCACCGATTTTATAGTAGTCTCTACAGCCGGCTTATTCTGTTTGGGGAACGATATTTCCATGTGTCTAAAGAGATCTTTGAGCTGATTGACCACCAGTCCTGACTGATGGAGTACTTCGTCATTGGTAAATCTGACCACTGTATAGCCCATGCCGTTGAGGGCTTCAGTTCGTAGAGCATCGCTTATGGGTTGATTTCCATAAAAGTGATACTTTCCATCAATCTCTACTACAATCTTATAGTGGAGATTCACGAAGTCAGCAATATAGTTGCCAATAATATGTTGTCTTCTGAATTTCTGTCCGATTCCCTTATTTTTAAGAATGTCCCATAAGGCATGTTCTGCCTCTGTCATAACAAGTTTATTCTCTTCTGCGTATTGCCTTAGCAGGTCATACGATATGGGATCTGCTGTCTCAAAGACAAAGGGTTTCTTCTTTTTATCCATGGTGTTGTTACCAGATGGTCCTCCTCTCCTTACAGTAAGCTTTCAGTGAGAGGCTTTGGGTATTCCCCCTCCCCTCCTATTGGAGGGGCCGGGGGAGGCTACATCCTCTCCGGCACCTCTATGCCCAGCAGCTCCATACCGTTCTTGATGGTCTTGGCCACGTTCTGTGCCAGCACCAGACGGGTGATCTTCTCCTCGTTGGTATCGGCATTCATGATGCTATAGTCGTGGTAGAACTGGTTAAACTCCTTGGTAAGCTCAAAGCAGTAGTTGGCAATGCCGGCAGGATTATAGTTTTCTCCGGCATCGTGCACAGCTACCTTGAACTCGTCCATCTTCTGAATGAGGTGGATCTCCTTCTCGTTGAGCGGAGCATCGGCGGGCAGCAGGGCAGGGAGGGTGATACCCTCGGCTTCGGCCTTGCGCATGATGGAGCGGATACGGGCGTGGGTGTACTGTATGAAGGGACCCGTGTTGCCGTTGAAGTCGATCGACTCCTCGGGGTTGAAGAGCATGTTCTTGCGGGCGTCCACCTTCAGAATGAAGTATTTCAGCGCACCCATGCCCACCACGCGGGCTATCTCCTGCTTCTCCTCCTCGGTCATATCTTTGAATTTTCCAAGTTCGTCGCTCGTCTTGCGGGCATCGGCTATCATCGCTGCGATGAGGTCGTCGGCATCGACCACCGTACCCTCGCGGCTCTTCATCTTGCCGTTGGGCAGCTCCACCATACCGTAGGAAAAGTGCACCAGATCCTTACCCCACTTGAAACCCAGACGGTCGAGCAGTATGGAGAGCACCTGGAAGTGGTAATTCTGCTCGTTGCCCACCACATAGATCATCTTGTCGATGGGGAAATCCTTGAATCGGAGGTCAGCCGTACCGATGTCCTGCGTCATATAGACACTCGTGCCGTCGGAGCGGAGCAGCAGCTTCTGGTCCAGTCCCTCATCGGTGAGGTCAGCCCATACGCTGCCGTCTTCCTTCCTGACGAAGAGCCCCTTTTCCAGTCCTTCCTCCACCTTCTTCTTTCCCTCGAGATAGGTGTTCGATTCATAATATATCTTGTCGAATCCCACGCCAAGTGCCTTGTAGGTCTCGTCGAATCCTGCATATACCCAGCTGTTCATCTTCTGCCACAGCGCGCGCACCTCCGTGTCGCCCTGTTCCCACTTCACGAGCATCTGGTGAGCCTCCTTGATGAGCGGAGCCTCGGCCTTAGCCTTCTCCTCAGCCTTCTCCTCTTCCATGCCCTCGGCCATGTACTGAGCCTTCAGCTCAGCCACTTCGGCACGGTAATGCTTGTCGAAGGCCACATAGTAGTCGCCTATGAGGTGGTCGCCCTTCTTGCCGGTCGATTCGGGTGTCTCGCCGTTACCCCATTTCAGCCATGCCAGCATCGACTTGCAGATGTGTATGCCTCGGTCGTTCACGATGTTCGTCTTCACTACCCGGTTGCCGTTGGCCTCCATGATCTTCGAGAGGCTCCAGCCCAGCAGGTTGTTGCGCACGTGGCCCAGATGGAGCGGCTTGTTGGTGTTGGGCGATGAATATTCCACCATCACCAGCTTGCTGTCGGCCGTCACGGGCAGCTCGCCGTAGCGGGCATCGGCGTTGATGTCGTTGAGCAGACCCACCCAGGCCTGGGGCGCGATGACGAGGTTGAGGAATCCCTTCACCACGTTGAACGAGGCCACGGCCTCACATTCGCGTGCCAGCACCTCGCCTATCTCCTGCGCCGTGTCCTCGGGCTTTTTGTGAGAAGCTTTGAGGAAGGGGAACACCACCAGCGTGAGGTTACCCTCGAAGGTGGCTTTGGTCTTCTGTAGCTGTACCATCTTGGCAGGCACGTCCTGCCCATAGAGCTCTGCGACGGCCTTGACCACCGCCTGGCTTATCTGCTTTTCAATATTCATCGTTATCGTTGAGTTTTGTTATTCTTGAATGTTTATACGGTTATGCAGTCAGAATCAGCCGTATCATGTTGCAAAGTTACAAAAAAGAAAGCTATAACCCTATGTCGGCTACACATTATTTAGGCTCTGTAACGTTTCGTGTGGGACTTTTCACCAGCGAAGTGAATAAAAACTATTGCTGTCCGATAAAACCAAAAGATTGACAGTATGAGGGCAATTAAATAATATTGACACGTTTGCCATAATAAAAAAAATGGGAAGTCCGCTGACTTCCCCAAAGAGTTTGTACTTTTGCGTTGCTAAAACAAAAATGTATAAACTTATGGGCAAAGTTACTACAAATTCAGGAATTCCAGTGTTCGGGGAGATAGTAAAGTTGATAGACAAACAAGAAGTAGGCAAGGTAGCCGAAAAGCTCAAGGCCAACAGATACACCAAGCGGCTTGACGCTTACCAGCACCTCATCATCATGCTGTATGCCGTTCTGGGACAGTTCAACAGCCTGAGAGACATAGAGCTTGGGTTCTACTCGTCTGCTCAATGCCTGAACCATTTTGGTCTTGACTACATGGTGCGGCGCAGCACCTTGTCTGATGCCAATGCCAGGCGCTGCCCAGCATTTTTTGAGTCTGTCTACAACCTTCTGTACAAGCATTATTCGTCCGTTTTAGCGGACAGCCGGCCGGTAAATGGGCTAAAACGGCCTCTTTTTATAATGGACTCCACTACCATATCGCTTTTCTCACAGGTATTTAGAGGAACCGGGCGCAATGCCATAAATGGGCAGAAAAAGGGTGGTGCCAAGGCTCACACGGTCATAAAGGCAGACGAGGACGTGATGACCTTCATGAACATTACCGATGCCGTGGTCAGCGACCAGGACATTCTGAAAGGCCTTTACACGAAACTGCCGGAAGGTTCGTGCGTGACGTTCGACATGGGATATGTAAACTACACGGCGTGGCAGGAGTTCTCCGACCACAACATTACATACGTGACCAGAGAGAAGAAGAAATGCAAGTACGATGTTCTTGAGACACGGGAAATTCCGGATGAGGACAAGGATGTCATCATAAGCGACGAGACAGTCGAGCTGTCCTGGCGCAAGCGGTGGAAGCGGCCAATGACAAGGGAAGAACTGAGCCATCGACGCGGACGCAGGCCTAAGAGCGGAGTGGTATTGGTGAACGAGAGCAAGTCGGGAAAGCATAAATGCCGCCGCATAACCAAGTGGAAGGACAACAGCGACGAAGGCACTATAACCTTTCTTACCAATGACTTCGAGACTCCGGCAAGCATCCTGTGCGAGGTGTACCGCAGACGTTGGCAGATAGAGACGCTGTTCAAACGCCTGAAGCAGAACTTCCCATTAAAATACTTCCTTGGAGACAATCAGAACGCCATACAGATTCAGATTTGGGTAAGTATGATAGCCTGGTTGCTGATGCAGGTCATCAAAAAGCAGGTGAAGCGGAAGTGGAGCCTGTCCAACATGATGACTGCCGTGCATATTCTACTCAATTCCTACATGGGACTATACGATTTTCTCAACCTGCCAGAGGGGCGATGGATAAAAATCATTGAGGCGAGACAGAAAAAAGATGACGAAAATCATCAACCAAGCCTTTTCCCAAAGATGAGGGGGCCTAATTGTGAAAATCAAAAGAGCAAGACTTATTTACAGCAAGTTACAGACGGAAAATAGGATTTTCCCAGTTTTATCGGACAGCAATA
>LAHS01008284.1_pt1 | contig 27060 bp, 26 predicted proteins | sample 329651 | NCBI WGS metagenome assembly LAHS01 (sample SAMN03275699, study PRJNA271635) | activated sludge metagenome | isolation source: sample C-1 Sludge from hydrolytic chamber (first chamber) of Anaerobic... | reverse complement strand
CATGATGGCGCCTGCAGAGGAAGTCAAAAAATTCTCAATCAGTTCGTTTTTTTCATTTGTCGGAATTGCCCTTTCTATAACCGTCGAGTCAGACAACCGCGGTGCATTGTGCTGTGCTTTTATTCTCTGCATTCCGCTTGCAACGCTTTTCCTTCCGACAGGCCGTGAGCTTGCTCGTCATATCTTTGCGCATTTTAAATGGTGGGGTGTTCCTGCAGTTATTTATTCAAACGGTCATAGTGCAGATGTAATTGTCAACAGACTCAAAAATTGTCCGTATTTTGGCTATAAACCTGCATTAATAATTAACAGTCACTCAAACGGGGCAACAGACTTTTCCGGAATTCCTGTCTTCACTCCCGATTCTGAAATATCTGATCTTATTAAAAAATTAAATATCAAGGTTGCTATTCTGTGTGACTATGACCTTGACCAGACAAGCATCAATGCATGGTACCGCTATACAATTAATGTGCCAGCTGTACAGGATACAAATACCATGAATATGTCGCCTCGTGATTTTGGCGGTATTCTTGGACTTTCTTCTGTCCATAATCTTACAAAAAAATACAGTCTGATATTAAAACGAATGCTTGATTTATTCCTTCTTCTAATATCATTTCCTATTGTTATTCCTGTAGTTATTATTGTTTCTATACTTGTTAAATGCACTTCTCCGGGACCAGTTTTTTACGGTCACGTTCGCGTCGGCAAAGACCGCAAGCCTTTAAAATGCTGGAAATTCCGTTCAATGGTTATTGACGCCGATAAACAGCTCGAGAAGATTCTTGCAGAAAATCCGGAAATGAGAGCTGAATGGGAAAAAGACCGTAAATTTACAAACGATCCGCGTGTTACAAAAATCGGTAAATTTCTTCGTAAAACAAGCATTGATGAAATACCCCAGCTTTTCAATATTCTCACCGGCGAAATGAGTTTCGTAGGCCCCCGCCCTGTAACCGAACCGGAACTTGAAAAGTATGGCGATAAAGCTAATTACATTCTCTCTGTAAAACCTGGTCTTAGCGGCATGTGGCAGATTTCAGGCCGATCTGATACTGTTTATGAGGAACGCATTACTCTCGATTCTTATTATATTCAGAACTGGTCTATCTGGCTCGATCTTTGGATTGTGATTAAAACGGTTTGGGTTGTATTTAAAGGTAAAGGTGCATACTGATGAAAAAGGCGCTCATTCTTCCTCTTTTGTTTTTAACTGCCGGAGTTTTTACGGCAGCTGCGGAAAAATATCGCATTGAAGACGTTTCATACGAGAGAACCGGTATGACGACTGAATATGCAATCAGGCAGGCAGTTACAGTTTCAACAAAAAGAATTTTTAATTCATATGAAGAATTGAATTCTTATGTAAAGGACATAAAGCAACAGCTCGAAAACGAGCGAGTTTTTTCTTCTGTCATTACAAATATACGCTATGACGAAACAGACGGATCGGATGACTCGTCTGCGCAGGCACAAGCTGCCTCTTCTTCAACAGAAACTTCTGATTCTTCTGTTTCAGAATCAAACAAATCGCTTGAAGAAACACTTGTTCTCGTTCACCTTACTGTTACAACAATAGATTCATATCATTTTCTTGGCATGCCTTACTACAAGTTTGATTCAAATACTGGCCACGTTGCAAAACTTAAGATTAAGGATTCAAACTTTCTTGGAACAATGAATGTCATGGATTTCGACTTTAACTTCACGCTTGAAAAAGCTGATGAGGGTCGAAGCGAAAATTACAAAAATCCGCAGTTCGGCATTAATTTTGATTACGACTATCCGTTTCCTCTTGGACCTGTAAAAGCATCATGGAACAATACGTTCAGCATTAATTATACAATCGGTGATTCACTGCCGCAGTACGGTCTTGACACCGGCTTTACATTCGAAATTCCGTTTGATGAATACTCACTTCAGTTTGATCTTACTCAAAGTATTAACCGCAATACTGATGATTATGAAAAATACGGAGATGAACTGTATTTTACAGAAGAAGCAAAAGTCTCTCTTCCTGTTCACATCGCTGATATTGATAACTGGGGTAAAGTAAACTGGACTCCGTATGTTAAATACACAACAAACTGGGATAAAGACGGAATTGATGAAGACAATGATGACCTTTCAAGTCCTGTATATACAATCGGACACAGCGTTTCTACATCACGCATAAACTGGCGTGGTAATTTCAGACAAGGCATGTCTCTTGATGCAGGTCAGTCGTTTAGTTACAACCAGCAGAAGGATGAATATATTCCTGAGGTAACTGGAGAAGTTACAGCGTTCAAAGCATTTAAATACGTTGGTTTCTGTACCGATATTTATGTTTTTGGCTGCCTAAACGGTAAGGAAAAAATAGGAAGCAGACTTCGCGGCATTCGTGATAACCAGTATTACGATGATACAGAAGAATATGCACTTAAAGTTCCTGGAGCTCTTGTTTGTAATTTTGATCTGCCTATTCATATAATTACAACAGACTGGCTTGGGTTTGAAGACTTTGTTTTTGGAAGCGAGTCAAAAGCACGAAAAGCATTTGATTTTATGCGCTATTTTGACTTTGAAATGCAGTTCTCCCCCTTCTTTGATTTTGCTTTAACGAAGAATGATGTAGCCGGTTCTACATTCAACTACAAGGATGGATTCTACGCCGCCGGTCTCGAAGTACTTGTTTATCCTGCAAAATGGAAAGGATTTGTTGTCCGCGGAAGTTTAGGTGTTGATATCGGCAGAAAGATTATTTATAAAGCAGTTCCCAGTCTTATCAATACTGACTGGCGTGATATGAGCGTATCAACATATGAGTTCACTTTTGGAATCGGCTGGCAATATTAATAATTAATTTGAAGTATTGCTTTGTTTAATAAGCTGCTGTTCTGCTTCTGCTTTCCAGTACTGGTCCGGCAGCGATGATGACAGCACGGTATATACACTGTTTGCGAAAACGGTTTTGCCGCGCTGCTCGCTTAATACTCCAAGCTCATACATCATCTGCCATACTTTGTTGTCATTTGCCCATGAAACAATTTCATCGTACTTTCCAGCTTTCGTTAGAAAAGAAGCAAAATCGGTATAATGATATTCAGAATCGATATCTGTTATTGCAGCAAGCATATGAGTGAATGACTCGCTTACGCTCAATGCTGTACACTTTAGGGCTTCGTCGCTTTGTCCTCTTGCCTCATAAAGCTCTTCAAGTTTTGCAAGCGCAAGAATTGAATGGTTCGGTTCTGAACGGTAGAGCATAAAGAATTTTTCAAAAGATTTATTGTTATTTGAATCAATCGTCCGCACAAGTGCATTCATAAACAGAGAATTGCTGTAGTATGTATCCTCATTCAGAATCAAAAGAAGTGTCTGTTCATACGTTTCCAAGTCATTCTGGTCATGAGCAAGCTCTGCCATTGCATAGAGAATATCGAATCGGGCATCAGGAATATCAAGATACTTTGCGTTTTCCCGTGCCTGCTCATAATACTGAGAAGCTAGTGTATATTCGCCTTCCAGCCGGTAGATTTGTCCGAGAAGAAAATCTGCTTCCGGATACATTGATTTAGCCTGTATCCATGATGCAAGTCTCTTAACAGAATTTCCAAAGTATGACTGGCCGTACTTATTTAAATATGAATTGATAAGATCAATCGCCGTGTATTCATCGCGCTCTTTGAGGACAGCAAGAACCTGCGCAAACTCGTCGCCCGCCTTCTGAACTGCTGACGGGCTCAGAGCTTTGTTGAGCACTGATTCTTCCCATTTTATCTCTGCAACATGACTATCTTTTGCAGCGTTTGCCAGATTGACAGCGTCACCATATTTTCCGCCGTCAAATGCAACCTGTGCTTTTTCAAGAATACGCCAGTCCTTCGATTTTGCATCAGGACGCTTAATGACTTGTGCGGAAATCGAAAACAGTGAACACAGAAATAAAACCAGAAAGAATGCTTTTTTCATAGAGAATTCAATTCCTCTCTGAATACAATATCGGCATCTTTTGCCTTAATTCTTCGCACTATTTTACCTTGCTTGAAAATGATAGCTTCGTCGCCTGCTCCGGCAATACCGATATCGGCATGCTTACCTTCGCCAGGGCCGTTTACAACGCATCCCATAACAGCAACGGTAATATTCTTGTTCATTGCCATAAGCTCGTTCTGCCAGCGATCTACGAAGCCGTGTACGTCAAATCCAACGCGTCCGCACCGCGGGCATGACACAATGTGAACTCCGCCCGGACGCTTGCCGCATTCGCGGAGAATTTCGTGTCCGGTAATTACTTCATTGTCGGGTGTTGATGAAAGACTTACGCGTATTGTGGAGCCGATGTTTTCTTTAAGCAGCGTGCTGAATGCAAGCGTACTTTTTACAATTCCTGTAATAAGCGGACCTGCTTCCGTAACGCCGATGTGTAGCGGAATATCGTATTTAGATGCAAACGATTCGTTAGCATCTATTGTTTCCTGAACACTTGAAGCCTTCATGCTTACAACAACCTGGTCAAACTTAAGCTCATCAAAAACAGCTGCTTCACGCGCTGCTGTTTCGCTTAAGGCAATAGCGCGCGTCATCGTCTTCGCTTCAACTTGTTCCTCAAGATCTTTAGGGAGACTGCCGGTGTTGACGCCGATCCGTATGGCTGCGCCCTTTTCTTTACAGGCGTTTACAACTTTTTCTACTCTGTCGCGCGAGCCGATGTTGCCCGGATTAATGCGTATTGCGGCAACAGGACCTTCGAGGCATTTAAGTGCAAGCGTGTAGTCAAAGTGAATATCCGCAACGAGCGGCATAGACGTATGTTTTGCAATCTCAACAAGAGATTCGGCACTCGGAGTGTCGGGTACAGCAAAACGAAGAATATCGCAGCCAAGGGAACGAAGAATCTCTATGCGTCTGACTATATCAGAAAGGGCATTAACGTCGTCTTTAACGCCGATAATGCCCTCTTTCCACATAGTTTGAATTGATACGGGAGACGAGCCCCCGATAAGAATTTTCTGTACGTTCCCCAAGCCGCCGATTGAAACGGTTCGGGGTATTTTATACATGATTTGCTATTATACCTTAGCAGACGATCATTGAGAAGACCATCGTGAACAGAGCGACAGTTTCGCAGAGACCGACGACCATGATGTACTGTGCGAATCCTTTTCCTGTTTCGCCGAGAGCGTCAGAAGCTGATGCACCTGCTTTTCCCTGTGCAATAGCTGATGAACACATTGCGATACCGGAAGCAAGGCCGAGACCAAGAAGGAATGCACCGTTTTTCTGTGATGCAATCATTGTCTGCATAAGAAGGAATCCGTAGATTGTCTGTGTAAGCGGAGCGCCAGCAAAAACAGTGAGGATGAACGGAGCCGGCTTGTTATTCATGTAGCAGCGTTTCCAAGCACCGATAGAAGCCTGTCCGGCGATGGCGATTCCGACAGCCGAACCCAGAGCAGAAATACCCATTACAATAGAAGCACCAATTGTTCCAAAATCCATATTTAACTCCTTATAATTTATCCGGCAGATTGTATTGCTCCGCCGGCTGTTTCACTTTTTTTCCGTTTCTTTGAACGGACTGTATTTATATCCTGACCATGACATTCCGAGGTGGCTTGAGAATTCAAGCGTATTAAGACGGACGCCGTGGACAATGACAGAAAGAACATTGAGCACCATGTTAAGGCCGTGGCCGAACACGAGCAGAATGATTCCAAGGAACATAATCGCATGTCCGAACATAGGACCAGCCATCGTGTTTACCGTTGCGCTTATTGCGCTTCCGGCAAGTGCGACTGCCCACAGACGGATGTACGAAACAATATCGCTGAATACGTTTACAACGCCGAGCAATACTGAAACGATATTCTTGCAGCTTTCGAGAATGCTCTTAAGAACGTTGCCCGCAAAGTTTGCGAACGTAAAGTTAAGAACAAATCCGAGCGCAACAAGACCAAGGCATACACTCGAAACAGGAATAGTTCCGTTGATATACAAAGAATCCTGATTCGGCATAAGCGGGAACCGGTGACCGTCGACGACCATGCTCAATACAACATAGTACATGCCGCAGAGCATAAGCAGCGAACCAAGCTCGCCAAGACAGCGCGCTGTTTTATGATAGTGCACGATGCCTTTCAAGTGAGCAATGGAAAGCTGAATAAGAGCAAGCGTAAAGCAGAAAATCTGAAGATTTTCTTTTACCCATGCCTCATTCGTCAGATAGTGCCAGCCTGTATCGGTAAGATACTTGACCGGTGAGTTCATTCCCTTTGTAGCAACAGCGCTTCCAACCGCGCTCGAAAGAGCCGGTACAGAAAGGTTTGTGATCCATGCAGGTAGCTGCTCAGGTGTAAGCCCGAACCATGTGCATGTGACAGCACCCCATATCATTGTCATGATGCCAAGGAGAAACAGAAGCTTCATTCCCGGTCCGACAGTCTTCTTTTTTGCAACAGCAGAAATGATGCCAGCGATGCTTGCAAGCACAAGAAGAGCGCCGTATCCTGCGTCTCCAAAAATCATTCCGAAGAAGATTGAGAAGAACAGCAGGAACCAGCCGGAAATATCATACTCGTTGTATCCAGGCACTGTGCCGAGGAAGTCCGAAACAGGATAAATCAGACTGACAAGCTTATTGTTTTTGAGTTTAGTAGGAACATTGTCGTCATCGGCCGGATCACGCGCAATAAGAGCCCACTGTTCCTGCTTTGCAGCAGCCTGCAGCTTTGAAAGATCTTCAGCAGGAACATATCCTGAAAGCCATGCCAAAGTCTCTTTTGGAGCATCTGTATTTGCAGAAGTTCCCTCTTCACTTCACGTCCCATGCCGCTGTACAGATTTTCAAATTCTGTATCTGACGAAACAAGTTTGCTGCATGATTTAAGCGCATCAATATAAGACGTATCAGACGCAAGCTCTTTGTCTATTGCTTCCATGCGGCTTGCATTGGCTGCAATAGATTTGGCAAGTTCTTCGGTCGAACAGTGAGGCATTACTACCTGATACGCTTCCGCAGGAAGTCCTTCAGGCCGTTCGCCGGCTGCAGGCTGCTTGTCGCTTACAACGAGGAAGCGAGCCTGCGACTTGTCACTGTTGACGAGAATAGTCTTAACATCAGCGCCGATTGTTCCATACTTATCCGCCGGTATTTCATACATCGTCAGATAAACATTTTTCTCTGCAAGATATGCGAAATCCGAAGGAACAACGCCGCCCCACAAAGTAAACCGTTCGTTTTCAACACTGTCAGCAGTCATGTGGTCGCGGCACGTTTTCTTTTCTTCTGCGAGCGATATGACTTTTGATGCGAGCGCAAGCGTATCTTCACGAGAAAGCGGTTTCTGTGCAGGAGCTGATTTCTTGGGCAGTTTTATTTCGCTAAGAATCGAAACTGCTTTTTCAACTTTTGCACTGCTTTCGCGCAGGGCAGCAAGTTCCTCACTGTTTCCCTGCACTTCTTCCACATGAACCACGCCGAGCTTACGGAGTGATTTCAATGCTTCACGCCGTTCTTTTTCGAGGACGACGAGAAATACCTTTTTCATGGGAACTATCATTTTTTAGCCCCCTTGGACGGTGTCTTTTTTGCCGGTGCTTTTTTAACATCGGCAGCAGCTTTCACCGTTGTTTTTGATGAAGTCTTTTTTACAGACTTTACCGTTTTGCTTCCGCCATTTGCGGCTGCTGCTTTTTCGGCAGCGACAGCATCTGCAGCGGCTGTTTTTATCTGCAGCTTTTTCTTAGAAATCTTGCTGCGGACAACAGCGGCAACCTGCTGGTCACCGAGGTAAACGGAAATCTTTTTAATGTTGCTCTTTGCTTCGGGAATCTTAACTTTTTCGAAAAGATTCACACGCTGCGTTGTTACGCGCAGCTCCTGACTGAGCAGACGGACCTGTTCGTCGAGAACAGAAGCCTCAAGGTCAAGTGAAAGCGCTTTTTCCATGCGGTCAGCCGCAAGGTCAATCCACAGCGGAGTCTCGTACAAATCGTAGTCTCCGCGCGAAAAGTCTGCGCCTTCATACACTGGAATCGTAACACCAGCGATGTTGCCTGTACCTTTCTTTATGTTCTTAACGGTCACCATGCCAGGCTTGAATGCATCTTCCTCGCCGAAAACACCGATCCACTCGGTAAACTCTTTTTCGAGCTGTTTCCGCGATTCGCGCACCTGCCGCGCACGGATTTCTATTCCGCGTATTTCAGTCTGAAGCTGCTGTTTTTTGAGCGTGAGCGTCGGAAGATAGCGCTGAAACATTTTCAGCGCGTCTTTCTGAACTTTCTGCTCATTTTTTGTCAGCTTGATTGTTGCCATTCTGTTATGCTCCGGTTATTTAGGCCAGAATTCATCAAGAAGCTCAGTCTTGATGCCGGTCTCTTCTTTATTGAAGCATGAAGCAAGAATCTTCCATCCGAGATCAAGTTCGTCTTCGAGCGGAAGGTTGACCGAAAGATCCATCATCTGCTTTTCGAACATGTCGCCGTATTTAAGAAGCTTGCTGTCCCAGTCGCTCATCATAAAGCCCATGCTCTTTTTTTCGAGCGTGTCTTTATATGCGGCGTAAAGACGAATCATAGCATCCATAATTGCGCGGTGGTCTTTGCGTGTCTTGCCGTTGACGTTCTGTTTAAGACGAGACAGTGAACCGAACGGCTCAATGCGTCCGCCTTTAAGATAGTACTGGCCTTCAGTGATGTATCCGGTGTTATCAGGAACCGGGTGCGTAACGTCGTCGCCAGGCATTGTCGTAACTGCGAGAATAGTGACTGAACCTGCATCTGCAAAGTCGACAGCCTTTTCGTAGCGAGAAGCGAGCTGGCTGTACAAGTCTCCAGGATAACCGCGGTTAGACGGAACCTGTTCCTGCGTAATTGCGATTTCCTTCATGGAGTCTGCAAAGTTTGTCATATCGGTAAGGAGGACGAGAACGTCTTTTCCCTGAAGAGCAAACTGTTCTGCAACAGCAAGGCTCAGGTCAGGAATCTTGATGCATTCTACGGTCGGGTCAGCAGCAGTATGAATGAACATAACTGTCTTGCTCAGTGATCCGCCTTCCTCAAGCGTGTTCTTAAAATACAGATAGTCATCGTATTTAAGACCCATGCCGCCAAGAACAATGACGTCTGCCTGTGCCTGCATAGCGATGCGTGCAAGCAGCTGGTTGTACGGCTCGCCGGAAATACTGAAAATCGGGAGCTTCTGGCTGACGCACAATGTGTTGAACATGTCGATCATCGGAATACCGGTGCGGAGCATGCGGTTTGCAAGAATACGTTTTGACGGGTTAACAGAAGGTCCGCCGATTTCAACGAGGTTATCGGTAAGTGCCGGTCCGTTGTCGCGCGGCTCTGCAGAACCGTTGAAAATGCGTCCGAGCAAGTCGTCGCTGAACGATACCTGCATGTCGTGTCCGAGGAAACGGATGTGGTCGCCGGTTGAAACACCGCGGCCGCCTGCGAATACCTGGAGCGAAACAATGTCTCCGTCAATCTTGTTAACTTCGGCAAGTGATTTTCCAAAACGTGTTTCAATCTCTGCAAGCTCGTTGTATTTTACGCCGTCTGCGCGGACGGTAATAACGCTTCCGTTGATTGATTCAATTCTGCTATATACTTTGTTCATGACTATTCACCGTCCTTGAGCAGTGCAGCAGCTTCCGGAACAATTGTTCCCGACTTAGATGCATACAGCTCGTCGATTGCCTTCTCGGCTTTCTTGAATTCGGCGCTGCCGAACTTCGTATAGTTCCAGTCGATGTATTTCTGGCGGAGCTGGTTGAAGTACGAACGTGCCTCGTCCTTTCCTGTAACAGCAAATGTTGAGCCAAGAATCTTAACAATTTTCTTGATGTCATACCGCTGTCTTTCTTCTGTTGCTTCCGCATCTACTGCATCGAATGAGTTCTGCTGGAAGTAAACTGCATCGAGGAATTCTTCCTTGAGGTAGATGATAAAGTCTTCAAGGCTTGTTCCTTCCTCACCGACGACCTTCATCATCTGTGCTACTTCTGTTCCGCGTTTAAGGAACGAGCGGCAGTAATCTACGATCTTTGAATCAATGACGCCCTGATATTTTGACCATGAAATGAGCGGGTCAATTGCAGGATATTTTCGTGCATCTGAACGCTCACGGCTCAGTCCGTGGAAAGCGCCTACAACTTTCAGTGTTGCCTGTGTAACAGGTTCCTCGAAGTTTCCGCCTGCAGGTGAAACAGTTCCGCCGATTGTGACTGAACCTTTTGATCCGTCGTTGAGGCGGACAACACCAGCGCGCTCGTAGAATGACGCAATGTATGATTCCAAGTATGCAGGGAATGCTTCCTCGCCCGGGATTTCCTCAAGGCGTCCGCTCATTTCGCGCAGAGCCTGTGCCCAGCGTGATGTTGAGTCAGCAAGAAGCAGAACGTTAAGTCCCATTTCGCGGTAATACTCAGCAAGTGTTACTGATGTGTAAACAGAAGCTTCGCGAGACGCAACAGGCATTGAAGACGTGTTGCAGATGATGATGGTGCGTTCCATCAGAGATTTGCCGGTATGCGGATCTTTGAGTTCAGGGAACTCGGTCAGTGTTTCGACAACCTCGCCGGCGCGCTCACCGCACGCTGCAATGATTACGATGTCGACATCTGCATATTTTGAAGTCGTGTGCTGAAGAACAGTTTTTCCTGCGCCGAACGGTCCAGGAATACAATACGTACCGCCCTTTGCAACCGGGAAGAATGTATCGATAAGGCGGACTTTTGTACTCATTGTTTCTGTCGGTTTAAGGCGCTCAGCGTAGCAGTCAACGGCACGTTTTACCGGCCATCTGAACGTCATTGTAATGTCAGTATTCTTTCCTTTTTCGTCAGTGAGTGTTGCGATTGTATCATTGACAGTGTAGCTGCCTTTTTTCGCAACAGATTTAACTGTGTACGTGCCGTACATTCCGAACGGTACAAGAATTTTATGAGTGAACGGTCCTTCCGGAACTGTTCCAACATAATCTCCTCGCACGACTGTATCTCCGACTTTTGCGGTCGGAGTAAAATCCCATTTCTTTTTTGTATCGAGAGCGTCGAGATAAATTCCGCGCTCAAGGAAGTTTCCTGCTTTTGCAGCAAGAAGCGGCAGCGGGTTCTGAAGACCATCATACACCTGTCCGAGAAGTCCCGGTCCAAGCTGGGCTGAAAGCAGGTCGCCGGTAAACTCTACGGCGTTTCCGCATTCAATGCCTTTGGTCATTTCATACACCTGCATCTGCGCAGTATTTCCGCGAATGCGGATTACTTCACTTTTAAGGCTTTTGCCTTCAACATTTACGTAGCCTACTTCATTCAATGCAACATTTCCGTCAAATTCTACGGAAATCATGTTGCCGTTGACGGCGACTACCTTACCTTTTGTATCCGTCATTTCGTTTCTCCTGAGGCATCAGCCTTGAGTATTCCATCATAGATTTTATGATATGAAGCCATACCTGTTTCCGGATTGAATTTCTTCATGCGGAGCGCAAGTTTGAGCTTAAGACCGTATGCAAAAACTGCATCGGTTGAAAAAGAATCGGAAAGCGGAATATTATCAATTACGCTTATCCGGTATCTGTTTAAATATTGTTCTGCCGAAAGCGGGCTGTCCATTCCGGCTGCAGTTCTCGCTGCCTGCACCACATCGGGCGGCATTGCATCGGGACCTGCATCGAATTTTTTCTTCATACGGAGTGCACGAATCTGAGCGAGCGCAATGCGAAGGTTACGCTCTTTGTCGTAATAAGAATCGACAAAAGCAGAACCTGTCGCTTCCTTTTCGCGTGGCGGTTCAAGCGAAAGTTCTTTTAAAACTTTGAGACTTTTATCGTCGAGAAAACGAGCACAGAGATCATTGAAGTATTCTTCCGTAATGGGCAGACTGACGCGGTCATCACTTACCGTGAATGCCGGCAGCTGTGCCAAAAGGTAATACTGATCCACTATTTTGCCGCCTCTTTCATGAGCGCTGCAGTGCGCGGATTCAGATATGATGAGAACAAGTTTGCAACTGATTCAGCAGAGAAATCGTAGAATGCTTCTCCGTTTTTAATACCGATGCGGAAACCGTTTGCAAGTGTTTTATCAGCTTTAATTGTCATGCCTTTAGCAATCTGTGATTTAAGAGCAGCGCGAAGTCCTGTTTCAAGCTCTTTGAGTTCTTTCGGCCCGAGCAGTACGGAAACATCGGCTGCATCAGTTTTTTCGCACCATGCTTTTACTGTTTCAGGAATCAGTTTTGCAAGCAGATCTTTTGAATATGCTTTTGCAGTTTCTGCAGTTACAAGAGCGGAAAGTTCTTTTGTAACGCTGTCTCTGAATGACAGAATGATATTGCGGCCAGCCTGAGTGATTGCATCTTCACTCGCTTTTTCCATGCGGGTTGTCTCTTTTTTTGCCGTTTTGATAATGCCGTCTGCTTTTGCTTCAGCCTGAGCAACTATTTCAGCAGCCTGTTTTTCAGCTTTTGAAATAATTTCCTGTGCGGAATTTTCAGCAGAGGTTACTCCATCTTTCTTGATCTTGTCGATCAATTCCTGTAATTGGACGTCCATGCGAACCTCTCATTAAATAATATATCTTTACGCTTTTGCACGAAATACCGAATTTGTACGACTCGATATTACCTTTTTATTTTATACTCAGTCGGCGTTATTTGCAACTTTTTTATCTATAAGAGAGCATTTATTTAACAGAAAAAATATACACAGTGCGCGCATTATAGACAGATCCGGCTTTTACAATGCATGAAGGAAACTGCGATTTATTCGGAGAATCAGGAAAACACTGTGTTTCAAGGCAAAATGCATCGTGATTGCGGTATGCATAGCCATTTTTGCCTTTTATGCCTTCGATCCAGTTTGCTGTATAGAACTGCACACCTTCCTGGTCTGTGTATACTTCCATCCTTCTGCCTGAATCTTCGCAATAAGCAGATGCTGCGTGTACAAGCTCTGAGTTTTGTCCTGCAGCTGCCGAACATTTTGCCGAGCAGAAATCATACGCTTCTGTTGCAAAGCAATGGTCGTAACCTATTCCTGTCTGCGCAATATCACGCCCGATTTTCTTCATTTTCGTAAAATCAAACGGTGTTCCCTCAACATCCAGAAGTTTTCCTGTCGGTATAAGATTTTTATCAACCTCAAGATATTTTTTGCAGAAAAGCTGAAGCTGTGTATTTGCTACAGATTCACTTCTGTGTGTATTACCGAGATTGAAATATGAATGGTTAGTAAGATTGACGGGTGTGTCTTTATCTGCTTTCAGTGAATACAAACACCACAGGCTATTTTCTTTCGTCAGAAAATAAGTGACTGCGCATTCTGCTGTTCCAGGAAATCCCTGCTCGCTTTCTGCGCTTGTTCTTGTAAATTCAATGCCAGCACCTGTTAGTTTTTTGCTGCCGGAATACGCAGTGCGCACAAAACGTGCATTCCACATTTTTTTTTCAAAAGTATTGTATCCGCTGTGAAGACAGTTTGCGCCGTCATTAGCGTCAAGACTATATTTTTCCCCGTTCACTTCAAATGACGCGCCGCCTATTCTGTTTGCATACCGCCCTATAAGCGCACCGAAACTTGTCCCGGTAGAATTGACATATCCGTCAAGCGTCGAAAAACCAAGCACTATGTCGCCTGGAATTCCGTGCTTATCGTTCATTGTAATATTTGTGATGATACAGCCGAGATTGCATGCTGAAAAAGAAAAATCCCCGTTCGTCACTGTATAGAGAGAAACCGTTGTTCCGTCTGATAAAGTTCCGAAAAAAGACTTTTTTGTTTTCATTTTTTATGCTCCCATGTCGAGCGCAAACTGAACTTCTGTTACAAGCCTGTTTAATCTGCGCGCAATTTCCTCAACGCCAATTCCCTGCTCTGACAATTCTTTTACCTGCTCGTTAAAATCTTTCTTCGGCTGAATCGGGGCATCAGTCATTTTAATGTTCGGTCCGACGACAGGCACCTTGGCAAAAGAAGAACCGTCCTGCTTTACATTTATCTGAGTAGGCTGTTCGTCAAAAAGATTCTGTTGTTTGTCTTTATAATGAATTTCGTGCGTTATTTCATATGACTCATTGCCGGGGTCGAATGTCTGCGCGGCTTTGCGGTACTGGGCAGCAGCACGCTGTACGGAATTTTCTTTTGGAGGCTGCTCGCTTACAATCTCTGCAATTTTTTCGGAGTACTGCTGTGAAAACTGTTTTTTTTCTGACTCAGCTTTTGCAACCGCAAGATGTCTGTCTGCATCAGCGATGACTGCTTTTAATTCTTTTATTCTGTCATTAATAAGAGTTATATCACGCTCTGTATTTCTATTGACGTCCTCAATCATCCGGTTCATTTCTTCGCGGGTGTTTGAAATAATTTCGTCTGTTGAAAAAAGATGTTTGAATTTAGATAAAAAAACAAGCCACAGAATAATATTAATAATGCAGAGAGAGGATATAAAAAACACCGCACCCATTTTTTTACCTCGTTATATCTATATGCTGGCCAAGATATGATTCGCGTATTTCGTTGTCTTTTGGTCTCGTATCTTCTTCGGAACTATCGCTTTTTTTATTTTTCTTTTTTTGCTGCTGCGCGTTCTTTTCAGGCTCATCCTTTACAGTCATAGCTTTTGAATCATCATCAGCAGCCTTATGGACCATCGCTGTTTCTTCCGCAAGTTTCTGAATTTTTCCCGCTTCCTGCATCTGCTGCGACAATTGAACACCCTGCTGCTGATTTGCTACAGTACGTGCAACGGTGTCCATCTGAGAATACATTGTCTGAAGATCAATTGGATGAATAGCCATCGGGAGCCTTAATTGTATTGTCGTCCTGCGACTGCTCATATTTGCCGCGCCGCACAAATCCGTTTTCATAATAGAATGTTACGCTCTTAACATCGGAACGAACTTCATCTTTTTCATCGCGGACATATATTTTAACGCCTGCATACACAGTGCCAGATGCAAGAACTTTTCCAACGACTTTGAGTTCACGCAAATGCTGCTGAATTGTTGTAATTTCTTCAGTGAATTTCGTATTCTCGTCAACAATCTGCTGCTTGCGCTCATTGAGCTTCGCAAGGTTCTCTTCTTTATCTTTCGGCAGCGAACGCCGGATTTTTTTCTGATTTTCAAGAGTCGAAATATTCAATTCAATTTCATCGAGCTCTTTAACATTGTTATCCTGCATAGCCTGCAGTTCTTCAAGACGATGCTTCGCTTTAGGGTCAAATCCGACTTCAAGAATTGTTTCGGCTCCGCCGCCGTTAGAACCGATATTCTTTGCTGATATTTCTTCTGTAGCAAAAAGGTGTCCGCCGGTAATCTGAGCGCGCTTACCCTGAAGAATAATTTTCTTCTGTGCAGAGACGTCGCTGTTCATGATTGAATCTGATACAACAACATACTCGCCGGCATCAACTTTTGTATTCTGAATAAATTTTGCCCAAAGCGATTTTCCGGCTACGATTGTACCTTCATCACGGCCGGCAACACCCTGCGATACAATAATATCTCCATCTGATTCAAGATGTGACTTACCGACAGTTCCGTAAATTTCGATATTGCCGCTTGCCTTAACATCGAATCCATCCTCAACGTTTCCTTTGCAAACGACAGTACCAAGGAATGTAATGTTTCCGGTCTTGATGTTGACACCTTCAACTTCCATAACCGGCTCAACGTTAATTTTGTCAGCAACAAGAAGAACCTGTCCGTTGATTGTAGCTGTGATTGTCCTTCCGTCTGTATCAACCTGAACATTCTTTCCAATCGGAAGCTGTATATCTTTTCCGTTCTTCGCCTCAAGATATTTTCCAAACAGCGTTTTTCCTGCTTTGCCGCGCTCTGCAAGCATTTTTTGAGCAAGCGGCTGCCCGGCAACAACGTTCTGAACAAGATTGAGTTCCTTAAAGTTAACCTGCCCGTTGGCAGCTTCTTTTGCCCGGATCTTTGAACGGTCTGTTTCAAAATTGTACGCAATATATGCATCCCTGCCGTCAACAGGAAGCATCGCCTCAGCAACAACCGAAGGAACATTGTAAACAGGTGAATCAACAAATGCGTTTATGCGGTCATCAGAAATTCCTGCGACAACACCTTGGTTTTTGAGCGCACGTTTTATCATTTCTGCCGAAATATCCGCACCGCTAATTGAGGGAGCCGATACTGTTGCAGTCGCCTTCATTTCATCTTTTGAAATATCTACGACAAGGATTGCATCATTAGCAGGAACATGTTTATATTCGCCGATCTTTGTATATTCGCTGTCAGTACCTTTTTCAGCTGCCTTCTTAATAACAGATTCATCAAAAGAAATAGTATCAGGACGCTGAGCTGCATTAATAATTTCTTCAGCGTGCACAGGTTTTCCGTTGCCGCTTGGCAGCATAACTTTAAGAAGAATGTCATCACCAAAATGGCGTATATAAAATACACCGTCCATATCAACAATCTTTGTCTGTTCCTCAAGCTCATCGTCCTGGAACAAATCATCTTTCTTAATTTTTTTCTTTTTTGCTACAGCATCCGCGTTCTGATATACTTTGATTGTCCAAGGCTTTTTTGAAAGCCCCATGAATCCTTCAAATCCTTTATCAACAATTTCGTATTCAAGATTTGCAACGCGCGTATCAAGCTGGACTGCCGCATCAGCAAGAGCCTCGTCGAGTGTATCAGCATGCACTTCTACACTATGAAGCTCCTTATCTGTCTGAAGCTGAGCCTCCATATCTTTTCTGATGGTATCCAGCGTAACCATTTTTACATAATTCCTTTGCGCAGATTTGTAAGCTTAGCGCGCAGGCGAAGATTCGCTTTTGTATGAAGCTGAGAAATACGTGACTCGCTGACATCGAGAACCTGACCGATTTCCTTAAAAGTTAAATCTTCGTGATAATAAAGGACAATGACCATCTTTTCTTTTTCAGGAAGTTCATTGATAGCCTGTATAATTACTTTGCGAATTTCTTCACGTTCAACCTGTACATCAGGATTCATGCTTGTAGGTGACTCAATGCTGTCGCCGATCGACATGTGATCGCTGTCATCGCCGGAATACCATACATCATTCAGCGAGAGGACGCTTGTCCCGCTTACTTTCATGACAGTCTGCTGGAATTCTTCTTCTGACATATTCATTTCTTTTGCGATTTCATTGTCACTTGCTGTTCGTCCGAGCCGTGACTCAAGTTCTGTAATTGTATCCTCGATTTCTCTTGACTTCTGTCTTACAGACCGGGGAACCCAGTCAAGCTGTCTCATTTCATCAAATATCGCACCGCGGATACGGGTTACTGCATATGTTTTAAATTTTACATTTTTATCAGGATCATATTTATTAATTGCATCAAGAAGACCAAACTGACCGAATCCAACGAGATCGTCAAAATCGACGCTTCCCGGCATTCCGACAGAAACTTTTCCTGCTACGTATTTTACGAGCGGCATGTATTGTCTGATAAATTTATCTCGCAATGCTGGCGATCTTGTCTTCTTGAATTCCGCCCAAAGTTGTTCTTCAGTTTTGTCTTCAAATAGCGCGTTTGCCATGTATCAATATCCTTTTTGCAATTTCATTTATCTTTTGCAAGCAACGTACTTATTGCTTTCGCCATGAGTGCAGAGTCTTGCTCTTTTGCATTTTTACCGTCCGGAAAGTTTACACTTTTTGAACTGGCAGGGCCGTTAGAAGCAAAATCACTATCACTTATTATATCATCGTTTTCAGGTTTTGTGGTACCAGGTCCAATATCTTCGATGTCAGGAAGATCATCAAGAGCGTCTTCTGACATCTCATTCGGTGTGTCGCTCTGCTTTGATTCATCAGGCTTTGATGCTACAGAATGTCCGCCAGAGCCATCGGATGATGCGATTTTAGGCGCATTAGCAGCAAAATCGAGCGGTACAAAAGAAGCGTCTTTCGAAGAAACAGGTTCTGCATCTTCCTGAAGATTTTCTATTCCTTCATCTTCCGGCTCGTCATTTTTATGATCTGTATTGGCAGACGATTTTTTTTCTGCAGGCTCTGTTTCGACTTTTGCTCTGGCAGGAGAAACTGTTTGTTTTTCTGATTTTAATTCCGGAGAAGCTGCAGCTGTCGTTTTTTCAGATAGGTCTTCCGATCCGAACGATGCACGGTTATTTCCGACATAAAACTGAGGTCCCTGTTCGTCTTCAGGCAACTGAGAATCATCAACAGTAACATCAACAATTCCGCCAACTTTCGGTGCTAACTTTTCGGAGGATGCGCCTAATCCTGCATCAGAATCAGGATTTGCTTCGGAAAGAAATTTCTGATAAAGATAGGTTGCTCCGGCTGCAACAGCTGCAAAAACGGCAGCAAAAATAAAAGCTCTCAGCAGTATATGGATAAAGCCAATGCCAGAAACAAACCCAATTAAGAAAGACAGAACAAACCCGACAGCTGCAGATATGCACAAAAATTTCGGGTTAATCATACTGTCCTCCTCCTATCTCTAGATTACGTCAAAAATTACGTTCGGTCAAGGTATATCATATTTTCATACGCCGAGACCGTAATACGGCTTATATCTCTTTATTTTTTGCCAAGGAATTTTCTCAAAAAGCTCGAAACACCTTCTGAACTTCCCAAATCAGTTTTTTCTATTCTTCCAACTATGTGTTTTATACATTGCGACGGTTTAGACGTTGGGTTAACAATGATAAACGGTTTTTGTCTGATAACAGAAGCCTGTACAACAGGATCATCATACACAAAGCCGATGTAGTCGACTTTGTAATTGAGAAACTGACCGACAATTGTAATAATGCGTTCTGATATTCGTTTAGCCTCATCGGAAGAATGGACACGGTTTACAAGCAGCTTAATATTAATTTCCCTGTCTGTAATTTCTGTTGTTACAATTTTTATAATTCCGTAAGCATCAGTGATTGCAGTCGGCTCAGGTGTTGTTACAACATATACTTCATCGGCAGCAGCGACAAACTGCAGAACGTTGTTTGCAATTCCAGCGCCAGTATCGATTATAATTATGTCTGCATTTCCAAGCTGACTGAACTGCTGGGCAAAATAATCAAGTTCTTCTACTGTAAGATTCGCGATTTTTGAAAATCCGTTTGCACCAGCAATAAATTTTATTCCGAATTCCGTATCCAGTATAATTTCCTGCATCGACTTCTGTTTATTGATAACCTGCATAAGGTTATACTGCGGAACAACATTGAGAAGCACATTGACGTTAGCCATTCCAAGGTCACCGTCAATAAGAATAACTTTTTTTCCAGTCTGGGCATATGCAATCGCCATGTTGACGGAAATATTCGTTTTTCCAACACCGCCTTTACCACTTGTTACAGCAATAATTCTTGTTTTATGTTCAGGTTTCTTTGATGAATTTGTTTCATTTTGTACTGATGAATCATCCTTCATCAGCTCTCGAAGTTCCTTTGCCTGGTCTTCCATTTTTATTTATCCTCCGGAAATGCGTCTTCTATATGAATGCGGTCTATTTTAAAATCGATAAGATGAAGCAAAAATTTTACAACAGACGCACGTTCAATATGGCGGGGCACCTGCTGTCCGTCTGTAATATATGAAATTGGTTTGGCCTGCTCGGCAAGGACGCTCAATACATTTCCGTACGCTGTTGTTTCATCACACTTTGTAACAATTACTGACTTGAATTCAAACGGCTCGTAATTGTGCATAATCGTTACGAGATCACGCGCCTTTGTCGATGCAGTCACTGCGAGATAGACATCAGGATGAAGTCCTGGCACATCAAGTATTGCGCGCATTTTTCCGATGTTCTCATAATCGTTCGGGCTGTATCCGCTCGTATCGATAATCAGCGCATCAAGGCTGTCCTTGTAATTGTCGAAAATTGTTTTTACATCAGCAGATGTCTCTGCCTTGTCTACAGGAATGTTCATGATTTCACCGTAGCGGCGCAGCTGCTCTTCCGCGCCCACACGAGTACGATCGATTGTAATCATGCGAACTTCAGGACGGGGAATGCCGTTGTCTTTTGCGGCAAGTATCATATTAGCAGCCATTTTTGCAACCGTTGTTGTTTTTCCTACACCGGTAGGACCGACGATGATAATGACATGAGGAAGTTTTACAGGAACTTTCGGCGCAATTGAAATCGACTGGCCGATCCAGTCAACAACAGAACGCTGCACAGCATCAAAGTCATCAAGTTGCTCAAGCGGAAATTCAGCGCGTATTTTATCGCTTATTTTTTTTATGTAAGAGAATGTAAATTCGTTTTCAGAGAGAAGCTCCTCCACTTTTTTTATTGTGGGATGCGCTTCGGAAACCTGTGTTGCATTTGCCAAAAGCTCAAATTTAGATTCAAGTGTTTTTTTCAGGTCGTCAACTTTCTGATCTATCTTGGCAATCTGCATTGTTGATGTAACAAGCGCGCCGCCTGTCGTTGTCTTTAAAAGCTCATCACGGCTCTTCTGGAATGAATCAATTTTATCCGCAGCTGCTGCTATCGTTTTTTCTTTCGCTTCTGTTTTTACTTGAGTGCCGCGCGGATTTACAGTATACGTTGCCTGCACATACTGCTTCTGTCCGAAGCCGAGGAATCCGCCCTTAAGCACTATCTGCCAGTCCTGGATTGCATAATCTGTTCCGTACTCATTGTACAATAGCCGCTTGCACGCTTCTCTCGACTCTGCCGTTACGGTCAACTTGGGCAGGTCCACTTCTTCACTGTACATTTATTTCTCCCAGAATTTCGAGATTTATATTATTTCCTGCTGCCATAACTTCGGTAATTGAAATGACAACGACACCGGGAAGCTCGCGTTCAATTGAATTCTTAACAAGCTGGCGCACTTCCGGTGCGGTAAGAATAATCGGCATCATATTATTTTCTTTTACAGCCGCTACAGCCGAGCTTACCGTGCTTATCCATTTGCGGCCGTCGACAGGATCAAATGCAACAAACGGCTGGCTTCCGTTTTTAGGAGGTACACTGTGCTCAAGAATTTTTTCCGATGTTGACTGGGAAAGCTGGAGTACACTGAGTTTTTTATCGCTGTCTACATACTGCAGACAAATCTGGAGTCCAAGCGCTTCTCGCACTTTTTCTATAAGCATATACGGATCATGCGGATACATTCCGTAGTTCGCCAGCGTTTCAAGGATGACGACAATATTGCGTATAGAAACCTGCTCGCGTAAAAGTCCCTGAAGCACTTTCTCTATTTCACCGTATGTGTACTTGCTTGTCTTGAGAACTTCATCGACAACGACAGGATTTGTCTCTTTTATTTTGTCGATGATTGCAGATACTTCCTGGCGTCCGAGTATGTCTGCCGCGTGCGCCCTTATTATTTCTGTCATGTGTGTTGCGATGATTGTAGGCGGATCAACAACAGCGTATCCGTTCTTTTCTGCTTCTGCGCGCTTATCTTCGCTGACCCATATTGCCGGAACACCGAACGCAGGGTCCTTTGTTTTTTCACCGTCTATTTCCTGTGTCACAGAACCGGTGTTCATGCACATATAGTATCCAGGCTTGATTTTGCTTCTGCCAGCTTCGATGCCGCGGATTTTAAAACTGTATTCGTTCGGATCAAGCGTCATGTTGTCGATAATGCGGACTTTGGGGACAACAAGTCCGAGATCAAGCGCAGCCTCACGCCTGATGCGTGTGACGCGCTCAAGAAGCTCTGCGCCTTTCTGTTTGTCTACAAGCGGAATAAGCGCATATCCAAGTTCGAGGCTAAGCGGATCAAGCGGCACGACAGGACTTACATCCTCCGGACTTCCGCCCGTCTGAGTCTTTGTTTTTGCAGCCTGCTCATCAGCAAGTTTTTTTGCAAATGTCGTTTTATCAGATTTAACACGCTTGAGTCCGAAATAAATGAAAAGACCTCCGATCGGTATGAGGAGGAACCACGGAAAGTTAGGAATGAGACCCATGAGCGCAAGCGTAACGCCCGTAACGATGTATACGTATCCGCTGCGGGTAAACTGCTCCTTGAGCTGATTGCCGAGCGTAACATCAGAGTTGCTGCCGGTAACAATAAGGCCTGTTGCAAAAGAAAGAAGAAGCGACGGCAGCTGGCTCAGAAGTCCGTCGCCGATTGTCAGACGCGAATAAATATTAATTGCATCCTGAAAACTAAGTGTCTGATTATTCGCGTTCGGTATAACCATGCCGGTAATAATTCCCGCGACGAGATCGATGACTGTAATGAATATGCCGGCTTTGACGTTTCCGCTTACAAACTTAGAAGAACCGTCCATTGCTGAGTAGAAGTCGCTGTCTCTTTGAATCGAAGCTTTTTTCGCGCGCGCCTGCTCGTCGTTGATTGCGCCTGACTGAAGCTCTGCATCAACTGCAAACATTTTTGTGTTCATCGAGTCGAGTGCGAATCGTGCGGCAACTTCGGAAACACGCGTCGCGCCTTTTGTAATTACAACAGTCTGAATGACAATCAGTATGATGAAGATGACCATACCTATTACAAGACCGCGTGTCGACGGATTCGTGAGCGAGTCGCCCGTTACAATCGACGAGAAGGCTTTAAGCATATTGCCCGGAAAGTTTGCATACGAATAGCTCGACGCCTTGGTGAGGATAAGGCGCGTTGATGAAACATTCAGAGCAAGCCCGTAAAGCGTTGCGAACAGCAGCACCCGCGGGAACGATGTAAAGTCAGATGATTTCGGTGTGTAAATAACAACAAGAAGAATGATGATAGAAAGCGCAACGTTCCCAATCATCAGAAGATCAAGCAGAATTCCCGGGACAGGAATAAGAAGCATGAGGATGACAAGTATGGCCGCAACTGCGACAGCATTATCCTGTATATTTTTAAAGATGTCACCAAAACGGTTCGCCATTAAGTCCCCACCCAATCAGCTTACTTTTTCTTGTTGAGATAATCGATTTGTTTATAAACAGCAGCAATTGCTACAAAGTATACATCAGGAATTATATCACCAACTTTTGTATCTGTATAGAGAGAACGGGCAAGCGGCCTGTTTTCGATGACCGGCACGTCATTCTCCGCCGCTATTTTTTTGATATTGAATGCAACTTCATCCGCGCCTTTTGCCATTACCTGCGGAGCGTCCGCAACTGTATTGTCCCACATAAGAGCGACGGCAAAGTGAGTCGGGTTCGTTATGACAACATCGCTTTTTTTTACTGCTTCTGGCATATTGCGCTGAATGAGCTGGCGCTGCGCCTGCTCAAGGTGACTCTTAACTTCAGGGTCGCCTTCCATTTCCTTATATTCCTGCTTGACTTCGGACTTTGTCATCATCATGCTGCGCATAAATTCACGGCGCTGCACAAAATAGTCAGGAATTGAAATGATAATGAACAGAACGGCGCAGACTATAAGGAGCTGCGCCGCCATGCCCGCAATTCTTCCGACTGCAAGACGCACGCTTCCCGTGTTAAGAAGCTCGAGAATTTTTGGGAGGTCTCCTCTTATTAATATGAATGACAGTATCGATATGATGACGATTTTTACAATCGATTTTGCAACGTTAAAAAATCCTTCAAAAGAAAAAAGTGTTTTTGTCAGATACTGACCAAAATGAGGGACAATTTTTGAAAACTGCGGAGTGAGCGGTTTTGTTGAAAAAATAAATCCGCGGTTCTGTACTATGTTCGCAAGAACACCTGCGATGAATCCCACAATTGCAACAGGAAGAGCAATAATTAAAAAATAATGAAAAAATGCGGCAGAAAAAGCTGCACTCATCATGTCTTCGTTTATACGAGTAAAATAAAAACGGAGAACGTCTTCGCACCAGCCAAGAATCCGCGACCCCATAATGACGACAGTGAGAACAGTAAATAGCATGACAAGAGCACTGCACAGTTCTGCGCTCTTTGCTACGCGGCCTTCTTCCCTCGCCTTTTGAAGACGATAGTCGCTCGGCTGCTCGGTCTTTCCTTCGTCCTCAGGATTTGCAAACCACTGCAGGTCTATATTTTCAAAGCTCATGCTCCGCCTCTTGAGACTGCCGTAAGCAGATCCTCAAGCCGTCCAAGGCCAGTGTCGAATGCATGAGAAAAATAATCGCAAAGTTCAGGCATAAGAACAGTAAGTATAAAGAACGATGTGAGAAGCGTAATTGAAAATCCTTCCGCCATCATATTCATCTGCGGAGCGGCTTTTGAAAGCACACCAAGCGCAATCGAAATGAGCAGAAGCGTTCCAATGATTGGAAGCGAAATGACAAATGCATCGGCAAAAAGTTCGGACAATGAGCCTACTAAAAACTTAACAATTTTTTCCCGTCCCGCAGCAAGCGAATATGCATTGAGTGCTTTAAAACTTGCTATGAGGCCGCCGGTAAATAGCCTTTGCGCCCACCTGTTCTGCAAAAAGATAAGCATGGCAATCAAATTCAAATACTGACCCATGAGCGGATTTTCCACCTGGCTCAACGCATCGTATACTTCAGACGCGCTGAATCCCATTTGAAAAGCAAAAAACTGACCTGCCGTGCTGAATGCTGAAAAAATAATGCTGATGTAAAAACCGGTGATGACACCTATCATTGCCTCGCCGACCATCAGAAGAATATACATGAGAGAGAAAGTCCCGTCGCCTCGCAGATACGGCGCATACACAGAAAGATTTACCTGCGGCATGACAAGATATGCCATATATCCGGCAAGCGCAATCTTAGCCATGCGCGGTACTGTGCGTATTGAAAACAGAGGAAGTGTCATTATTAATGCAAAGCAGCGCACTGCTATAAGCAGAAACCCAGGTGCATTTGCAAGAATACGGTCTATCATCCTTTCTCCGCTTTACCGTGCAAGAGACGGAATCATGTTGAAAAGATTTATCGTATATCCGCGGAGCATCGCAAACATCCATCCGCCGAAAAGCACAAGCATGCCAAGAATCACAAGCATCTTTGGCAGAAACGTAAGTGTCTGTTCCTGAATTGAAGTCGTGGCCATAAATATTGCTACGATAAGACCAACAATAAGAGCCGCACCAAGAATCGGTGCCGACAGAATAAATACCTGGAAAACAGCACCGCGCATCAGTGTAACAATAGTACCGATAGTCATTCAGTCCTCCTACCGCACGATCGAATTGAAAAGCTGCTGAGTAAGCAGTCCCCATCCGTCTACAAGAACAAAAAGCATCAGTTTAAAAGGCATAGAAATTTGTACAGGCGGCAGCATCATCATACCCATGCTCATCAGAACGCTTGCCACAACCATGTCTATGACTATGAACGGTATATACAAGATGACGCCTATCTTGAACGCAACGGTGAGCTCATGAAGTATATATGCCGGAATAATAACATACGTAGGAACATCGGCAAGGGTCCGCGGCTTGGGCAGTTTTCCCATCGACATGAACATAGAAATATATGTAGTGTCTTTTGACATCTGCTTGTACATAAAAAGGCGAAGCGGCGCCTCGGCGTTCGTGTATGCCTGCTCTACAGAAATTTGCCCGTCAGAAAGCGGCTTGTAAGAATCCTTGTAAATCTGCTGAAGCACCGGCCACATGACGAATATCGTCATAAAAAAAGCGATGCCGTTGAGAACTGCCGTAGGCGGAACCTGCTGCAGTGAAAGAGCTCGCTTAATAAAATCGAGCACAATTGAAAAACGAAGGAAGCATGTTGTTAATATCAGAATGCTCGGCGCAAGCGTAAGCACGGTAAGAAGCAGAAGAAGCTGCACGGAAAATGCAACCTGCTGCCCGCCTTTCGGCTGCGTGATGCTTATGTTGACATTCGGTATTGAAAGTCCGCGCGTTGTGCCATTCATCTGCGTTGTGCCTTGTGTTGAGCCCTGCGGAAAATTACTGTTCTGCGAAGACTGGCTTGCGACAGGAAACACGCACATTATTGCAATGAATGAAAAAAGGACTATTCTTGGAAGCCATACATGCGAAAAATAAGAGACAGCCTTTTTCATTTCTGTTCTCCGGAATTATTTTCGCTGCCTGATTCTTCATGTTCCTCATGAAGCCGGTCTCTTTGCTTTTTAAGATTTTCAGCTGCGCTCCGTGCGCTTTCCCCAAAAACTGTTTTTGTTTTGTCTCGCGGACCATTCGGCATAAAAATGTCGAGGACATCGGCGAAAGAGCGAGGCTTTTTCGTATTTGTATTTTTATCAGCATAGAGATTCATAGAGTCAACAAGCTCTTTGTCATCGACAGTGCCGATAAGATTTACCGCGTTGTCTGTAACGTAACACCGATGACATACGCATGGTCAAGCAGCGTTACGACTTGAACAGTTTTTCCAGGACTCAATGTTATCTGCGACACTTTTCTGAGGAACGGATCATTTTCCGCACCCGGCTTCATGCCGCGCTTCATCAGATAAACAATTCCGTAAATACATGCGATAACAACCGCAAGCACGAGAATCATGCGGACAAAAAGCCATACTGTTGAAGGCTGTTTAATCTCAACGTTTGATTCAGCAGGAGCTGCCGGAATAGGTACTTGAGTCTGGTCTGTTGTTAATGTGATTGAATCCGCGGCATTCTGTTCTGTTGTCTGAGAATCAGTGTTTGCCGCATTTTTTGCAGAAGATGTATCTGCTGCCCATACAGAAAAACTGAGCACGAGTACGCAGAGTACTGCACTCAGTTTCTTATTGTTATTATTCATGTTCCCCCACCCACTTCCGGTACAACACCCCTGCCGCACCGGCGTTATCTTTTATTAATGCAGGTCAGACACTCTTTCCATCGGCGAAAGGATTTCTGTAACGCGGACACCGAAGTTTTCATCGATGACTACGACCTCACCCTTTGCTATCGGCTTATGGTTTACAAGAATGTCTACCGGTTCACCAGCGAGCTTATCAAGTTCGATGATTGTACCTTCGCCCATTCCAAGGATTTCCTTGATCTGTTTTTTAGTACGGCCAAGTTCTACGGTCATCTCCATGTAGACATCCATAATAAGGCCGATATTGCCTTGTTCAGATGTTGTCGGTCCGCCCTGGAGCGTCGGATATTGGAGTGACTGTACATTCGGAATATTCATCTGCGGCTGCATACCGCCCATCATTGGCTGCTGCATACCCATCTGCATGCCGCCCATCATCGGCTGCTG
>LAHS01000169.1_pt1 | contig 27142 bp, 22 predicted proteins | sample 329651 | NCBI WGS metagenome assembly LAHS01 (sample SAMN03275699, study PRJNA271635) | activated sludge metagenome | isolation source: sample C-1 Sludge from hydrolytic chamber (first chamber) of Anaerobic... | reverse complement strand
CCCCCAACATTCTGACTTTTTCGGGGACCCCGTGCTACGCTCCTCGCAATGAAGCTGCGATTTTTTAGGGGACCCCCGTACGCTCGCAATGACGAGGGAGAGCGCTGTAAGTCTGGATTGCCACGATTACCCCAAAAAAACCGTTCCGATTTTTTCGGGGACCCCATGCAATGTTCCTCGCAATGACGTACTTCGCCTTAAGCTTAAATTTATAAGCTAAAATATTTCCTATTTTGATTATATTCAACGTACTTTGTCCTAGGCTTGAATAAATAAAAAAACCGCAGAAATTTGCGGTTTTTTGTTTTTGTTTTGTTAATTTAATTTAATTACTTTACCATTTGTTTTCGACGTATTCACAGAAGGCGTACATATCCTTAATTTCGATTTTGGTGCCGTCATCAAGGGTTGCGGTGCCGCTCCAAAGACCGTGGACTTGATGGCTGTTCATTCTCATCACGCCTGCGTTTAAATCGGAGTGAAAGTCGTAAAACGGTTTCATCGTCATATCGAACCTGCCGTCTTCGGATACAAAGTGCCAAGGCTCCATATACTTATCGGGTTTTGGGAAAACCTCTACGTCAACCGCGCCGAATTTATGAGCTTTTCCGTCGTAAAACAGGCAAGTTTCGGTTGCGTTGCTTTCGTCTCCGATACCCCAAGTGATTTCAAAGCCGAAAACGTGATCTTTTCCGTCTGCGCCCTTTATGTACGTTGAGCCGTTGCCCCAATACCAAACGAGTTTATAAGGAGTATTTACACGTCCCCAGTCAAGCACGCAAAAACTGTCTTTTTTTGAAAATTCGTAAACTTTATCCCCGACTTTATAAGTTCCTTCGCAGGGCATGCTGTTTTGTTTGGTAGTCATAAAATAGCGGGTGGGTTTGTCTTTAAAGGGGAGAACGGTAGTGATATTTTCGTGGTTTTCAAAAATATCCATTTTGAAATTGCACTCCACGTCGTTCATTTTAAAATAAAGCGTGCGCTCGCGCTCGCCTGTTATAAATTCAAATGTTGCTTTTCCTATAGTATATTTTACCGTATTGGGTTCGTCGCCTTTTTTGGGCAGAACGTATTTGTTTTTTCCTCCCAAAAATAAACTCATAGGGTTGCTTATGATTTTCCCTTCCGTAAGGTCTATAATTGAAGCCGCAACGTAACCGCCAATAGATATATTTGCAAAGCTGATTTGCGCCATAAATCTTCCGTTTGAAACTTGATAAAAATCCCACTCTTTTCGTCTCAACTGAGGTTTTACTTTCGTTCTGTCGTAGTCAAATACATTGCGTTTCGCCCAGCCCTTTGCAAGCAAAGTGCCGTCGTCTTTTAGAAGTTTTGTAGACTCTGTGTATTCGGTTTGCTTTGATTTTTCGGGAAATTCCTTAAAGCAGGTATATGTTCTTTTTAACTCCATTTTTCACCTCAAAATATAATTGTTATCTTATTATATCATACGCTTAAAAATTTAAACACACCGAATTTATAAGGATAGTAATATTTGATTTCTCATTTTACCATACTAACGGAAAATAAATTATTATTAAGGAGAAATAGTTTTTATTCGTACAGATACAAAGTTTTAGGATATATTCTTACAATTTAACCGTATTGACTTAATTTATAAATAAAGTTATAATTAAAGCAACCTAGGCACTTTGAAGAAAATTATTTATTTGTAATCTACTGCGCAAAAGCGCAGAGTAATATTAACCTTAATGGTAAAAAAAGGAGGCATTTATGAAAATTAAAAAACTTTTAGTTATCTTGCTTGCTATCGCGGTTCTCGCATCTACCGCCGTTATATTTACGGCATGCGGTCCTAAAACAAGCCCAACTTACACAATCGCGCTTATAACCGACAAGGGCGATATCGATGATAAGTCTTTTAACCAGGGCGCATGGGAAGGCGTAGTCGAATACGCAGAAGCCAACAACATATCCCACAAATACTACAAGCCCCAAGAAGCTACCAACGAAAAATATTTGGAAGCTATCGATTTGGCTGTAGCAGGCGGAGCGAAAATTATCGTTACTCCCGGATTTTTGTTTGAAGTACCTGTATATCTTGCTCAGACAAAGTATCCCAACGTAAAATTCGTTTTGCTTGACGGCGATCCCCACAGCGCGGGTTCCGATACTGTGGATGCCGTATATAAAACCGAGAAAAACGCAGTCGGTGTACACTATGCAGAAGAAGAAGCAGGTTTCCTTGCCGGATACGCTGCTGTAAAAGACGGCTATAGAAAATTGGGCTTTATGGGCGGTATGGCAGTTCCCGCTGTTCAAGCTTTCGGTTACGGATATTTACAAGGCGCAGAGCAAGCTGCAGTTGAACTCGCTCTTGCCGACGATGCTGTTACTGTAAAATACCATTACACCGGAGACTTTGCCGAAACAGATACAAATAAGACCACTGCGGCTACTATGTTTACCGGCGGCACCGAAGTTATTTTTGCTTGCGGCGGCAGCGTAGGTAAATCCGTTATGTCCGCGGCTTCCGAAGCAGGTAAGAAAGTTATCGGCGTTGACGTTGACCAAAAAGAGGACAGCGCAACCGTTATAACTTCCGCAACCAAAGGACTCGGCGCCTCGGTTAAATTAATTCTCGACGCTTTCTTTAATGAAGGCTGGGCAACCTACGGCGGAGAATCTTATTATTTTGACGCAACCAACAACGGAATCGGACTTCCCAACGATTTTACCCGCTTTACCACTTTCAATAAAGCCGCATACGATGCAGTTTATGCAAAGATAGTAGATGATACTTTCGATCCCATCCGTACGATTAACGACACCAACGCAAACAAAACTGTCGATGAAGCAGAAATTCTTGCTCAACTCACATTAAACAAAGTTGATTTAAAGCTTGTTGCATAATCGAAGGATTAACGTTCACAGGGGAAAGGCGGAAGTCTTTTCCCTGTGAAATTTTTTTATGGATAATAATTACGTAATCGAAATGCGGGGCATTACCAAAGAATTCCCCGGAATAATTGCAAACGACGATATTACGTTGCAATTAAAAAAAGGGGAAATCCACGCGCTGCTGGGTGAAAACGGCGCAGGTAAGTCCACTCTTATGAGTGTACTTTTTGGCTTATATTCTCCCGAAAAGGGCGAAATTTTAAAAAACGGAAAACCCGTTAAAATCAGTAACCCAAACGATGCTACCGCTCTTGGTATCGGTATGGTGCATCAGCATTTTAAACTGGTGGATATTTTCACCGTGCTCGAAAATATTATTCTCGGCGCCGAAGAAACAAAATTCGGTTTTATAAAAAAATCGGAAGCCAGAGAAAAAGTAGTGGAGCTTTCTAAAAAATACGGATTGTATGTCAATCCGGATGACAAAATCGAAGATATTACGGTAGGTATGCAGCAGCGCGTAGAAATATTGAAAATGCTGTTTCGAGAAGCTGAAATCCTTATTTTTGACGAACCTACCGCAGTTTTAACCCCTCAGGAAATCGAAGAACTTATGCAGATTATGAAAAATCTTACTGCCGAGGGGAAATCCATATTATTTATTACACATAAATTAAACGAGATAATGGCGGCTGCGGATCGTTGCACGGTATTAAGAAAGGGCAAATGTATCGGCACCGTTAACATAAAAGACACAACTAAACAAGAACTTTCGCGCATGATGGTAGGCAGGGACGTTGACCTTATAGTCGAAAAGACGGATGCCGAGCCTAAGGATATAGTTTTAGACGTCAAAAATATCAGCGTATATTCAAAACTCAAAAAAAACTATTCGGTAAAGGATGTCAGTTTTAACGTCAGAGCAGGCGAAATCGTTTGTATTGCAGGCATTGACGGCAACGGTCAAACGGAGCTTGTTCACGCGATAACGGGACTTGAAAATCTTGCTCCTTCAGGTCAGGAAACCTTAGAACCTTTAGATATTATAAAAAAATCGGAAGGCTTAAAAAAGCAAGAAATTGTTTTAATTTCCATAAGAAAATGGGGAATCAGACAAGGGCAAAAAATAATAAATTTTTCTAACCGTATCGGAAAGTATTTTCAAAGATTATTTAATTTGTTCAAATATAAAGTGCTAAAAGATAAATCGGTTGATACTAATACTAACGTTATGGGGAAAATCACGCTTTGCGGCAATGATATTACACAAGCTTCCGTTAGGTTGCGTTCAAAAACAGGAATGAGTCATATTCCCGAAGACAGACACAAACACGGACTAATACTTGATTATACTTTAGGGCAAAACTTAATTTTAGAGCGTTACTACGAACATGAATATCAAAAATTAGGTTTTATAAAAAACAAACAAGTCAAAAATTACGCCGAAAAACTCATTAAGCAATATGACGTAAGAAGCGGTCAAGGAACAGATACCGTAACAAGAAGTATGTCGGGCGGCAATCAGCAAAAAGCTATCGTCGCAAGAGAAATTGACAAAGATCCAAAGCTTTTGGTTGCGGTTCAGCCCACCCGCGGACTGGACGTCGGAGCTATTGAATATATTCATAAGCAACTGATAAGCAAGCGTGACGGCGGAGCAGGCGTTTTGCTGATTTCTTTAGAACTTGAAGAAGTAATGAACGTCAGCGACAGAATTTTGGTTATCTACGAGGGCGAAATTGTTGCAGAACTTAACCCTAAGGAGATTACCGTAGAACAGCTCGGTTTATATATGTCGGGTGCCGAAAGACAAACGAAAAAGGAAAAGGTAGCCGCAAATGAATAATTTTTCAGAAAAAACAAAATCCTTTTTTAAAAATATTTTCGTGAGGGTAGACGACAAGCCGCCGATGCTTTTAACTGCAGTAAAAAGCAAAGGGTTCAGCAGCTTTTCCTCCTCTTTGATCGCTATATGCATGGGGCTTTTGGTCGGATTTTTCATTATGCTTTTCGTAAGTCCGAGTGAAGCGGGCGAAGGTATTTTAAAGGTGCTCTCGGGGGGTTTGTCGGGCGGAAGCAAAGGTGTAGGAGATACGTTTTATTTCGCCACGCCTATATTATGTACCGGTCTTGCGGTAGGTTTTGCTTTTAAAACCGGATTATTTAATATCGGAGCAACCGGTCAATACACGATGGGAATGTATCTTTCAATGCTTGTCGCTTTTTCAATGGCGAAAAGCGGCGCAACGGAGGGAGTTTGGTTCCTTTGTGTTTTGGCAGGTATTGCAGGCGGTGCGCTGTGGGGCGCGATACCCGGATTTTTTAAAGCTTATTTAAACGTCAATGAAGTAATTACTTCGATTATGTTTAACTATATAGGAATGTACTACGTCGATATGAAAATAAAGGGCAACACCTTAATTTTCGATCAGGTTCAGCAACGTACACGACTAATGCCGGACGTAAGCTCTGTACCCAAGTTCGGGTTAGATAAAATTTTCCCGAACTCGAATATCAACGGCGGTATAATAATAGCAATTATTTTTGCGGTTATTTTATGGATTATCTTAAATAAAACCACTTTCGGTTACGAACTTAAAGCTTGCGGCTACAATAAGCACGCAAGCGGATACGCAGGCATTAACGCCAAAAGAAATATCGTATTATCAATGATAATTGCAGGCGGTATGGCGGGACTGGGGGGCGCGCTAATGATTTGCGCGGGCGCGGATAATATTTACGAACCGATTAACGTACTTGCGGCGAATGGATTTAACGGAATTCCCGTTGCCCTTCTCGGTATGTCCAATCCTATAGGCATAGTCGTTGCGGCTATATTCGTCTCTCACCTAATGCGCGGAGGTTATTATATACAATTACTTTCGTTTAGCCCCGATGTAGTAGACGTCATTATCGGAGTCGTTATTTATTTCAGTGCGTTCGCACTGATTATTAAGGAAGTAATCGTTAGAATAATTAAAAATAATAACAATAAAAAATTATCCAAAGGCGTAGCGTCCAAAGCGCCCGCAGCGTATCAAAACGAGAACGAAAAAACCGGAGAAGGTATACTGCCGAACAATCCGCCAACGTCAGGATCGAAAAAATTAAAAACCGAAAAGGAGGAAAGTAAATAATGGAAGTATTCTATTTTTTAGTGCAGCAAACTTTTCCCATTGCTATTCCTCTATTACTTGTCGCGCTTGGCGGTATGTATTCAGAGCGAAGCGGAACAATTAATATTGCTCTTGAAGGTATTATGATTATCGGAGCGTTTGTCGGCACGGTATTTGTTCATTCCTTACAGGCAAGCGGTTCGGCGCTATCCGGACAGGAACTGTATATAGTAGCGTCGCTTGTCGTTGCTGTTTGCGGAGGCATTTATTCACTTTTACTGGCTTTTGCCTCGATTAATATGAAAGCCGACCAAACTATTGCGGGTACAGCTTTAAATATGATTGCTCCCGCACTTACGATTTTCGTTGCAAGAACGGTTTTTAAAAGCAAAAACATAGAAATCGCAAACGATTTTTATATTCACGAAATACCGAGACTTTCTAATATTCCGTTTATCGGAGATATATTATTTAAAAATACCTATTTGTCCTTATATATAGGTATCGCGCTTTTAATTATCGCAACGGTTGTGCTTTACAAAACGAAGTTCGGACTTCGGATTATGAGTTGCGGCGAACATCCGCAGGCGGCTGACAGCGTGGGTATCAACGTTTATAAAATGCGATATGCAGGCGTTATAATCTCGGGTATTTTAGGCGGACTTGGCGGCTTTTTCTTCGTTACCGCAACGACAACAGGCTTTTCGGGCAACGTAGCAGGCTACGGCTTCCTTGCCCTTGCCGTTATGATATTCGGTCAATGGAGACCTATGAAAATATTTGCGGCTGCGCTGTTTTTCGCTTTTATGAGAACCCTATCTGCCGGACATTCGCTTGTGCCTTTCCTTGACAATCTCAATCTTACGGGCGATATTTATAAAATGCTGCCTTATATCGTGACTATGATTGTTCTTGCGTTTACCTCTAAAAAATCCCGCGCGCCGAAAGCTGAAGGTATTCCTTACGATAAGGGAAAGAGATAAAATATCGTTGCGGATTTCCCGCAACGATATAATGATATTTGCCTTTGGCAAGTGATATCCTTTCAGGGTGATATCCCTTCGGGGTGATATCTTACCTATCGGTAAGGTTATGGATATAATTTTTCTTAACCGCGAGCGGAGCGAGTGATTTCATCGATTGAAAATCGATTTCGGATATTATCCGATTTCATCACGAGCGAATCGATTGATTTCAACGGTCACAAACCGAATTTACATGCGTTCCTTAATAAGTTTTTTTATCTGCTCTACAGTTAAGGTTCTGCCTGAAGAAACGACTTTTCCGTCTATTACAAGAGCAGGGGTAGCCATAACTCCGTATTTAATTATTTCTCTCATATCGCCTATGTTTTCGGGAGTTTCCACTCCGCAGGATTTTGCGGCGGCTACCGCATTTTCGTGATTTTTTAAAGACTTAGCGCAACAGTTTCCAAGTGTAATAATTTTCATATTGACCTCCTTTATATAAATAAAAAGTTTAATGCGTTAAAAATAAACCCAATAGCGATTATTCCTACCGTTACCGTAGCTATAAATGTAATCAATAATCTCGGTTTAACAGCCTTGCTTAGCATTATTATACTGGGAACGGAAAGAGCAGTTACACCCATCATAAAGGAAAGAATCGTCCCTACTCCTACTCCTTTATAAAACAAGGCTTCCGCAACGGGGATCGTTCCGAAAATATCGGCGTACATTGGAATACCCACAAAGCTTGCGACAAAAACGCTGTACCATTTATCTTGTCCAAGGACAGCGGCGATAAAATTTTGGGGTATAACGTTGTGTATAACGGCTCCGATGGCTACACCGATAAGGATATACGGCCAAACTTTTTTAAATGTAGCCAAAGTCTGGGATTTTGAATAAATTAACCGGTCTCTTTTGGTTAATTTTTCAAGTTCTATATCAACAGAAGATCCTTCTAAAATAAAATCCTGAACGTATTTTCCTGCGCCGGATTTTTCAATAAACAAGCCTCCTATTACTGCAAGAATAAGTCCGACTGCGACGTATAATATTGCGATTTTTAAACCGAACACGCCGGAAAGTAAAATAAACGCGCCGAGATCCACTAACGGGCTGCTGATTAAAAAGCTGAAAGTTACTCCGCTTCTTATTTTCGCCTTGGTAAAACCTATAAACAAAGGAATTGATGAGCAACTGCAAAAAGGCGTTACGGTGCCGAGCAATGCGCCTAAAATATTACCTTTGATTCCATTAAATTTCGATAATATTTTTTTCGTCCGCTCCGGCGGAAAATAACTTTGGATATAACTGATGAGAAATATAAGCAAACAAAGTAAAAAGAATATTTTTAGCGTATCATAAATAAAAAATTGTATTGATGCGCCGTACCACGTTTCAAGAAACGCCTTTCCGCCTATAAGTTTTAACAAAAGATATACAAGCGTATTTAGCCATTGCATACCGAGAATTTGAGAGGAAATAAAATTTAGGGTAGCCTTAACGGCAGTTAAACCGCCGATAATTGCGGGAATGCCGATAAGCATAGCTAAAGCTATCGAAACGATGGAAATGACTAATATAATCCGCTTTTTTTTAGCGGAAGTTAATTTGTCGCTGCCGTTTGTTAAATTTTCTGTTTTTTCATAATTTTTCATTTTTTCACGCTATTTAAAAAAGAGCACAACTCTTTTAAGGTTGTTTCGTTTAAGGTGTAATGATTCCAAGTGCCTTTTTTCTCAACGCTAACCAGTCCGCAATCAACAAGCGATTTCATATGATAACTTAAAGTCGGTTGAGTAAAATTAAATTTTTCTAAAATCTTACACGCGCAAAGTGTGCCGGCTTTAAGCATTTCGACTATTTTTAGCCTGGTTTCGTCCCCTAAAGCCTTAAAACAAAGGGAATATTGAATGTTTTCCATAGATTTTCCTTTATATAGAGATTTGTCTATATTATATGCATTTTTTAAATTTTTAGCAACTGTTTAAATAAAAAATTATATAAAAAGTGAAAGGTTCATTATTCTATGTATTGCGTATAAATAAAGGTATTGACTAAAAAGTTTATATTTTATATAATACGTAAATGGATAACGCTTAATTTAGGAGTGCCAAAATGAAAAGAAAAAGCTTTTTAACAATATGTGTTTTGATACTTGCCGTGATTTTAATAGGCGCGTTAGTCGCTTGCGGCGGAAATCCCGTAGATAACGGCAGAACCGATCCCTATAAACCGCCTGTAGTAATTCCGTCTGTTGAGGATTTTCCGATTAAAGGAGTCCCTGCATTAACAAAATACGAAGATAATAAATACATAAACGTTGCCGATACCTTCAGCACATATCTTGCCGAGGACGTAACGAAGGCTGAAAACATCTTGGAGGGCTTTATCGACCGTGAAGTCGGCGAAGATCTAAAAGAAGACATTGAGCCGCACGAAATTATTCTTGCCCTAGGCAGAGCGGGAATAGATAAAGTAAAAATGCCGAAAATCGTTTATTATATTTGCGCCGAGAGCGTTACCCCTCCTACAGCGCGTACGTACACAAGCGGTTATACTCAAACAACTAAAAACTGTTATGAGCTTTATGAAAAAATCCAAAAAATGGAAGACGGCGAAGAACTTGACGATTATCAATACGAGACGGAAGTCGAACTTGGCGACAAGCTTTTTGCAGCCGGCCTTTCCGGCGACGAATTCGGCAGAATGGTATATGAAATAAGCTGCTATATGGTTGACGAGATGTACAATGAGTACACCGATTATAAAACTGAAAATCCCGAAGCACAAAATACCGAAACCTTTGTAAAATATCTTAAAAAGGTTAAGGAAAAACAAGAATGGCTGACTTTTTCTCAAACTTTTGTAACTGCCGACTGCGAGCATCGCGAAGGAATTGAAGATTCTACCTTAACTCAAACCCGCGTAAACAAAACTCAATCCGTTGTTTATTACGGATTTGAATACGATATGTACTATAATAACTATGTCGTCCTTATTTCTAAAGAATATGTTTACTTGAAAGATTATCAAGATAACGACGAATGGCGCCATGACTGGGAAAAAACCAAAACTGCTTTTAATAATGCGGAATGGTGTTATTATATGGGTTACGGTTATATGAAGGTTTGCGACAGCGTTAAAGTTGACGTAACCGATGTACTGGAAGGTATGTACTCAGTAAACAGCGTAAGCCGTGTTGTGGAAAGATTTTACTACGGCAAGGCGGTTCAAAACGCTTCCGAGCTTAACTACTACGATGTAGTTTATATGCAGGATTTAGGTTCCAAATATTATATGCCTTCTATGATGATAATCGCAGATAAGGCTTTTGAATATTATAAAAAGGATAATTATTCTCAGCTTAAAGAACTTTTTGATGCTGAAGAAGCAAGGTATCAAGCTGAAAAAGCCTTAAATGACAGCGGATACGAAATACCCGATTTTGACACGGTAAAGCGAAACGGCGGTTATGAAAACGACGACGATGCTCAAGCCGAATTTGACAGAAAATGCGCCGAACCGAAGTACGACGATTATTTCACCGCCGAATACAGAGAATACATTATCGGGCTTCGTGATATGTATAACATAGTCGACCAAATCGGCAGTGAAGACGTAAAAGTAAGAGTCAACGCAACCACGATGACCGATTTTATGAAAGGTATGATATATCTTTACTGCGCAGACGTTCCTCTCGGCGGAAATAATATTTCCGAATACATCGAAGTAACCGATGAGAGAGGAATTACCGAGCTTGAAGAAGAATACAGAAAAACTCAGGACAGCAATCCCGATGACAGCGCAACTCTTTCGGGGATTAATGCGACAATGACTCCACTCAAAAACGCTATAGGCTATAAAGTCGATACCGAAATCAAAAACGCCAACGCTATCAGCTGGCCCGGACTTTTAAAGGAAGTCAGCGGCGGTATTTCAAGAGATTGGACCAAAGAGATAGACCCCGACACCGAAGCAAAATATATTCCTTCTAAATACCTTGACGGACTTGAGAATTATTTGCTGCCTTACGATTCCGCAACGGAGGAATTTAACGGCGTTTCCGGTCAAAACCTTACCATTGCAAACTTTGGTAATAACCATATGACCGTTTTGGAATGGTTCTTTAACGAATATATTGAAAAATACGCAAAGACCTTTATGAAGGATGACGTAGAAGTAACCCTTACCGTAGAAATCGAAAAATCTTTCCAAGCTTTAGATGCAAACAGCAATATAAAAGAATACAAAACTATGCTTTATCCTTCAGTAATTGAAGGCGTAAACATAAACGATTTTGCTTATCTTTGCGATACCGAAGTTGTCTACGACGGCGACGTCAGAAAAGTCGTGGCTTTGGTAAACGGAGAAGTTGTTTTTCTTGATTCGGACGATATAAAGACGGGAGCATCTATTCTTTACACAAGCAAACCCTACAGCTACGGATATGCAGATGAAGATAATAAACCCGCAACGCATGAATTCGGCGGCAGCGGAGTTGTTATGTCGAAATTTACAGAGCTTGCGATAAGCTCACGCTTTTTAATCATTAATACCGCGCCCGCAGGATATGAAATTTCCGGTATAACGATTAACGGCAAAACTTTAGAGCCAAACGGCGACGGAGATTATTTGTTCCATATCAGTGCCGACGGCGCGGATATCGTTGTAAAATACACTCAAGTTTCGGTATTTGAATTTGATTATAACTTTACAGAAGCCACGGAACCTACCTTAAATCCCGCTTGCGAAGTAAGCGTTGTAAAAGAAGCAAGTTCAAGCCCCGCAGTAGTCGAAGTAAAGGATAATAAAGCAGAAATCGCTTACAACACATCCGATGTTACGGTTACATTTAAGGCTATCGAAGGCTATAAAGTGGTCGCTTATGCAAACGGACAGCTTCTTGAGCTTATAAACGTGTACGATACCGACGAAGTAACCGTTTTAGGTCACCGCTATACCTTTAATAAAGTTCCTTACAAGGACGTTAAATTTGACGTATATTATCTGACCGAGGAAGAAGTGCTGTATACCGCAAATATCAAAGGCTTCACCGCTGATATCCCAGCAGTACCAGAAGACACCTCGACCAATCCGCCTACACCCGCGGTACCCGCAGTCCCCGGAACGCACGTATATCTTTTGTTGGAAACCCTTGAAACAACCGAATATTCCTTCGACGGCAAGAATTATATGATTTGTCTTGATAATAACGGAAGATTTATCGGAAAATATACAGATACATATAAGATTCTTATTCCCAATCAGGACGTTAGCGGAACATTAAACGATAAAGCTTATACAACGGTATTTACTGTTGACGACATTAGTATTGATATAGATACCGATACTGTTAAATATTACCGTATAGGAAACAACGAAGTGGAAGAAACTACCTACGATCACACCCTTCCCAATACTGATGATACGACGGATAATATAGTATATATACACAGAAATATTACCGCCACTTCACCTGCATCGGTTGTGGAAATTTCGGTCGAATATGACCTGATAATCGCAGAAGAATAAAAAAATAAATTATTCTTGTTAATTAGTTGACATGCGGGTACAGTATGCTATAATCGTGCCGTAAATAACAAACGGAGAACTAGAAATGCTAACCACCGGAAAAGAAAAATACATAGCTTCTTATATTACCATCACTGATGGTAACGGTGAACTTACGGAATTGACAAACACAATGCGCTTAATTCATGTGCACGAAATGTGCTAGACAATCCCGTACAAAAAAAATAATATAAATGCCAAGGGGCTTGTCGATTGACAGGCTCCTTTGTTTTTAGAAAAAATAAATTTTTTGAGGTTTGAAATGGTACAAAAAGAAAAAGAAAGTAAAATTATCGAAATCAAAGGTGTCGACAAATTTTACGACGGAAAAGGCGCCGTAAAGAATATTAACCTCTCTATAAAAAGAGGCGAATTCGTTACATTGCTCGGACCGTCAGGCTGTGGAAAAACTACGACACTCAGAATGATAGCCGGCTTTGAAAAACCGGATTCGGGAAGCATTTTTATAAACGGAAAAGACATAACAAACGTTCCTCCGCACCTTCGTCCCGTAAACACCGTTTTTCAACGTTACGCGCTTTTTCCCCATCTTAACGTTTTTAACAACATAGCTTTTGGGTTGAAAATGAAAAGAGTAGGGACCGGAGAAATTAAAGAGGACAAACGCGGCAACAGCTACGAAGTTCAACGTAAGCTGACCAAAGAAGAAATTACCGAAAAAGTAAATTACGTTTTAAAACTTGTTGACCTTGAGGACTACGGTCACAGATCGGTTGCCACTCTATCAGGCGGTCAAATGCAAAGAGTTGCAATAGCCAGAGCTATCGTTAACGAACCCGAAGTTTTACTGCTTGACGAACCTTTGGGCGCACTCGACCTTAAAATGCGCAAGGATATGCAAATCGAACTTATGAACATGCACAAAAAATTAGGCATAACCTTCGTGTATGTAACCCACGACCAAGAAGAAGCCTTAACGATGTCCGATACGATAGTCGTTATGCGCTACGGCGAAATTCAGCAGATCGGCACACCTCAAAAGATTTACGACGAACCCGCAAACGCATTTGTCGCAGACTTTATCGGAGAATCGAACATTTTCAGCGGAATTATGCTAAAGGATTTCTCGGTAGAATTTTGCGAAAAAACTTTCGAATGCGTAGACAAGGGATTTAAGAAAAATGAGCCAATCGACGTAATTATCAGACCGGAAGATATTTACGTTATTCCCGTAGATAACGAAAAGGCTATGGTTAAAGCTAAAGTAGTATCGAGTGTCTTTAAAGGCGACCATTATCAAACTACCGCGATTATCGAAGGAAAAGAAAATTACGAAATTTTAATTTCGGATAACGTTGAATGCAAGGGAGGAGAAGAAATCGGTTTGTTTATTAAGCCATTTGATCTTCACATCATGCATAAATCCAGATTAATTAACGAAATCGAAACCGAAATGTGGGACGAAGACGTAGTTGAAATTTGCGGCGGTCGTTTCCCCTGCAACTGCAAACTAAGTTCAGGAACACCCGTTAAGGTACAAATCGATTTTAACGATCTTATCGTTTACGACAACGAGGAAGAAGGCATTATCTCCGGCGAAGTCCTGAACTCTATCTACAAGGGCAACTATTATCAATGCGTTATCAGGGCAGAAGGTTACGATTTCTTCGTAGATACCGAAGACGATTGGCTTAAAGGCGACATCGTAGGCTTGTCGGTTGCTCCCGAAAAAATAATCGTTAAGAAAATAGAAGAGGAGGGAAAAGAAGATGCAAAGTAAGCTTGCTAAATTTTTTAAAGGCTTCAAGTTTACAAGACGCACTTTTTCTTATCCATATATAGTATTCTTGCTGCTCTTTGTAGTAGTGCCTTTGGTGCTGATACTTGTAAACGCCTTTTTAGTGGACGGAAAGCTTTCCTTTAACAACTTTGTTGCTTTTTCACGTGAGCAATCCAGTTTGTTAATACTTGGAAACTCCTTGATCGTTGGTGTAATTACTACGATTTTTTGTTTGGTTTTAGGCTATCCCGTAGCCTATATCCTTAGTAAATATAAAGCAAGTAAATTTTTTGTTTTGCTTTTCGTTCTTCCTATGTGGGTAAACTTTTTAATAAGAACCCTTGCAACTAAAGAGATTTTCCGCTCACTGGATATTCCTCTTGGTATGGGAACGGTTATTTTCGGCATGGTATATAACTATCTGCCTTTTATGATTTTGCCTCTCCATACTACTTTAAGCGGACTGGACCCAAGCTTTGAAGAAGCCGCAAAAGACCTCGGAGCAGATCCCGTAAGCGTATTTTTAAAAAGCACGCTTCCGCTTTCCCTCCCCGGTATTATAAGCGGAATCACTATGGTTTTCATACCTACCATTTCGACTTTTGCAATAAGTCAAATTTTATCCGAACGTACCGTTTACCTTTTCGGCGACGATATTGATAATAAGTTCGCAAACGGTCTTTACGGAGTAGGCAGCGTTATGTCCCTCGTTATGATTGCGTTTGTGCTTTTATCCAATTTCTTTTTGAGAAAGGTTAACAGAACTCAGGAAGGAGGCAGAACATTATGGTAAAAAAGATTTTTGAAAAGGGCTACCTTGCTATCATATTAGCCGTTCTTTACGCTCCTATTGTCCTTATAGTGATTTATTCCTTTAGCGACAGCGCTAATTTCACTTTCGCGGGAGGATTCAGTTTAAACGGTTATAAAGATATTTTTGTCAGCGAAAAATCCGAAGAACTTTGGAGCGCTCTTAAAAACACTTTCTTTATTGCAGGCGTATCTTCCGTATTTGCAACGCTTATCGGAGCTGTTGCCGCAGTCGGTATCTTTTCGCTTGGAAAACGCGCTAAAAAAGCCGTGGAAAGCGTTAACCAACTGCCCATTATCAACTCGGAAATCGTTATGGCTGTTTCCTTAATGATCTTCTTTGTAACCTTAAAATTCCCCGCAGGATATTTAAGACTTATTATCGGGCATATATCTTTCTGCGCCCCTTACGTCGTTTTATCGGTTATGCCCAAGCTTGTAAGTATGGATCCCAACGTTTACGAAGCGGCGCTCGATCTTGGCGCAAATCCCTTTAAGGCTCTTGTCAAAGTTATGTTTCCGCTTATACTTCCGGGCGTATTTTCGGGCTTTATCCTTTCCTTTACCCTCTCAATGGACGACTTTATTATTACCCAAATCAACAAGGGCGCGGATACCGGTATCGATACACTGTCAACCTATATTTACGCGCAGGCGGCAAGAGGACAAGGTCTGTCGTCTTTCTGGTTTGCACTGTTCACTATTATTTTCATATTAGTGTTGGCTCTTGTCATGTTTGCAAATTTAAAAGCCCAAATTGCAAAAAACAAAAATAAGCAGGACGTTCTCGGAGGTAACAAATGAAAAAATTAATTGCTGTTTTAATTCTTGTTATTTCTTGCACTTTGGTTTTTGCTGCCTGCAGCTCAACCGAAGACGATAATGTTACGGGAGGCGCCAAAGAAACGCTGGTTATTTATAACTGGGCGGATTATATGGATCTTACCGTGCAGGATGATTTTTGCGCTTACTACGAAGAGGTTACCGGCAACAGCTTGGAAATCGTTTATTCCACTTTCGATACAAACGAAATAATGCTTACCCAAATATTAAAGGGCGAAGCCCAAGTTGATTTGATTTGCCCTTCCGAATACGCAATTCAAAAATTGGCAACGTCGAACGCGCTTCAAAAAATCGACACGAGCGTTCTTTCTCAGTACGAAGTCGATAATAATTTAGGTAATATTTATTCTCCTATTTACGATTCGATAAATGCGACCTTTACCGAAACCTACGAGGGCACTAACCGCTTAAGCGATTATCTCGTGCCGTATATGTGGGGAACTTTGGGCATTTTGTATAACGCGTCAGCCGTTAGTGAAGAGGAGCTTGAAGAAAGCGGATGGGGAATACTTTGGAACAAACTCGGTCTTGAGTCCATTCAAAATAAAATAACCTTAAAAGACAGCGTCAGAGACGTATACGTTGCTGCGGTTTTGTATCTTAAAGAAGAAGGAAGGCTTCCCGAAGAATACGATAATCTTTCGGTTCAACAGCTTATTAATACCGTTGACGGTACTCTGCTTGCTTTAGTCGAAGAAGCTCTTGAGGAGCAAAAAACGGCTTTAAAGGGCTATGAAGTAGACGAAGGTAAAAGCGACGTATTAAAAGAAGAAACCCTTGTAAGCTTGGCTTGGAGCGGCGACGCTATGTGGGTTATCGAGCTTGCAGCCGAAGACGATGTGGAAATCGGTTATTACGTTCCCGATGTCGGCGCTAATCTTTGGTTTGACGGCTGGGTTATCCCTAAAAACGCTAACAATTCGCTTGCCGCAACAATGTTTATAAATTACTGCTGCGATCCGCTTATCGCTATGCGTAACCAAATAGAAATCGGATATACCTCCGCTGTAGATAAAACCGTTCTTCAGGCTTCGCCCGATGCTATGGATTATCTTATCGAAGTATATGAATTCGAGGACGAAGACTACGCCACTGACTACGACTTGACAGATCCAAGCGTTCTTGATACACTGATTAACGAGGAAGAAGCTTATATTTCCGCATCGTTCTTTATGGATGAGGGAAGATATCCCGAAATAACCGATAAGCTTGGGGTAATGAAGGACTTCGGCGCGCAAAACGAAAGCGCAGTAAAAATGTGGTCGAGGGTAAAATCCTTTTCGAAGTTCCCTTGGCAAGCTCTTGTAATAGGCTTAGGCTTAGTTGCGGGCATCGTTGTTTTCATAGTTATTTATTACTTCTTTCTTAATAAAAAATTATCAAGGCGTTATATCTCTAAATGAAAAAAGCAGTTTCGCTTATTTTAATTATCCTATTATTTGCTACGACAGCTTTTGCTGTCGTAGCTTGTTCTAGCGAGCAAAAGGAAACCAAAAATTATTTTACCGTAGTAAGTTACAATACCCGCTCTTGGGATTTAAAGGATTGGGACGGAGTAACTCACGACGAGCGCATAGCTTCAATAAAAGCGCAAATAGCTTCGGTAAACCCCGATATTGTGGGATTGCAGGAAATAGATAAAAATAGCGGTCGTTCAAAAAATTTGGATTACGCAAAAGTTTTTTCACCGGCAAATTATTATGATTATTTTGCACAAGCTTTGCGAGTCGGAGATTATTCCATTTACGGTATAGCAACGCTTACAAAAGAGGAAGCCGTAAGCGTACAACAATATAATTTACCTAATCCCGTAAAAGAAGAATTGATTGCAAACGCATCCATCGTCGATAAAATTGCGTTGTCGGTTTCTGTCGAAAACCGCGTAGTTCAGCGTACCGTAATTAATTTTAAGGGTACCCAAATCGCATTTTATAACACTCACACATCCTTTGAGAGTGCCGAGATGAGAGTGGCTCAAATTAATTTTATTTATTCACTTATGGAAGAGGACGAAATCCCTTACAGGATTTGTGTGGGCGATTTTAACACCGGCGACGGGGTAGACGAACTGCAGGTGTTTTTTGAAAAATATAATCTTTGCATAAGTGATAATTTTACCGTTACATTCCCTCCGAACTCTACAATTGACAATATTATTTATTCCCGAAATTTAAGCGCAAACAATTTTCAAGTTTACAAAACGCCTCATTCCGATCACTATATGCTCTCCTGCGATTTTAAAATTATAGGGTAAATTCTTTTTACATTTTATTATATATTTATCATTAGGTAGTATACTAATTGACAAATAATGGCATTGAGATTATAATTTAATTTGCTTTAAGTTAAAAAAAACCGAGGTTAAAATGGATAAAAGATTATATCTTGCCTCACCGCATATGTCAGGCGAGGAAATGAAATACATTAATGAAGCGTTTGAAACTAACTGGATTGCGCCGCTTGGAAAAAATGTTACGGAGTTTGAGCGTGAAATGTGTGCTTTTTCGGGGAGACCTTATGCGGTCGCTTTGTCTTCGGGAAGCGCGGCTATTCATCTAGGACTTAAATACTTGGGAGTCAAGGAAGGCGATATCGTTTTTTGCTCATCTTTCACTTTCAGCGGAAGCTGCAACGCTATAGATTACTGCAAAGCCAAGCCCGTTTTTATTGACAGCGAATACGATACTTACAATATGAGTCCCTTTGCCCTTAAAAAGGCTTATGAAAAATATCCGAATCCCGCTGCGGTTATTATCGTTAACCTTTACGGAAATCCCGCAAATTATAACGAACTTTTAAAAATCACGAAGGCGCACGGCACGCCTGTTCTTGAAGACAGCGCGGAAAGTTTAGGTTCTAAGTATAACGGAATCCAAACTGGAAATTTCGGAGATATTTCTATTTTTTCCTTTAACGGTAATAAAATTATTACAACCTCCGGAGGCGGTATGCTTATGTGTAACGACGAAGAAACCGCAAAAAAAGTGCTTTTCTGGGCGACTCAATCAAGAGAAAACTTCCCTTGGTATCAACATGAAGAAATCGGCTATAATTACCGCTTATCCAATATCTCGGCAGGAATAGGTAGGGGACAGCTAACAGTGCTTCAAAAGCGAGTGGAGCAAAAAACGCACATATACAACCGCTATAAAGCGCTATTTAAGGATTGTAAATATATTGAAATGCTTCCCGTGCCCATAAATTCCGAGCCTAACCATTGGCTTAGCGCAATCACCCTCACAAAGGACTGCAAAACCAAATTTATGGATATTATCGACGCGCTATCTATGCATAATATCGAAAGCCGTCCCGCCTGGAGACCGATGCATACCCAACCAGTTTTTAAGGATTGCGACTTTTTCTCCCATTTTGACGTAGACCTTAGTTCATTTAAAAATCCTTCAGAAATCATACCCGAAAGATCGGTAGGCGAAGATCTCTTCAGCCGTTCAGTCTGCATCCCCAGCGATACAAAAATGACCGACGACGAAATCCACCTCGTAGCAACCGTCATCCTTGAAACCATCAAAAAATCGAATTGAAAATGAATACCGAAAACAACGAAAAGAATATAAACATTCAAATGCCTTCGGAAAGCGAACAAATTGAAACCGAAGTTATGTTGGAAGAAAAAAATAAGGAAACGAAGGAATATGAAATCATAAAAAAGCCTTCTTTCTCAACACGTTTTATTAAGCGTGTTTTTGATATTTGCTCCAGCGGAGCGGTGATATTGATTTTAATTCCTTTCTTTTTAATTTTTACACCTATAGTTGCGATAGCTATGAAAGGAAATCCTTTTTTTGTGCAAAAAAGACCGGGAAAAGACGTAAAAATCTTCAAGCTAATCAAATACCGCACGATGACTAACCAAAAGGACGAAAACGGAAATCTTCTTCCCGACGAAAAGCGTCTTACAAAATTCGGAAAATTAATGCGTAAACTTTCCTTGGACGAACTTCCCGAACTTTTCAATATTTTTTTCGGAAGTATGAGCGTAGTAGGCCCAAGGCCGCTCCTTACTCAGTACTTGGAACTGTATAACGACTATCAAAATCAGCGCCATTTAGTAAGGCCGGGGCTTACGGGACTTGCTCAAATTAGCGGTCGAAACGACTTAAGCTGGGATCAAAAATTTAGTTACGACATTGAATATATCAAAAGAATATCCTTGTTTTTTGATTTATTGATTATTTTCAGGACAATAAAAAAAGTTTTTAAAAGGGAAGGGATAAGTCAAGAAGGTCAAGCAACTATGGAAGTTTTTACCGGGAATAAATAGGAAGAAAGGATAATGAAAGATACGAACATATTGATTTTGAGCGCAGGAAGAAGAGTTGAATTAATCAAGTCTTTTAAGGATGCACAAAAAACATTAAATATGAATAACGCAAAAGTTATTGCCGTAGATATATCCAAATCAGCACCTGCGTTATATTTTGCGGATAAACACTATATTATTCCAAGAATTTTTGATGCTAATTATATTTCTTCGCTAATTGAAATCTGTGTTGCCGAGAAAATCGATTTGGTGATACCTACAATTGATACCGAACTGTATACACTTTCACTAAATAAAGCTCGTATTGAAAATGAATGCAAAGCAAAAGTAATGGTTTCAGACGCTAATTGCATAGAAATATGTAACGATAAAACAAAAACTGTTAATTTTTTAAAGAAAAACGGTTTTGATTTTCCTTATACGTTAAGCGAAGAAGACATAAATTACAAAAATTATAAATTTCCGTTATTTATTAAGCCTAGGGATGGATCCTCAAGTATCAATACTTTTAAAATTAATAATGATAAAGAACTTGCATTTTTTAAAGACTATATAAAAGACGGTATTATTCAAGAATTTATTAATGCAAAAGAATATACCGTAGACGTTTTATTGGATTTTGAGTCCAGAGTAATAAGCGTAGTTCCAAGAATACGTCTAGCGACAAGAAGCGGAGAGATATTAAAGGGTAAGATAGAAAAGAACCTGAAAATCATTAACGACGTAAAAAGATTAATGGAAAAATTAAAGCCCATAGGTCATATTACCGTGCAATGTTTTTTCGACGGAGAAACCATCAAATATATTGAGATTAATCCCAGATTCGGCGGTGGAGCCCCGATGTCTTTTAAGGCCGGAGCCAATTCTCCTATAAATTTACTTAAGCTTTTAAATGGTGAAAAATTGGAATATACCGAAGATTTTATAGATGGATTGTCAATTTCAAGATTTGACGACAGCATAATTGTTGAGGAATAAAAATGATAAAAGCGGTAATTTTTGATTTAGACGATACCTTATATCCCGAAATAGAATATGTTGAAAGCGGTTTCAAAACCGTATCGGAATATCTTTTAAAAAAAGGCTATAAGAATTATTATAATGAGCTTTTAGCTTTATTTGAGGAAGATAAAAAAGAAGTTTTCAACCGATTGATAGAGAAAAACGGTTTAGATGTAGACGTGAAAGATATGATTGAAATATATAGAAATCATATTCCTGAAATTAATTTTTACGAAGATGTAGAGCCTTTTTTAGAATATCTAAAAAACAATAATATTAAAATTGGAATAATTACCGATGGCAGACCTGAAGGTCAAAAGGCAAAACTTAAAGCATTAAAATGCTATGAAATCTTTGACAATATTATAATTACAGATGAATTAGGTGGTATTGAATTTCGAAAACCCAATCCTTTGGCATTTGAAAAAATGGCAGAAAATTTAAATTTACAATATGAAGAAATGTTATATATCGGAGATAATCCCGAAAAAGATTTTGATATTAAGAAATATCATTCTGTTAATACCGTCCAGATAAATAGAGAAGGAAGAATTCACTACGAGAAAATCTCTTGTCCATCCGACCTTGAAATATCCGTTTTAAACAAAGAAATTATATTAAGCTTTAATAATAAAAGCCTTGTAAAAGACTTGAGGGAGATTCAATTAAAAATTCTTAAGGAATTGGATCGTTTTTGTAAAGAAAACAATCTTCGCTATTATCTTGCCTGGGGAACTTTGCTGGGCGCAATAAGACATAAGGGCTTTATTCCTTGGGATGATGATATAGACATCTTTATGCCATATAAAGATGTTAAACAATTTGAAAAAATTGCCTTTAAATTAAACGATGATTTCTTTTTTCAAACACATGATACCGATCCCGAATATGTGGCATCTATCTCGCGTATAAGATTAAACAACACTAGCTTGAAAGAAATACAGTTTGTTGGTAAAAATATACACCATGGTGTCTTTATTGATATATATCCTCTTTATGGCGCAGGAAAAACTCGATTTAAAAGGATAATTCAAATGATAAATGCTGCATTAAGTTGCCTGTATTTGTGGAAAGAACCGATAAAAAATCATGGAGCTTTTTTGAAGTATGTTACTTCTATAATATTAAAAATTACCCCCAAAAAATGGTACGAAAAGATTTACGAACATAATTTAAAGCATCTAAGCAAATACGATTACGATACCAGCGAAATAGTCTATCCAGTTACCGGAAATCCCAAATCAGTTAAGAAATTTTATGAAAAAAACTGGTTTGGAGAAGGGAAAAAAGTAGAATTTGAGAATGAATTATTCACAGTTCCATTAGATTATCATAATCTGCTTACAAAAGCTTATGGGGATTATATGACTCTTCCAAGTGAAGAAAAAAGATGCTTTCACCATACCTTTGTAGAATTTGATTTTTACAAAGGCGTAACGAAAAAAAATAAGGAGTAACATATGCAAGCATTAATGTTGGCCGCAGGAATGGGAAAAAGATTAGGAAAATTTACTAACGATAATACTAAATGTATGTTAGATGTTGCTGGAGAAAAGCTAATTGACCGAACTATTTCTTCTTTAAAAATTGCAGGAATAAAAAAATTTATTATTGTTGTAGGCTATAAAGGTGAAAATTTAATTAATTATGTCATCGATAAATATAAAGATAATGAAATAGAATTTACATTTGTAAAAAATGATGTTTATGATAAAACTAATAATATATACTCGCTTTTTTTAGCGAAAGATTTTTTAAAAAACGATGATACTATTTTAATTGAGTCTGATTTAATTTATCAAAAAAATATTATAAAAAACATTGTTAATAATGAGAATCCAAATATCGCCACGGTTGCAAAATATGAATCTTGGATGGATGGAACTGTAGTAAATGTAAACGAAAAAAACAATATTACACAATTTATCGAAAAAAAGGATTTTGATTTTAGTAAAATTGAAGGCTATTATAAAACAGTAAATATTTATAAATTTTCCAAAGAATTTTCCGCAAAGCAATTTGTGCCGTTCCTTAATGCTTACATTGAGGCGTATGGAAATAACGAATATTACGAAACAGTATTAAAGGCTATCTCTCATTTGTCGAGATCAAATATTTACGCATATATTTTACAAAATGAAAAGTGGTACGAAATAGACGATGCTCAAGATTACGACATAGCAACCGCTTTATTTAGCGAAGGAGAAGATAAGCTTAGGCATATGCAAAACAAATTTGGGGGTTACTGGAGATATAATGGTTTATTAGATTATTGCTATTTAGTTAATCCATATTTTCCTGATAATGCGATGCTAAAGAAAATGATGAACGATTTTGAAATGCTTTTAAGGCAATATCCCTCGGGTTTGAAGGTGCAAAATCTTAATGCAGGAAGAATGTTCGGTGTAGATAGTGATAATATTATTGTAGGAAACGGTGCAGCTGAATTAATTAATTGTTTAGGGATGATTATTAAAGGAAAATTAGGTATATGCGTTCCTACTTTTAATGAATATATTAGATGTTTCCCAAATTGCGAAATTGTTAAATTTTATACATCTCAGGATAATTATTTTTACGATACGGAAAAGCTAATAAACCATATTGATTTAGTTGATGTCATGGTTATTATTAATCCGGATAATCCTAGTGGAAGCTTTATAAAATATATTGATATATTGAAAATTATTCAAAAATGTCAAGAAAAAGGAAAATTATTAATTATTGATGAATCCTTTATAGATTTTTCTGAAAACGAAATAAGATATACTCTTATTAATGACCCCTTGTTGAAAAAATACGATAAATTAATTGTTGTAAAAAGCATAAGCAAATCTTACGGAGTACCAGGATTAAGACTAGGAGTTTTAGCAACAAGCAATAAAGAAATTTACATTAAATTAAAAAATGTTATGCCCGTATGGAATATTAATTCCTTTGGAGAATATTTTTTGCAAATTATTACACTTTATCAAAAAAATTACTGGAAGGCATGCGAAAAAATTGTAGAAGAAAGAAATTTCTTAAGTCTTGAATTGCAAAAGCTTGGATATGAGGTTTACGATTCACAAGCTAATTTTCTTATGGTAAAAATCAATAATAACAGTACCGATTTGGCAATAACGCTGTTAGAAAAATATAACATTTTAATTAAAGATTTATATAGAAAAGAAACGTTTGAAAAACCTCAGTATATTAGGCTTGCAATAAGGAATAGAGAAGAAAACGAGAAATTAATTAAAGCCTTGGAAAGTATAAAAATATGAGAATATGCGTTATTGGTGGCGGAAATATAGGAACTTTGATAAGCACTGAACTTTCTTTGAATAAAGATAATGAGGTCAGGCTTTTGGCTACAAGAGCGAGTGATTTTTCCAAAGAGATATTAATAGAGGATTGGAACGATAATATTGCAAAAAAAGCAGAGATTTTTTTGATTACTAATGATAAACAAAAAGCCATTGATAATGCAGAAATAATTTTTATTACTGTTCCTGCAAGCGTTCTGCAGGACACAGTAGATAGCATCATTGAATTTATTCAACCGGGAATGATGTTAGGTGTAATTCCGGGTAGCGGAGGAGTAGAATTTATATGTAAAAAACTAATCGATAAAGGAGTGATTTTCTTCGGGCTTCAAAGAGTACCTAGCATAGCAAGAATAAAGGAATATGGTAAAATCGTTATAAATCAAAGCAGAAAGAAACAACTTAGCGTTTCGGCAATACCAAGAGCTTATACTGACAGTGTAGCCAAATTGCTCGAAAAGCTTTTTAATATACCTTGCGAAAGTTTATATAATTATTTGAGCGTTACCCTCACACCATCAAATCCAATTTTACACACGACAAGACTATACTCGATATTTAAAGATTATGAAGAAGGAACGTATTACCCTAGGAATATCCTTTTTTATGAAGAATGGAACGACGATTCTTCCAATATTCTAATTAAGTGTGATTCGGAACTGCAGGATTTATGCGCAGCTTTAGATATGTTCGATATGACTGGAGTAAAATCTTTAAAAGATTATTACGAAGTAAAAAACTCGAAGGAAATGACGAAGAAAATAAGAAGCATAAAAGCATTTCATAATATTATGTCCCCTATGTTAAGTACCGATAAAGGGTTTATACCAGATTATGAAAGCAGATATTTTACCGCAGATTTTCCTTATGGTTTATGTGTAATTAAAGGGATCGCGGAAATGATGCAGGTTAAAACCCCTAATATTGATACAGTAATAAAATGGTATGAAAAGTTCGCTCATAAAAAATATTTTATAGACGATAAGTTTTTCGGTGAAGGTACGGGCATACCTCAAAATTATAATATCCGCAACAGAAACGATTTTATTAAAATCTATAAGGAATAACAGGTCGAAAAATGAAAATATTATATTTGACAATAAGCGATATAAATGATTTCCAAAAAGAAGGATTACACAGCGATTTAATTAGGACTTTAATTAATGAAGGAAACGAAGTAATGACGTTTTCTGCAAAAATCACCGGAAAAATGGAAGTTCTTTCTTCATTAAAAAATCCAATTGTTAAAGTAAAAGTTGGAGAAATTAAAGGGAACTCAAATTTAATAAAAAAAGGATTAAATTTAGCTTTAATTTCTTTTAAATTTAAAAAAGCAATCAAAAAATATTGTAAAGAGCAAAATTTTGACATTGTATTATATGCTACACCTCCAATTAATTTTAACAGTGTTGTTAAATATGCAAAGCGAAAATTCAGTTGTAAATCATATTTATTGCTTAAGGATATTTTTCCTCAAAATGCAGTTGATATAGGAATCTTAAATAAAAAGGGCATTAAAAAAATTATTTATAAATTTTTTAGGCATAAAGAAAAAGAGTTATATAAAATATCTGATAAAATCGGTTGTATGTCTCAGGCAAATATTGATTTTTTATTAAAAAATAACGTATATATACAAAAAGATAAGGTTGAATTGTTTCCTAATTGTATCGAAATTAAAACTCAAACAAAAATATCGTTAGTAGAAAAAAATCAAATACGTAAAAAATACGGTATTCCTAACGATGTAAAAACCTTTATATACGGTGGAAACTTAGGTAGGCCTCAAGGAATATCATTTATTATTGATTGCTTAAATGCAAACATGAATAAGGATAATTTGTTTTTTGTTTTATGCGGAAAAGGAAGCGATTTCAAAAGATTGAAGGATTTTATTGATAAGAATAAACCTTCCAACATTTTATTAATTAACGGTTTACCCAAAACAGAATACGATGATTTAGTAAATGCATGCGATATCGGTTTAATTTTTCTTGATAATAGATTTACTATACCAAATTTTCCTGCTCGGCTACTATCATATTTGCAAAAATCAAAACCTGTTTTAGCCTTTACCGACGCTAACACAGATTTAGGAAAAATCATTAAAGAAGAGGGCATTGGAGACTGGGCAGAAAGTAATAACGTAGAAAAATTTACAAATTTAATTGAACTTTATTCGATTATGGATACCGAAGAAATGGGCGAAAAAGCTTTTAGTTTTTTAAGAGAAAACTATGATATACTAAAACATATATATAAAATTACTAGAATTTTAGAGGAGTAAAAATGAGTATTTTTAAAGATAAAACACTTATGATCACAGGTGGTACCGGTAGTTTTGGTAAGGCTGTACTTGATAAATTTATTGATACAGATATTGGCGAAATTAGAGTTTTCAGCAGAGATGAGAAAAAACAAGATGATTTACGCCATATTTATCAAGCAAATTATCCATTTGCATATAATAAGCTAAAATTTTATATTGGCGACGTTAGAGATATCTCAAGTATTCGAAATGCTATATATGGGGTAGACTATATTTTCCATGCAGCAGCGCTTAAACAAGTACCCAGTTGTGAATTTTTCCCGATTGAGGCAGTAAAAACAAACGTTCTCGGTACGGAAAATGT
>LAHS01001996.1_pt1 | contig 27147 bp, 34 predicted proteins | sample 329651 | NCBI WGS metagenome assembly LAHS01 (sample SAMN03275699, study PRJNA271635) | activated sludge metagenome | isolation source: sample C-1 Sludge from hydrolytic chamber (first chamber) of Anaerobic... | reverse complement strand
AGAAATTATAATGTAAACTAGATATAGGCGGTTCGCTAAGATTTTCTTCTGTTTGTATTATATTTTGAATATGGGGAGAAACAACAAAGATAACAGTTCTAAAGTTAATGCGAACAACCTAGTTCAAGAAAAAGATAAGAAAATAAAAAGATTTGATCAATCGGTCGTAGGTAACTACGACTTTTTATTATGCCTATTCTCGTCTTTTTCGAACTTGTAGACGTTAAAGAATAAGTTTTCAAATTATGCCGTTACACTATTTTTTAGGAAAGGGAGGGCTAGAACTATCAAAAGAAAGTTGTTTTGTTTCATTTCATTTTATTAGGATGAGGAGGTGCTATTAGCTAAAAAATGATTTCTCTAAGTATCGAACGAAGATGTACTTTAGAAGGAAGGTGTTTGCTTAATGGCATTTGAATTTAAGGAAGTAAAGCAGTTAGCTGAAAACTTAAAAGAACTCACTTTTACAACTGAGAAGATACACAAAAAAGTGGCTGAGAGAGTTGCCCAAATCGCTATTAAGAAAGTGAAAATGCTTACACCTGTAGATAATAATCGGTTTCGTGATAACTGGAAATACCATATTGTTAAAGAGGGTAATAATTTTATCATTATTATTTATAATCAGTTAGAATATCCGCTTTTTGTTGAGAAAAGGCATAATGTTATGACTGGACGAACAGTAGGTTTTGTAGATGGTCAATATATACTTAAACTCACGGAACAAGAAATGGAACATCTTATACCTCAAATGTGGGAACACGAAATCGAGAAGGAATGGAGGCGTAAAATGGGTGGTTAATGTAACAGATCGTATTAAAACGTTAGCAATCATGCAATTACGATCTTTGTATCCTGATAACAATCAATATCAAATTTACAATAAACCAGTTAAGCAAGACTTAAAATTACCTGCATTTTTAGTTCGAATTATAAACGTGCATCAAGAGCGAAGTATGAAGAATCAAGCAATTCGGACCTATTCATTTAGCATCGTCTATTTACCATCTACAGATGAAATAGATGATGAATGCTTAAATGTACTGGAAGTTATCCAAAACAACTTTAAATACCTTGCGGATAGTTTCCAAATACATGAAATAGAAGGGGAAATAGTTAATGAAACACTAATGATTAATTTTCAAGTGAAAGCGAGACTTTACGACAGTCAAGAAGAAACGAAAATGAAAACATTGGAGGGCGTTGGATTTGACACAAATAATGACTTTTAAACCAAAAACAGTGAAGCAGCCAGGGAATAAAAAATTCTCTAAGGCTGCTTTTTTAGATAGCGCTCAATCTTCAAAAGAGCGTTTAGAGTATCAAGTTGTGCTTCAAGATGGCGTAACTTATACAAAAATAGAAGCTGATAAACAAGTATCCGAGTGGAAGCAAAAAGGAGGAATTGCATAATGGGTGGAATTTGGGAAACGCAAAATAAAGTACGTCCTGATGCTTATATTAATTTTGAAACAAACAGTTTAAATACAATGGGACTTGATTCTAATGGGGCTCTAGTTGTACCTGTGACACTTGATTGGGGTGATGTTGGTAAGTTTACTAAACTCTCTTCAAATACAAAGTTTAGGAGCTTATTCGGTAAAGCACTGGGTGATATTTTACCTCTTCGAGAAGCTTTTAAGGCTACTGGAAATGTTTATTTGTATAACCTTAATGGCGTTGGTGAGAAAGCGAAAGCGACAGTTGAAGGATTAACAGCTACTGCGAAGTTCGGTGGAACTGATGGAAATAAGATTCACATTATTACGACAACTGGATTAGACGGTTCTACAACAGTAAAAACCTATTTTGACGGTATTCAAGTAGACTTACAAAAGGTGATTACTTTCGAAGATTTAAAATCAAATGAATATGTATTGTTTAATGGTTCATTACCAACAGGTGATGCTACTTTGACTTTAGCTGGTGGAACAACAGTAGCTGCTACAAACGAGTCCATATCGGAGTTCGCGTCTGCATTGGATACTTTGAATTTTAAGGTAGTGGCATATGGGACTGCTGACAATACAATAAAAGAGCTACTTGCCTTAAAGGTAAAAGAACTGCGAGAACAAGCAGGTAAACGCGTTACATTCGTTACAAATAATTATAATGCAGCAGACCATGAAAGCACAGTATCGATTAAAAATGGCGTCACACTTGATGGTGGGGAAATCTTAAGTGCAAATGAGGCGGTGTACTGGTTTGGTGCAGCATTTGCAGCATCCACTGTAGGTTCATTAACATATGCAAAATATCCGGGTGCAATAGAAGCGGAAGCGATGACCAATGATGAAATCATTAAAGCATTACAAGACGGTCATATTGTCTTCACTTTCAATAATGATGAAGTAGTAGTAGAGCAGGATATAAATACTTTCCATTCATTTACACCGTCTAAAAACCAAGATTTCCGTAAAGGAAAAATTGATCGAGGAATGACTATTGTTGAAAATAACACACGCCACATTTTCCGAAAATACTTCATCGGTAAAGTGAACAATAATGAAGATGGAAGAGATTTATTTAAGAAGCAATTAATGAAAACGGTGCTCGATCCATATGTTCGGTTAGGGGTGATCAATCCATATTTGCCTGAAGATATTACTGTTGAGCAAGGTGATGAAAAAGATGCCGTATTTGCAGTGATTGGTATCAAGTTTATCGATGCAATGGAAAAATTATATATGCGCGTTGAGTGTAAATAAAAGGGGGAAAATTAGATGGCAGCAAACGTAATGCAAACAAAAGACGCAATGTCCTCTCGTGAGGGCTTGGTATTTATTAATATTGAAGGGCAAACATATGAATTTGCAGAAATTCTTAAATTCAAGGCGGAAGTAGAATACAACAAAGTAGAAGTAAAACGGTTAAATGCTCGTATGGAAGGTTCAAAAATTGTCGGAGCAAAAGGTGTCGGTGAAATGACGATGTATTACCATCGCCCAGAGGTTCGAGCGATGGCCATGAACTATCTACGTTCAGGGAAATCGCCAATGTTTGATGCAACAATTGTCAATGCGGATATTACTAGTGCAGCTGGTAAACAAACCGTGGATGTCCGAAATATTGTTCCAGATAAAACATTACTAGCAATGCTTGATGCAGATAGTGCAGACACATTAAAAGACGAATTTTCATTCACATTTGACGATTTTGAAATCTTAAACCAATTTAGTGTTATCCAATAAGGAGGAAACTGTAAATGAGTAACTTTAAAGCATTCATGAAAGAAAATGTAATGGCGGTAGAACCTATCGAGTTATCCCTACAACGTTTTGCAGAACCTATTAAATTACGACCTGTTCCATCTGAAGAAGCCGATTTGATTAACGATAGATGTTTTAAAAATGTAGCTGGCAAAAGAGGACGCCAAGAACGAGTATTTGATCCAGTAGCATACAACCGTAGATTAAACGTAGCAGCTATCGTATACCCAGACCTAAATAATACAGAATTACAACAATCTTATGGCGTAAAAGGTGCAGAGGCCTTATATGGGAGAATGTTTCTAGCAGGTGAAACATCGCTGATTTCAGAAAAGGTATCCGAAATTAGCGGAAGTGATATTACGCTCGAAGATGAAGTGGAAGAAGTAAAAAACTAATACAAGGCAGTGACGATGAGCGCGACGGACTAGCATTTTATGCACATGTTGCGCTTCATCGGTTCAATATACTGCCTAACTCGTTTTTAAGTATGGATCGCAAAGAGCGCGCATTCATTATAGCAAGTTTGGATGTAGAACTTGAAAAAGAGGCAGAGGCCTCGAAAAAGTAATAAGACAATTATAATTATATAGAAAAGGCATGCCTTGTTGGGTATGTCTTTTTTAGCCCTAAAATGAGGTGAGTGTTATGTCAGTGCGTACAACCATGACCTTGACCGATAGAATGACGGGTACTCTTCATAAGATGATGAAAGCTATGAATAGTACAATCCGAACGATGGAGCAAATGCATATATCATCCAACAGAGCAGGGGATATGCGTAGCCTGCAACGTGCAACGGTCGTTATCCAGAGTGCGAGTGTAGCTTTTAATAGATTAGGGACTAGTGCAAGACTTGCACATCAAAGTATTAGCAATTTGGGTGATGGATTTATAGGGACTTCGGGAGGGATAGAAGCCGCCACAAGTGGAGTAGATAATTTTTTTAGTAAATTTGTTGGTTTTGCTTCTAATATTTTATCGGTAAAGAATTTAACTGAGAGTTTTAAGAAGTTAGCAAGCGCTTCTGATTCTTTTAGTAATACTAATACGCGAATCGCTAATATTAATGACGGTTCGCAAACACAAGCGGAGTTGCAGGATAAGATTTATAGAGCTTCTCAGCGAAGTTTAAGCTCTTATAATGATATGGCTACTAGTGTTGCTAAATTAAACGCTAGTGATACTTTTAGTAGCAATGATGAAGCTATCCGTTTCAGTGAGCTGATGAATAAATCTTTCGCTGCTTCAGGAGCTAGTAGTCAAGAAAAGGCTGAAAGTATAAAACAATTAACGCAAGCAATGGCTTCTGGAGGATTGAAAGGAGATGAGTTTACATCAATCGCAGAAAAGGCTCCATTGCTTGCAGATGCAATTGCAGATTCTTTAGGAAAAAGTACAAGTGAACTAAAACAAATGTCATCAGATGGAGAAATTACAGCGGATATTATCAAAAATGCGTTATTTAATGCTGCTGACGAAATTGAAGATAAATTTAGTAAAACGCCGATAACATTTTCAGATGCAATGACTGTATTTAAAAACTATGCGCAAAATGCATTTGAACCTATATTTAAACGATTCAGCGAATTTGTTAATTCGGATGCATTTGGGGTTTTAGCAGGTCATGCAATGATGTTTATTAATCTATTTGTAGCTGGATTATCACTTGTTTTTGATGCTCTTGAGATGATTTACAACACAATCGGTGCGGTAGGAACATTTATGTATGATAACGCTAATTGGGTGGTGCCTATACTTGTAATAATGGGTGTTGTTCTAGGATCAATTGTAGCAATTTTGCTAACCAAATATGCTGTTTTAGGATTAATTAGGACAGCAACCCTTGCGTGGGCTGCAGCACAATGGATAGTAGATGCTGCTTATTTAACAAGCCCTATTACGTGGATCATAATTGGAATTATTGCAGTAATTGCTTTAGTTGTAACCGCAATGGTGATGTGGGCTGAACAAACTGCAGCTGTAATTGGTGCAATTGTTGGAGGCGTTTATTGGCTAGGTACTGCCTTCTATAACGTTATGATAGGTATTGCTAACCTTGCTATTACCGTTGCCGAATGGTTCGTTAATACATGGAATCAGGCTATATTTTTTGTACAACTAGCATGGATTGCCTTTAATCTTATGGTTAGAACTGTATTAGATGCCATAGGAAATAATATTATTAGCGTAGCTGAGTGGATTGCAAATACATTCAACGATTTAGTGTATGGTGTACAGATGGCATTTTATACGATGGGAACTATGGTGCTGAAAACGGTTGGTGGTATAGCAGATGGTATTTTTAATGTCATTAATAATGCATTAGGCGGAATATCTGATCTTATCAACGGCGCAATTGGTGGAGTGAATTCATTCATAGGTTTACTTAATGGTGTGCTGGATACCGATCTTTCTAAGATAGGTACAGTAGATTTAAAATTAAGTAATGGTGCAACTAACTTTGGGGAAACGCTTCAAAATCTTATTAAAGCGCCTACAAAGGCTGACAAGATTACTCTGGGAAGAATGAACACCGCTGGGGATTATATGAATAATGTAACTATGCCGACTGCACCAATCAAAAAACAATTTGAGCGTTTAGATTACAAAGACTTAGGTAATGCATACGACAAAGGATATGAATTAGGAAATTCTCTTTCACTTGCTGGCAGTGAAAAATTAAGTAGTTTAGTAGACAAAGCAAAAGGGCTAGCGGGATTAGTGAAGAAAGATGAAGAGAATACTAATCCATTTCCATCTAGTTTGACAGATGATGTAGTAAAATCAGCACCTTCAGATTCGAGTCTTGGTCAAATAAATGCACCTTCAGAATCAGGTCTTGGAAAAAATGCTGATGATAATCAAAAACTTAATGGTGGAAATATAGATAAAGTTGGGAAGATTGAAGACAAAATCAATCTAGCAGACGAATATCTCGAATTATTTAAAGATATTGCGGAAGGTAAAGTGATCAATAACATTGTTTCGCTTACACCAAATTTACAGGTCCATAATAATTTTGAAGATACAACTGGTAGTGCAATGGAAAAAATGCTTAATAAATTCGGTGATTTATCTAATGCGAGTGGCAACGTTGCCAAAATAAATGACTATGTATCACAAGCATTGAATGTTCCAGTTAGGGATGAAGTTGAAGTATCAAACGAAGTACGAGAGAAAATTTCTGCTTCACCTATAACAAATACTAGTAAAGATGTTGTGCAGCATATTCAAAGTGAACCGAAGTTTTATTTTACTGGTGATATTCGTGAGAAAGTGGATGTTCATGAAGTTGTAAAGTTTATTACACAAGGTTTGAAAGATGAGCAGAATCGTTCGGTAGAGGGGGTATATGGATGATAGGAATCTATCTAAGTGCTAACAATGACAAAGAAGGGTTTCGTATCCCTGTAAATCCGCCAGAATTATCATTTAAACAGGATGCAGATGGAGAAGAATTTTCAGTCGCTAAGATTGGAACTGTTAAAGTGCCTAAGCCTATGAAATTACCCGAGTTCTCATTCTCTTCGTTTTTTCCGGCGCAGGATACACATTACGCTGAAACACAATTTATTGAACCTAAAAAGTATATTGACCAAATAAAAAAGTGGATGGCCGAAGAAACGGTTATTCGCTTTGTTTATGTAGGCGGTTCATTCTCTATTAACGGCCAGTTTACTATTGAAAGCTTTGAAGCAAAAGATCAATTTGGTACGTCCGACGTGGATTATACTATCTCTTTTAAAAAGTATGTGCCATTTGGATTTAAAAAAATGGAACTGGTTCATAAGAGTAATGTGCCAACTGTGTCTGCCAAGAAAAAGACAGTGAAGAAAGTCGTGAAAAAGGAAGCTCCAAGAGAAAACTCTAAGCAAATACCACAGACGTATAGTTTAGTAAAGGGTGATTCGCTTTGGAAAATCGCGCAAAAGTATACCGGAAACGGAGCAAATTATAAAGCATTGCAAACCTTGAACGGGATTAAAGATAGTGATTTAAGGAAGTTGCCAATTGGGTTGAAAGTGAAAATTCCGCCTGAATGGACGGCTAAGAAATGAGGTGGTAGGTATAGAAGTATTAATTGATAATCGAGATGGAAATATATACGAAGTGCCTGTCACTTCACTTAGCTGGAAGACTGAAAAAACAGGGAAAGCATCAGAGCTTAATGTTTCTTTGCTGAATCCTAAGCCACTTGAAAATAAAATTGTATCTGGTGCGATTGTAAGAGTAATTGATGGAAAACATAAAGTATTTTATGGCTATTCCTTTAAAGCAAGTTTTAGCAAGGATAGTGAATTTAATATCATTGCCTACGATCAACTAAAGTATTTAATGTATGAAGATACTTTTGTTATTCCATCGATGTTAGCAGAAAAGGCTATTGAGCGTATTTGCAGTATGGCAAATCTTAAGTTGAGTTCTGTAGCGAAAACAGGTTTTACAGCGCCAGGAATGGTTGAAGAAAATAAGAAGACATTAGATGTCATCATGAAATACATTGATTCAGCTATTGTGGCTACAAACCAGAGCTTTGTTTTTATGGATGATTTCGGCTCACTAGGATTGCATAATATTAGCGATCTTGTTATACCCCCTACAGATTTTTATATTGGTGAAGAAAGTCTTTTATATGACTTTGATTACTCAGTATCAATTGAGGATTCTTATAATCGAGTAAAACTGGTATTAGATGATAAAGAGGCTTCCAAGCGAAGAGTATTTATTGCGCAGGATAGTAGCAATATCGCTAAATGGGGTCAGCTGCAGTATTACAAAAAGGTAGACGAAAATATGACACCCGCCCAGATTGAAAGCTTATTGAATGTATTACTCGCGGTTCACAATAAAGAAAAAAAGGAATTATCCTTAAAGTGCTTAGGTGATTGGCGAGTACGAGCTGGAAAGATGGTATTTATCTATATCGAAAAATTGGGGATTAAAAAGTTGTTTTTGGTTGAGACATGTACACATGATTGGTCCGCTAAAGTCCATACAATGAGTTTAGAATTGAAGGTGATTTCTTGAGTTTACTAGAGCTAATTAAAACGACAGCACTAGCAGCATTTCAAGCGTCCAATCCAGTAAATATTGTTTTGGGTAAAGTCATTGAAGCAAAGCCGTTAAAAATAGAAATACACTCGAAACTCATCTTGTCCGATGAGTTTTTACTTGTTGCGGAGCATCTTACTAGACACGAAAGAGTTGCCAGTATTCAATTCAAATATCCGAATAGTTACACCAAAGGTCAAATTGGTGATGAAGGTAAACAGACAAGTTCGAAACGACAAAATCAAGGCGAATCGACTGCGGTGCCTTATGAAGAATATGAAATGAAATATCTAAAGCTCGTCTTAGAAGATGGTTTAAAAGAAGGTGATAAAGTAATAATGCATCGAGTACAAGGTGGCCAAAAATATTTTGTATCAGACAGATATAAGGAAGGGGATAGCGTATGGCACTACCAACAGAAGCAATAACAATTACCCCTGATATTGAAGTAATGGACGCTGTTGAATTACCCACTCGAACGTATCATTTAGATTTCAAACGAGGTAGCTGCAGCGGTTTAATAGATGGTCAAAAAGCTATGGAACAAGCAATTTTTAAAGTGTTAAATACTATTCGATTTGAACATCTAATTTATACAAACAATTATGGTTTTCAAAACATGGTTGGCTATGATGAGTTGTATGTGCGCGGGGATTTAAGTAGGCGAATACACGATGCCTTGTTACAAGATGAACGTATTACATCATTAGAAAATTTTAGTCTTGAATTTATCTCAAAAGATGATGTATTAATAACATTTGTAGCTCGAACAATTTATGGTGATGTTAGTCTGTTAAAGGAGGCGATTAGGATTGCTTGAGTACTTAGAGTCACAATCATACGAAAGTATTTTAGCTGAACTTCTAGAACGTGTGCCAGATGACGTAGACAAGCGTGAGGGTAGTGTAATATACGATGCACTTGCACCTACCGCATTAAAGTTAGCAGAAACATATTGGGATATGTCAGTATTATATCGTCGTACTTTTGCTGCAACAGCGGACGGAGCTGATCTTGAAAAACGAGTAAATGAGCATGGAGTCGAACGAAAGAATGCAGGAAAGGCTATTCGCCGAGCTTTATTTACAGATGGTGATGGTCAACCTCTAGATGTGACTATAAATAGCCAATATCGATTAGAGGCAATTGTCTATAATGTAATTGAGCGATTAGATGTCGGGGTATATAAAGGAGAGGCACAAACAGCAGGTGCAGTTGGTAACAAGGATTATGGAGAAATGCTGCCTCTAGAAGCAAATAACAAGCTAGGTAAAGCTGTATTAGCTGATGTACTTGTGCCTGGTGAAGATGATGAAACAGATGAGTCCTTATATTTAAGATTTGTCGAACATATCCGTGAAAAAGCTTTTGGTGGTAATCGCGCGGACTATAAGAAAAAGCTGAGAGCAATTCAAGGCGTTGGTGGTGTACGTCTGCGTCGAGTTCCATTTGGTGGCGGAACAGTAAAAGCAATCATTATTGATTCGGATTTTAATGCTCCGACACCTGAGTTTGTATCTTATGTTCAAGAGATTATGGATCCATTAGAGTTTAAAGGTGAGGGTTATGGTACTGCGCCTATTGGTCATGAAGTAACAGTTGAAGGTGTAGGGAAAAATAATATTGAAGTTGAAATTGAACTCATCTTGAATGGTGCATCTATTGGACAAATTGAAGCACAAGTGAGTGCAACGTTAGAAACGTATTTTGCTGAATTACGTGCAAGTTGGTTTAAAGATTTAGACATCAATGTTCGTATTACTCATATTGAATCTCGGCTATTAGAGATTGAAGGAATAGAGGATATTGCTTCAACATTGTTGAATGGCTTAGCAAATAACATTAACTTGGTCGAAGAAATTCCGGTACTTTCTAAAGTAATACTGAAGGAAGTGAGTACATGACCAATGCTTTTTTAGAGGAGTTACCATCCTACTATAAAAATATAAAAGAGTTTCGGGAGTTGTCCAATACAGTTACGCTTAACTGGGATAAACTTGACGAAGCTCTTTTTGGTGTGGATAATGATCAATTTATTTTAACTTCAAGCGAGGCTGCTATTGCTATAAGAGAAAAGGATTTTGGTATTCGCGCAGATCGAAAGAAAGAGACATTGAAATTTCGAAAACTCCGATTACTGGCACGAATGCAAGAAAGTGCACCTTATGTGTTGGAGTACTTATCAAAGGCCTTATCAAGGTTAATCGGAGAAAATAATCATCAGATTTTATTAGATATTAATGAATTTCAAATGGAAGTGGCAATCGAAGTTGAACAATCGACTTATTATAACGAAGTTGTGCAGTTAGTTGAAAGAATTGTTCCGTTAAATATTGATTTAATGACAACAATTTTAGCTTTAAAAGAATGCCTAATTATTATAGGTGGCACCTATGCATGGCCTATCAATTACAAAATATGTGGCCGTTTTAAAACAGCAGAAACGCATGGTGCTTTAGGGAATGAAATTTTAGTAGTATCTAATGAGATATACGGCTTCGTTATGAACAATCAGATTTGTGGTCGATTTAGAGCGGGAGGTGTGAGGGATTGAATGAAATACAACCATTAATGATAGATTTAACTCAACAATTTTTAAGTAATCTTACAGTTGGCGCAAAGGTTACTATTGATGGTGTTGTTTATGATAAAGAAATCTATCATACCAGCACAAAGTTCGGATTAAGAAAGTACGTAAAGTTATCGACAGAACAAGGCTTGGTAACAAGAGCTGTTTTAGTCGATAGTTACGGGCGGGAATTGTACGTAAAAACAATGAACTATCAAAAAGGCTCGAAGGGGTATGTAATAGCATTTCCTCTACAACTTGAATCAAAGGAAGTGAAAGTAAATGAGTAACTATATGAATGGTGAAATACCGCTGAATTTTAAGAAAAATCCTTACGAGCGTACTGAATGGTATGATGACGTAACGGATCCAGTAACAGGAGAAGTTATCGAGGACGGGACGCTGTTCATGTCAGAGTTTGCTAATAACTTCGAGTGGGGAATCTTTAACGCTTATCGTTTTATGATTGAAATGTACCGTCAATTAGAACGAATGCGTATTCAAATGGAACTAGATGGACGTGTACCAGGTAACAGCGGGACATTTGCAGACACGCTTGACGGCAGCGTGAATAAAATCAAATTAGACACAGCTATGACCGATATTATCGAGGCGGTTGAAATCGGAGAAACGGTTTTAAAAGTGGCCAATGTAGATGGTTTTACAGCATTTACACAGGTCACTATTTTTGATGATACACATAGTGAGGATGTTTTCATTACTGTAGTAGGTCCTGATTCGATAAAAGTTTCAGCACTTACCAATGCATACAAAAAAGGCGCCAAAGTGGCTCGAAGTAATGTTCAAATTGATACGGTTAACGCTGAGATGGGTGTAGGAGATTGGCAGACATACAACGTTGAATTAGTGGAGGTGGTTTAAGGATGGTTCAGTATTATTATGAAAAGTTTACTGCTATTAGTAGTACAGAATATGTTGACAATTCACCGTGGAAAGCAAATCCTAATATATTCAGCACTTTTAATAATTTGTATAAGTCTTATGCTTTCGATAAAATCTCCAATAGCTACCAGGGAATTGTAAAATGGAATCCTAGTGAGATATATAATGTAGGAGATGTTGCTTACGAAATAACTTACGATGGGATTAAGAGATACACTGCATTGGTAAGCCTTTCAGTTACATCAGAAAGTGAATGTAAAAGAGATATAAAGTTATCTGTAGATAATCAAAAAAATATTTTGTATTCAAAAGGATCACTTGTACAATCTAACATTACGGCAGAGGATGGCACGTACCCAGCAAACGGGCGACACAGCGATGATTACTGGTATGTAAAGGGCGTGGCTGTAAATACTGCTCCAACACAACCAGGAGCATTTACACAACCATCAGGTACGTTAGAATTCGGGGATTCAAAAGTATTTTCTGTAGGTGCTGCATCTGATGCAGAAAGTAATTTATCGAAATACATTTGGGAAGTTTCTATAAACGGAGCAGCTTATTCAAAAGCAGGAGAAACCACATCGCCAAGCTTTACGTACACAATACCAACGGCAACAAGTTTGAGAATGCGTGTTAAAGCAGTTGATACAGCAGGATTAGAAAGTGTATATCGTGAAAGTAGTTCATATACTGTACAGCCTCCGCAATATTATTATGAAAAGTTTACGGCAATTGGAACACCCATTTACACATGGGGAGTTGAATTTGGAAGCGAGACACCCGACTTTGGCGGACAGACGGTTACGGGAAACACTTCTTATAGCGTAGACAGTACCGGGAAAATAACATTAACGGGCTCCGTTATGACTATAGGTGGTGGTAGTGTACAAACGAATGGGACTGTTTACTACTTATCTGGAAGTTGGCTGTATAAATACGTAGCAAGTGGTCAGTGGTACATTATGGATGAATATATAGGGGTAGCCAAGCAAATAAATAACGGAACGAGTTATTCAAGAGGCTCTTTAATACAATCAGGAATTAAGGCAGGTGCTAGCACTTATCCATCGAATGGACAATATACAGATGGATATTGGTATGTACGAGGTTCACGTGTTAGCCAATCTATTGCACCGCCATCACTATTTACTGCTCCAGCACAGGGTAAGAAATTCAAACCTAACGAGGTTGCTAGTATCGTTTTCGGGGCGTCTACAGCCCCTAGCTTATCACTTTATGAAGCGGACTACCGATACAATAGCACTGGTGCATGGACACCGTTAGCGTACAACAACACGCTTACGCGTAGTTTCACAATTACTATAGATAAGACACTTAAAACCTTAGAATTACGTGTACGAGCTAAAAATACAAGTAATGTGTATTCTGATTATGTGTATTCAGAGCCTTTCATCATCGAGCATAACGTTGCTCCAACAGTGTCATTAACTGGACCATCTGATAACGCAACATTGTACGAAACTGACACACTAAATATCAAAGGAACAGCTCATGATGCTGATGCAGACCAATCAGTTACCGTTTTCTATCAAATAAACAGTGAACAACGTAAGGTATTAGCAACAAACATAAGTCAGACGCAAATCGCTTTATCAAAGCAGCTAACCTTCAAAGGTGGTAAGCTATATGACGGTGATACTGCCCTCACAAGCACACTAGCTGATGGTGTAGCACACACGTTGAAAGTATGGGCGGAGGACAGCGAGAAATCTTCGTCTGCGATTGTTGAGCGTACGTTCTATGTTGTACCTAACCGAGCGCCTTTGTTATCTGTGGATGCTGTTGTACCTTCTGGCGTAGTTGACGCGGACAAGTTTAAAATTAGTGGTACAGCCTCCGACCAAGATGCTAATTCAACGGTCAAGGTAACTCGTCGTATTAACGCAGGGAATGTTGTTGAAATATACAGTGGTACAGGTGGAGCGTGGGAATTTGATTTAGCTCTATCACAACTTGTAGTTGGTCAAAATACAATTGTGATTGAGGTCGTTGATAACTATGGGGCAAAGACTAGCAAGACAATCACACTAAATAAAAAAGAAATGAAAACACCTATTTTGCAATCTGTTGCTCGGTATAAAATTGAGCCACCGAAGGGATCAGCGAAGGGTGTTTTATTATTTATTCAACGTGATGAGGAACTGGATGTAAAAGTTGAGTTATCCATGACTTTAAGTGGTGAGCAAGAACAGTACGAAACATTAACGCCTGTGAACACTGCACCAGTACAACAAGGCGTAGTAGAGGATACTTTCGAACACGAGGGGTTAGAAGCAAAACAAAATATCATTCTCAAAATCACACCATCACGAACAGATTTATCTTTTAATCATAAAATACATTTAATTTCAGGGGCGGTGGACTAATGCCATTTCAATATAAAGTACGCAACTCGGACAGTACATTTGGTGATATGAAGAAATTCGGAGTAGAAGAAACACCGGAAGAAAAAGCAACGCGTTTAGAGCAAGAAAACCAACTACTGTTAAACAGCATGATGGAGATGTCATCTTATATGGCTAACCAAGAACAACGTATAGCAGGTCAAGAAAGCGCCATTATGGAACTTTCTACACTTATCGCTACTGCATTACCAGGAGGTGAAAGCAATGTTTAATGAAAACAGCGGGCTTGTATGTATCTGGTGTAATTTTGTGAAAGTAAATCCAGATAAAAAAGAGCAGGTGCCGAATCTTTTAAATCTGCGTCAAGAGGTGTATAGCAAATTAGAACAAGAAATGGATAGTAAAACGCAAGCAGAAGCTTAGTGTTATTTTTATACTCGAAAATTTGCCTTTCACAATAGTGGGAGGTTTTTTATTTTGGAAAAGGAAGGTGAGAACATTGGTGGAAACAATCAATAATTGGTTGCCAATTGTATCTGCGCTGATTGGAGGTCTTTTATTCATTTGGCGCATTACAAATAATCTAAATAAAACATTACTTAGTTTAACAAATGGTATAGACAGATTAAACCAACATTTAAACAAGGTTGACGAAACTTCAAAGGAATCAGCAAAACGTATCAATAATCATGAGATTCGTATTGTTGTATTAGAAAAAGTAGCAGGTATACAAAATCAAACTGAGGAAAGTGTACAACATGAAAATTAATTGGAAAGTACGTTTACAACATAAACAATTTTGGGTGTCATTAATCGCATTACTTATTGTGCTCGCTAAACAAATTGCGGGCATTTTTTATGTCGATATAACAATTTACAATGCACAAATTACAGCCCTTTCTGAAACAATTCTAAGTATTTTAGGATTGCTTGGTATTATTATCGACCCAACAACACAAGGCGTTTCTGACAGCGTGAGGGCACTAAAATATGACAAACCAAAGGATGGTGTACAGTAATGGTAACAGTACGTAAAAAGCTAGTATCAGAAATACAAGCCGCTAAAGTCACAAACGGTAAGGGCAATGTGAAAAGATATCTTATAATTCACGAAACAGACAATACACGTTCAGGAGCAGATGCTGATGCTCACGCTCGCTTACAAGCAAACGGAAATAGTCGAGCAGCAAGCTGGCATTGGTCAATAGATGATAAAGAAGCTGTGCAATCATTTGAACATACTTGGAAATGTTGGGCTGCAGGGACTGCAACAGGGAATAATCAAGGAATACATTTTGAAATTTGCGTCAATAGTGACGGGGACTACACAAAAGCCATCCGAAATGCGGCTGAACTTGTTGCAAAAATTATGAAAGATGAAGGTATCCCTATAAAAAATGTGGTACAACACAATTATTTCAGTGGTAAAAATTGTCCTCGGAACATACGCGAAGGAAAAATTAGCTGGAATCAGTTCCTTTCAATGGTTTCAACATGCCAAGGTAATATACAACAACTTAAACCAGTTATAGACACAAATAAATATCGTGTCATGACAGGCACTTACAGCACATTGCAGGCGGCTGAAAACGTACTAGATGTATTAAAACATCGTTTTGGATGGGTGGCGTATATCGAGAAAGACGGTACAAAATGGCGTGTTAAAACAGGTACATTTAATGGAGCTGCGGCCGCACAAGCTGGGGCTAATAAAATAAAGACAGCTAAACTTGCACAAATTGTAAATGTAGTAGCTGCATAAACAACAAGACCAGCAAGGCTAAATTAGCTGAGCTGGTCTTGTTGTTTTAATTGTTAATAATTTCGTATAATATGGTGTGCTTTATGAAAATTGCTTATATTATTCCTAGCGAAGATTTACTATTAGGTCCTGATAATGAGCTAATGATAAAGGGTCCGTTGTTAGTTGTTCCTAAAGAAGAATTTCCTGCAAAACAGTATATCAGTAAATATTGGTTACGTAAGGACAGAACAGAATCAGGGGTTAGATGGGGAACTTGTTTTGTTAAAAGAAGGGGAAGAAAAAATTTTATCGAAAATAAAGATTAATGAACGTATCCATGGCGAAGGTGTAGCATCTATTGGGCAATAAGAAGGGTTAGGAGGGATGATTTGGCATATCGCTGTTCATCCGGATTTCTCCCGACGTGGAATAGGACAACAATTACTCTATGCTGCTGAAACTAAAGCTAGAAGAGTGAATTTAAATCGTTTTGAGGCTTGGACAAGAGATGATTTATGGGTTCAGAACTGGTATAAAAAAATGAATTTTAATATCGTTGATTCCCATTATCACGTTTATTTTGAGGGAAATGAATCATCGAATTCAAAGTAATATACCCAATCTATACTTAGTTAATACTTTTACTCATTACGTTGGGAAAGATATTGACCAATTTACAAATAATAAACGTATTCACCAATGTATGGCTGCCTGCAATCACTGCTTTGACGCTTGTCTAAAGGAAGACGATGTAAAGATGATGGCTGAATGCATCAGATTAGACCGGGAATGTGCAGATTTCTGTAACTTTTTAGAGCAGGCGTTAGCACGAAATACACCATTTGCTTCAGAGCTAGCATCAGTATGTGCGACAGTATGCGAGGCGTGCGGCAATGAATGTAAGAAACATGATCATGAACATTGCCAGCAGTGTGCGGAAGCTTGTTTCAAATGTGCAGAGGCTTGTAGAAAGCTAGCTGCTTAATTTCTTTTCTTACTTGAAAAATACTTTATCCAGCATTATGTACTTTTTCACGAGTCGGGACGTCCAATTATTTGGCGTCTTTTTTATTGATACAAAGCAATTATTAAGCTTCTCCATCGTATATGAACTAAATCTTTCTGAAAAGCAGTAAAAGGGATTGGTTGAATCGCTACCCCTTTATATTAAAGAAAAAAAGATATGCTTCTTTATTGATTAAAGAAACGATATATATACTAGAACAGGAAGAAAACTATAACAACTTTTTCCTTTATAGTGATATTGGGATAATAGGGAGTTTTCTAATAATCCCTTTGTATGCAACTTCATTACATAACAATTACTATTATTAATAAGCTTGGTTACAAGATAAGGAAATAACCGATAAAATAAGATGGAGGGATAAAAAATATGAAAAAACTAGGGACTCTATACTTTTTCTGCGGAAAAATGGGAGCTGGAAAAACGACTAAATCAAAACAAGTGGCTTTAGAGAAGCAAGCAGTATTGTTATCTGAGGATGAATGGCTTGCATCTCTTTACCCTAATCAGATTACAACATTTGAAGACTACCTTAAATTCTCAGCGCAACTCAAGCCGATGATGAAAAAGCATGTCCAAAACATATTAAGTGTTGGTACAGATGTAGTCATGGATTTTCCAGGTAATACTCAACAACAGCGAAAATGGTTTTTGGATATTGCATCAGAGATAAATGCGAACCATCAACTAATTTTCCTTAATTTAAATAATGAGCAATGCTTACGTCAAATTGCACAAAGGTGTATCGAACAACCCGAAAGAGCAACTTTTGACACAGAAGAGACGTTTATTCATGTTACTAATTTTTTTGAAGAACCAGAAGTATCCGAGGGTTTAAATATTTTAGAGTTTAGTGGGGAAGAATAATAAGGTTTGCAACATATCCTTGAAGATTTATAAAGTATGTAAAAAATACCGAAAGAGATCAGCGATAGTTTCTATTAAAGGTATTGTTCGGATTTAGATGATTACATTAAAGGCGATTGGCATTCTAGTAATTCACCCTACCCAGTAAGGTATAGAGGGTGATTTACTTTTTTTTTGAAAAAGTAAATGACAACGCAAGAATCGTTACAATAAGTGTAGCGAAACTAAACATGAGCGTTATAGACTCATAAACTGTCATTGGAACCATCTCCTTTATTTTCGTTTGAAACGAATTTTTGGAATAAAAGATGACCAATCACCCTTAATATCTCGACCAACTACATGTAGAAATTATACCTTTATTGGCGTTTAATATTAAAAAAGCGAACACTAATTCTTTTGTACGATTATAAGGGAATTAGTGTTTTTTAATTTGTTACGATACATTCTGCAATCTCTGGAAAATCAATAAATGGATTCCGATTGCCTTGAAGTTCATGGATAGCTAGGTTGCGATGCTTTTCATAGATAGATACTGGAAAAGATTGATGCCATTTTAACAATAAGGAGATATTCTCTAGTTCTTTTTTTATTATGTTTGGATAGCGAATTAGGAAATATAGTGTTGCTCTAGCAACGATTCCTTTGCCGTATTCTGGTTCGAATTTACTTTCTTCAGCTTTGCCGCAGCCATCTTTGATTCCTAAAATTAATCCTTCAGGGATATAATCATGGAAATCGTAATAAGGGTAGTTGCTGCGACTGCTATTGCAGGTAGGATTGCAGGCGAATAAATGATGCAAGTCTCCTCTCATCGGTTCTTTTTTATCGAACCATGATTGAGGCACTACATGTTCACAGTTAAATAAATTATCCGATAAGATGCTTATTAACCCTTTTGCCTGCATTTCGTGGAGCCGAACGTCCTCCTCTATGACAGAAAGGGGATCCATCCTTTTTCCAGAATAAAGGCTTTTTAATGAACCGTTTTCCTGTAAATCAACCCAAGGGTACACATAACGGTGCGGGCTGTAGTTTAAGTAATCTGTATGTGTTTTTTTAAGCAATGTGTGAAGGTTGTCCAAAAGATTAGCATCCGTGAATGAAATGCTATGATAGTATTGATTTCTGACTTCCTTATCTTTCTTTTCGTCATAATAGGGTCGATTTTCCTGATAGTTTAAAAAATCTGACTTGGCCGTTTCCCATTCACAGTATAGCAAATCTAGTTTTTCCATTATATTTTCAACGCCTGTCCAGATAATTTTTGGTTGAATACATCCGATAAGTATTCCTCTGTTGTTAAGTACAGCATGCCGTTGCCTTCGAGTTTTGGCGAGTTTCCTAAAGGAATCGTTCTTTTTATTAATTGTGCATACAGCTCAGCCTCTGTCAGATTTCGCTCAAAGTTTCTGTTGGCATTCTCTTTTATGAGTGCAAGTGCACCAGATATATGCGGTGTTGCCATCGAAGTTCCGCTTAGTTTTGCATAAGTTCCGTTTAAATACGTGGAAAGGATTTCTTCACCAGGGGCTACTAAGTCGACTTCATTATTCGAATTTGAAAAATTAGAAGATCTGCGTTGGAGGTTAATCGATCCGACGCTGATGACTTCATTGTAGCATCCAGGATAGGCCAGTTCATTTGAAGAACTCTGTCCATCTCCCTCATTACCAGCAGCACAAACTACTAGAATTTGATTAGTGATTGCGTTTTGAATAGCTTGGTGTAACTCAGGTACATCGACAGAACCTCCGAGGCTCATGGAGATGATATCCACCCTTTGTTCAACTGCATAGTTAATACCCTTTATGATCCAGTCATATTGCCCTGATCCATATTTATCAAGCACTTTTAAAATTAATAAACTTGCTTCAGGTGCAACACCAACTACTCCGGTGCCATTATTGATTGCAGCGATTGTGCCAGCCACATGGGTTCCATGGCCATTATAATCGATGTATTGATCAGGTTGTCCATCATCATCATGAGTGAAATTCCACCCACCGATAATACGCCCACTCAAATCAGGATGGGTGACGTCGCAGCCTGTGTCCAATATCGCTACAGTAATCCCCTTCCCTTTAGAATCCTCCCAAACTTTTGGAGCTGCAATAAGTTCAATACCTTCTGGCACCACTTCGACCACTTCGACCACTTCATTCACTTGAAACGGAATTAAATGTAACTTTTGCTTCATTTGTATCCCTCCTGAAAGAAATTAGGTTTTAAGTGTAATATTGGTAATTAATAATATTCTAACAATTCTGAATTAAGATTAACAGTTACAATAGATGTGTTTTTATCTAAAATATCAGATTTTTAATAGTGAAAATAGTATTGGTATCTATTAGTCAATATCGCATGATAACATCTTAAAGATTGTGGATGTTTGTACTTAAAATAAACTGCATTAGAGAAGTTGAATTTCATGGAACAGAAGATGCTTATAAAGGTATCGAATTAATACGTGTACATAAACTTTCTAAAAATACAACATTAGCTGAAGTAGAAAATCTATTCTCTATGCTATTTCACAAAGGTGAAAAGGGCTATAAAAATCCAAAACAATGCGTGGGTAAAATTACAATTCGAGCAAAAAAAGAAAATGGTGAAATTGTATAAGAAGGACACGATTGAGGGGGAAAATAGAATTTAAAGTTTTCAACAAACGGGCGCGATTTGGAATAAGTATTAGCGTTCGTTTTCATTAAAGGGCCATTAAATTGAGCAACATATTTTAAAGAATATTGTTAAGGGCAAAAGAAAATGTGAGGATTTTCATTTAAACAAAATGGACCAAAAATATTTAAATCAATTCAACAATATTAAATTTGAAATATTTGGAGAGAGTGAGAAATAGATAAAAAGAAATAGATAAAGAATATTTACTTTAATATTAAAGTGTTTTAAAATCCTTTAAATACTTAAATTTACAAGGAGGCATATTATGGATCAAAACATTCCTGAATCAATTGATGAATATATTTTACAATATCCTCAAGAGATTCAAGAAATATTAAAAACAATAAGAAAGGTTATAAAGGAATCAGCACCAAATGCCGAGGAAAAAATAAGTTACCGAATGCCTACTTTTGTATTAAACGGAAATCTGGTACATTTTGCTGCATACAAAAACCATATAGGCTTCTACCCAACTTCAAGCGGGATTAATAATTTTCAGCATGAATTATCGGGATATAAAACCTCTAAAGGTGCAGTTCAATTCCCAATTGGAAAACCCATCCCTTATGGATTAATTAGTCAAATAGTAAAATTTAGAGTTGCTGAAAACCAAAGTAAAGTGGAAGGGAAAATAAAAAAGAAATAATTTGTAGATGGCAAATTTCCCTTTGTTTATGAACTGTAACAAAAATCATAGTAACAGGATTTTTCAACAATCGGCGCGATTCTATAATATGGAACAGCGCTCGTTTTCATTAGAGGGTTAGATTATTGAATGTAAAAGAGGGGACAGAGTATGGATAACCAATTTTTCTGTTCCACTATTTATACCAAGGTCGTACACATTTGTTTCATTCCACAATCGAGCCATATTGTTGAATAACATTCTTTTATGAAAAGTTACCAAACAGCGGTTTGATAACTTATTAGTTCTTATTTAAAAGAAAATCTAAAAACAATTCAGAACTAGTATTTGGCTGCATGTTTAATCGTGTACATACATGTACAGGGCGTATAATTTCTATGTTTTTTACATAAATCCTCTGCAGTTGTTTAGTATCTAAATACCTTTCAACAGCAATAGATGGAGATAAAGTAATACCATAACCTGAAAGAACTGCTTGAACCGATTCTGTTAATCCATTAAAAACTAAACCTATTTTAGGAAATGGCACACCTTGAGTATGACAAATGGATTGAAAAAGTTTTCTTGTTGAACTCCCTTCTTCTCGCATAACAAATGAGTATTGAACAAGTTCATCTAAAGTGACCTCTTTATTTGCTAATTTATGCTTTGGGTGAGTAACAAAATAAAACTCAATATCTTTCCAATGTTTACTTACTATATTAGACTCATCTATATTTTCAGTAACAATAATTCCTATATCTGCCTTATAATTTAGCAAATTATGAATCATGTCTTTCGTGTTTCCTGATTGAAGTACGAATTGAATATACTCATTTTCATCTTTATACTTCGAAATGAATGGTGGAAGTATAGCCGTAGCTGGTAAATAGGTCGACGCAATGACAATTGTTTCAGCTGCTTGTTTTTTTATATTTGCGATTTTTGTTTCTATCGAGGTTTCTAATGAAAAAAGGTTTTCCGCCTCTTTTGCAAGAATGCGTCCTACTTTCGTTAATTGAATTCCTCTACCTTTCGATTGGATCAATGTCACATCAAGCTCTTTTTCTAAATGGCGAATTTGTATCGTTACAGCTGGCTGACTCAAACATAGATACTCTGCGGCCTTTGTTACATTTTCAAATTCAGCTACCGTTTTAAATATTCTTAAAGCGTGTAGATTCATGAAAATCCCCCTTGTATAAATATTATTTATGAATATTACTTAATTATATATTAGATTTATTGATAATAGCGTTGTATGGTTTGTATAAAAAGTTGAGGGAAAAATAATGAGAACATTGATTAATCTTTCAATGATATTTGCAGGTGGGGTTTTTCTATTATTACAAATTAATTCTACAACAAACATCCCGTTTCTCAGTATCATTATTTGCATTGGCATATTAGGTTCATTTATAGGGACACTTGCAGGAGGCGGGGGCTTAATTACGTTACCTGCAATGCTACTACTTGGAATTCCTATTCATTTTAGTATCGCAACAAATAAATTTTCTTCAGGAATCGCGTCATTATCTAGTTTATTTGTTCTTCTAAAGACAAAAGAGTTGAATATGAAAATAATGAAATCCTACATTATTTCTTCGATTATCGGAGGAGGCTTTGGTGCGCTAGTTACGTCAATTCTTCCAGAGAAATGGCTAAATCTAATTGCAATTTGTTTGCTCGTATTTACATTTTTTGTATCTATTAAAAGTAAGAAATGGTATAGCGAACTACAAGCAAATAATACAAACCTTAATAATAATCGTTCTTCTAAAGTGATGTCATTCTTTATTGGGATGTATGATGGTGGATTTGGTCCTGGGTCATCAACATTCAGTATTTTATACTTTATAAAATCTAAAAATACTTATGTAAAGGCAACACAAATGAGCAGAGTGTTAAATTTCGGTAGCTGTTTTGGGGCATTTATCATTTTTTATCAAACGGGTTATTTACAATGGGATTATGCTATTGCTTTGGCTACGGGATCTATCATTGGTACACAAGTTGCATTAAAAATCGTATCAAAAATACCTTTAAAAATTGCTAAAGGGTTAGTAACTACCATCCTAATTTTATTAATCGTTCAAGTAGCATGGCAATTTAAGTAGATATGCAGTACTAAATCACGATCTTCAGTAATCGGGCGCTTTTCTTGAAGATTACTGAGTTGTATAGGCAGCTCTTTTTTCTTATTCAACTAACGGTGCAGTTTAGTTGAAATAACTAGGAGGTAATTAATAGAAAATTACTAAGAACAATGGTTTTGATTTTCTTATTGTAAGAGAAGATAAAATACATGATTATCTACGATTAGCTGGCTCATATGCAGTATTCAAGTGAGAAAACAAATATCTTTTAGGTTATAACACTTGGAGAAAGCAATGGGAATTGCCAGCAGGACAATGAGAAAAGAATGAAACGTCAAAGGATTGTGAGAACTTTAAGAAATATTAAAAATTAGGAACAAGTTTGAACCAACCGAAAAGCGCTTCAAATCCTTTAATATCGGGGTTTGGGGCGCTTTTTAAGTTAGAAAAGGATAGAACATGAAAAGTTTCTCCACATTTTCTCTACAAAAAAAGTGTTGCTAAGTTGCTTCGTGACTGTTATGAACTATGCTGCAAAAAGGTTTAGGGTATCTATAAATAGCCGAGCAGACTTCAAGTTAACCTATATTTCATTTATTTTATTAATCAATCAATTCTTTTTTAATCATTTAAATAGTGTGTGGAGAAAGGGCAGTTTCACAATAAATATTTTTTAATGAAGGATTTTAAAAAAGTTTGATTAGTCGTTTGCAAAATCATAAATGTATTTAAAAATGTGAATTAATTTATTCAACAAATGGGCCATTTGATTGAATTTAGCTTAGAAACATAAATTGGATTTTTTGTGTTATTATTTACAAGTGAGTTCTAATATATTTTCTGTAACTCGTTAGTTATCTTAAATCATTAGGGAAGTAAAACCGAAAAAATTGGATTAAAAATAATGTACTTATTTAGATGGGAGATAGCTATGATGGATTCTGATAAAGAAATACTTGGCTATCTCAAATCATTCGTGTGAAGGAACAAGATTAATAAAAAGTTTAAAGGAGAGAAATCAAAATGAGTGTAGAAATTTATACTGAAGAACGTTCTGAAGAAAGTATTCAATTTGAAAAATGGATAACTTCCCAAGGTAATAAAAAGAGTTTTTCTAGTATTGAAAACACCAAAAGCTTCCTTAAGCAAAGGGGAACTGAAAATACTAAGCCCTATGTTATTGAGGAAAATGTTAATTTTTTAAGTGATATTCAGGAGTTGACATTCGAGGGCATGCAAGTCTTCACATTAAATGACCTAAAGTCCTCGAATCAAAAAGTTATTCTTTATATACACGGTGGTGCTTGGACGAGTCAACCTTTAGATTTACACTGGTTGTTTATGGATAATATGGCACAATCTTTAGATGCAAAAATTATTGTTCCTATTTATCCTAAAGTACCTCATTTTAACTATAAGGATACCTATCCGAAAATCCTAAGCCTATATAAAGAAATTCTTGGAACTGTTGAAAGTATCAATCAATTGACTATCATGGGAGATTCGGCTGGCGGAAATATTTCACTTGGACTGGCCCATCTTTTAAAGATGGAAGATCTGCCTCAACCGAAAGATATTATTTTATTATCTGCATGTGTTGATATGAGTTTGAGCAATCCTCTTATACCTGAATATGATGAAAAAGATCCTCTGTTAGCTCGTGAAGGAATGGAAGAAATTACAAAGATATGGGCAGCTGATAAAAGTGTAACGGATCCTTTGATTAGTCCAATTTATGGTGAATTTAAAGGACTTGGGAAGATCACTCATTTTATTGGAACACATGAAGCTTTATATCCAGATGCTATGAAACTTGATGAAAAACTAACAGAACAAGGAATTGAAATCAATACCTATGTTTATCCTCAAATGATCCATGTGTTTGTTGTTATGCCAATTCCTGAAGCCAAAGATGCTCAACAGAAAATAATTAATATAATTAGTAACTAAGTGTTTTCTTTTTAGTCTTATGGAACAGTTGTTTTATATGGAAATGTAGGCAGGTTAGCAGGCAATAGGTAGAAATCACAAACTTGATATTAGGCAATCGGGCGCATTTCTTTTATAAGGAGTGCGTCTAGTGGGGATACGATGAAATTATTCCGTTAAGTTATATAATCTTTATTCAATCATTATTTCGAAATATACCTAAATCCCACTTTGGGGACGTTAAACGTTAATACACGAGGGGGCGAAAAAATGGATTATACTAAAATTTATAATGATGAACTGATTGCCTCAGTAAAAGAGAAAATAAAGTCAGTCGGTGAAATTAAAGCGGTGAAGTTTTTAAGAGAGCAAACAGGTATGTCTTTAATACAGGCAAAAAAATTTGTAGATTTTTGTAAAGAATAGATATAAAAATTAGAGTCAATAAATTAACCTGTGTTTTATTGCAACAACGATTTATAACGTATACATTAACAAACCTAATAACGTTCCAAAACGCAAGTTTGGTGACACACTTTAAAAGCCAAGAATGTTGTGAAATCAACACGTTCGTGGCTTTTTGTATGAACATTGTTTTATGGGTTGTTTTATGCACTTTAAGCGCTGTATTTATACGAGCGTATAGCAAGGCTTTAGAGCGTTTAAATATGAATCTATATAAATCATCTTCTATAAAAGAAACTCCATATAAAGAACGTCCAGTACTACATTTTTACAATTGGTTAAATGAAGGTGATAGCCTTCCACTATTAATGGTGCATGGTGAACCATCGTTAGAATGATAAATGGAAATATTTATTCAAATTAATTTTTTATGAGGTATTATTAAACTATATTATTTGTGAAAAGCATAGAGGGGGAAGTTTATTTTAAATGAGAAAAGTTTACTTGTTATTTGCTATTATTGGCACAGTATTTCCGTATTATTTTTTGGTGCAATTCTTGAACGAAAATGGATTTGATTTAGGGTTATTAATAGATTTATTATTTGCAAACTCGATATCGACCTTCTTCGCTGTTGACTTTTTTATTTCATGTTTTGTTTTTATCATCTTTATGTTTAATGAGTCGAGAAAGTATAACATTAAAGAAAAGTGGATATGTCTATTAACTTTGTTTACAGTTGGTTTATCATTGGCATTACCATTATTTTTGTTTTTCAGACAGCCATATATAAAGAAATAAGGGTGTTAAGCTATATAGGCTTTAATTAAATACTCCGTGATGAGTGGTCTTTGACAATACGTTCTAATAGATAAGTTAATAAAGAAAATTACGCATTTATTCACTAATTGGTGTCCTAGAGGTGCTTGAATTAGAATTTTATATTGTTATTGGATTTATTTTCAATTTACTAGAAATAGTAGATGTGTTTAGGAATATTGTTAAACGAAATTTAGGTGTGAAATTTTCTTTTTCTTATAATTATTTGGCCTTATTTCGAAGGGATTTTTTGAAATAAATTGTACTATGAGGCACTCAAAATGTTTATTTTGTATTGAGTGAAATTTTAATTATGATACCATATAGATTAATACATATTTGGAGGAATAATTATGGAAAATAGTAAGATAAAGTTATTATTATTACTAAGTTTATTTTATGTTTTAATTTTATCAGCATGTAATCAGAAAGAAGAAAGTGTTGATAAATCAGGTGTGAATGAACAAGAGAAAGTAGAAACTTTAAATCAAGAGGAAAAAGAAAAAGTAAGTACATCAAATCAAGATGGTTTAGTTGAAAGTGTCGAGAAAATTTCCAAAAATGAAGAGATTGCTGAAGACAATCATTTAAATACATCTTTGACATTAGTTTTAGAAGATGTTATTCCTAGGGATCCAAGTATTGATGATAATGTCTATGGATATGAATTAAATTTTATTATGAAATATATGAACCATACAGATAAAGACATAAAAGGATTTATAGCAGAAACATATTTTTATGATATGTTTGGTGAATTAGTATACACATTAGATTCCAAATATGAGTGGGATGTTATTCCTGCAAATGGTTCTTCAAACTTCAATACTGCTGTTGATTTAAATCAA